>ERZ1034992.11-NODE-11-length-157858-cov-12.203982_pt1 | contig 157858 bp, 133 predicted proteins | sample MGYA00520695_ERZ1034992 | MGnify/ENA primary metagenome ERZ1034992 (study PRJEB33766, sample SAMN09781778) | gut metagenome | biome: gut microbiome | host: Homo sapiens | place: Madagascar | study: EMG produced TPA metagenomics assembly of the PRJNA485056 data...
CATTTCCGAAAATATTGAGGGTCACTATTCCGTCTGCTGTCAGCACGTCGGCACATATGCTCATTTGACTTTTGCTGTATTCGAGGACAGAAGATTTTACGAATGACCAAAGAGCAGCGTAAGGTAACGGCACTATGAGGATGATCGGAATAAAAAAACGGGCCAGTTAAAAATAACTGGCCCGTTCGAAAATGGCGCGGCTGGCAGGAATCGAACCCACGACCCCTTGGTTCGTAGCCAAGTACTCTATCCAGCTGAGCTACAGCCGCGAAAGAATATATTATACCCTATTTTTGAAATTTGAGTATTATTTTTTTAATGAGTTGCATAAAAAAATATCAGTATGGTTGATAGCGGCAAGATAATTGCTGAAGGTAGGATATTTAGAGCGGCTGACAGGTAAAATGATACGCATTGAGAACATGCTTTTGCACGGACTGATATGATTACTAATATTCGGAAGAAAAAGTTATTACAGGGCATTTCCGCTATGATGCTGGGCTTTTTGTTTGTCTTGACTGGTCCATCGCAAGCGGATTCAGCAAATGAATCTGAAATACCAGCAAAAAAGCAGGATTCTCGACCCGACTTGCCTAAAAGCGACCGTTCTACTGATCATGAAGGGAGCGAAGTTGATTTGTTGACAAAATCGTCGTCTGTTTCAATTTCGACACAAGAAATCTTGCCAGCCAGGTCGCTGACGAATGATTTGCTTTATCAAATATTGAGTGCAGACATTGCAGAACAGCGTGGTCTTGATGTGTATGCTTATGAGACCATGTTGGATGTCGCAAAAGAAACTGCAGATCCTCGTCTTGCCAGAAGAGCGGCTGAGATCGCTGTCAAAAATAGAAACATAAAAGATGCTTTGCAAGCAGTACGCCTTTGGCACAAATTGGCCCCGCAATCTGAAGAAGCTCAGAAGTATTTGCTGGGATTTCTGGTGCTGGATAACAGACTGGATGAGGTCAAAGATTATTTTTCTTCCAGACTGGCTGCGGCAACACCAGAGAAACGGGTAGCGCTGTTTTATCAGCTTCAGCAGCTTCTTGCAGGAACCAAGAACAAAACGGATGCTTTTGCGATAATGGAAGAAGTCGCGGCACCGTATCAGGATGCACCTGAAGCACATCTATCGCTGGCAGTATCCGCCTTGATGAAAAACGATCGAAGCAGAGCCAGAGATGAAGCTCAAAAAGCACTTGTTTTAAAACCGGATTCCGAGATGGCTGTGTTGACGTATGCACAAGTTTCTTCCAATACCAGTGAGGCCATTGATATCCTTTCTGCATTTTTGCTGAAATATCCGGAGTCACGCGAAGTAAGAATTTCACTTGCCCGTTTGTTGCTGGGACAAAAGAAGTATGAAAACGCAAGACAGGAATTCGAGATATTGCTGAATTCCGATCCTCAGGATTTGATGGCGCTCTATTCGCTTGGATTATTGTCCATTCAGGAAAATGACTATGTTTCAGCAGAAAAATATTTGGAAAGGTATCTTGGAACATCTTCTGCTCAGTCCACGGAGAATCGTCAGGAATTAATACAGGTTCTGTTTTTGCTGTCCCAGATAGCGGAAGAACAGCATCGATATGATGAATCACTTCAGTGGCTTTCCCGAATAAACCCGGATGAGGATGATGAGGTTGCATTGGGTGTGGAGATCAGGAAAGCTCAGATTTATGCAAAAAAAGGAAATGTCAACAGGGCAAGGAAAATCATTACGGATTTGGCGAATGAAAATCCTTATGAACGGGAAAAATTGTTGCTGACTGAGGTACAAATTCTGAAAGAAGTCAAAAGAACAAAAGATGCTTTCAATGTTCTCAAGTCGGGAGTTGCGCAATTTCCGCAGAATACCAATATTCTGTACGACTATGCTTTAGCTGCAGAGAATCTGGGGAAGTATGGGCTCATGGAAGAATCATTGAAACGGATCATTGAAATTGATCCAAATTATCAGCAAGCTTATAACGCTTTGGGGTATTCATTGGCAGATCGTAATCTTCGACTGGATGAAGCATTTATACTGATCGATAAGGCAATAAAACTGGCACCCGATGACCCTTATATTATAGATAGTCTTGGTTGGGTTTTTTTCAGACAGGGTGATCTTGATTTAGCTGAACAGAATTTGCGTCATGCCTACAAATTGCGATCGGACAATGAGATAGCAGTTCATCTTGCCGAGGTGTTGTGGACAAAAGGAAATCGGCAAGAGGCTTTGTCGCTTTTCAGTAAAGTCAAAAAGAAAGATCCTGATAATGATCTGTTGAATTCAACTTTGACACGTCTGAAAATCAAACTTTAGCAGCAATCTTGTCCGAGTTTAAAAAGGAAATACTGAATGGTTATATCTCATGTCGTTGCCATGTCAGAAAACAGGGTAATAGGGAAAGATGGGCAAATGCCTTGGCATATTCCGGGTGAACAAAAAATTTTCAAGAGACTCACTGTTGGCAAGGCATTAATTCTGGGGAGAAAAACCCACGAATCAATTGGGAGAGTTTTACCGGACAGGACGACTATTATCGTTTCACGACAGAAAGATTATGATGTTGCCGGAGCCTACGTCGTTCATAGCATTGAAGAAGCAATCAAACTGGCCGGTGAACTAGGATTGGAAGATATTGTAATCGGTGGGGGAGGAGAGTTGTTTGCCCAGACTTTGCCGTTTACTGACAAGGTTTATTTGACCGTCGTTCATGCTGTTTTTGAAGGTGAAACGACTTATCCTGTGTTATCGGGTGATCAGTTTGTCGAAAAAACAAAAAGAGAATTCGATGCATCGATTCCGTATTCCTTTATTGAGTTTGAAAGAAAAGCGTAAACCGGAATTTTTCCGGCCAGCTTGCTGGCCGGATATTATCTATTTTACCAAGAGGCTGTTTTTGACTTTTCTTACGCCTTCCACTTTCTTGGCGACTTGTACAGCCTGATTAATCTGGCTTTGTGTAGAGACGAAACCACTCAGTTGAACCTCTCCATTGTAAGTTTCGACGTTGATTTCGGCTGCACTTAGGTCTGGATCATTAAATAAGGCAGCTTTGACTTTGGTCGTGATTACAGCATCGTCAATATATTCCGAGGCACTTTGATGTTGTTGGGTGGAAGCGCATCCAACCAGACTCACAAGAAATAATGCCATGAAAAAGGCGGAGATTTTTGGGGAAAGTTTCATAAGATCCTCCTGGAAAATTTACATGCCAACCTGATAAGGTTCGACTCCATAAAAGGCGTGGATTTCACGAATCCAGTTTTTGTCCGCCATGTCAGGCCAATTGTCTTTTTCGATATAAGGTGCATTGTTGATGGAATCTTCATCGACATCAAGGAATAAATGATCCTTGATACCGTCGTTGTGAAAGGCCCGGAAGGGAACAGCGAAGAGTCGTTCTCCCATACCCAGAAAACCACCGAATGTCATGAGAGCATATGCGACATGTTGTGTTCGCATATCGATCATCAGTTCCTCAATATTACCCAGTTTTTTGCCATTTTTTCCGATAACTTCCTCGCCGATAATTGTTTTGGCACCCATAAAGCAGATTCCATCGGGAGAATCGCACTTGTACATACCATAGACATCGTTTACCAGATAACTCATTTGGTTCCTCCATGATAATTAAAAATTTCTCATGAAAATCGTAGTGATTCTTTCATCAAGTTATTCAGAAGTTTATTGTCGAAATACTTTTTTCAGCAGATAAGAAAAAAAGTTTTTCTTCCACAGAAAATATGAAATCAACAATGTAATCCATGAATGGTATTTCATTACGGATCTGAAGATGATGCTTCGAGGAAAGAAACTATTCATATAATTTTCGTATCGTAAATGAGCAGATCTTTCCTTCAGATATTCATTTTTCCATGTAATTCTGCTGATTCTCAGGCTCTGGATGAGCACTTTCTTCTCATTTTCAAGATAAATCAGTGTTTTCATAAAAATTCTTTCATCATATCGATGTCCTGTTTCAATTCTTTTTCAATATCGCAGAACAAAGGGGTGGATGAACGGTACCGTATATATACAAACAGACTGATAAGAAGAACCAGAACATGAGCGAGGAAAACACACCAGGCAGCTATAATAAGGTATGGGGTATTGATAAAGGAAAGTATAATGGCAATACCCAGAAAAATTAACGAAAGAAATAGAAAAACGAAAATTATGGCCAGACAAACCATTCTGTTGATGAAGAGTTGCTTCTGGATTTTCAAATCAATTAACAGAAGTCTCAGATAATCCATCATCCTTTGCTGGATATACCTTCCGATAGTTCTCATGTTTTTCAATTTGTCGATCACGGAAGCACCTCTCTTGACAGTTGTTATTTTCGCGACATGATTTTTCCGAGCAGGAAACCGATACCGGCGGCAATTCCAACTGATTGATATGGTTTTTCTCTTATATAATTGCCTGTAAATTGAATACTTTTTCCGGCTTTTTCAAGTGCACAGTGTTTGAGTTGACTGGCCTTGCCTTTTACTGTTTCAAGATTTGTTGAGATCGTTTGTCTGGCTACATTTATCCCTTTGCCGGATAAATCAATGACTCGATCTTTTAAGTCTTTCAGATCTTCCTGGAATCTTTCAGTTTCATTGTTCAGGTTCTCCCTGATGTTGCCGGTTGCGGACATAAAGTCGTTTTTGGAAATATCGATCTGTTCAGAAACCGATTCCATTTTCTGTTTCAGATCTTCCTTGGTTTGAGGATCCGGTGAATTCAACATAATCAATCTCGCAATGAAATGTTTTTTCAATCACATGAGTCGTTACATGGAACCGCGTATACTGGTGGCTTCCTGCAAATGATTTTCAATATTCTGCTTCATTTGAAGTGTATAGTTTTTCAGCGCCGGGTTTTGTACACGAGGAAGAATGTAGCCATTGATTATTTCGAGAGCTTTTTTATGAGAACTTATCTGATAGTCCATATAGGTTCTGTCAAATGCGATCCCCTGGAGTTTTTTCATTGTACGCATGGCTTTGCGGGCCTCGCTACGAAATGTTCTTGCATCAGCGCTGGAGATCTTGCTGATATTATTTTCTTTCAGGATTTTTTCAAGTTCTTTCTGGGCATTTTGATGTTCAGTGAACATTTTTGTTGAGAACTGGAGAATTGGCTGACTGATCGTTTTATCTTTTGCCATTTTGCTTGTTTCAATCTCGGCTTTATTGATTGCCCAAAGTGTGGATGCAACTTCCGGTGCACTATTGTAATTCTGTGCATGAGCAACTGAAATGCCCAAACCGAAAGCGATCAATAATATAAAAGACATCATTTTTTTCATTTGATTTCTCCCTATGTTTGAAGTGGCAGCTGTAATTAGAGTGTGAGCAAGGACATGGAGTTCCCGTTTGACCGAGAACAAAATATAGCGACGCGAATATCATTCTTTTAATTTATAATTCCTGCAGTCAATATTTCCATGCGAATTTTCACTGGCTGACTTTGTTTGACCCTATTAAGAATCTGTATCTATTTCACAAAAAAAAGGGGATGAGCGAAAAGTCTTGCTAAAATGTACTTTTATGTGGAAAGCGGATGTTCCTGATTTGTGTCCAACTTGCCCTCAACACGGGAGTGCTTGAATGAATTATGAAGAATCTTCACGTGGTATTTTGATAACCATTTCTGCTGCAATTGCGAAGGAGGCCAAAGAAAGTTTTGCGCATGCGGACTGGGCCAAGAATATTCCTGCCTATCTTCTTTTGAGAGGCGATGACGAGATAACCATTTCTTACAATGAACTGGATGAAATAGCAAAAGACTGGGTACAGGAAAAACTGACGCAGGGGGGGCATCGTGCCATGGCAGGGACAATTGCAGGATTAAGAGCCGCCTCGAAAGATCCCGCAAATATTGAAATATACGATCTGGTCGTGCTTGCCCAGGCATTGGGTGAATATATTAAACAGGATGCCATTGACGGCTGGCTTTATACACTTGGTGACGAGGGGGAACATGTTCCCTGGCTTGTGACCGACGTAGCTTATCAGGAAGCTTCGAATGCACCGCCGTGTGTAGCGGTGTATTTGACGGCGAACAGTATTCCGACCCGTCGGGATGACCTTGTCAGACCTGCGTCGAAAGTCATTTATTTCTTTGCTGAAGATGTGCAGTTCAAAAAAATAGCCGATGTTTTGGCAATGAAAGGGTTCATGAAGGAGACGCCTGCTTTAAAGGCCGGTTACCTTAAAGCCATGGAGGTTTTTACTGAAATCCTGCCTAAAATGAACAGTCAGTTCTGGGCGACAGGAAGCGGGATGGAAGTGGATATGGATGAAAGGACCCACTATCCTGAACGGGTTGTTTTTGAAAATCCTTGCAGGGTTATCAATGATGAAGGGCTTCTTCACAGAAAGTTTTTTACCAAAATCAATTCTCCGTTCTGGGAAAGTTTTGGACTGAATTTCAATGAAATACCCGTTCATCCACATATATTGTGCTTCAATCTTGAAACCCATACGAACATGTGGATCCATGTCGATAATCTGACCGATTATCAGTATGATTCCAGTCTCAGGGAAAAATTGATCCTGCCGGAAGAACACCGTGATCTGATTGATATCCTGACGCAGGACATGGATATTCTCATGGACGATATTGTCGCAGGCAAGTCGGGAGGAACAACGATATTGTGTAAAGGTGCACCTGGGTTGGGCAAGACGTTGACAGCAGAAGTCTATTCGGAAGTGGTCGGCAGGCCTTTGTATCGGGTCCATTCCGGGCAGTTGGGGGTTTCGTCGGAAAATGTCGAAAAAAATCTTGAAAAAGTTTTAAAGCGTGCCCAGCGTTGGGGTGCTGTCATGTTGATCGATGAAGCCGATGTATATATTCGCCGGCGTGGAAATGAAATCGATCATAATGCGGTTGTTGCATCTTTTTTGCGCACGCTGGAATATTTTCACGGGTTGCTTTTTCTGACAACCAACCGTGTCGATGATGTGGATGATGCGATTGCATCCCGTTGTATAGCCACTATCCGCTATTCAGTGCCGAAAGCCGAGGATGCCAAACGGATTTGGAATGTTCTGGCCAATCAGTTCCAGTTTCAGTTGCCGGAGGATCTGGTTGACAGTCTGGTTGACAACTTCAGGGGCGTATCCGGTCGGGATATCAAGGAATTGTTGAAACTGACGGCAAAATGGTGTCGTCAGAAAAATGTCACACCATCACTGGATGTGTTCAAGACTTGTGCGCAGTTTAGGGGGCTGTAAGAATCTTGTTGCGTTTTTCTTGCGGCGTATCAAGGGATGACGTGAGTTGTTTTCTTATTCTGGGTTTATTGTGTTGCAAGCAGACACAAATAATGTGTATTAAACTTTTTGGAGCTCATGATGAAGAAAATATCTCATTCCGTTTTGTTTGTTCTGTTATCGGCTATAGGAGGGATGGCATTGGCTGCCAATTATTACCCTCCTTCCGATATCGTTGAAACAACAGATCCGGCAGCTGCACAGGCTGTTTTGAAGCAGGCAAGGGAAATCCAGATGCAGGAATCGACATCCTCTCAGCCAGTCAAGCAAAAGGCCAATAAGACCAGGAAAGGAAAAAAGAAAACGGTCAGAAAAACCAAAACGGTAACGGAAGAAACTTCCATGCAATAATGGTGAATTGAAACAACTGACAAATACGAATCAGGGCGGATCCCTTTCTGTCAGTCGTGCAGGAAGGTACGGGAACCGGTTAATAGACAGACAGAATATGGCTTTAGGTCGGAAAACCTAAAGCCATATTTTTTAATGGTTTTCACGCTGGATGAGGTAAGTGCACAACAGGGGAACCGGTCGGCCTGTTGCACCTTTGGATGGGCCGCTTTTCCAGGCTGTGCCTGCAATATCCAGATGTGCCCAGACGAATTTCCGTGTAAATCTTTCCAGAAAACAGGCGGCAGTGACACAACCTGCCGGTTGGCCGCCAATGTTGGCCATATCTGCAAAATTCGATTTCAGCTGGTCCTGATAGGCATCTTGAATGGGCATGCGCCACACAGGATCATTGGAACTTTTTGCCGCGGCAATCAAATCGCCGGCGAGCTTGTCATGCTGTTCATCCAGTCTTGTGAACAAGCCGCTGTTGATGTGTCCGAGTGCAACGATGCATGCGCCCGTAAGCGTTGCGATGTCGATAACAACAGCCGGATTGAATTTTTCTGCATAGGTCAGGGCATCGCAGAGAATAAGGCGGCCTTCGGCATCCGTATTCAGAATTTCAACGGTCTGTCCGGACATGGAGGTCACAATATCTCCGGGTTTGTTTGCATGGCCGGAAGGAAGGTTTTCACAGGCGGGGATGATACCGATGATGTTCTGTTTCAGATCGAGTTCACCAATGGCCTTGAAGGTTCCCAGGACAGAAGCAGCACCACACATATCAAACTTCATTTCATCCATACTTGCACCGGGTTTGAGAGAAATGCCGCCTGAATCGAATGTAATTCCTTTTCCGACAAGAATGACGGGAGCTTCTTTTGATTTTCCCTTCATGTGTTTCAGAACGATGAATTTGGGGGGCTCATCACTTCCTTTGGCAACGGAAAGAAAACATCCCATTTTCAGCGATTCAATCTGTTTTTTGTCCAGAATCTCGGTTCCGAATTTATAGGTCTGTGCCAGAGTTTTTGCCTGCTTGGCCAGATAGGTCGGAGTGCAGATATTTGCGGGCAGATTGCCGAGATCCTGTGCGAGAGTCATTCCGTCTGTTATAGCCTTTGCACGGTGCAATGCTTCTCTTGCAATGGCCATGTCTTCTGAAGGAATGTAAAATGATATCTTCTGGATTTTAGTGGAAGGTTCTTTTTGATTTTTTAAAGCGTCACTGCGATATAACTGGGAATGAAATTCCGACAGGATGCAATAAATTGACCATGAAAGATCACGGTTTGAAAGAGTATTGAACGGCAGGGCAATCAACACGTCGCCGATATTCAGTGGTTTTAGTGTTTTGATCGCGGTATCAATTGCTTGTCTGAAGTCTTTTTCTCCAATGGGTTTTTTCCCGAGTCCAAGCAAGAGCAGCCTTTTTGCCGAAAGGCCTGCTGGGGAACCGACCAGCAAGACGGAACCGGCTTTGCCACTGATGTCGCCGCTGTCAAGTGCTTGTGTGACAATGCCATTTGCATCGAGCTCGATCGCCTCATCGGTCGGTTTGCTGTTTTCATAGATACCGATGACAATACAGTCTGTTTTAATCGTATTCAGAGAGTTTTTTTTGTCAGCTGATTTTATGCTAAAGTCCATTTTTTAATCCTCCATGTACCATTATAACTTCTCATGATTTTTCAACGTGCGCTTAAACGTGAACTGTTTTCTACGGCAGCAGGCGTATTTTTGACGCTGTTCACGATTACCATCACGATGATGTTGATCCGCATACTGGGACAGGCTGCAAAAGGAAGAGTTGCGTCGGAAGATGTCATGGCACTGATTGGTTTTACATCGTTGAATTATATGCCGATCATACTGATTCTGACGGGATTTGTCTCTGTCCTGCTAGTCGTGACGAGAAGTTATCAGGATTCTGAAATGGTTGTCTGGTTCGCTTCCGGGTTAAGTCTGACAAGATGGTTGCGTCCGGTGATGGAATTTGCCATCCCTATCGTTGTTCTGGTGACGTTGCTGGGATTTTTTGTAACTCCCTGGGCTTACCGTCAAAGTGCCGAATTCAGGGAACGTTTCGAAAAACGTGAAGACATCGCCAGAATCTCTCCGGGAAAATTTCAGGAATCTGCGGCAGCACAGCGTGTGTTTTTTGTCGAGAAGATGTCCGATGATCTGGGGAAAGTGAAAAATGTTTTTATCAATTCAACAAAAAACGGGGAAATCACAACAGTGGTTTCCCAAAACGGGACAGTTGAAACCAACGATAAAGGGGAAAAATTTGTCGTATTGGAAGACGGGATGCGTTATCAGGAAACTCCGGATCAGTCCGATTTCCGGATTATGGAATTCGAGAAATACACGGCTTATATTGCGCCAAAGGGTGATGTGACAGTATCCGATATATCCACTCGGTCAATGACCACGATGGAATTATTGACTGACGCGAACAGCAAGAAAATGGGAGAATTGGTCTGGCGCATCGGGTTGCCTTTCATGTCCGTACTGTTGATGTTGCTGGCTATACCGCTGGGTTTCGTCAATCCCAGGGCAGGGCGCTCATTCAATCTGATCATTGCCGTTTTGCTTTATATGACTTACAGTAATTTGTCCAGTTTCATACAGGCATACGTTTCCCAAAACAAACTGGCTTTCGGTCTGGCGTGGTGGCCATTGCATCTGATTGTTGCACTGATTATCCTCCTGCTTTTTGCCCTGCGGCTGGGAGTAAACAGCAAATATCATCCTTATGTCCTGTTGTCCGCCATGAAACACAAACGTTTGCGGGATAAGGGGAACCGGTCATGAAAATCCTGCAACGTTACTTTTTATCCCAGATTATCAAATCGGTTGCATTCATTCTGGTCGCTTTTCTGGGATTATTCGCATTTTTCGATCTGATTGGCGAACTGTCTTCTGTCGGAAGAGGCGGGTATCAGCTGCATCATGTATTTATTTACATACTGCTTGGATTTCCCGGCTATATATATGAGCTGATGCCTTTTGCCGTATTGATCGGAACCATTTATGCAATGGCTTTGTTTGCCTCCAATTCCGAGTTCACGATTATGAGGGTTTCTTCATTATCGACGAGGGATGCCTGCTGGATGCTTGCAAAAGTCGGTCTGGTCTTTCTCCTGTTTACTTTTCTGGTAGGCGAAGTGTTGACTCCGTATACATCCAGAATAGCCTCCGATTTCAGGAACAATCTGATTGGACGGAATCTTTCCGACAAGTTCCGTACCGGCATGTGGAGCAAGGATACCATTCGTGAAAAAGGCAGGGAAGGTGCTGTCACAGGGTCCCGATTCATGAATATAAAAACCATGAGACCTGACGGAACGATTGAACAGATAAAGCTCTATGAATTCGATCAGAATCTGGAACTTGCCAGAACCTTGACTGCGGTGAAAGGCAATTATCTGGGAAATCATGAATGGGAACTGAACGGTGTCGTTGAAACACAAATCAAGTCGGCAAGCCAATCGAAAAACAAACGCTTCCCGGATTCGGCACCCGCTCTTGTCACACAAAAGCATGATTCAGTCCGTTTGATATCCGATGTTACGCCGGATATTCTTTCCGTGATTTCTGTGGATGCCAATAAAATGTCCGCTTATGAACTGGCGGTTTACAATCGGCATCTGGTTGAAAACAAACAGGATGCCACGAGTTATCAGATAGCGTTCTGGAAAAAAATCATTTACCCTTTTTCCGTTTTCGTCATGATGGCGCTGGCATTGCCATTTGCTTATCTCCATTTCCGGTCGGGAGGTGTCAGTCTGAAAATCTTTACCGGGATCATGATCGGTGTAGCGTTTATACTGATCAACAATTTGTTCTCTCATATCGGATTGCTGAATACCTGGCCGCCGTTTTTGACGGCTGTCATTCCGAGTTTATTGTTTCTTCTGTCCGCCGTTTTTGCTCTTTGGTGGGTGGAAAGACATTGATTTTTCGAGCCCGTGTTAAATGAATTGACCGGTTTCAGGTGCAAGCGGATTCCGGCAAATTGAAATTTTAAATTCTGTAAGTTTATCCAATCAGGAAAAAACGAGACTCAAGATGAATTTGCATCAGTTACGATTTGTTCGTGAGGCAGTACGGCAAAATTTCAATTTGACCGAAGCTGCCAAAGCGTTGTTTACATCCCAGCCCGGGGTTTCCAAAGCGATTATTGAACTTGAGGATGAGCTGGGAGTCGATATTTTCCGGCGTCATGGAAAACGTATTCGTGGTCTGACGGAGCCGGGCAGAATGATTCTGAATTCGATCGAACTGATTATGCAAGAAGTCGACGATCTGAAAAGGATCGGCAAGGAATATGCCGCTCAGGATTCCGGCAGTCTGACAGTTGCGGCGACACATACCCAGGCACGTTATTTCCTGCCTAAAATTATTCCCGATTTCATACAAAAATATCCGAAAGTCAGGCTTTCTCTTCTGCAGCGCAAGGCAGACGATATCGCGGAAATGGTTTTGCTTGACCAGGCGAATCTGGCTGTCGTAACGGATTATGTGGCAGAACAGGATGGGTTGATCACTTTGCCATGCAACCAGTGGGAATTTCATCTGGTTGTCAAACCGGACCATCCTTTAAATGATGTGAAAATGTTGACGCTGGCGGAAATTGCAAAATATCCGCTTATCACTTATGACAAGATTTTTTATGGAAGGAGCCGGATAGAAAACATTTTCCATCAAAGAAATGTCAAGCCGGATATTCTTCTGGAAGTCATTGATGCCGATGTCATTAAAACGTATGTCGAACTGGGGCTTGGTGTCGGTATTATTGTCGGTATGGCATTCAACCCTGAGCAGGACAAAAATTTGCGTTCCATACCGGTAGGACATCTTTTCGGTACCGGAAGATCAAGTATTCTGGTCAGGAAAAATGCTTATTTGCGTGGATATATTTATGCATTTATCGAGATGATATCGCCCAATCTGAATCGCAAGCTTGTTGAGAAGGCATTGCTTGACGAGACGGCAACGTACGAATTGTAATGGTTGACTGGCGCTATCTCTGCATGGTTTCCCAGATTTTCTGAAGTCGCTTGACGGAAACCGGAAACGGCGTACGCAATTCCTGAGCGAAAAGAGAGACTCTCAATTCTTCCAGAAGCCAGCGATATTCGATTGTTTTCGGATCCTGTTCAAGTTTTTTCAGCCGTTTTTCTTTCAGATACCTGTGGTATGGAGAAGCGACCTGTTGCCAGCTGGCAAAAAGTGTTTTGTCTCTTTGGGGATCGTTGCGGCATTTTTCGATACGAATGTTGCAAGCTTTCAGGTAGCGTGGAAAGTGTTTGAGTCTTTCGAGGAAGTTTTCCGTGATGAATTGCTTGTCGATCAATTGTGACAATTGCTGGTTGATATCGGCCAGCGCATAATCATGGGGTTTTATTGCAGGAAGTTTTCTCTGGATAGCCTGATATTCGGCAAGTATCTGCGAAACGGTTTTGGCGATTTCATTGCATATCAGCCCTATACGTGTTTTTCCCTCGTTTTTCCTTTTTTCAAAATCAGACTGTTTCTCTGGCAAGGGTTGATACATGAAGGCCGCTTCAAGGGATGCCTGTAATATCTGATCGCGCAATTCTTCCTGTGATCCCAGTTTGATAAATTGCATTCCCATCTGGGTAAGGCCGTTGATGTTTTTGCCAAGGAACTTGAGCTGATCTTTCAACTGTAGCGAAAACAGTCTCCGTAATCCGGCATGATGAATGCGTTTTGCCATTGCCGGTTCATCAAAGACTTCAATTTCGCAATGAGTGGTTTTATCTGCCAGCGCAGGGTAACCGATCAGGGACTGTTTTCCTTTGGTTATTTCAAGCAGTTCTGGCAATGGTTCAAAATTCCATGTCATGATTTTTTCAGAAGAAAACGACATGTCGTTATTGTCCTGAACCGGGTGGCCGGATCCGTGTTTTGCAGAAGGCGACGTTTTTTCCTTTTTTCCGGAGGAACGTAATTCGGCCAGTTGCCGGAAAGCCTCTCTGGCCTGTTTGCCGAAATCAGATTTCAGGGATGCCAGATTGCGGGACATTTCGAGCATCCGGTTATGTTCATCAACTACCCGAAAGTTCATGAACAGATGTAACGGCAGCGTTTCCTGTCTGAAATCCTCTTTTTTGACCATGACATGGGTTTGCTCGCGGATATCGGCGATAATGGCATCGATCAGCGATCCCGAGCCGAACGAGTTTTTGTTACGGATCCGGTCAACGAATTTTGCAGCGTAATCCGGAAGCGGAACACAGTTTCTCCGGATTTTCTGGGGAAGGGATTTGAGCAACAGCTGGGTTTTTTCTTTCAGCATGCCGGGGACCAGCCATTCGCAACGTACCTCATCAAGCTGGTTTAATGCGTAGATCGGTATTGTCAGTGTGACACCGTCCCGTACACTGCCGGGCTCAAAGTGATAACCCAGTGTCATTTCAATCCCGGCCAGATTCAGTGTTTTCGGAAACAGTTCCGTCGTGATACCCGCCGCTTCATGACGCATCAGGTCGTCACGATTCAGGAAAAGCAGTTTCGGATTTTCTTTTGTCGCTTCCTTGTGCCATTTCTCGAAGGAAAATCCATTGATGACAGATGGTGGCAAATGCTGGTCGTAAAATGCGACGATCAATTCTTCGTCAATCAATACATCGGTTCTTCTTGACTTGTGTTCCAGATTTTCGATTTCGCGAATCAATCGCTGATTGTGAGCGAAAAAAGGCGCTTTTGTTTCGTAATCACCGTTGACCAGTGCTTCACGGATAAATATCTGGCGTGCTTCCGCCGGATTGATTTGTCCATAATGAATGCGACGCTGGTTATAGACTGCCAGACCGTAGAGCGTTGCCCGTTCAAAGGCCGAGACCTGTGCAGGACGTTTTTCCCAGTGAGGATCACTCCAGCTTTTTTTCAGCAGGTGGTGTCCTACCCTCTCCAGCCATTCGGGCTGGATTTGCGCAATACAACGGGCATACAGCCGGGTTGTATCGACCAGTTCCGATGCCATGATCCACCGGCCGTTTTTACGTGCGAGCGAGGATCCCGGCCATATCTGGAAACGAATTCCGCGGGCTCCCAGAAATACCGTCGTGTCTTCAGTTTTGCAACCGACATTTCCCAGAAGCCCTGTCAGTAATGCCAGATGCAACTGTTCATAAGTCGCATCCAGTTCATTGAGGCGCCATCCTCTTTCGCGGACAATAGTCAAAAGCTGGGAGTGGATGTCCCGCCATTCGCGCAATCTCAGGAATGAAAGAAACTGGTCACGGCAGCTTTCACGCAGCAGTTTGTTTGACTTTTTGTGTTCAAGCGCTTCATCGAACCAGTTCCATATTTTCAGATAAGTCATGAATTCTGACTGGTTATTCGCGAATTTCCGATGGGCGTTATCGGCAGCTTCCTGCGCATCGATGGGCCTGTCGCGCGGGTCCTGAATGGACAGGGCCGATGCGATAATCAGTATTTCTTTGAGACATTGATGATCGCGGGCCGCCAGTATCATGCGGCCGATACGGGGATCCAGCGGAAGCATGGCCAGTTCCCGTCCGACCGGAGTCATCTGGTTGAGCTCGTCAAGTGCCCCCAATTCCTGCAAAAGCTGATATCCATCGGCAATGGCCCTTTTCAGGGGTGGTTCCATGAAGGGAAAGGTATCGATATTTCCCAGTTTCAGGGATTTCATCCTTAAAATAACAGATGCCAGCGAAGACCGAAGAATTTCAGGGGTGGTATAGGGTTGCCTGAGAGAATAATCCTGTTCGTCATACAACCGGATACAGATACCGGATGCAACACGTCCACAACGCCCTGCACGCTGATTGGCGGCTGCCTGCGAGACAGGTTCGATATGCAGCTGTTCGACTTTGTTCCGGTAACTGTAGCGCTTTACACGGGCAAGTCCCGTATCGATGACAAACCGGATGCCCGGAACGGTCAGGGATGTTTCTGCCACATTGGTCGCCAGAATGATTCTTCTTGCATTGGCAGGCTTGAAAATCTTTTCCTGTTCCTGTGCGGAAAGCCTGGCATAAAGAGGCAGAATCTGGACGTGGGGCGGGTGATGTTTTCTCAAGGCTTCTGCCGTTTCCCGGATTTCCCTTTCCCCCGGCAGGAAAACGAGGGTATCTCCTGAACCTGTTCTGAACAGTTCATCGACAGAATCGACAATAGCCTCCATCAGATCACGGGTTTGGCGGGTATCGGATCTGTCTTTATCCTCCTGTGTCGTGTTGTCAAGAACGGGGCGGTAACGGATCTCGACGGGATACAGCCTGCCGGATACTTCAATAATGGGAACGGATTCTTTATCTGTACTGAAATGGCGGGCGAAACGTTCCGCATCTATTGTCGCGGAAGTGATAATAAGTTTCAGATCCGGTCTTTTCGGCAGAAGCTGTTTGAGATACCCCAGAAGAAAGTCGATATTCAGGCTGCGTTCATGAGCTTCATCGATGATGATCGTATCGTATTGTTTCAGAAGACGGTCGCTTTGCGTTTCGGCCAGAAGAATGCCATCCGTCATCAGTTTGACCGATGCCTTGGCACTCAGTTTGTCCGTGAAGCGGATTTTGTAACCGACAATTTCACCGATCGGTGAATTAAGCTCCCGTGCAATGCGATTTGCCGTCGTACTGGCGGCGATCCGGCGTGGTTGTGTGTGTCCGATCAAACCGGTTTGTCCCCTGCCGAGTTCAAGACAGATTTTGGGCAACTGGGTCGTTTTGCCGGAGCCGGTTTCACCGCAAACGACAATGACCTGATGATCCCGGATGGCCTTGGCGATTTCCTCGCGCCGGGCCGAAACCGGCAGCTCTTCAGGATAGACAATAGAAGGAACGGGCGTTCGCGAAATTTCACCGGCAGCCGGTTTCGGTTGTCTGAAGGAACGTGGTTTTTTGGATAAAGATTCGGAAGCGCTCATGTCGGTGCGCATTATAATCTCAAAGATGTTTTAATGTCTTCAAGAGACAATATCTTCCTGGGCTTTGTTAGAGAAGAAGAACAGGAGACGGTTTTTGTCCACAATAAACTGATTAATCTATTTCCGGATCATTTCCATTATGGAAGAACAATTTGTCAAATGGCTTCGTTCTGTCGCTCCTTATATACATGCTTTTCGCGGACAGACATTTGTTGTCGCCTTTCCGGGGGAGCTGGTAAAAGCCGGTATGTTACCTGTTCTGGCTCACGATATCTCACTGTTGCATGCTTTGGGTATCAAAGTGGTCATTGTGCATGGATCACGTCCGCAGGTGGAAGAACAGCTGGATTTGCGCCATGTCAAAAGCCGGTATTATAACGGAACACGCATTACCGATCCTGAAGCGCTTGAATGCGCCAAAGAGGCCGCCGGCGAGTTGAGGATGGATATTGAGGCGGCATTCAGCCAGGGGTTGCCGAACACGCCAATGGCGCATGCTGAAATACGTCTTATTTCAGGCAATTTTGTCACGGCGACGCCTTTGGGGATACTGGATGGTATTGACCTGCAATGGACGGGCAAAGTCCGGAAAATCGCTTACGACAGTATTCATCCCATTCTGGCGTCGGGAGATCTGGTTCTTCTTTCACCTTTGGGGTATTCGCCAACAGGAGAGGCCTTCAATGTCCGTATGGAAGATGTTGCCGTTTCGGCAGCATTGGCATTGCATGCCCACAAACTGATTTTCCTGACGGAAACTCCTCTTGTCCGGGATGTGAAAGGTGACGAGATCCGGGAACTGACTTCGCATCAGGTCGAAACGTTGCTAAAAACGGCACATTTGTCACAGGAAGCCATGTCTTATCTCCGTTATGCAGCCAAAGCTTGTATTGGCGGAATGCCACGAACCCATATTGTTCCCTATGCGACAGATGGTTCAATGTTGCTGGAACTGTTTACCCATGATGGCGTCGGAACGATGGTGACTTATGAAAATGTCGAATCCTTGCGTGAAGCGACAATCGGAGATGTCGGGGCGATTCTCAAACTGATCGAGCCTTATGAAGCCAACGGTACCCTGGTCAAACGGGGCAGGGAGTTACTGGAACGTGAAATCGAGTATTTTTCGGTCATCGAACATGATGGTGTTATATTCGGTTGTGCAGCCTTGTATCCTTTTCCGGCAGAAAAAATGGCCGAGATGGCCTGTCTGATCGTTGATCCGGATGTTCAGGGGGAAGGGGACGGGGAAAGAATACTGAATCACATGGAAGACCGGGCACGGGCACTGGGGTTTGACAGATTGTTTATTCTGACAACCCAGACGGCTCACTGGTTTTTGCGCAGAGGTTTTGTTTATGCCAGTGTTGAGGAGTTGCCGAAAGACCGGCAGAGAATATATAACTGGCAGCGCAAATCCCAGGTGTTGATCAAGAAACTTTGATTGACTGGCCGGGCTCCAATCGAAACAGCAATTTATTGAAGGAGAAAGGTATGACGAGAACTGTTCATTGCATCAAGCTGGACAAGGACGCGGAAGGGTTGGATTTCCCTCCGTATCCGGGAGAACTGGGAAAAAAAATTTATGAAAACGTTTCCAAGGAGGCGTGGCAGGCGTGGATACGTTTGCAAACGATGCTGGTCAATGAATACCGTTTGAATATGGCCGATCCCAAAGCGCGTGCCTATCTCAAGGAACAGATGGAAAATCATTTCTTTGGCGAGGGGGCCGATCAGGCGGAAGGGTATATTCCTGAAAAGAAATAGGAAATTTGTTCTGGCGGTTGAAAAAGTAAGTTATTATCTGAAAATGACGTAAGCGTTTTCTTGTTGTTATCAGGAGGAACTTATGCTTGATTCCTTGAAAGAGGCCGGGAAAAGTATTGGACGTGAGCTGACCCGTGCCTGGGAAAGTCTGTCGGATGGCTGGCGCGAACTGCTCAGCCGGTGCGGCAGCGCGCTGGTCCGTTACGAAAGGCCCAAATACGGAAATGACAATGATTCATTTCCTTATTGGGGGCTGATCAATGCGGAAGTGGAAGAAACGGCTTCCGATCTGGTTGTCCGGGTCGAGATGCCCGGTGTCGGAAAGGAAAATTTTTCGATTCAGATTGTCGGGAATACGCTTTTCATTCGCGGAGAAAAGCAGCTGGTACGTGAAAACGGAGGAAGCACTTACCATCTTGTTGAGCGGGCATACGGTTCGTTCGAAAGGACAATTGCTTTGCCTAAAAATGTTGACAGTGAAAAATCACAGGCGAACTATGTCGATGGCGTACTGGCAATCCGTTTGCCGAAAGCCATCAGCGAAACAGTCCGCAATATTCCGGTTGAATGACGTTTGTCCCTGAAGATCGATCAATATCTGAGAATCCTGTGAAAGGAATTGTGTATGACGATGACGATACGTTCGCCGGCATTTTCACATAATGAAATGATGCCGGCTCTTTATACTTGTGAGGGTGAAAACATTTCTCCGCCGCTGGAATGGACTGCTCCACCGGCCGGCACAAAAAGTCTGGTCATGATTTCGGATGATCCGGATGCTCCTGATCCGGCTGCGCCGAAGATGACATGGGTTCACTGGGTTCTTTACAATCTGCCTCCTGTTGCCGGTGTATTGCCTGAAGGTGTTGCCGACGGGGACTTGCCGGCAGGGACGCTGATCGGTATCAATGACCGGCAGTTTGCCGGATACAGTGGTCCCTGCCCTCCGATCGGAACACACCGTTATTTTTTCAAGTTGTATGCTCTGGATACGGTTTTGCCTGACCTTGGCAATACGACCAAAGCTGAAATTGTGAAGCGGATGGAAGGACATATTCTGGCACAGTCCGAATTGATCGGACTTTATATCCGCAGCGAAAACAGATGACAGGGCTGATGAACTGGAAAAGGCGTATTCCCGAAGGGGATTACGCCTTTTGTTTCACTTGCCGGTTTCAGGAATCATGGTCGCTGTTGTATTCGATCAGTCCTGCGCGAATGGCATCATCGACGGTTTCAAGAAAAACGAATTGAAGCTGGTTGCGCGCCTCTTCAGGGATGTCGTCCAGATCACGTTTGTTTCTGGCGGGTAACATGACGGTTTTGATACCGGCACGTAATGCCGCCAGGACTTTTTCCTTGATCCCTCCCACGGGAAGAACCAGTCCACGAAGGCTGATTTCACCTGTCATGGCATGATCGCTGGCGATCGGTTTATTCATCATGACTGACGCAAGCGCAAGAAACATGGCGACGCCGGCACTGGGACCGTCTTTGGGAATGGCTCCGGCCGGTACGTGAACGTGGATTTCACTGTTTTCGAACAGTTCCTGATTGATCCTGAGATCGACGGCACGTGCCTTGACAAGTGTCAAGGCTGCCTGTGCACTTTCTCTCATGACCTCACCCAGCTGGCCTGTCAGGGTCAATTTGTTCCTTCCCGGAACGCGGCTGGCCTCGATGAAGAGGATATCGCCACCCACCGGTGTCCAGGCCAGTCCGGTTGCGATACCAGGCATACTGGTGCGCATGGCGATTTCACTTTCATAAATCGGCGTGCCAAGAATATCCGGAATATCCGCTGAATCGACGATCACCTTCTCTGCACGGCCTTCGGCGATTTTCATGGCTGCGTTCCTGAAGACGCTGCCGATCAGACGCTCAAGATTGCGGACACCGGCTTCTCGTGTGTAATTGCCGATGATATCGTGGATGGCGCTTTCCGTTATATCGCAATTTCCGGACTTCAGTCCGTTTTCTTCGCGTTGGCGTTTGATCAGATACCGCAAGGCAATCTGTGTTTTTTCCTGTTCCGTGTAACCGGGAAGCTGAATCATTTCCAGTCTGTCGCGTAATGGGCCGGGAATGGTGTCCGGCATGTTGGCCGTACAGACGAACATGACTTTGGACAAATCGAAAGGAACCGCCAGGTAATTGTCCCTGAATGTGCTGTTCTGCGCCGGATCAAGTACTTCGAGCAGTGCCGCAGACGGATCTCCCTGAACGCCATTGCCCAGTTTGTCGACTTCATCGAGCAACATGACACAATTGTTGGTGCCGGCACGACGGATGGCCTGGATGATATTGCCGGGAAGAGCGCCGATATAGGTCCGGCGATGACCGCGGATTTCGGCTTCATCATGAACACCGCCCATGCTGACGCGAACGAATTTTCGTCCGGTTGCCTTGGCGATACTTTGTCCAAGAGATGTTTTGCCGACTCCCGGTGGGCCGACAAAACACAAAAGAGGGCTTTTGCCTTCAGGGTTGAGTTTGTGGACGGCAAGAAATTCCAGAATCCGTTTTTTGATTTTGTCAAGACCGTAGTGGTCTTCATCAAGGATCTTTCGGGCTTCATTTATATCCGTCCGGTCACTGGACGAAATTGCCCAGGGCAATTCGATGAGCCATTCAAGATAATTGCGCAACATGGAATATTCACCTGAAGATTCCGGCATGTTTTTCAGCCGGTTCAGTTCTTTTTGCGCATGTGTCCGTACGTCTTCCGGCATATTCGCTTTTTCGATTTTCTCGGAAAGTTCCGCCGCTTCGGAAGAGGTATTGTCAAATTCTCCGAGCTGACTCTGGATAGTCTTGAGCTGTTCACGCAAAAGGGCTTCACGATGGCGATCGTCAAGCCGGTTTTTCGTCTGCTCGTCAATGTCCTTGCTGACTTTGAGAATTTCGAGCCGGTATGCGAGATGGGAAAGCAATCTGTCAATACGGGATTTCAGATCCAGGGTTTCCAGAATTTCCTGTTTTTCATCCGGTGTCAGATCCATGAGTCCCGTCATCAAATCAGCGAGCAGGGCGGCAGAGGTTACATTGCTCAGGGAATCGGACAATTCCTGGGGTACCTGCGGCAACATCTGGAGAATTTCCAGTGCACGCTGCTTCAGCTGTACCATACGGCCCTGGATATCGACATTGTCTTCCGGTTCGTCCTGTATTTTTTCGATCCGTGCGACCAGAAATGGATAACCGTCAAGCAATTCGATGAGGCGGAAACGTCCTTCACCCTGACAAACAATATGATGTGCTTCGGAGGATGCCGCGACATAACGCAGGATGCTGGCAGCTGTTCCGACCGGATACAAGTCTTTTTGTTCGGGATTGGCTGTTTCAGGGTTGCGTTGCAATACGATACCGATCTGACGGTCTGTTTTCATGGCTGCTTGTGCGGCCAGTAACGATTTTTCACGGGCAATCGTCACCGGAATGACCATCCCCGGAAACAGGACCATGTTTCTGACAGGTATGATAATTAACGCATCTTCCGGAATGGGAGGATAAGCGTTTTTTTCTCCGGTTGACAGAGAAGTATTGTTCGTGTTGCCGTCGTGGTTTTCCGATGAAGAAAGTCTTTCAAGTTCTGGTGTCGTCATAACTCACCTGTCATAATTTGTTCAGTACCAAACGCAGACATCCATTTGCCAGAGAATTTTCGGATATCTGATAGTGTCCGTTTGGCAGGCTGATCTGTTTTTCGAAACGGCCATAAGGGATCTCGAGGCGTCTGATGACAGTATCCGCACCCATCGCGATTTGTCTTTCTCCGACCACATGGATGATGTTGTTTTCGATGACGACAGTAATGTCCGACAAGTCAACGCCGGGTAAGGCAATCTGAATCAGCAGGTAACGGTCGGTTTCAAGAATATCGATGGGGGGTTCCCAGACCGGGCCACGCGACGCTGGTTTGCCCAACTGGAAGAAACGCCGATGGAGCTGATCGGCCTGTTCCAGCATTTTCAATGCTTGCAACCACATGGGGCTGGCTGGATCTCGAAACTTCATAGTCTTGTCTTCCGTTCAGGTTAAATGAAACATAAAACAAAACGGTGGATGTTGTGCTGGACGCAAACATGCAGCAGTTCAACTTCATACCATCGCATATAGCAGGGAAAGACGCTTGTGGTTTAACAAATGATTTTAATATCGGTAAAAAACCGCCATAATTTCATCATATGACAATGTTGCCGCAGGTCGTTTCATTTGTATGATATATGGATGCTGTTTCAACGTATTCAAGGGGGCGGGTCCTTTTGCTTGTCAGAATCTGGCGCAATGAGGTTGTCGTAAGGTTGTCTGCTTGTTTCAACGCAGAATGTTTAAGAATAGAATACGATTCTTTATAGTTTGGCGTTTCGGAGTTGTGATTGAAGAATTATCCTCATCCTATCATTGCACGTGAAGGCTGGTTTTACATCATTATTTCTTTTGCCGTTTCCTCGGCCGTGACATATAAATGGGGTATCTGGTCGCTGCCGCTGTGGTTGATCAGCCTGTTTGTATTGCAGTTTTTCCGTGATCCGGGCAGAGTCGTTCCCGATGTCGAGCATGCAGTCCTCTCGCCGGCCGACGGTCGTATCGTCGTGATTGAAAAAACGGAAGATATTTACGGAAAACGTGAAGCGTTGAAGATCAGTGTATTCATGAATGTCTTCAATGTTCATTCCAACCGTTCGCCGGTTGATGGAAAAGTGGAAAGTGTCCATTATTTTCCGGGCAAGTTTGTCAATGCCGATCTTGACAAGGCTTCGCTTGAAAATGAACGTAATGCATTGATTATAAAAACACAAAATGGCCAGACTGTCACGTGTGTCCAGGTAGCCGGTCTCATTGCGCGCCGGATCCTCTGTTATGTAGGCGGTGGCGAGATTTTGCAAAAGGGACAACGTTTCGGTTTTATCCGGTTCGGTTCGCGTGTTGATGTCTATCTGCCGCTTTCCGCAAGGCCGAAAGTCGCTGTGGGTGATAAAGTGTATGCTACGGAAACCGTTTTGGCTGAATTGTAAATCACTCTTTCCCGGACCGACGCACGATCATCTGAAAACATAATATACCGTTTGCTATCTATCGGAGAATGCGCATGACTCAGCAGGAACAACCCGTTACGGAATTGGATTCGACACGCGCAAAATTGCGGAGAAGAGGCATTTATCTGTTACCGAATGCCATTACAATTTCCTCACTGTTCTGCGGTTTTTATGCCATCGTCATGTCCTTGAATCTGGAGTTCAAGCAGGCAACGGTCGCCATATTCATATCCATGATTCTGGACAGTATGGATGGAAGGGTTGCCCGGCTTACCAGAACACAAAGCGAATTCGGCGCCCAGCTCGACAGTCTGGCCGATATGGTGGCATTCGGCGCCGCCCCGGCTCTCGTCGTTTATGAATGGTCGCTTAAGGGAATGGGGCGCATCGGATGGGTTTCCGCTTTTGTCTTTTGTGCCTGTGCCGCGCTGAGACTGGCACGATTCAATACGAATATCGCGATTGTCGACAAGCGGTATTTTCAGGGATTGCCCAGTCCGGCCGCCGCTGCGCTGGTAGCCGGATTTATCTGGCTGATGGACGATATGGGATTTTCTGGAAGTGATTTTTACTGGACATCCTGGATACTGACGCTTTATGCCGGGCTGACGATGGTATCGAACGTTCCATTCTACAGTTTCAAGGTCATGAACATTCGAAAGTCGGTGCCATTTATTGCCGTGATACTGATCGTTCTCGTTTTTGTCGCGATCTCGTTTGATCCACCAAAGGTCATTTTCGGATTGTTTGTTGTTTATGGTATTTCCGGTTATGTGGTTTATCTCTGGTACAGGATAAAAGGAAAACCGGTCAGCATTGTCCAGACAAAAGTGGAACCGCACGATGGGGAAGAATGAGGTAAACTTGCGGTTTGCAAATAAGATACAGTTCATTGATATCTAGGGCGGCGTTTTGAAAAATATTGCATGAATTGAAAAAGGAGCTTATAGTTTTTTCATGAATATCAAAACTTTCAATTCTTCATTCGATTTCTGTGACAGCAGATTGTCTTGCCTGTCGTTATCGCTCGTTCTAGCACGCCAGGCGTGCTGATATCCCTTTATTGACAAATCCGGACTTTTTTCTGACCTCTGTCCAAGAGACGGGGATGGGTAAAATTCCGTTCCAGTTTAACCAATCAATTCTCGAATTATCCAAAGGAGCACATCATGGCCGGCACACCAGCAGACTCGGCAGAAAAAATTATCATATTTGATACCACGTTACGTGACGGGGAACAGGTCCCGGGCAGCCAACTGAATACACTTGAAAAAATCGAAGTGGCCAGAGCCCTGGAAGCGTTGGGGGTCGATGTCATTGAAGCCGGTTTTCCTATTTCCAGTCCCGGTGATTTCAAATCGGTCGTCGAAATTTCCAAAGTCGTTGAAAAACCGGTTATTTCCGCATTGACGCGGGCTATCGAGAAAGATATTGATGTTGCTGCCGATGCGCTTAAATATGCCAAGAAAGGACGTATTCATACCGGGATCGGTACGTCCCCTTACCATATTTATTCCAAGTTCAATTCGACGCCCGAACAGATTCTCGAACGGGCTGTCCAGATGGTCAAATATGCCAGAAAGTATGTGGATGATGTCGAATTCTTTGCCGAAGATGCCGGCCGTAGCGACAATGAGTTCCTTGCCCGTGTCGTCGAAGCTGTCATCGCGGCTGGCGCGACAGTGATCAATATCCCGGATACGACCGGTTACTGTACGCCTTATGAATACGGCGCGAAAATCAAATATCTGAAGGATCATGTCGCCAATGTCGACAGGGCTGTTCTGTCCGCTCATTGCCATAATGATCTGGGTATGGCAACGGCCAATTCACTGGCCGGCATCATGAATGGTATCCGTCAGGTCGAGTGCACTATCAATGGGATCGGGGAGCGGGCAGGCAATACATCTCTTGAAGAAATCGTCATGATTCTGAAGTGCCGCAAAGATATTCCGGCCTATACCGATATTGATACGACCAAGATTATCAAGACATCCCGTCTGGTATCCAATCTGATGCGTATGCCGGTACAGCCGAACAAGGCGATTGTCGGACGGAACGCTTTTGCCCATTCGTCAGGTATTCATCAGGATGGTGTGCTTAAGAATCGGGAAAACTATGAAATCATCGATCCGGCCGATATCGGCGTCAGCGATTCTTCTATTGTCCTGACGGCGCGCAGTGGTCGCGCTGCGCTGGATCATCATCTTCGTCGCCTCGGATATGAACTCTCTCATGCCGAGCTGGATGTCGCTTACAGCAAGTTCCTTGTCCTCGCCGATGCGCAAAAATCGGTCTCCGACGATGACCTGCGCAATCTCGCCGGAACCGGAACCGTGGAAGATGCCAGAAGAATCAAGCTGGATTATCTCCAGGTTGTTTGCGGCAAGGATTCCATCCCGATGGCAACGGTTCGCCTGATTATTGATGGTGAACGCTGTATGGCTACGGCTGCCGGCAATGGGCCGATCGATGCATCGATCAATGCCGTTCGCCAGTTGATCACACAGAAAGTGACTCTGGAAGAATTCCTGATTCAGGCATTCACACGTGGTACTGACGATGTCGGCAAGGTCCATATTCAGGTTGAAAACAAAGGCAAGGTTTACTACGGTTTCTCAGCTGATACCGATATCATCACCGCTTCGGTCAATGCATACATTGATGCCGTTTCCAAGATCATCTGATTGTTTCGGAACAAAAAGGGATGCGACATGTCGCATCCCTTTTTTTGTGGAGTCTCAAAAACCGATTCCGATACCGCCTCCACCTCCGCCAATTCCGATTCCGATACCCATGCCGGGACCGCCGAAGAAACCGTTATCGCGCAGATAAAGCGGATCCTGACCGTTTTCCATCCCTCTGACGATACCGCTGGAATCAAAATAAATATGCATCATGGAATTCCAGATGCCTTCCTCCTTGTAACGATAAGACCAGGCTTCCTGTTTTTTCAGAGGGAAATATTCCGTCTCGGTCGGATGGCCTATTGTCCGAAAAACGTCATTTTTGTTGAACTGATTGATCTTGATGGTCGCGAATTTTTCTCGCGTTCTGACATTTTCATATGAAATCAGTTTGCCGTCAGGTCCGATTCGCGCCATGTAGGCGTATTGTGACCACTCGCTGACCGGCCATTCAAGCACTTTTGTGTCTCCGTCGGGATATTCGATCGCAGGCGGGCCATTTCGCGCGATGACCTGTTGTACAGGCATTCCGGGCGTCAATGGAGGGCCGAACATGGAAGCGCAGCCCGTCAGCATGAATGAACTTGCCAGAATACAAGCCAGAAAAGAGTGTTTCATGGTCGCTCCTTTGATATTTTCCCTGTTGTGCGGATATTTCGTTTATTTGCGGAGGTACATGGGGTCCTGACCGTTTTCCATTCTTCTGACGATACCTTGCGAATCGAAGTAAATGTACATCATGGAATTCCAGATGCCGTCTTCCTTGTACCGGTAAGCCCATACTTCACGGTCAACCAGGGGTAAATAATCGGTCTCGGTCGGATGGCCGACTGTTTTCAATACGTCGTTTTTGCTGAAGTGATCTATCTGTATGGTATCGAATTTTTCCCGTGTCAGAACCTGCTCGTAAGATATCAGTCTGCCATCCGGTCCGATTTTGGCCATATAGGCATATTGTGCCCAGGGACCGACAGACCATTCCAGAAGCCGGATATTGCCGTCAAGATACTCGGCATCCGGACTTCCTTTCAAGGCGATGACTTCTTCCGCAGGCGTTCCGGGAACGGGTGTCGAAAAAATGGAGGCGCAGCCTGAAAGCATCAGGGACAAAAGCAGTGTCAGCGTTATGGATCGTTTCATTGTGATTCCTCTATAGTGATTCGGACTTCTACAGTTTTTATTGTACAGAAAACGCTTTTCCGTTATACTGCCCTACCGGTCGGTTTGACTGGTATTTATATTGTTTGTTCACGGCAGGAAGGGTTTTGGACTCCACCTGTCGCATGTAAGGATTGATATTATGGCATTGCTTAAAGAAGACAAGGCTGCTATCGTGTCGGAAAACGCACGCAGCCAGAACGATACGGGATCCCCTGAAGTGCAGGTCGCTTTGTTGACGGCGCGTATCAATGATCTGAACGGTCATTTCAAGGTTCATACCAAGGATCACCATTCCCGTCGCGGATTGATCAAAATGGTTAACCGTCGCAAGGACTTGTTGGCTTATCTGCGAAAAAAAGATATCAACCGTTATCGTGATCTGATTGCAAAACTCGGTCTGAGAAAATAATCGTTTCACGAGTTACAAGGTCTTTATGAAATGCCTGCGTCAGTTTTGTCGCGGGCATTTCGTTATGTATGTGGTTGGCGTGACGTATTGAAAGCAGGGCATTGTCGATATTGATTGTTGTTTTGTTGTAATGAAATGAGGCGAACGGCAGCGCCTGAAAACCTGCCGGCAAAAATGAAAGGAATTACATGTTCAATAAAGTAAGCAAAACGTTCCAGTACGGTCAGCATACCGTGACACTGGAAACCGGTGAGATTGCGCGCCAGGCCAGCGGCGCAGTAGTGGTATCCATGGATGATACCGTGGTGCTGGCAACTGTTGTAGCGAAAGACGATATAAAACCCGGTCAGGATTTTTTCCCTCTGACGGTGGATTATATTGAAAAAAGTTATGCGGCCGGCCGTATTCCCGGCAGTTTCTTCAAACGTGAAGGTCGTCCGTCCGAAAAGGAAACGCTGACCTCACGCCTGATTGATCGTCCGATTCGCCCTCTTTTCCCGGACGGTTATTTCAACGAGGTTCAGGTCATCATTCACGTTTTGTCGGTCAATCCGGAAATCGATCCGGATATTCCTTCCATGATTGCAGCATCCGCCGCTCTGTGCGTTTCCGGGATTCCTTTCAATGGACCGCTGGGTGCCGCCCGGGTAGGCTATATTGACGGACAGTATGTGTTGAATCCAACCGCTTCGCAATTGCCTTTGTCGCAGCTTGATCTGGTTGTGGCAGGAACAGAACAGGCCGTCCTGATGGTAGAGTCCGAAGCGAAAGAGCTGCCGGAGGACGTCATGCTGGGCGCTGTCGTATTCGGCCATGAACAGATGAAAGTGGTTATCGATGCCATTGACGAGCTGGTGCGCGATGGCGGCAAACCGGAAGTGGAATGGGAACCACCGGCTAAAAACGAGGAACTGATCGCCGCCGTTACCCGGATTGCGGAACCGGAACTGCGCAAAGCTTACCAGATCCGCCAGAAACAGGCGCGTTCGAGCGAGTTGCGCCATATTTATGAAAGAGTGAACCAGGCTTTGGCGGAAGAGGCGCAAGGCCGGGGAGAAACGGCACCGGATACCGTTGAAGTCGGCAATATCCTGTTCGATCTGGAGGCCAGGATCGTCCGTTCGCAGATTCTGGACGGCGAACCGCGTATTGATGGACGCGATACCCGTACGGTTCGTCCGATTACCATTCGTACCGGTGTTTTGCCGAGAACGCATGGTTCGGCGCTTTTCACTCGTGGCGAAACACAGGCACTGGTTGTCGCGACGCTGGGAACCTCACGTGACAACCAGAAAATCGACGGATTGATGGGCGAGTACAGCGATGCTTTCATGATGCACTACAATATGCCTCCTTTTGCCACCGGTGAAACCGGTCGTGTCGGAACACCGAAGCGTCGTGAGATCGGGCATGGCCGTCTGGCAAAACGTGCTCTCGTCGCCTGTTTGCCGTCACAGGACGAATTCAGTTATTCCATCCGTCTGGTTTCCGAAATCATGGAGTCGAACGGTTCCTCGTCAATGGCTTCCGTATGCGGAGGATCCCTGGCGTTGATGGATGCCGGTGTGCCGGTCAAAACGCATGTCGCCGGGATTGCCATGGGACTGATCAAGGAAGGCAACAAATTTGCCGTACTGACGGATATTCTGGGGGATGAGGATCATCTGGGGGATATGGATTTCAAGGTGGCGGGAACGGCTAATGGTGTGACGGCCTTGCAGATGGATATCAAGATCCAGGGCATTACCAAGGAAATCATGCAGGTCGCACTGGCGCAAGCAAAAGAAGGCCGTATCCATATTCTTGGCAAGATGCAGGAAGCCATGCCTCACTTCAAGACGGAATTGTCCAATTTTGCCCCTCGTCTGATAACCATGCGTATCAATCCGGAAAAAATCCGTGATGTAATCGGCAAGGGCGGTGCCGTTATCCGTGCCCTGACCGAAGAAACAGGTGCTCAGATCGATATCAGCGACGATGGAGTGGTTACCATTGCATCGGTCGATGCCGCTGCAGGGCAGGAAGCCAAACGTCGTATCGAGGAATTGACCGCTTCGGTTGAAGTCGGAAAAATCTATGACGGCACGGTCTTGAAATTGCTGGATTTCGGCGCTATTGTTCAGATATTGCCGGGCAAGGATGGCCTGTTGCATATCAGCCAGATTGCCAGTGAACGAGTCAATGCCGTTTCCGATTATCTGGAAGAGGGGCAGTCGGTTCGGGTCAAGGTTCTTGAAACCGATGAACGTGGCCGTATCAAACTGTCCATGAAGGCGGCGGTTGCCGAAGAAAATCCCGTACCTGCCGAATGATGGTTCGGCTGTTTCCGGCCGGATGACCTGAAACGGTAACGGAGAAATCCTCCCGGACGATACCGGGAGGATTTTTGTTTGATTTGAAATGACGGTTCCGGTCGAAAGCCGGTCTGTCCATAGTATATTGATATAAAAGAACCTTTCTTGAAGGGCAGGCCTTATTATCGTAATGGCCGGCATGCTCATGTGGCGTACAAAGCCATGGAGTTGACTTCAATAAATCGTTCCCTTTTAACACCATCCCAAAGGGGGGAATTGACATATGAAAGCGATTGAAATTATCAACCAGGGGTCGGCAGGTTTTCTGCAGCTGACGGAAAGGCCAATTCCGGTTGCCAAAGAAGGTGAAGTGCTGATCAGGGTCCATGCGGCAGGGATCAACAGGCCGGATGTATTGCAGCGTATCGGCCGTTATGTGGTTCCGAAAGGGGCACCGGATATTCCGGGGCTGGAAATAGCCGGTGAGATAGTCGGCGGGGATGTTTCCGGCAGTGATTTCAAAATAGGCGATATGGTGTGCGCCCTGGTTCAGGGCGGTGGATATGCCGAATACTGTACTGCCTGTACAAAATTGTGTCTTCCCATTCCGGAAGGAATGACGCCGATAGAGGCGGCCTCATTGCCGGAAACCTATTTCACGGTCTGGAGCAACGTATTTGACTTCGGACGCCTGAAAGGCAAGGAAAATCTGCTGGTTCAGGCGGGTGCTTCCGGGATCGGCGTGGCAGCCATTCAAATGGCAAGTGCAATGGGCCATCGTGTTTTTGCTACGGCGTTGACCGAAGACAATTGCCGTGCCTGTGAAAAATTGGGAGCCGAACGTTGCATCAACTCTACCACGGAGAACTTCGCGGAATATATTAAGGAGGCGACGGGAGGAAAAGGCGTAGATGTTATTCTGGATATTATCGGTGCGGCGGTTCTGGACAAGGAAATCGACTGTCTGGCCGATGGAGGAAGGCTCGTCCTGATCGCTTATCTGGGAGGACGTCAGGGAACGGTCGATCTGGCGCAGATTGTTCACAGACAACTGACAGTGACCGGTTCCACCCTGCGACCCCGTTCGAACGAATTCAAGGCGGAAATCGCGCGGAACCTGAAAGAACATATCTGGCCATTGATCGGCGCAGGAAAAATCAAATCGGTTATTTACAGGGTGTTTCCGCTCGCCGAAGCCATGCAGGCCCAGAAACTGATGCAGTCAAATACCCACTTCGGCAAGATCGTGCTTCAGGTAATCTGATCAGGGAGCCCTGTTTTTCAGGAAACATGGCGTTTCCGGAATACCAGATCCCAAACGCCATGTCCTAACCTCAACCCTCTTTTTTCGAATTTCGTGACGGGACGGTAATCCGGCCTTTCCGCATATCCGGTTGCTGTATTCATTAAAGAGGATTCACTGCTTAACACGTCAAGCATCTGTTCGGCATAATTCTGCCAGTCGGTCGCACAGTGCAAATAGCCGTCATTTTGCAATCGTGTCGTCAAAAAACGGACGAAAGCGGGCTGGATCAGGCGACGTTTGTGATGTCGGGCCTTGTGCCAGGGATCAGGGAAAAAAATATGGACGCCATCCAGTGAATTTTCCGGAATCATTTCTTCAAGCACTTCGACAGCGTCATGCTGGATGATCCGGATATTGGATAACTGTTTTTCGCCGATCAGCTTCAACAGGCTGCCTACTCCGGGGGTGTGCACTTCGACACCGATAAAATTCAGTTCCGGCAAGTTTTCAGCAATCGTCGCGGTAGTTTCTCCCATACCGAAACCGATTTCGAGAATCGTTTTGGCTTCACGTCCGAACAGTTTCTTGTAATCGAGAACCGTTTTGTCAAACGGTATGCAGAATTTCGGGCCATGTTCGTTAATAGCCCGTTCCTGACCGGTTGACAATCGTCCTGCACGTGTGACAAAACTGCGGATCCGACGGACTTCCGGATTGAAAAACATCGGTTTCCCGGATTTATGGTTGACAGGCTTGTCTGGCATGATCTGAAAAAAGTAAAAGAAGAACAAAAGCGAGCGTCATTTTACGCAGGTTTGGAAAACTTGGAAACAAAAGTACCGTGAAGTTTTTACGTCGCCAAAATAGCTACGGCAAAGACATGTATCCATGAAAGAATCGGGCAATAAATAAAGAGAAATATCTCTGGTGTTTTCATGATCCGGGAATTAACCTCATAATGTTTTGCAGGAGAAACCATAATCGGGAATAAGTGGGCGGCATGGCCCATACCGGGAGATATGACGTTGAACGCATGAAGCGAAAACTGAAAATAATGACAATCGTTTTTCTTTTTATCGGTATCGGTCTGGTATTGGCTGTTTGCATTTTTCTGAACCAGACGCAATTCGGAAAGAATCCTGACAGGGTTTATTTTGAAGTTGCCCGGAATTCTCCGAATTTTATTGACGGGGAATTCAGAAATCAGATACCGACTCCGCTGTTTACCGATGATAGTTCGGTTTTCTCCGTCATCATGAAAAGCCTGTTCACGAAACCGGACAGACTCGTTCCGGCAATGCCTCTTCCTTCGGTCAAGACCGATTTGCGTTCGCTTGTGCGTGATAAGGATATCGTCATATGGCTGGGCCATTCATCCTATTATCTGCAACTTGCCGGCAAGAGGATACTGATTGATCCGGTATTGAGTCCATATGCCAGTCCGTTTTTTCTGTTCAACCGGGCATTTGAAGGAACCAATGTCTATCAGGTATCCGATATGCCGGATATCGATTATTTGCTGATCACTCACGATCATTGGGATCATCTTGATTATCCGACCGTTAAAATGCTGGAATCCCGCGTCGGAAAAGTCATATGCGGACTGGGTGTCGGTTTCCATCTGCTTGAATGGGGATATCCAGCGGACAAGATTGTTGAGGCTGACTGGTTTACCAGGCTGAAAAATCCTGAGGGAGTGGATATTCATGTTCTTCCTGCCCGTCATTTCTCCGGCAGGGGACTGGTGCGTAACCGGACATTGTGGGTCAGCTATGCATTGGTATCACCCAAACGCCGTATTTTCGTGAGTGGTGATACCGGTTACGGACCGCATCTGAAACAGATCGGAGAGACGTTGGGCCGTTTCGATCTGGCCATTCTGGAAAATGGCCAGTATGACAAGCGTTGGGCATATATTCATATGATGCCGGAAGAAACAGCTCAGGCTGCGGTGGAAATCGGTGCAAAGGCGCTTTTGCCGGCTCATTCGGGAAAATTCGCCATATCGAACCATGCCTGGAAAGACCCGTTTATCCGGTTGGCCAGGGCCAGTTACGACAAGCCTTACAAACTTCTGACGCCAGTCATTGGCGAACCGGTATATCTGGAAGATGAAAAACAAATATTTTCCCATTGGTGGGAAAAATGCGAATAGTAGTCATTGTCGGAACAGTGCTTGATGCGGGTATATCTTTTCTTCTTTCAGTATGGAACCGATATCTCCCTCGATAATCCGGATTGCCGATCCGTATGCAAGCGGTTGAAAAAATCTTTCAGGATTTCAGGTTCTTTTTCGTGTTGAAGAAGCGTAACCAGCAGACTGATGCAATAACCAGTATGGCGATGGAAACGAACCATATCATCATTCCTTTTCCCAACATAACGAGAGGGACAGCCAGCGATGTCCAGAAACCACCTCCCATGACAGGTTCGTGCAAGAGCTGTTTGTAACCGAAGGCTTCCATTGCCACCGTTTTGCTTTTCGGATCAACTGTCCGAAGGAGCATGAGTCCGGTAGCGGTAACACCCATGGCTTGTCCGAATTCGGCAATGGAACGTTCGAACCAGGCATTTTCAAAAATACGGGGGCCGATATACATGACAGCGAAAACATTCCAGACAATTCCTGCCAGGACAAGGAGGGAAAGAGGAGCCCAGTAAGCGATGACGAATTCAAGCCGGATGGATGCGATGGCGGCGACGACCAGAAAGTCCAGGGCGGCTCCGGTGATACGCTTCATCTGGCCATGATCGGCAAGCATATCGAGTCGGGTTTTCCGCAGGAACAACTGGAGGAGAACGCCTCCGATCATACAAAGGGGAAACAGGGGCAGACTTTGCATGATATGAAGTTCCCGGAAAGATGCAGGAGTCATGCCGTCTGTCAGGATCAATAGCTGCTTTATGCCATAGCCGATCAGAATCGCAATGCCAACCAGTGCAATGTGCAGGGCGAGGGAATCTACCGAATCCGGCGAAACGGTCTGTTTGCCGGCCAATGGCTGTTTTTCGCGACGGAAAAATCCGATACGTTCCAGAGTCTCCCTGTCATCGAATGTCCTGACATCCCTGACGTAACCTCGACGAACGGCAATGTTGATGAGAATCATGCCGATGACAATACCCAGGATCATTCCGCAGGTCGCGACGGTATAGCCGAGGTCTGCTCCTGCCTGCCAGCCCAGTTCACGGAAGGTTTCAGCCAAACCGCCTACAGTACCGTGACCGCCTTCGAAACCGATTTCCAGCAAATTGCCGAAAACGTCCGGTACGTTGAAGACAGGTGCCAGCAGGAAAAAAACCAGACCCAGACCGACAACGTATTGCCCCCATGCGATGATTTGTCCGAAGCAGAATTGAGGGGCGGCCAGATGCCAGATTTTTTTCAGGGAAGTGGGAGCGGTACCGAGAAAAAGGCCGGCAAATACAATGTTGATCAGAAATCCTGGCAATTTTCCGAAGGCGGCAAACCACTCTGGAGATAACAGATGTCCCAGGGTATTGATAACAATGAGACCGGCAAAGCCGGCAATGACGGAAGAAGGAATGAAAAAACGCTGAAAAACCGGAAAACATGACCGGATGACGATCCCTGTTACCAGAAGGACACAAATGGCACAAAGGGACATGATAGCGGTCATGGAAATCTTTCTTATGCAAAACAGTCCGGGACTGGATGCTTATCAGTAAAGGAACCTGCTGACGGAAAACAGGGAAATTCTAGGCCTTATTTGATCTGCTGTCAGTCGCGGTCGTTATAAAAAAACAGGATACCGACGGATTTTTCTGATCCGGATCAGAAAAATTGCATCCGGGATGATATCTGTCATGTTTTGGAGAAATGAAATGACACTGATCCGGAAAGCAGGCAGTTGAATTATCCGGAATCTGGACGAAATGGAACGTTATAAAACTAACGTTTGGTGCCACTACAACAACTTTGAATCAATAGCCTTTCTGTCAGTCAATACCCCAGACAATACACGGGAACAGAATCAGGAAAACCTTGCTGTATTGAGACGCCACCTATCCCTTGCCGGATTCCTGTACCACCATATACAGGGAGAATACACCGGCAAAAACAGACAAACCATCTTGGATACCAATACCGTCACCATTTACGCCTATCCCGACAGACAAAAAGAACTGGAAAAATTCACCCTGTCATTAGGCAAAGCGTTCCGCCAGCAAGCCGTCATGCTCATCGGCAAATCCGGGCAAACCCGCCTGATTTCCCTTCAAAACGAAATGCCGGGATGAAAACTGGGAGCCTTTCATTCCGAATACCTGCGTCAGTATTTCAACAAAATCGGCAAAAAGCGATACGAAATCAAAACCCTGTCCGAACCCAAACATTATCCACGTCCCAAGACATGGGAAATGCCTGCCTTTGAAGAGTACCGAAAAAACTAGTATAGATAGAAGACATCTACACCGAGCAGGAAAAAACCATATACCCATCGATAGACGAATAAACCATCAGACAGAAAAACAGCGAAAAGAACTCTTGATATGGAAGAACAGATCAACCGAAAACAGCCTTTTCAAAGGCTTCTTCGGTATATTCATCACTCCATTTTCTCATGAATTCGATTTTTAATTATTCATGAGTATAATTCATAGAGGGTTCTCTGAACAAAATACAAATTCTGGCTTTCGGGATTTCATCTATTTCGATTTCTTTTCTGTGTTGAATGAATATAATGTTAGCTCCTTATGGGAATGTAAATTTTATTATATTACAAGGCGTTCTTTATCAGACAAGCAGATATATACTCATTGTTTTCAATTAAAAAATGTTTTCAGACCGGTTTTTACAGCTTCATGTAATCTGGAATTTGAAGTCATGATGTAATGGTTCTTTCGCAGATTTCTTATTTTTTAACAAAGATCTTCAGTATCTTCAACATCAACAATAAGTCTATTTTTCAAATTATATCGCGCAATGGCTTTTCCCGATTTTGCAATATAGGGTTCTGCCCGATATTTTAAGCATTTTGTTCATAAAGAAAGTTTTCATTGTTTGCTTGTGCTGTTTTTTATTTTTTGAACGAAGATAATTTTTTTCAATTCATCTACCGTTATAATCTCGCTTCTACGACAGTGAATAATGCGATGACAATTTGAACAGAGACAATCCAAATCTTTTTCAAAATTGACTTCTTGCTCCCCATAGAGATAAAGAGGTTGATTATGATGCACCTCTATTAAATTCGCTCCACGTTCCCCATATACTACTTCGAAGTCAAATCCACAGGCATCGCATCGTAGACGCCCTTTGTTTTTGTTACGGTTGATTCTAATAGCTTCGTTTCTTGACCTGCTATTTCTTTCATATTTTGTAGTATAAATCTGCTTTGATTTGCCTTCTTTCACGGCTACGCTGCTAGTTAACGGATCGTTGTTTATTTTCAAGGGATCATTTAGTTCTATAAGATCATCTGGAATAATTAAGTCGCCGTTTACACATAATTCATTAAGTGCATTGACTAGTTCATCTCTTAGTTTCCAGACAAAGTTTTTTGACGTATCATAATCGAGATGCCACCCTTCAAATGGAAGGCACCAATAAGAATTTTTTCCTGACTGAGAAGAATCTTCTACCCAGAATCGGTTGCCTAAATGGTTTAGGATCCTTTGAGATAATCCCTTCACAATTCCATTGTAAGGTGTTCCTCTCAAATTGGAATTATATTTCATTATAATATCCTTTGAGGTTGCTTGATGACTTTCTTCCAGGTACCATTTCCATATCATGTCCATTGAACTTGGCGTGAATAACTTTTTATTCAATAGCATTGATTTCCACTCACTGGTTGAGATATCAATATCAACAGAATATTTCCCGTTTTCATATTTTAATATTTTATGTTCCGTCATAATATATTTCCTGATGGTAAATTTGTACTTTTTGAGTAGCTATTTTTGAAATTCTATAACTATTTGATCTGCCTGGTGTAAAGTGTTGATTTGTGAGTTTTTAATGGAAGGCGGAAAGTATTATGCCGGCATCAATTGCTAACGAGGTCCTGTTATATGACAGGATATTTGTTTTCATCTTGTAATGTAACCTCCATAAGAATCGACGGCACGTAAAAATTTCCCAATTAGTCTTGTGGAATCTGAATGGCATTTTTCGTTTTATGTTTAGGTAGAAACTTGACTATGTGGCGGCAGGGGTTGGGAAGTTCCTGTTGACTGTTTTCTGTGTTGGCAAGGTCGTATACTTCGGATGTCCAACGGCATAATTTTTTAGCCATGTATGTCATGGGTTTGCCCTCTTTGTTGGTTTTTTGGGCAATATCCTGAAAGATGGATGTCAGTTCTCCGCCTGTAATATCTTTGATATGTTTGTTTCCGATGTGCGGAAACAGGTGAATCTCGAATTCCCTTAGCATTTTGTTACGATAGGCTTCAGTCGTTCTGCCAGCTTTGCTGGTATAGAGACGTGATACGATTTTCTGAGATGTATTTTCAGCATCAATCACTTTAGCTTTCTCTGCTTCTTCTCCCTTTTCTCTTGCTTGCTGTAACGATATATCAGGGTATTTACCAAAGGACAGTGAATTTTCCTTTTGATCCAGAAAGAATTTCATCTTCTATAATTTGGAGCCGGTGGCATTGACTTGCAGATAGAGACCGTCTCCATCGAAAAGTTTATATGACTTTTCTATTGGTTTTGCATTTTTGATTTGCATGGAGGTTAAGGGTTTGACTGGTCTTGCCATTTTTAGGGTATCTTTGTCTGGTGAGATTGGAATATACCCCTATTTTTTCTGGATAGGGTGGGACTTTAGCGGACGATAAAAAACAAAAAACCGCGTAAATCATTGAATTTACGCGGTTCATTTTGCAAATTTGGACGAAATGGAACGTTATGAATAACGTTTGGTGCCCACGGAGGGATTTGAACCCCCACACCTCGCGGCACATGGACCTGAACCATGCGCGTCTACCAATTCCGCCACGTGGGCATTTTTCCAACTTCTAGTATTATATTTGCATTCTTCGAAGTTGAACAGACACAACTTGCTGATAACTTGTCTGAGCTGCAAAAGTAAGGTTGTCATTATAACGTGATAAACAGACATGTCAATCGTCTTGCCTAATTTGTCAAAAAAAAGGATGATGAGACTGTTGTGTAATCGCTATTGAATAATTTTAGACTAGAAATCTTTTGAAAAAGTATCCATATCCCATTCCCAGCCGGGAAGAAATCATTGAAACCCTGCGTGAGGCGAGCAGGGGACGAAGCGTCAAAACCATTGCCAGAGACCTGCACGTCAAGAAAACGGAGATTGACGGCTTGCTGAAACGTCTGGATGCCATGGAACGGGATGGCCAGTTGATGTGCGATCCCAAAGGAAATTACAAGATCAATACGTCGGCCCAGTTCATTTCGGGGTATGTCCATTCCCATCCGGATGGCTATGGTTTCGTTATACGTGATGATGGCGGGGAAGATATTTTCCTGTCGGAAAACGAAATGCAGAAGGTGATGCACAATGACCGCGTGCAGGTCCGTATTATCGGTACGGACAAGAGAGGCCGCCCGGAAGGTGTGATCGTCTCGGTGACCAGTCGTGCCCATACCCATATTGTCGGTCGTCTGGTCAATGAAAACGGCGTCTGGCTGATTGTTCCGGAGGACAGACGTATCGTGCATGATATTCTTGTCGACGGTTCTCCCGGAAACGCCAAGGCCGGACAGATCGTCAATGCACAACTGGTATCCCAGCCATCGCGTTATACCCAGCCCGTTGCAAGAATTGTTGAGGTGCTGGGCAGTATTGATGATCCGGGTATTGAAATCGAGATAGCCGTTCGCAAATTCGGCTTGCCTCATATTTTTTCACGGGAAGCTCTTCTGGAAGCGGACAAGTTGCCTGATCAGGTTGCTCCCGATGATTATGAAGACCGGGTGGACTTGCGCGATATCCCTCTGGTTACGATCGATGGTGAGGATGCCCGCGATTTCGATGATGCCGTTTATTGCGAGCCGGTCAAACTGGCTGATGGGGATGGGTACCGTCTGATTGTGGCGATTGCCGATGTCAGTCACTATGTCAGGCCGAATACGCCTTTGGACAAGGATGCACTTCTGAGAGCGACATCGGTATATTTCCCGCGTCGGGTCATTCCCATGTTGCCGGAAAAACTGTCGAACGGACTTTGTTCGCTGAACCCCGGCGTGGACAGGCTGGTTCTGGTGTGTGATGTGCTGGTTTCGTTTGAAGGCAAGTTGCAGGCTTACCAGTTTTATCCTGCCGTCATGCATTCGGCTGCGCGACTGACCTATACCGAGGTGGCGGCTATTCTGAAGAACCAGCGTGGACCGGAAGCGGCCATTCATGCCGGTCTTGTTCCGCATCTCATGAATCTGTATGGTTTGTTCAAGGTTTTGGCCGGTGCGCGGGAAAAACGGGGAGCGATCGATTTTGAAACGATTGAAACATATATCGTCAGCAATGAAGCGGGAAAGATCGAAAAGATTTTGCCACGTGTACGCAATGATGCGCACAAACTGATCGAGGAATGCATGCTGGCGGCCAATGTTTGTGCGGCCGATTTCATCACGCGTCATCATCATCCCGGTACTTACCGGGTCCATGCACAACCGAACGAACAAAAACTCGAACAGGTCAGATCGTTTCTTGCACAGATCGGGTTGTCTTTGGGAGGAGGGGATTCGCCGGCACCTTCCGATTACGCAACGCTCATCAAACAGATCGAGCCGAGAACCGATGCACCGTTACTGCAGACCATGTTACTCCGTTCCATGCAACAGGCCATGTACAGCCCGGAGAATATCGGACATTTCGGTCTGGCCTACGAAGCGTATACTCACTATACCAGTCCGATACGGCGATACCCGGATTTGCTGATACATCGGATTATCAAGGCGATTCTGGAGGGAAAACGCTATGTTCCCCAGGGGATTGACCGCCGTTTGCTGAATTCGAATGTTCCCGGTTCGATACGCAGACAGATGCTCAAGGAAAAATCGGGCGGCAACAAAAAGGCAAATGCGGAAGAAGCGGTCTGGGAAGCGCTTGGATTGCACTGTTCAGCCAACGAAAGAAGGGCTGACGATGCATCACGGGATGTCGAGGCATGGCTGAAATGTTATTTTGTACGTGACAAGCTTGGGGAACACTTTACCGGAACGATTTCCGGTGTGACCGGTTTCGGTATTTTCGTCCAGCTTGACGATCTTTTTATCGAAGGACTGGTACATGTTACCGATCTGGGCAATGACTATTACCATTTCGACGAAATCCGTCACGAGTTGCGTGGAGAACGGACCGGTGTCCGTTATCAGTTGACTGATCGGGTGATTGTGCAGATAAGTCGGGTGGATATGGATGCACGCCAGATCGATTTGCTGGTTGTTGATGGACCGTTCAAGGCGGAAGACAGCAAGGAAGGCAAGGCTCCCGCCGCCCAACCCGGACAACATGTTTTATTTGATCGTTACAAGAAAAGAAATATCGCGACGATCACGGAAAAAGATGCCAAAGTTCAGCCGGTCAGTTCCGGACGGAAACAGCGGTCACATTGACAAGTATCTTTATAGCGACAAATACAAGAATGAAAAACAAGATCATATTCGGATTCCATGCCGTTACTTCCCGTTTGCGTCATGAAGCATCTTCGGTTGAAGAAATCTATGTGGATTCCGAACGGACAGACCGCCGTATGCAGGATTTGCTGAAAGTGGCCAAGGCCGCCGGAGTGCGCATCATCGTCGCGGAAAGCCTGCGGCTGGACAAGATGGCCGGGACACGCCGCCACCAGGGAGTTGTCGCCATGGCTGCACCGTTGTCGCTGGCACGCAATCTGGATGAACTGCTGGACGGTATTGAAGGAGCGCCGCTTCTGCTGATTCTGGACGGGATTACCGATCCGCACAATCTGGGGGCTTGTCTCCGGGTTGCTGACAGTGTAGGCGCCCATGCGGTGATCGCTCCGAAAGACCGTTCCGTCGGCATCAACGCGACAGTCGAGAAAGTGGCCAGCGGTGCGGCGGAAACGGTACCTTATATAACCGTCACCAATCTGGCAAGAACCCTTCGTCAATTGAAAGAACGCGATATCTGGATAGTCGGTACGGCGGACGATTCCGAAAAAAGCCTGTATGAACCGGACTATTCCGGGGGGACGGCTTTTGTTATGGGATCGGAAGGTGAAGGTATGCGTCGTCTGACGAAAGAAACCTGTGACGAACTGGTTGCCATACCGATGTTCGGTTCGGTTGAGAGCCTGAATATTTCCGTCGCATCCGGAATCTGCCTGTATGAGGCACGGCGGCAGCGTCTGGTGAAAATACGGAATCGAGACCGATAGGAATCGTGCACATTTTTGCCGAAACGGTTATTATCTTGCTCCCGAATGGTTAATTCTTGTCTAGAAACATGTTTCGTCGTCTTCGCGAAGATATCAAAAGTATTATTGAACGTGATCCAGCCGCCCGTAATGCGTGGGAGGTTCTGACCTGTTATCCCGGATTTCAGGCCATTCTCGTTCACAGGGCTTCGCACTGGTGCTGGAATCACGGCCTGAAATGGTTCGCCCGGTTCTTTTCGCATCTGGCGAGAATTGCAACGGGTATCGAAATCCATCCCGCCGCGGTCATTGGCCGGAGGGTTTTCATCGATCATGGTTGCGGGGTCGTGATCGGTGAAACGGCGGAAGTCGGAGATGACTGCACCATTTATCAGGGAGTGACCTTGGGAGGGACATCGCTCAGTAAAGGCAAAAAGCGTCATCCCACTCTGGAACGGGGAGTCATTATCGGGGCCGGGGCGAAAGTGCTGGGCAGTTTTACCGTGGGGGAAATGGCGAAAGTCGGTTCCAATGCCGTTGTTGTCAAACCGGTTCCCGCCGGCGCAACGGCGGTCGGCAATCCCGCAAGAATAATCCAGAAAGATGAGAGCAAGATCAAAACCGATGCAGCCAGTGTCCTGTTTTCTTCCTATGGCATTACACCGAATGAAGATGATCCTCTTATCAAGGCATTGCGCGGATTGATCAATAATGCAGCGGCGCAAGAGCATCAGCTCAAAAATATTATTTCGGCACTGGAAGCGGCAAAAATTCCGTTGGAAACCTTGCCGGAGGATGAAACAGTCAGTCCGGAACAATTGAACAAGCTGGTCGAGTGACGTGAGGCGTTTTTGGGGAACTCTGCCGGAAATTTTCATAACATGGCGTACAGCGTTATCCCAGAGACACGAAATTTTACGCATTACCGATTCTGTCAAGGGTTGGGAACGTTTTGCCGAAGGTTTGGGAATGACCTTTTCCTGAAGAATCCGGTATATGCCTTCGCGTATCTTTCCGTTTTTCTGTCGGCGTACTATTTTGATCTTTTTTTTGCTGGAAAGCGATTTGACTGCACTGACAACGAATTTCCTTTCGAGCATCGTTTCTTCCGTCAGTTCGGTAATACTCCATTCCTCTCCGGAACAGAAAAGTGAAAGAATGATGTTGGTGCACTCATTTTTCTTCAGTCTGTAATAAGGTGCCGGCGTACCCCGAACTTTGACGATTTTTTCGATTTCGACCAGATTTTGATCCACTAATCATTTGAGACAGATATTGGTATGTTGCCGGGAAATACCCGACCTCTCGCAAATATCTCTCGACAATCCGGGCAAATATTTCAAAATGGTTTTTTCATCTATCCTTTCTTTCATATCGCCATTCCAGTTGTACGGATGTTGAGATCACCGGTTATTCGGCCTTTGTTGATGAATAATATGTATATTGTTTCTGTTCAGGTGAACTGGCAGGCCGATCAATACATCATTCGGACTCAAGATATTTCGTGCGGCGGATAAATATCCGGCAGGAAAAACAGGTTAGAATCAACTCTCAGCAAGAAAGCTTGTCTGTCTGGATGTCTGATGAGGCGCATTAGCGGATGTTTGTTTTTCTTCGCAAACCTTTTTTGTACTTGAGAACAATGTTTCCGATTTTTTCTGGTACACAAATGCAGACTTTCACTGTGGGCCATGTAAAGCCCGCGAATTTGGTTATAGATAACCTTGAAGATTCTGTTCATGGTGTCTCATCGAAAATAAGTTCCGGATAATCACGAAATCCCGTTTTTTCCACACAAACATCCCGGTCGGATGCCACCCCTGTCCGGTCATCCACACAAAGGTTTGTTAATGCGTATTAAATGAATCAGAACAATATTTAACTTGTTGATAATAAAAGGGTTTCCCCCCCCCTCACTGCACATTTTTCCGCGTTTTTTCCCCTGCGCCCCCTTTTCAATCCATCCCCTTGTTTTATAATGCAAAAACTTTGTTTATCATCTGTTTTTCACCGCTTGCGAATTTCCACTAATACGCATTAGCGGATGTTACATTTATTCAACACGTCATCTTTCCCTCATCGGTTGCACGAAACCTGCCGGCCTGTGCGACAGGAAAGCGTTTTTTCTGTGAACGGAAAAAACGGACCGGTAAATCACGATGTTTCCGGGCCCGGATCAGCCAGATAGGGGACGGCTTGTCAAGCGGTCTTCGGGAAATGAGGAGAGAGGAAAGGTCTGTTTTGCCGGAAACAGTCTGTTTGTGGTGGCGATTTTGCAAGCAGACAGGGACAGTTCTTTTTTCCGTGGCGGTCGTTTTTGCAAAATGTAAATGTTTGCAATATGTCGACAAATTGCCGTATTGTATTCCTGTAGCCGGTTGTTCCGGTCAGACGCAATACCTGATACGGTTTATCAAAACGCAAGACGTTTGGGATGACAAAGACGGATGAGGAGAAACAATGCAAAATCCTTTAAGTAAAATGAAAGTGAGCAGTTACTTTCGGAAACCGTTGTTCAAATGGATTGTCGCAGCCATTGTTTTTCTGATTGCCGTTTATGGTATTGCCGGTTTTTTTGTCGTTCCCGGCATCATTGGCGACAAGGCGCAGCAATTCGTTTCCGGGAAGTTTCAGAGAAAACTTGAATTCGAAAAAATTTCCCTCAATCCTTTTACATTGACGGCCACATTTGATGGCATGCGGTTGACTGAACCGGGATGTGAGGACGATTTCGCTTCTTTCGACAGTCTGATGGTGGATCTGTCGAGCCAGTCGCTTTTCAGGATGGCACCAGTCATAGAAGAGATCAGACTGGTCAATCCACGTGTCCGTCTGGTCCGGACAGCGCGCAATCATTACAATGTGGATGATTTCATCGCTTTTGCCGCCGAGCCGAAAGAAGACGATTCTCCCGCACGGTTTTCCATCAATAACATTCAGGTCGAAAACGCGGTTATCGAGTTCGACGATTTTCCGCAAAACAAACATCATGTCGTCGATGAACTGAATGTTTCCATTCCATTCGTTTCGACCATTCCTTCACAAGTCGATATTTTTGTCGATTTGGCGATCAATGGGCGATTCAATCAGGAAAAAATCGAGCTGACGGGGAAAGCAAGACCCTTTTTCAAAGACAAGGATGGAACCGTCAATATCCGGCTGGACAAGATCAATTTGCCGGCTTATGCAGGTTATCTGCCGGTCAAGCCGGATTTCGACCTGAAAGACGGAAAGTTGTCCATCGACATGGAAGTCGGGTTCGGTCAGCGTGCAGAAGGTCAGCAAGGACTTACTCTTGAGGGAAATGTTGTTCTGGAATCGTTATTGTTGGCCGAACCGGATGGCAAACCGGTTCTGAAAATCCCGGAAATGACTGTCCGGATTGCCCATAGCGATGTGCTGTCAGGGAAATTCGATATCGGCCAGGTTCTGCTGAAAGGACCTGAAGTGTATCTTGACCGTAGCAGGGCAGGACAATGGAATGTCGAACGGGTCGCGAGGTTCAGGCCGGCAGACAATACGCAAAAAAATCATGCCGGAGCGACAGCAGATGCCAGTGCGGGAAAAAAGGATAGCCGGCCATTTTCCGTCAGTCTGGGAAAACTGTCTGTCGAAAACGGAGAGCTTCGGGTCAGTGATCAGATCCATGTCGTTCCCGCTGATTTTTCGGTCAGAAATTTCGCGCTGGATGTAGATGGCATTGTACTGGATGTTACGGAGAAAAACGTGACGGTTGACAGGATGGTGTCTGCCGGAACTGAAGTGCGGTTCGTTCATGGCAAGCTGAAATTTCAGGAAAACGGCAAACCGACCCGGAAAACGGTACAGAAAGCGGCGAATGAAATTGGGGAACGGACCGGTTTCGGTTTTCGCGTGGGCCGGTTTGAGCTGAATGACTGGGCGGTACATTTCGAGAATCACGATGCGGGCAAACCTGTCGTGACCAAAGTGGATGGGTTGACGGTTGCGCTGGATAATCTTTCAAGTGATGATAAAGAACCGGTTCAGCTTTCCGTCAAAGCCAATGTCAATCAGAAAGGGACGATTGCCATCGGCGGCAGTATGAATCTGTCACCGTTTGGAACGGATCTTGATCTGGATATCCGGGATGTGGATGTCCGATTCGTCCAGCCATATATTGAAGATTTCGTCAATCTGTCACTCAAACAGGCGGAATTGACGGTAAAAGGGAAGTTCCATCTCGCACAGGCGAAAACGGGGATGAAAGGGCAGTTTGCCGGTGATGCGGGAATCAGTCGTTTGACGACGGTAGACCAGTTGAGCCGGCAACCGTTTGTCAGCTGGAAAGTGTTGTCTCTGAAAGGGATTCGCGCCGATCTGGCGCCGCTTTCCGTTGTCGTCGATCAGGTCAGACTCAACGATTTGATGGCAAGAGTTATCCTGAGCTCGCAGGGACGGCTGAACTTGCAGGATATTCTCAGAAGCGAATCGGGTGGCAGGAAAAGTCTGACCGAAAGCGAAGAAAAAAACATGGTATTGAATGCCGGTTCTTCCGTTTCCTCACGCATACCGGAAAATGAAGGGGTGGCCAAGAAAAAGGGACGGCCGGATTATTCGATACAGATAAAGAAATGGTGGATCGGTAATGGAAAGATACGGTTTTCCGACAATTTCATCAAACCGCGTTATACGGCCAATCTGGTCGATCTTCGGGGAACAGTTTCCGGTCTGACGACGAATCCGGACAAACAGGCCGTTGTGGATGTGAAAGGTCGTGTCAATGGGGCGCCTCTGGTGATCGCGGGGTCAGTCAATCCGTTAAGTGAACGTCTGTCGCTGGATATCAGGGCGAATGTCAAGGGAATGGAGCTGGCCCAGTTCAGTGCCTATTCGGGGAAGTATATCGGGTATGGGATCGACAAGGGAAAACTGTCTTTTGATGTCGCATACAAGGTTGAGAATGACCAGTTGTCTGCCGAGAACGCACTGGTTCTGGATCAGTTGACACTGGGCGAGAAAGTTGACAGTGAATCGGCTGTCAATTTGCCTGTTCAGCTTGCATTGTCGCTTTTGAAAGACAGAAACGGTGTTATCGATATCAATCTGCCGATTGGCGGATCGCTGAACGATCCCGAATTTTCCGTAGGCGGAATCATTTTCAAGGTATTCGTCAATCTCATTCAGAAAGCGGTGACGGCACCGTTTTCACTGCTTGCCTCGATCGTCGGCGATACGGAAGAATTGTCATGGGTGGCTTTCGATCCGGGCAGTTATACCTTGTCGGAGTCCGGACAGAGAAAACTCGAAACGCTTGCCAGGGCACTGGAAGATCGTCCGGGGTTAAGGCTGGAAATTGCGGGGAAGGCCGATCCGGATGCTGACAGTACCGGTCTGGGCAAGAAAATGATGATGAAAAAAATCCGGAAGATGAAAGCGCGTCGGTCGGGGCAGGATATCGGCAGTCAGCAAGTGACAGTCAGTGATGAGGAATACCCGGATTTGCTGAAGCGTCTGTATGGTGGTGAAGATTTCGACAAACCGAAAAACTGGATCGGATTCAGCAAATCCATGCCGGTTGCGGATATGGAAAAATTGTTGTCGCAACACTTTGCCGGTAAGAAAGACGATCTGATCCGGTTGGCGAACAGACGGGCGCAGGCAGTCAAGGACTGGCTGATCGAAAAAGGAAATATATCTGAAGAAAGACTTTTCCTGCTGGCAGGAGGTCTCCGGAAAACTGAAGGAACAGAATCCGGAAACAGGGTGGATTTCTCTCTGAAATGAAGAATCGGTTTTAAGGGAAAAATTTTAATGGCGGAACAGAAAACTTCAGGTATCGGAAAACATTCACGTTTCAGACTGGTCGCGGTCGGAGTCTTGTCGCTTGTCGTTTTGTCGCTGGTCGTTCTGGTCATTGCCGGTATTTATTTTCTTCCGGGATTCATTGAGTCGAGAGCGCGTGCGTTTGCTGCCGAAAATTTCAATCGCCATTTGACTATCCGGAAAATGGACCTGGATTTGTTCGGACTCACCGCCAGGCTGGAAGGGGTCCGCTTATCCAATCCGGGCCAGGAAACTGATTTCGCTTCGTTTGATCAGTTATATGTCGAGTTGGCTCCAGCCACTTTTACGGAATTCAGTCCCGTCATCAAGGAAATCCGGCTGGTCAATCCGGCTGTCCATATTGTCCGGGGGCAGGACAAGCGATCCAATATTCGGGATATCGTGGCCTATTTTTCGAAATCTGGCGGAAGCAATCGGGAGAAAATGCGTTTTTCCATCAACAATATCCAGATCGAAAACGGAACGATTCGCGTTGAGGATGAAGTACGTAAAAAGCGGTTGCTGATAGAGGAGTTGAATGTCGATATCCCGTTTGTTGCCAATATGCCGTCCGAAGTCGACATATTCGTCCGGTTCGGAATCAGTGCAAGAATCAACAAGGACAAGATTGAACTGGTCGGTAAATCCAAACCTGCATTTGGCAAAAGAAGCGGTACGCTGGGCGTCAGACTCGACAAACTCGATTTGCCGACTTATCTGGGATATTTCCCGTTCGATCCCGGTTTCAAATTGAAGAGTGGCAAATTTTCTACGGATCTGGATATTGTCTTTGCACGGCGGGATGGAGACAGACGTCCGGTTTATATCCAGGGAAATATCACGCTTTCGTCCATATGGCTGACCGAATCGGATAATCGTGATGTGCTTAAGATTCCGGAGATGAAAATCGAGGTCGGTAAAAGCGACATGGCATCGGGTGAGTTCAACATTGAGCATATCGGATTGAAAAATCCACAGATATTTCTTGACCGGGACGGGAAGGGGAAATGGAATGTGGAACGTTTGCTGGCTGCCGGAAACTGGCCGACCGGAAAAGCGGAACAGGACGGGAAAAAGTCCTCCCGGCAGCGTGCATGGGCTGTTGGTCTCAAGCAGCTGGTTGTCAGTGATGGCCAGTTCAGGTTGGTTGACCGTGTTTCGGGAATCCGTCTGGAAAACAGTAAATGGTCCACCCGGCTGGGGGCAAGCTGGAACAGGGATGAAGAAGGAAAAAATTCCTTGCTGGTGGAAGGCGGTGTCACGCTTCAATCACTGCATGTCTTTGATCCGGATAACAGGGATATGTTCAGAATCGGTACAGTGGCGATGGATGTCGGCAAAAGCGACATCCTGTCCGGCCGGATCGGAATTGCCCGTATTGCCCTGAACAGCCCGCAAGTGTTTCTTGACCGGAATGGAAAAGGCCAATGGAATTTTGAACGATTGCAGGATATGGGAAAACAGGGGGCTGCGAAAAAGACGGAATCAGTTGAAAACAAACCGGTATCCTCCAGTCTTGCAAAGGTGATCGATCTTTCGCAACTGATTGTCCGGGATGGCCGGTTTCAGTTTACGGATCGTGTTTTTGCAAAGCCCGTGAATGTGGAAGCGAAAAATATAGGACTGAATGTCGAAAGGCTTTCTCTGGATTTGTCCGGACGCAATCTGTCTGTTGACCGGATTGTTTCGGCGGGAGCACGTGTCCAGGTTGTGCATAGTATGCCTGAATTGCTGGAGCGGTACCGAAAAGAAAGCGGGGGTGTCATGCCACAGGAAACTCTGGACAAGGCAGCGGAAAAAACCGGTTTCCATTATCAGGTAAAACATGCGGGGATCAGGGATTGGGCGTTCCATTTTGAAAACAGAAATGTCAGGCGACCTGTTGTCACGCAGGTGTCGCAACTTGAAATAACGGTGGAGAATCTGTCCGATTCGATGGAAAAACCGGTTCCGTTATTGATGCGGGCGAAAGTCAATGCCCAAGGGAATGCGACTTTGAAAGGCAATGTGACGGTTTCACCGTTCAAGGCCGATCTGGATATCGACATGAGAAATATCGATATCCGTTTCATTCAGCCGTATGTTGACGATTATGTGAATTTGTCGTTGAGGCAGGCCGATTTGTCTGTTAAAGGGACATTGGCAATGAAGCAGGCACAGGACGGCAAATTGCACGGAAACTTCAGGGGTGGTGCGGCGATCGGGAGTCTGGCCGCTGTGGATCAGTTGACGGGAAGGCCCGTAATCAGCTGGAAAAATCTGTCACTTGAAGAGGTTGCCGTTAATCTGAATCCTCTTTCGGTTGCGATTGACAAGGCGAAAATGAATGATGTCGTCGCCAGAGTTATTTTATTGCAGGACGGGCGGTTGAATTTGCAGAATATTCTGTGCAGCAAGGCCGGTGGTCAGAAGAGCCTGACTGAAAGTGAGGAAGATGGTTTGGCCATCGAAGTCGCCGATAAAACGGCTACAGTTGTCCGGCCGGTTCCTGTCAAGCGTTCTGTGACGGCGGCATCGGATCCGTCCGGAAATGACCGTTTCAGACTGTCTATTAAAAGATGGATAATCGGGAACGGGAATGTCCGGTTTTCCGACAACTTTATCAAGCCGCACTATACGGCCAATATACGCGATTTGCGTGGTGCTTTCGTCAATTTGTCCAATGATCCGAAGACGCAGTCGAGGCTGTGGCTGAAAGGGCAGGTCAATGGTGCTCCGCTGGTCATTTCAGGATATGTCAATCCGTTGAGCGACAAGCTGACGCTGAATATCAAGGCTCAGGTAAGAGGGATGGAGCTTGCCCAGTTCAGTGCCTATACCGGCAAGTATCTGGGGTACGGGATTGAAAAGGGAAAGCTTTCCTACAAGGCGACCTACAAGGTTGAAAATGGAGAATTGAAAGCCGAAAATGCGCTGGTTCTGGATCAGCTGACGCTGGGGGAGAAGGTGCAAAGTGAAGAAGCCCTGGACTTGTCCATTGAACTGGCGTTGGACCTGTTAAAGGATAGCGATGGTGTTATCGATATCCATGTTCCGATTACAGGTTCTTTGAATGATCCGGAGTTTTCGTTAGGCAGTATTGTCGGAAAGGTCGTGTTCAATACATTGAAGAAAGTGGTGACGGCGCCTTTCGCTTTTCTGGCCTCATTAAATGAAAACGAGAAATCCTTATCGGGAATGATTTTCGAACCGGGCAGTTCAACCCTGTCGAAGGAAAGTGAGCTGCGACTGGAGAAAATGGCGAAGGGGTTGGCGAAACGACCCGGAATCAAGCTGGAAATTACCGGGTTGTATGACGAGGTTGCCGATCGGGCCGGACTTGGCGAATTTGTGCTGCAAAGGAAAATCCGCGCACTAAAGCGCAGAAAACTGGGCATGCAGTCGTTTGAAGAAGTATCCATATCCCGGGAAGAATATCCTGAACTCATCAAGGAAGTGTATCGGAACGAGAAGTTTGACAAGCCCAGAAAGTTATTGCTTTTCGGTCAGTCATTGTCTGTTTCCGAAATGGAAAAACTGCTGGTGCAGCATTATGCATCGACAAAAGACGGTTTGATCCTTCTGGCCAACCGGCGAGCCGAGGCGGTCAAGAACTGGCTGGTTCTGAAGGGCAAACTTCCGGATGAAAGGATCTATCTGCTAGCCAGCAAAAAGGGAGAAGCGGGAAAAGATATGCCGGCACATCGGGTTGATTTCAATTTGCGCTGGAAAAGCTGATGAATCAGTCGCTTGTGAAAACCGGTGAGAATTTTGGAAAAGGCCTGCTCAGATAGGGCGATCCGGCCAGTCCGAATCGCCAGTGTGTTTCGGTCGCTTTTGTGATGCCGATTCTTGGCCCGGCGATGATATCAACCGGTTTGGTGCGAGGTTTCAGAAAACACGATTCCGACTGGAGGGACAAACCGTTTTCTTCCCGCGTAATACCCAGTGCCTGGGATACCCGTCCTGGTCCGGAGCACAATAACCGGATGTCGGATAACCTGCGTCGTTCACGCATGATATCGATTCCCTCAACCGGTTCGATCGCCCTGATCAGAACAGCAGAACCATGGTTTTCTTCCCGACAGACGAAATTGAAACACCAGTGGATACCATATGACCGGTAAACATAGATAAAACCCGGTGGCCCGAACATGACGGCATTACGATCGGTCGGGCCGCAAAAACTGTGAGAAGCGGGATCTGCCTGATCGTAGGCTTCGGTTTCGACGATGATACCGCCGATACCGCGATACAGGAAACTGGAGCCGATCAACTGTTGCGCGACGATTTCAGATGTACTCGAAAAATCGATTTCATTGCCGGAATGATTCATGGAAACAGAGAGGATATATCAGACCGGTTTCACGACGTGTCGCGATAATTCGCCATGCCGGTTCAGTTCGATCCAGTCTCCACGTGCAGGACCGTCATCCAGATTCCAGTCGGACAATACCAGACGGAGATATTCGCCATTTTCGATTTTGTGAATGTGCTGCCCGGGTTGGTGGGTATGACCGTGAATCAGTACGGATGCGCCGGTCTGTTTGAACAGGTCTGCGATAACAGAAGCATTGACATCCATGATCCGGGCGGATTTTTCCTGGTTGCCTTTCCGGCTGTCCTGGCGCATACCGGCAATAATGGCTTTTCGTTGCGCCAGCGGCATGGCCAGAAACTGTTTCTGCCAGACCGGATTACGGACCATGTTCCTGAACTGCATGTAGGCCTGATCATCCGTACACTGGGCATCCCCGTGTGTCAGAGCGATTTTTGTCTTTCCGGATTCCATGACCGAAAGTTCCGGAAGCGCTCTGGCGCCGGTTGCCTCCAGGAACCTCTCGCCTGTCAGAAAATCGCGATTGCCGCAAATCCAGAATATGGCGGTACCGCTATCCGCCGCTTCCCGGATAGAGCGGACAATCGTTTCGAGATAATCCGAATCCATATCGTCATCACCGGCCCAGTATTCGAAAAGGTCTCCCAAAATGTAGAGCTGTTCGGCCTGTTTGACCTGATTTTTCAGAAAGTCCAGAAATGCACGGGTCGTTTTCGGCAATGCCGGTTGCAGGTGCAAATCAGAAATGAAAAGTGCTTGGACAGGCATTTTCTGTTCGGCTGGCTGATTCATAAGGATTGCAGGGTGAAATAATCAGATTTCTTCGGCTTTTTCGATGATGACGTCTTCAAGCGGTACGTCTGCGTGCATACCGGCACGGCCAGTTGCCACTTTCCGGATGCGATCGACGACGTCTTTGCCTTCCGTCACTTTGCCGAAAACACAATAACCCCAGCCATCCTGCCCCGGATAGTCAAGAAAGTCGTTGTTGTTGACATTGATGAAAAACTGGGCGGTAGCGGAATGGGGATCAGGTGTTCTTGCCATCGCGATAGAGTAGGTTTCGTTGGATAAACCGTTGTTGGCTTCATTTTCTATCGGCGCATTGGTTTTTTTCTGCTTCATGCCCGGTTCGAAACCTCCTCCCTGGATCATGAACCCGTCAATGACACGATGGAAAATGGTGTTGTTGTAAAAACCGGAACGAACGTAAGAAAGAAAATTGTCAACGGTTTTTGGAGCATTTTCAGCATCCAGTTCAATCTTGATTGTACCGAAATTGGTTTGCAGGGAGACGGCCATATTATTCCTTTGTCAATTAAAAAATAGTCGATTTCTCTTGTGCTTTCAAACGGTTCGAAAACAATTTCACTGTCCGTTCATGAAAGATACATGAAAAACGCAAGAGACTTCCAGATGTTTGAAAGCATTCTAGCAAACTCTTGAACCATGCGATATTGCCTGAGGTTCAAAGATAGACAGTTTGGCCTGTTTATTGTTCATAATATTGTTTTTGCAAAGAATACGGGCATGTCAAAATGTCCGTTACAAAGTAAAATAACCGTTTATTCGTTTTTCAATTCAAAGTCGAAGATGGACAGTCTCCAGATATACAACAGTTTGACGAGAAGCAAGCAGGTTTTCAAACCGATTGAACCGGGCAAGGTCCGTATGTACGTATGCGGCATGACCATTTACGATTACTGCCATATCGGACATGCACGCATGATGATGTCGTTTGACGTCGTCTATCGCTGGCTGAAAGCACTGGGATATCAGGTGACCTATGTTCGCAACATTACGGACATCGATGACAAGATCATCAATCGGGCCGGTGAAAATGGCGAGACCATTTCCAGTCTGACGGAACGGTTCACACGGTATATGCATGAGGATACCGGTGCCCTGGGTATTTTGCCTCCCGATCATGAGCCACGGGCGACGGAATATGTTCCGGAAATGCTGGAATTGATCGGCAAGCTGGAAAAAAACGGTCTGGCGTACCAGTCGGAAGACGGAGACGTGAACTATTCCGTACGCGATTTCGAAGGATATGGAAAACTGTCCGGGAAATCACTTGATGACTTGCGGGCCGGTGAACGGGTCGATGTCAATACCGGCAAACGGGATCCACTGGATTTTGTGTTGTGGAAGTCGGCAAAGCCGACCGAACCGGATGAAGCCAAATGGCCTTCCAAATGGGGAGTCGGCCGTCCCGGATGGCATATTGAATGCTCGGCCATGTCGAGCAAGCTTTTGGGGGATCATTTTGATATTCATGGGGGCGGTGCCGATCTTCAGTTCCCGCATCATGAAAATGAGATCGCCCAGTCTGAAGGCGCTTCCCATCATCCTTTCGTCAATTACTGGATGCATAACGGTTTCGTACGGGTGGATAATGAAAAAATGTCGAAATCGCTCGGCAATTTCTTTACGATTCGTGATGTGCTGAAGAATTATGATGCGGAAGTCCTGCGTTTTTTCATCATCCGCTCGCATTATCGCAGTCCGCTGAACTATTCCGATGCCCATCTGGACGATGCCAAGGCGGCACTGACCCGTCTTTACACGGCACTGAAAGATATTGATGTCAGGGAAAGACCGGTTGACTGGAAGGAAAAACATGCGATCCGTTTCGCACAGGCCATGAATGACGATTTCAATACACCGGAGGCCGTAGCCGTATTGTTCGAACTGGCCAACGAGATCAACAGGACCGGTTCTGTTGAAATGGCTTCGCAACTGAAAGCACTCGCCGGTGTGCTCGGATTGCTGGGACGTGAACCGCGGCAGTTCCTCCAGGGAGACGGACGTGTCGACGGGAATGAGGAAAAGTGGATTGAGGAACGGATTGCCGCACGTGTCGAGGCCAAAAAGCTGAAAAATTTTGCGGAGGCTGACAGAATCCGTAACGAGTTGCTTGAAAAGGGTATTGTCCTTGAAGACAGACCGGGCGGAAAGACCGAATGGCGTCGTTCATAGACAGAATGTCGCCTGTACAGGTTCATTGATTGACCCGGATACCTGGAATCAGGCCTGCCGGGAATTGTCCACCCGTGATCCGATCCTGGGCAAGCTGATCCGGGAAACAGAAAAGGGGCGTCTTCTCAGCCGTGGCGAACCGTTTCAGACACTGGTTCGTTCCATCGTCGGGCAGCAGATTTCGGTTAAGGCCGCCGATTCCATCTGGGAACGGTTCCGGACAGTTTGTCCGGCCTGTACACCTTCCGAGATTATGCAGGCCAGTGTTGATTCGCTTGGGGCAAGTGGCCTTTCGAGACGGAAGGTCGAATACCTGAAGGATTTGGCGTTTCATTTTCTCGAGCGTAAAATCCGGACCGACCGCTGGATTGTCATGGCAGATGAAGAAATCATTGCCGATCTGACCCGGATAAAAGGGATCGGGCGATGGACAGCGGAAATGTTTCTGATCTTCAATCTTTTAAGGCCCGATGTATTGCCTGTGGATGACGTGGGATTACAGAAAGGGGTCAGCAAATCCTATTTTTCCGGGAAACCGGTTTCCAGAGAGGATATTCGTGAACTGGCAAAAAACTGGAAACCCTGGTGTACAGTCGCTACCTGGTATTTATGGCGCAGTTTGACACCACTTCCGGTAGAATACTGAAAAATTGAATAGTTCGGTTGCAGGAATGCCATGCAGCCGGTTGGAAGGAGATAGTGTGGCTAAAACAACTTTTCTCAGTTTCGAACAGCCTATCGCAGAACTGGATGCCAAAATCGAGGAATTGCGTTGTGTCCAGGATGATTCAGCTGTCGATATTTCTGATGAAATCACCAAACTGGCACAGAAGAGCAAGCAGTTAACCAGAGAAATATATTCCAAACTGACACCCTGGCAGGTGTCCCAGATAGCGCGTCATCCCAACAGGCCCTATACCCTGGATTATATCAATGAAATATTTACCGATTTTCACGAATTGCATGGAGATCGTTCCTTCGCCGATGATCCTGCCATCGTGGGAGGACTGGCACGTTTCGACGGTATGCCCTGTGTTGTGATGGGGCATCAGAAAGGCCGGGATGTCAAGGAAAGGAGTTTCCGGAATTTCGGCATGCCACGTCCGGAAGGTTATCGCAAGGCACTCCGTTTGATGCGCATGGCTGAAAAATTCGGTTTGCCGATTTTCACGTTTGTCGATACACCGGGTGCGTTTCCCGGAATCGATGCCGAGGAACGGGGCCAGTCCGAGGCTATCGGACGCAATCTTTTTGTAATGGCCGATCTGAAAGTACCGATTATCGCCACGATCATTGGCGAAGGCGGATCGGGCGGCGCGCTTGCCATCGCCGTGGCGGATACGGTTCAGATGTTGCAGTATTCGGTTTATTCCGTCATTTCTCCGGAAGGATGTGCATCCATTCTCTGGAAGACGGCGGAACGTGCCAATGAAGCCGCCGAAGCGTTGGGACTGACCGCACAGCGCCTCAAGGAAATCGGTATGATCGACAAGATCATCGATGAGCCGCTCGGAGGTGCCCATCGTGATATGAAAGGGATGGCCGCCGTTTTGAAACGTGCATTGGCCGAATCGTATCGCCAGCTGGAGAACATCCCGCTTCCGGAACTTTTGGCCGCACGTCGTGAAAAATGGCTTAATTACGGTAAATTCAGGGATACGGCGCAATCCGAATAAAGGGTGACGTTTTGAATTCCGCTGTCGAGACCGGATTTGAACGCGCATTGGAAGCTATTCTGATGCGCGTTTTTCATGAAGAGTGCCATGAAATTTTTTCGGTAAAAGAACAGGATATTCCTCTTTCTTTGGCCATCGCCTATAGCGGTGGATTGGACTCGACGGTTCTGCTTCATCTTGCACGCCGGTTTTCAGTGAAAAAGGATATTTCTCTTTTCGCATTTCATATTCATCATGGATTGAACCGTCAGGCTGACAAGTGGTGTGATCATTGCAGGGAGGTATGTGCGACTTTAGGCGTCCGGTTTGAAAGTCGCCGGGTCCAGGTCGATCGGCACAGTAAAAACGGTGTCGAGGCGGATGCCAGATCAAAACGGTATGCCGCATTAGGTGAAATGTGCCGGAAACATCAGGTAACCCTGTTACTGACAGCCCATCATCAGGACGATCAGGTCGAGACGGTTTTGTTCCATCTGATGCGTGGTACGGGTATGGCGGGATTGTCCGGCATGGATTCTGTTGCGTGTATCCCCGAGTTGAAAAAAGACAGTGTTATCTTTCTTGGTCGTCCTCTTTTGTCACTGTCGCGGAAAAGTCTTTCGCAATGGGCGAAAGAAAATGGTCTTTCCTATGTGGAGGATGATTCCAATTCCGATACAAAATATACACGGAACGCTATCCGCCATCATCTGGTACCGGTTATGTCGGATATCTTTCCCGGCTTTCAGAACAGACTGGCAAGGATGTCGGAACATGTCGGGACATCGCAGAAACTGTTGAATGAACTGGGAGAAGAAGATCTTCGGACTTGCCGTATATCCGGAAACAGACTCGATCTGGCGCAAGCACGAAGCCTGAGTGCTTCGCGTATGGAGAATCTGTTGCGTTGCTGGCTTATCGGAAATGGCATTCAAATACCATCGACAGCATGGTTTGTGCAGGCGAAAAAACAGATGCTGGAAGCCAGACGGGATGCGCTGATCAATTTGCAGACAGATGGCTATGTTATCAGGAGATACAGAACGATCCTGTCTGTCGAGAGAAAAGAAAGTGAACGGACGAATCCTTCTGCTTCTGTTTTTTTGCGGTGGACAGGAGAACAGTCCGTATTGCTGAAATCATGGTATGGCAGGCTGGAATTTGAAAAATCTGAAACAGGTGTTGATGAGGATTGGTTAAGAAAGAACATCCTGAGGATTGATCCTTACCGGGGCAATGCGGAATTGAAATTGGTCAATCGTCCCACCAAGAAATTGAAGAACCTGTACCAGGAAGCGGGAATACCATCCTGGGAAAGACTTTTTCTACCACTGGTTTTTGTCGGTAGTGACCTGATTTATGCCGGAAAGCTGGGACAATCGGCAAAATATATCCGGAAACAGGGAAAATGTATCCGTTTCAACTGGAAAGCGTTTCCGGTAATGTCTTTTAAATGACAATCGCCGGTGTTTCTCTTGTACATTTTTACCCTAAACGGTAAAGTTAAAAACTGAACTTTCATTTACATTTGATCATTAGAAAAATATATGGCTTTAGTCGTTCATAAATATGGCGGCACGTCGATGGGGTCGATCGATCGCATTAAAAACGTCGCGCGACGGGTTGCCAAGTGGCATGATGCCGGTTACCAGGTTGTCGTTGTTCCTTCCGCGATGGCGGGTGAAACCAATCGGCTGATCGGTCTGGCAAAGGAAATCATGCCGGAACCCGACCAGCGTGAACTGGATATGGTGACCTCTACCGGAGAACAGGTTTCGATCGGTTTGCTGTCGATGGCACTGATGCAGCTTGGAAAAGAAGCGGTATCGTTTACCGGATGGCAGGTCCCTGTCAAAACAGATACGTCCCATACCAAAGCGCGTATTCAATCTATCGACGATGAGCGGATCAGGGAAAATCTCGGGAAAGGAAAGATTGTCATCATTGCCGGTTTTCAGGGAATCAGCGAAGCAGGGAATATCACAACACTTGGTCGTGGCGGTTCCGATACCTCTGCCGTGGCAATGGCTGCGGCTCTCAAGGCTTCGGAATGTCTCATCTATACAGACGTGGATGGCGTATATACGACGGATCCGCGTGTGGTGACCGATGCAAGAAGACTCAGGAAAATCACTTTTGAAGAAATGCTGGAGATGGCTTCCCTGGGATCCAAGGTTTTGCAGACACGTTCAGTAGAGCTTGCCGGCAGTTACCATGTCCCAACGCGGGTATTGTCGTCGCTGACCGATCCGGACATGCCTCTGGAGGAAGAATCCCGGTCCGGTACATTGATTACTTTTGAAGAAGAAAACACAGATATGGAACAAACTGTTATTTCCGGTATTGCATTCAGTCGGGATGAAGCGAAAATCACGGTGCTGGGTGTGCCTGACCGGCCGGGCGTCGCTTTCCAGATTCTCGGCGCTATAGCCGACGCCAATATTGAAGTCGATATGATCATCCAGAATCAGTCTGTTGGTGGAAAAACCGATTTTACTTTTACCGTACCGCGTCCGGATTATAACCGTGCAATGGATCTGTTAAACCACAAGGTCAAGGCAGAAGTCGGTGCCACCGATATCATCGGGGATGCGAAAGTCTCGAAAGTTTCCGCTATCGGGATCGGTATGCGAAGTCATGTCGGAGTCGCATCCAAGATGTTCGAAACGCTTTTTGAAGAAGGAATCAACATCCTGATGATTTCGACTTCTGAAATCAAGATTTCAGTCATTATCGATGAGAAATATATGGAGCTGGCTGTGAGGGCGTTGCATAAGGCATTCGGACTGGAAAAAATGTAGAAAACATATTTTCCAGGCTTTTCGTCTGATGGTTTCTGACAGTCTCTTTCCGCTGAAAAACAAACTCGGAGGCGTGTATGTCATATAAAACGATACTGGTTCATCTGGATAAAAAATCGATTGCAGAACACCGTGTGCGTATTGCGGCGAATCTTGCTATTGCGGAAGATGCCTGTCTGATTGGCGTCGCAATGATCGGTATTTCAACACTGACGTTTCAACAGGCTCACATAGATGAAAAGGATCCGGTTCTCGCTTCTCATCTGAAATTCCTCCACGACAGGGCGGCCCGTTTTGTCCGGGAATTCGAGACGGAGGTCAAGAGAATGGATGCGCCTTCTTATGAGGGGAGAATCGTGGACGGAGAAGCCAATCAGGGAATCAGCCTGCTGGGACGTGTCGCTGATCTGATTGTCATCGGGCGGACCAATCTGGAGGAAAAATCACCTATTGTCGCACCGGATTTTCCGGAATATGTCATGATGAACTCCGGAAGACCTGTTCTGATTATTCCACCCGGCTATGAAAAGGATACGGTCGGCAATCGGGTGATGATATGCTGGAACGCGAGTCGTGAATCGATACGGGCTGTGGCGGACGCCATACCGATTCTGAAAAGAGCCGAACTGGTGCAGGTCGTTATGTACAATGTCGATAATGAACCCGATGTGAATGCGGAACTTGCCGGAAGCGATATCGCCTTGTATCTGGCCCGGCATGGCATTAACGTGGAAGTATTGCCTCCGCAAAAAAACAAACATATCGGAACAGCATTGCTGGAACTGGGTAAACAGCAGTCAACGGATTTGCTGGTTATGGGAGGGTACGGTCATACACGGTTCAGAGAGTTCTTGCTGGGTGGTGTGACCCGAACCGTACTGGGTGAATCTGATATCCCCGTTTTGATGTCGCATTGATCAATCCATGATAAAAGTGCGGAACAGGAGCAGTACTGCAGGGATATTTCGATATGTTGTGTATTTCCGGTTCCGCTCTTGCATTATCGCAAGGTAAAATTATAATGATGCAGTTTGGCTTGTCGGGCCTCGATCAAAAATAGTGGCTTGTGCTTGTTCAGAAAAAATAGAAGCGCATTTATCAGGATTTAGGACTATTTATGAACAAGTTCGACGCAATTACGTATTTTTGGCTCCCTTTGATCTAAAAGAAACAAAAATAGGCGCCTAACTTTAACAGTAGTCCAAGGATAGCAATGAAATGTGTTGATGATTTCCGGCTGGTTTTCAACGGAAAGGAATATGTACCGATCATTATCGGAGGGATGGGCGTCGACATCTCCACTCCGCAACTGGCTCTTGAGGCAGCCCGTCTGGGCGGTATTGGCCATATTTCCGATGCCATGTCGCTCGACACGGCTGACCGTTACTTCGGCACTCATTTCACCCGGGACAAAACACGCCAGTACAAGAATTACATCAAGATTCAGGATAAAAGCGAAATTCATTTCGATCTCGGGGCGATTGAGGAGTCGACGAAGCTGCATGTCCGTAACGTCATGGAAAAAAAGCGGGGCGATGGTCTGATTTTCACCAATTGCATGGAAAAACTGACCATGAATGCCTCGCGCGATACGCTGCGTGTCAGACTTCGTGCCGCTCTGGACGCCGGGATTGACGGGATAACACTTGCTGCCGGGCTGCATCCGAATTCGTTTCGGCTGATTGAGGATCATCCACGTTTCAGGGATGCCAAGCTGGGTATCATCGTTTCTTCCCTGCGGGCGTTGCAAATCTTTTTGCGTCGCAATGCCAAATTGAACCGCTTGCCTGATTATGTCGTTGTGGAGGGCCCGTTGGCCGGAGGCCATCTTGGGTTCGGTATGGATTGGGCGAAGTACGATTTGAAGACGATCGTTGCCGAAATTGCCCAATTTCTGAAAACGGAAAAACTGAATATTCCCCTGATTGCTGCCGGAGGGATATTCACCGGTTCCGATGCAGTTTCTTTTCTGGAAAACGGGGTGTCCGGTGTTCAGGTCGCAACCCGTTTTACTGTATCGAAAGAAAGCGGGTTGCCTGATGATGTCAAGCAGGAATATCTGAAAGCCAGCGCGGATGATATCGAGGTAAACCAGATTTCGCCCACAGGTTATCCGATGCGAATGCTGAAGCAGTCTCCGGCTATTGCCAAAGGCCTGCGGCCGAATTGCGAATCTTATGGGTACATACTTGAAAACGGGAAATGCGAATACCTGAAATCGTATTATCGTGAGCTGGAACTTCATCCTGACGGCAAGAATATCTGCATAGAAGACAAAACCTGTTTATGTACGCATATGCGGAATTATAATGTCTGGACTTGTGGTCATTATACTTATCGTTTGAAAGATACGACTCGCAAACTGGCAGATGGCACTTACCGGATCGTGAGTGCCGAGCATATTTTCCGTGATTACCAGTTCAGCAAGAATCAGGAAATTCTGCTTCCGGAAGAATAAACGGAATTGAAAAAACAACAGGCAGACATGTTTCGGACGTGTCTGCCTGTTTTGTTCTGAAAATGGGGCAGGGGGGTTAGTCGAGCAATATTTTCAGCGCTTCCTCGTATAATTTGGCTTCCATTCTTTCGGCTTTGGCCAGCGTCTCGAACCAGTTGGCGATATCTTCCAGATTTTCTTCACGGGCAGTTTCAGCCATTTTGGGATAGACATCGTGATAGAGCCGGGTGGCTTTTTCGATGGCCGATTGCAGGTTCAGGCGGGTGATATTGGTACGCAAACCGGTTACAGGATCTTTCTGCAACAGTTGCATGTTTCCCATCGCGTGCCCGCGCCGGATTGCCGCACTGGAACGCAGCTTTGTCGTGATTTCATTGTGACCTTCCACATCGGCGCGATATGCCGCGTAATCGTAAGTCATGGCAGACTGGGTTTCTTGTATGAAGGCCTCAATAATGTTTTTTTCGGTTTTCGTTCCTTTTAGATCCATATACTCACTCCCTGAACCGTTTTATTGTGATAAGGAAAATTACTGATCTCGACGAGATTGCTTTTTTGCAGTTATCGAACATTCTCTTTATTATCGGATATCTTTAAAACAGAGAAAACATTTATTACAAAAAATTCCGTGATCGGGAAAAACGGAAACCAGAATGATTTTTCAGGCTTTAAATCGGTGAGACGAATAAAAAACCATAACAAAAAACGGTTATCTGTTCTATTCGGGCAGATAACCGTTATCGATACGGCGGACTGTTTTTCCGGTCCGGCTAGCCGCCACGACGCATCAGGTCGAAAAAATCGGCATTGTTTTTGGTCGCTTTCATTTTATCGAGAATGAATTCCATCGCTTCGATTTCATCCATGCCATAGAGCAGTTTGCGCAGAATCCATATTTTCTGCAACTGATCGGGCTTGATCAGCAGTTCCTCGCGACGGGTTCCGGACTTGTTCAGATTGATCGCCGGATAAACGCGTTTTTCTGCCAGTCGGCGCTCAAGGTGAACTTCCATATTGCCGGTTCCCTTGAATTCTTCATAGATCACATCGTCCATCCGGCTGCCGGTTTCGACCAGCGCTGTGGCGATGATAGTCAGGGAACCTCCTTCTTCCACATTGCGGGCAGCACCGAAGAAGCGTTTCGGGCGCTGGAGAGCGTTGGCATCCACGCCGCCCGTCAGGACTTTGCCGGAGGCCGGAATGACGGTATTGTAGGCACGGGCCAGACGGGTAATCGAGTCTAAAAGAATGACCACATCCTTTTTCATTTCGACCAGTCGTTTCGCCTTTTCCAGTACCATTTCGGCAACCTGAACGTGTCTGGTTGCCGGTTCGTCAAAAGTGGATGCAATCACTTCGCCACGGACAGAGCGCTGCATTTCCGTCACTTCTTCCGGGCGTTCATCAATCAGGAGCACGAAGAGAGTGACGTCCGGGTGATTGGCTGTAATGGCATGAGCCATATGTTGCAGCATGACGGTTTTACCGGATTTGGGAGAGGCAACCAGCAAACCGCGCTGGCCTTTGCCGATCGGAGCAATCATATCGATAATGCGACCGGTAATATTTTCCTGTGCGCTGATATCGCGTTCCAGTTTGAGCGGTTCATCCGGATGCAGCGGTGTCAGGTTTTCGAACAGCATCCGGTGTTTGGATGCTTCGGGAGGGGCGCCGTTGACTTTATCGACTTTGACCAATGCAAAATACCGCTCTCCATCCTTGGGCGTTCTGACTTCACCTTCAATGGAGTCACCCGTATGAAGATTGAAACGCCTGATCTGGGAAGGGGAAATATAGATATCGTCTGTCGATGCCATATAACTGGCATCCGGTGAGCGAAGGAAGCCGAAACCGTCGGGGAGTATTTCGAGTGCACCGTCACCATATACCTGTTCACCCGCTTTGGCCCGTTTTTTCAGAATGGCAAACATCAGTTCCTGTTTGCGCATACGTGCAGCGTTATCGATATCAAGGCTAAGCGCCATTTCCAGCAGTGCGGACACATGCAGAGACTTTAGTTCGGATAAATGCATAATTTAAAACTTAAGATTCACAACCAGAGAGAAACAAGAAGAGGTTTGCAGCTGATGATTGATGACGATGTATGAAAGGCGGTGTTTTCACCGCCGTTGATGATGATATCAGATATTGCTGTCAATAAAAGCCATTAGCTGGCTTTTGCTCAATGCCCCTACTTTTTGGGAAACAATAGCGCCATTCTTGAACAAAATCAATGTCGGAATACCGCGAATGCCGAACTTGGCCGGTGTAGCCTGGTTGGAATCGACATCCATTTTTGCAAAGTTGACTTTGCCGGCATATTCCTTTGCGACTTCGTCAATGACAGGAGCGACCATTTTGCACGGGCCGCACCATTCTGCCCAGAAATCAACGAGGACAGGTTTGTCGGAATGGAGTACGTCCGCTTCAAAAGAAGCGTCGCTGATGGTTTTGATATTGTCAGTCATGATGTCCTCGGAAAATGAGGGAAGAGTCTGTTAAAAAACAACCATACCGGATGTATTTAGCTGATGTTTCACCAACACATCAACTTACATAAGCATGATTCATCGTACGGTAGTATTGTAATCCACAATAGAAAATGTTGCGGTTATAGCCAATCATTTTTTAAAGACGGATTTTCTGAAAATCATGCCAGCATTTGCAAAATACGAATTGATTATAACCAAAAAAACGGGACAATTTAATCACCGGATCCGTATTTTATCCAGACTATTGCAATTATCCCGTTACGCAGGCATTCCTGAAATTCTGCAAGAATCGAAAACGGTGATGTTACGCGTTTTCCCCGGGCTGTTGAACAGGCTGTTCTTTCTGAACGTCTGTTTTTGCCACACTTGAGTCGGTCAGTCCTCCTCCGAGAGAACGATACAGTTCGACCGCATTGATCAGGCGTGTAAGTCGTGCATCGACAAGAGACTGTTCCGCAGCAAACTGCTGTCTTTGAGCATCGAAAACCTCCAGGGAACTGGCTATACCGTTGTTATACCGCGCTTCAGACAGCTTCAGGCGTTCTGTTTCGGAATTCAGGACCGCTGCCTGTGCTTTCACCTGTTCGTTCAGCCAATCCCGTGCCGTCAGTGCATCGGCGACTTCCTTGAAGGCGGTCTGGATGGCTTTTTCATAATTGACGATAGCGATGTTTTTGCGGGCCTCGGCCAGATCGAGGTTCGCCATATTGCGACCGGCATCGAAAATCGGCAGCGTCAGCTGCGGAGTGAATGTCCATGCACCCGTCCCGGCATCGAACAGGCCGGACAAGCTTGAGCTGGCCGTTCCCGCAAAGGCGGTCAACGTGATTCGCGGGAAAAAGGCCGCTCTTGCCGCTCCGATATTGGCATTTGCCGCTTTCAGAAGCTGTTCATACTGTCGGATATCCGGCCTGTTTGCCAGCAAATCCGAAGGAAGACCTGCCGGAATGTCCTGCAGGATATCGTCTTCGGAGAGATCATGCGGTGGAGGCAGGTCCTTGATCTGTTTGCCTCCTATCAGAATGACCAGTGCGTTTTCGGTCTGGGCGCGTTGCCGTTCCAGTGTCGATAACGAGACAAGTGCGGATTGCATCAGCGTTTCATACTGTCTCAGTTCCAGGGCGGAAGATGCACCGACCTCGTAGCGCTTTTGCATCAACTCGTAAGAATGCTTGTATGATTCATACGATTTCTTTGCCAGCTCGATCTGTTTTGTTTGCGCGCGTTCGGTCAGATAGGTTTTGGCGACTTCCGAAACAAGACTGATATAGACGGAGCGTTGCGCTTCTTCCGTTGCCAGATACTGTGCCAGTGCGGCATCAGTCAGGCTTTTGACTCTTCCGAAGAAATCCAGCTCAAAGGCAGACAGGCCCAGTCCTACGGTGTAATTGCCTGACGTAACCATTCCGGGGGATGATGTGCTGACACTCCTCGCTCTTGACGTCTCGCCCTCAACCTGGAATGTCGGCAGGCGATCGGCCCACTGGACGTTATAAAGTGCCCGGGCTTCCTCGATATTCAGTGCGGCCAGCCGCAGATCACGGTTGTTCTCAATAGCGGCAGCAATCAGTGCCTTGAGGTGCGGTTCACGAAAGAACTCATTCCATCCGATTTCGGATGCAGGGGTTTTTGCGGAAGAATCCGTATTGCCCGGGAATTGGTTTTCGATCGGGGCATCCGGCCGGACATAAGTCGGAGCCATACTGCAACTGCTTAAAATACCGGCTGCCAGTAAAACCAGAGTGCATTTTTTAATCATCAGTTTTGTCTTTCTTGTTTCCACGATTCAGGAACTCCCATGCGATTTTCCACGGTTTTTTCCGATCCTGTGTGTTGTTGCGCGCATACATCGCCTGCTGGCGCTTGCTGCCGGCAAAAAGGGAACGGATGACAATAAAAAATACGGGAACCAGATACACAGCCAGAATCGTGGCGGTAATCATGCCGAACAGAACACCGGTTCCGATCGCCCTTTGTGCGGCGGAACCGGCACCGGAAGCGATTGCCAGTGGAACAACGCCGAGAATGAAAGCCAGCGAAGTCATGATAATCGGCCGGAAACGCAGGCGTACCGCTTCCAGAGTCGAGCGGACGAGTCCCTTGCCTTGCGCCTGAAGATCCTTGGCGAATTCGACAATCAGAATCGCATTCTTGGCGGACAGACCGATCGTGGCGATCAGACCGACTTTGAAGTACACGTCATTGGGCATGCCGCGCAGGAACACGCCGATGAGGGCGCCGATGACACCCAGCGGGACCACGAGGAGCACGGCAACCGGAATGGATGTACTTTCATAAAGAGCGGCAAGGCAGAGGAAAACAGCCAGCAATGAAAGGGCGTACAACATCGGAGCCTGTGCGCCGGAGGATTGTTCTTCCAGCGATTGTCCTGTCCATTCATATCCGAAACCGGCAGGCAGCTGCTGCATCAGGGAAACCATCTCGTTCATGGCGTCACCGGTACTGTAACCGTCAGCAGGGGATCCGGTAATGCGCATGGCAGGATAACCGTTATAGCGGATCAGCTGGATGGGGCCATTTGTCCATTCCGTCGAAGTGAATGCCGAGAACGGCACCATAGTGCCGTGCATGTTGCGGACATACAGGTTATTGAAATCCTCCGGAGTCATGCGTTCGCTGGCTTCCAGCTGGACAATGACGCGCTGCTGCCGTCCCTTGCTGTCAAAATCGTTGACATAATTCGAACCAAAGGCGGTTGACAGGGTTGTATTGATGTCTTCAAACGAGACACCCAGTGCATTCGCCTTGTCGCGGTCGATGACCAGGGACAATTGGGGAGAATTTTCCATTCCGTCGAACCGTACGTTCTTGAGGATCTTGCTTTCGCCGGCGAGTTGAAGCAGCTGGTTTCGTGCAGCGACCAGTGCATCGTTCCCCTTGCTGGAACGATCCTGCAAACGGAAGACAAATCCTGTTTCATTGCCCAGTTCGCGGATTGGCGGTGGATTCATGGGAAAGACGATGGCATCCCGAATTTGGGAGAACCGGCTGAATGCCCTTTGAACTATCGAGTTCGCCGAGTTGTCCGAATCTCTTTCTCCCCAGTCTTTCAGCGTGACGAAGGCCAGACCGCCGTTTTGTCCATTGCCTGAAAAGCTGTGGCCGACAACCGTGATAACGCTCTCAACGGAAGGTTCTTTCGTGAACTGGTCCTCGACGATTTTCAGCGTTTCCAGTGTTCTGGCTTGCGTGGCACCAGCTGGAAGCTGGACATTCGTGTAGACGTAGCCCTGGTCTTCATTCGGAAGGAAAGAGGTCGGCAGTTTCCAGAACATGAATGCCGTACATAAAACGATGGCGCCGTAAATGGCCATGTACCGCATGGTTTTTCCCAGTATTTTGGAAACTTGCCGTTCATATGACAAGGTCATGACGTGAAACTTGCGGTTGAACCAGCCGAAAAAGCCTTTCTTCTCGCCATGAGCGTCGGGATCGACCGGTTTCAGAATGGTCGCACACAGCGCAGGAGTCAACGACAGAGCCAGGAAAGCGGAAAAAACCATGGAAGCGACCATGGTGATCGAGAATTGCCGGTAAATGGCGCCAACGGAACCGCTGAAGAAAGCCATCGGAATAAAAACAGCGGTCAAAACCAGCGAAATGCCGATGATGGCTCCTGTAATCTGTCCCATCGCCTTGTACGTGGCATCCCGGGGCGACAGCCCTTCTTCGGCCATGATACGCTCCACGTTTTCAACCACCACGATAGCATCGTCGATCAGGATGCCGATGGATAACACCATACCGAACATGGTCAGCATGTTGATCGAAAATCCCAGTGCTTTCATGACGGCAAATGTTCCCATCAAGGCAATCGGAACCACAATCGTCGGAATGATCGTGTACCGGAAGTTTTGCAGGAACAGGTACATGATGATGAAAACGAGGAAAATCCCTTCAAACAGGGTTTTGACCACTTCATGAATGGATGCGCTGACGAATTTGGATGTGTCATTCTCGATACTGTAAGTCACTCCTTCCGGGAAATACTGGGAAAGCTCTTCCATTTTGTCCCGGATGGACTGCATGACAGCCATCGTATTGGCGGTTGCCGTCGGCTGGACACCGAAACCGGAAATCGGTTTGCCGTTCAGGCGGGCATACGTGTCATATGTCTGTCCTCCAAGCTCGACCCGTGCGACATCTTTCAGACGGACGACGGAACCGTCTGTATTGGCACGCAAGACGATATTTTCGAAGTCTTCCTGCGTTTGCAATTGGCCGTATACATTGACATTGGCCGTAAACGTTTCGCTTCCGGTGTTCGGCGGATTGGCAATGGCGCCGGATGTGACCACGGCATTCTGGTTCTTGATCGCATTGGCGACGTCGCCCGCGGTCAGTTTCAGACCGGTCAGTTTGATCGGATCAATCCAGATGCGCATCGCTTTTTCCGTGCCGAACACAGTGGCGTCACCGACACCGGGAAGACGCTTGATTTCATAGAGAACATTACGGTACACATAATCGCCCAGATCGATTGGCGTCATGGTCCCATCCGTAGAAATCAGCGAAATGATCGCAAGAAAGTTGCTTCGTGATTTGTTGATGTTGACCCCTTGCTGCATCACGGCTTCCGGCAGACGGGATTCCACGCGTTTGAGACGGTTCAGAACGTCAACCGCAGCCAGTTCGACGTCTGTGTTCGGAGTGAAAGACAAGGTGATGGTCCCAGCACCGGTACGGCTTTCAGACTCGAAATACTGGAGACCTGTCGCGCCGTTCATTTCCTGTTCGATGATCTGGATGACGCTGTCTTCAACCGTCTTGGCCGTTGCACCCGGATAGGTCACTGTAACCGTCACCTGGGGAGGAGCGACGTTCGGATATTGGGAAACCGGCAGGTTGAATATGGACAAAATACCTGCCAGTGTGATGAAAATGGCGATAACCCACGCAAAAATAGGGCGGTCGATAAAAAAACGAGCCATAAAATATTCCTTCTTTTCGCTTATTCAGCTTTTGCCGGAGAGGAAGCGGGTTGCTGTTGTGGGGTAGCCTGCGGTGCTGCGCCGGATGTTTTCGTCGCTTCCTTCTGTTCGGTTGTCTCGGCTTTTTCGGCAGATTCTGCGGGCACCTGCTGTTCCGTTGCCCCGGTATCGTTTGGAGTCGCTTCCCAAGGTACGGCCCGGACAGGTGATCCCGGTCTGACTTTCTGGAGACCTTCCACCACTACCCTGTCACCGGCCTGCAATCCTTCAGTAACAAGCCAGCGGTTTCCTACGGCCGCTCCTGTTTTGACATTACGGGTCTCGATTTTGTCTTCCTGGTTGATGACCATGACTGTCGAACCGTTATTGGAATGCTGGACAGCCTGTTGAGGAACGATAATGGCGTTTTCATCAACAGCCTGTTCCAGTCTCGCGCGCACGAACATGCCCGGAAGGATCATATTGTCCGGATTGGGGAATAACGCTCTGATCGTGACCTCACCGGTCGTGGGATCGACGGAGATATCGGAGAACAGCAGTTTGCCTGTTTGTGGGTAGATGGAACCGTCTTCCATGACCATGGTGACGTTCAGTCCCGTTTTGTCCGTACCTTTCAGCATGCCGTTTTGCATTTTCTGACGCAGCTTGAGCAATTCGGCACTGGATTGTGTCAGGTTGAGATAAATCGGATTGATTTGCTGGATGGTCGCCAGCAGGGTTGTTTCATTTTGTCCGACCAGCGCGCCTTCCGTGACCATCTGGCGGCCGATGCGTCCGGAAATCGGTGCTGTCACTGTCGCATACTCAAGATTGAGTTTTGCCTTGACCAGTTCCGCTTTCGCCGCATCGACATCGGCTGCGGCCTGTTTCTGGGCAGCGACAGCATCGTCGTATTCCTGTTTGCTGACGGCATTGATTTCAACAAGCGGCGTGTACCGTTTCAGTTTCAGATCAGCCTGGACCTTGTTGGCTTCTGCACGGGCCAGCGAGGCTTTTGCGCTTTGGACGGAAGCCTTGTAATCGCGTGGATCGATCTGGAACAGAAGCTGTCCCTGTTTGACGTAGGAACCTTCTTCAAAAGCTCTTTTCAGAATAATGCCGGGGACACGGGCACGAACCTCGGCAGTACGATAGGATTCCAGACGTCCCGGCAATTCATTCTCGACCACCATCTTTTCCGGGGTGACAGTGACAAATGCAGCTTCCGGCAACTGGGCCGGGGGAGCGGCCTTGTCGCCGCACGCTGCAAGAAGGGAAGCCATAGCAAAAATGGCACCGGCATTTCTTAGTGAAAGAAAGGAGCTCATGAGTTTCTTTGAAGAAAAAGTGACCGGTTTCCCGGATGATTCGGGAAACCAAGGATATTCATTCATGTAAAAAACAAAATGTCATGTGGATGACTTGCACTGTAATCTAACATACAATCATGAATGTATGTTAATCTTTTTTGAAAATTATCGATCAGATATAATTTTGATGCAACAGACTTGATAATTTGTTACATATTGTAAATGGGAAGAGTTATGGCGCGCGTCATGGAAAAAGATACTGCGAGCAGAAAAAAAACGCTGGATACCCGTGACCGTATTCTGGATGCAGCCGAAGACGTTTTTTACGACAAAGGTTATTCAAATACCACATTAAATGAGATCGCAGAGGCTGCCAGTGTAACCCGTGGCGCCATTTACTGGCATTTCAAGAACAAGGAAGATCTGTTTGAGGCCATGTGTTCCCGTGTGAGGCAACCCATGGGGGAAATGATCGAGGAGATTGTCGAAAAAGATGCCACGGATCCTATTGCTCAGTTGAGTAAAACACATGAATTCATCATGCTGGAAGTCATTGGAAATTCCCATTACCGGAAAGTACTGACTATTCTGTTTCACAAATGCGAGTTCACCAGCGAAACGGACCAGATTGTCATTCAGCAGAAAGCATGGCAGACCTATTCCAAGAAAATCATTCAGAGGATTCTGGTCAATGCGCAAATGAAGAACCAGTTGCCGGCCGATCTGGATATCGAACTGGCTAACAACTTGCTCGGTTTCGTCTTCAAGGGACTGTTGGCCGACTGGCTGTTCATGCCGGACAGTTTCGATTTGATCAAGAGTGCGCGTAAAGTGAACGATGCCATTTTCGACTTGATGAGGTCGAGTTCCCATCTGAAAAAATGATTTGAGTCCGTTTCGGAACATGCATTTTTTGTCTCTTTTTCCGGGCGTTTGGACATGAATTTCCTGTGATAGAACGGATGAAACGGCGAAATGCCGTAAAAATGTCCGCTAATCAATCCGGGCGGAAACGATGTTTTTCTTCCGTTGAACAACAAATGTCCTTTTTTGCCGGAGATCAATTTTTGCTTTTGTTGGCAATTCCGGCAGTTTGGCCTTGCAAAGCGTGCCTTTTATAGGGATGGTCAATTCCGGCTAACAGTATTTGGCCGAGTCAGGTTGCAATGATGGATGGTCTCCGGTTCTCGTTTGCCCCATTTTCTGTCCGCCGGGGAAAAAGACCCGCCATGTCAAGGTCAAGGCCAGCGGCTACTTTGGCGAACGGGAGGTTTATGCCGGAGAATTCGGGGTGGAATACAAATTCTGAGAAAATGCCGATGGGTTCCATACTTTGATGGGCAAGGTATGGAATCGGCCGGACCGCTTGCGGACAGTACGATTGCCGGCCCTGATGGCGTATTTCATTCTAGGATGTCTGCACTTTTTTTTGCCTGAAAAAACGGATTGTCGACAACAATCCGGTAAAACAGAGGGTGGCACCGATAACAAGTATTGTATATGGCCAGTCAATCTGGCCGAAATGGAAAAGTTTCTGAACAGGATGCAGGAAAATTCCGGCCATCAGGACGGAAACGGTAATTGCCAGAACAGACCATAAGATGGTGTTTTTCTGCTTCAGCGATTCAAGGAGAGAGCGGCTCCATGAACGGTTGACAAGAATCAGCCATATATCCCCTGCGATCATGGCGGTAAAGGTTAACGTTCGGGCCTGTTCGGTATCGAAGCCGTGCTTCCGGGAGAACCCGTAAATGAAGATGACCCATGCCAGAAGAGCCAGTCCTTGTCTGACCCCGAGCCATAATATGGATTTGTCGAAGATTCTGGCGTTTGTCGGTCTGGGCGGACGTGTCATGACGTCGGTTTCTTCCGGTTCGTTTTCAAAGGCGACAGAACAAACCGGATCGACCATCAATTCGAAAAAGACTATATGGATGGGGAGAAGGATCAACGGCCAGCCCAGCATGACGGGAATGAGTGACAGGCCTGCAATAGGAATATGGGCCGCCACGATAAAAATCACGGTTTTGCGGATATTATCGAAGATTCGCCGTCCCAGACGGACAGCCGTGACAATCGAGGAGAAATCGTCATTGAGCAGAACCAGTGCGGCCGATTCACGTGCGACATCCGTTCCCCTTTCGCCCATGGCGATACCGATATGGGATGATTTCAATGCGGGGGCATCGTTGACGCCATCTCCGGTCATGGCGACGATTTCGCCGTTTTCTTTCAGGCTGTTGACCAGTCTCAGTTTCTGTTCCGGTGTCGTACGGCAGAAAACGTTTCCTTTTTTTATTCTCTCACCCAATTCGGATGGAAGCATTGTTTCCATTTCCTGTCCGGTCAGAATGGGACCGCTTGTATCCAGACCTGCGTCCCGGGCAATTTTTTCCGCCGTTACCGGGTAATCGCCCGTGATCATGATGACCCGGATTCCCGCGGTACGGCACTCTTCGATTGCCGTTTTGACCGTCAGACGCAGTGGATCGGCCAGACCAATAATGCCAATGAACTCGAAATGGAAATCATGTTGTTGCGAGGGTAATTCGCCATGCCGGAATGTTGCTTTGGCTGTTGCCAATACTCTGAGTCCCTGTGCTGCCAGTGAATTGACCTGGGCTGAAATGATTTCCATTGTTCGCGCATCAAGATGGCAAAGATCCATAATCGCTTCAGGAGCGCCTTTCGCGGCAATAACATACCGGCTCATGTCGGGCGAGCGCCAGACACGGGAGATGGCCAGCAGTTCACGAGAGAGAGGGTATTCTTCTACCAGGTTCCAGCTGTCGTGTATATGTTCCGAACCGGCCAGTACCCGCCGTCCGGTTTGCTGGATGGCGCTTTCCATCGGGTCAAAAGGATCACGCTGGCTGGATAGCATGGCGAATTCCAAGGTTTCGTGAAACAGTTCAGGGAAACTGTCATGATCGGGTGATTCGTCGTGATCGAATGAGTACGTTTCACCGTTAACCATGATTTTTGAAAGGACCATCCGGTTTTGGGTCAGTGTACCTGTTTTGTCTGTACAGAGTACTGTGGCTGCACCCAGCATTTCGATTGCTGGAATCCGGCGGGTCAGTACCTCTTTTTTGGCCATTCGCCAGGCACCCAGCCCAAGGAATATTGCCAGAACCAGTGGAAATTCCGCCGGCATGATACTCATTGCCAGCGTCAGACCGGCGAGAAGGCCGTGTAGCCAATCGTGGCGTGACAGGCCATACCAGATCACCAGCAGAACGACCAGGATAGTACTGGTTATGGCGACTACCTTGACAGCATGGCGGGTTTCTGTCTGGACACGGCTTGTTTCCTCTTTTTGTGCGGAAAGCGCTTTTCCGACCTTGCCCAGTTCCGTTTTTTCACCTGTAGCGGTGACCTTTGCGATACCTTTTCCCTGAACGACGAGAGTGCCTGAAAAAAGATACGGCAAGTCGTCGCCGCCCGGTTTGTTTTCGGGAAAATTTCCCGGTTCCCATTTCTGTTTTCTGACAGGAACGGATTCACCTGTCAGCAGGGATTCATCGACAGACAGATTCTGTGCTTCGAGCACAATGGCGTCTGCGGGAATTCTGTCACCTTCGGAAAGAAAAACGATATCGTCCGACACGACGTCTTTTCCCGCTATTCGTTTCCGAATGCCATCCCTTAAAACAAGGGCCCTGGGACTGGTCAGTTCCCTTAGCGCTTCCAGTGTCCGTTCACTTTTTCTTTCTTGCAGAAAGCTCATGGTGACGATGAGGCATACTGATCCCAAAAGAATGAAAGCGTCTTCGGTATTGCCGATGATGAGGTACAGGATACCGCAAGATATCAGCAGCAGAAACATGGGTTCGGAGACGACTTCCCATGCCTTGGACAGAACGGAACGAGGCCTGGTGGACGATAGTTCATTGAGGCCATCTCTCAAAAGCCTTTCCTGTACCTGTTTTTCGTCCAGCCCGGGAAAATAGGCGGTTTGTGTATTTTCTTTCGTGTGCTGTTGACGAGACATCATGACATAGAGCCTGTGTGGACCATGAAGAATGAGAACGAGTTTTAATCAGAATACCGTGTCCCGAAACCAAGAATGGTGTTTTCTTCATAAAGAAGAAAACACCATTCTGTGAAGGAGTCGTAACGCTGTATCAGCGAAGTTCGTCAATCATTTTTTCCAGTTTTATCGTATCGGCACAAAACAGCCGAATGCCTTCAGACAGTTTTTCCGTTGCCATGGCATCATTATTTAAAGCAAGCCGGAATCCCTTCTCATCATAACTTGTTTTTTCGACAGGATCCTGTCTGGCATTTTCCTGGTTCAGTTTTCGTGTAACCGGCATATCCGAATCGGACAGTTTCTGTAACAGTTCAGGACTGATTGTCAAAAGATCGCAACCGGCAAGCTCGATGATTTGAGAGGTATTGCGGAAACTTGCTCCCATGACTTCTGTCGGATATCCGAATTTGCGATAGTAATTGTAGATTCTCTTTACGGATTGCACGCCGGGATCGTTTTCACCGGTGTATTCATTTCCGGTCTGTTTTTTATACCAGTCATATATTCGTCCGACAAAAGGAGAAATCAGCTGGACATTCGCTTCGGCACAGGCAACAGCCTGTGGCAGGGAAAACATGAGTGTCATGTTGCAGCGGATTCCTTCTTTCTGGAGAATTTCGGCGGCCCGGATTCCTTCCCAGGTCGAGGCGATCTTGATGAGAACACGGTCGTTCGGAATCCCGGCCTTGTTGTAGAGCGCCATCAGTTCACGGCCTTTCTTTATGCTGCCTTCCGTATCGAATGACAATCGTGCATCGGTTTCCGTGGAAACACGGCCAGGAACGATTTTCAGAATTTCGATACCGAACGCAACAAGCAGACGATCCATGATCGCTTCGGTTGATTTGTCCCGGTTGTCCCGGACCGTTTTTTCAAGGAGTGCATGATAGGTGTCTTTCTGGACGGCCCTCAGAATCAAGGAAGGATTGGTTGTCGAATCCTGTGGCGAGTAGCGCTGGATGGATTGAAAATCGCCTGTATCGGCTACGACAGTCGTGAATTGTTTCAGTTGTTCCAGTTGGTTCATATCTTTACTCTCGCGGTGGTGGGAACAAAAAGACGATAAATATTAAAACATGTTATCGACACGCAAACGACGGATTCCGGAAAGATCAATATTCAATACAGACAAAAAGAGCAATATATCGGCCTGTGCCGGTAGAAATCCCTTTGGATGAAAGGAACCGATTGACGATGTCAGGATTCAGTATACGCGAAACAGCGGGAACATTTTATTGATATATCCAGTTACTGGTATAAATTTGTTCGGGTTGTCGGCAGGATTTTTCCGGTTTTGCTGATGGTGCCACTGACTTTGCATGCGGGATAATTCCATTTCATGGGTGTATGAAACTGATACATTTTTTGATGGGGTTGGTGACGGTATTGTTGCTTGTTGCGTGTCATCAGAAAAAGCCGCTTGACGAGGTGGAAATTACCCAGATCGCCAAGGAAGCCTATATCTACGGTTTTCCTGTCGTCGAGCTTTATCGCGATATGTATATTCATGCGATCGACAAGGATAACTCCCGTTTTCTTGCATCTTTTAACAAACTGGCCTGGAGAGCAGTTTCCAGCCCGGTTCGCGGATGTACAAAGGAGATAGCATCAGATTCTCGTGAGCAGACCTTTCGGATTGACGATACAGAAAAGGCGCAGCCAGAATCCGGAATGGCTTATGGCAGTGTATGGTTTGATTTGCGGGATGAACCGTATGTCCTGACTGTTCCCGCTACCATGGCCGGACGGTATTTTTCCATTCAGTTTATCGATCTCTTTTCAGAACCTTTCGAATACATCAGTAACCGCAGGGACGGAAACAGCGGGGGACATTTTCTGATTGCGACATCAGAATGGAAAGGGAAAAATCCTTCCGGAATGACCCGAATCATCACGTCTTCCACATCTTTTGTTTCGGGACTTTTCCGCATCCGCATTGAAAATCAGGAGGATGTCGGCCAGGTGGAAAAATTGATACGCCAGTTCAGGATAATTCCTTTAAGCCGGTATAACGGGACGGCAACGGGTTCGCCTGCCGGAGATATCCATTATCCGGAGTTCAGTGCAGAAAAAACGATGACACCGGAATTTTTTACCTATCTGAATTTTTTGTTGCAGTTTTGTTCAATATCCGGTGATGAGAATGCAATGATGAGACGGTTTGCGAAGATCGGTATTGAACCCGGCAGACCGTTTGATCATTCGACGATGTCGGAACCGGAAAAAAGAGCGTTGATTGATGGAATGGCAGCGGGGCAGGCCGAACTGAAAATGCTGGCGCGATCCGGTGTCGGAAAATCGGTCGTCTTTCGCGAGACAGGGGAAGATACGGAAAAAAAACTATTCTTACCGGGCTTATATGTCCGCAAGAAATCCTTTCGGCGGTTCATCAAGGGAAATCCTGACGCTGGTATACGAAACCGTGGAGCAGAATGTACTCGATGGACGTAACCGGTATGAGCTGCGATTTGACGCGAACCAGTTACCGCCGGTCGATGCGTTTTGGACATTGACGGCATATCCGTTCGTGAAGCGGCCGTCTTTCAAGCCGGACGATGCTTATGTGCTCAATTCCGCGTCAAGAATACTGGAACTGAATAATGATGGAAGTCTTGTCGTAACTCTTCAGCAAGAAGAACCCGGGCAGGAAAAAAGATCGAACTGGCTTCCCGTACCATCAGGTCCTTTCTATGTATTGTTGCAGTTGTATCAACCCCGTGAGGATGTGAATGCAGGATATTGGCTTCCGCCGGAAATGAACCGGCAATTTTCGCAGAACATCAAACACGTCACCAATCAGCCAATCCGATTTCCCGACATGTCATCAACCGATGCGGCATCTGCCTTGCCGGTCAGGAAAATAAACTGTTTGCAAAATCATGAAGGATTCACATTTGAATTCTTGAAACGCTTATTTGCGGGATGCTTTTGCCAGAGCGATCAAACCGCTGGTTGAACTGTCGTGTTCTTCGGAAATGTTGTTTTCCAGTTCTTTCTGAATGGTTTGCGCAAGCACTTTTCCCAGTTCGACTCCCCATTGGTCGAAGCTGTTGATGTTCCAGATGACACCTTGCACGAATGTCTTGTGTTCATATAGTGCCATCAGTGCGCCCAGCGTTTCGGGTCTGAGCACGTTCATAAGGATCGTATTGCTTGGACGGTTTCCCGGAAAAGTTCTTTGGGGTATCTGGGTTTCTATTTCCTGTGGACTCATGCCGGACGCTTCCAGATCGGCTCTGACCTGATCGGCGGTTTTGCCTTTCATCAGCGCTTCTGACTGGGCGAAACAGTTTGCCAGCAGGGCGGAATGATGTTTTGCGAGAGTATGGTGTGGAGACAAGGCGACGATGAAATCGACAGGAATGATTTCGGTTCCCTGATGCAGTAACTGAAAATAGGCATGTTGCCCATTGGTTCCGACATTTCCCCAGATGACAGGACAGCTTCCATAAGTGACGGGTTCGCCGTTTTTCTGTACCTGCTTGCCGTTGCTTTCCATCTCGAGCTGTTGCAGGTATCTTGGAAAACTGACGAGATCCTGCAAATAAGGAGCTACGGAAACAGAGGTGCATCCCAGGAAATTCCGGTTCCAGATACCTGTCAGGCCGAGAAGTACAGGCATGTTGGATGCCAGAGGTGCGTATCGGAAATGAACATCCATCGCATGGGCACCTGCCAGAAATTCCGTGAAATGGTTGTAGCCGATAGCCAGTACGACAGGCAGGCCGATAGCGGACCAGACGGAATAGCGACCACCTACCCAGTCCCAGAAGGGGAACAGGTTGTCATGATGAATGCCGAATTTTTCAACGGCTTCCCGGTTGGTTGAAATGGCGATGAAATGCTTTTGGATATCCCGAATGGTTCCATGGTTCAGAAACCAGCTGCGGGCTGAATGGGCATTCAGCATGGTTTCCAGTGTCGTAAAGGTTTTTGACGCAATGATGAAAAGAGTCGTTTCCGGACGGACCCTGTTCAAAACCATATCCAGATCATGTCCATCGACATTTGCGACGAAATGAACGTTTAATTCTTTTATATGGAAAGAACGCATTGCCTGACAGACCATTCTCGGCCCTACGTCGGAACCGCCTATTCCGATATTGACGATATCGGTTATCGGCTTGCCGGTGAAACCCTTCCATTCCCCGGAGTGAATCTTCTCCGAGAAACGGCGCATTTGATCAAGAACGGCCTGAATGTCGGGAATGACATTTTTTCCATCGACCAGAACTTTCTCGTAACGGGGAGCCCTTAATGCCGTGTGCAAAACGGCACGGTGTTCTGTGGTATTGATTTTGTCTCCCTCAAACATTCGGTCCCGTATTTTTTCGAGATCACATTCTTTTGCAAGTTCCAGAAGCAGCAGCAATGTTTCTTTCGTCAGGAAGTTCTTCGAAAAATCCAGAAACAGGCCCCCGGCTGTCAATGTCATGGCGGGAAAACGGCCGGGATCATTCCGGAACAGTTCTTTCAGCGACCATTTTCCGGCCTTTTCAGCATGTTTTCTGAGTTTTTGAAAAACGGCCGTATTGGCGAGATTGGTTGGATTCATGGCAAACCGTAAATAAAAAACAATCGACGGGAGAAAAAACTGAAACAGATTCAGAACGGAACAATTTTTCTGTCACTCAACACTATAAACCGGATTTCACCGAAAACGATTATGAATGCGCAAAATTTGATGTATTGTGAATTTTTCAGATCTGTAAAGGAGGGGGATTCATGCTGTCTCAATATGAGAGTAAATGGTCTTTCAATACAAACAGTGACATTGACCGGTCACGATCCGGAGCTGAATATCCGGGAGAAGCCCGAAAAAATTCTTGTCCCGCTGATTGAGGAAAATGGCGAAACTTGAAAGATGGCGACATCCGGAAGCCGTTACATGTTTTTTGAGAAATTGGCGATACCAATGCTTTCCGGCAGTGAGCTTTTGCAAAAACCTGATGCAAGTGATGAAATTCACGATGCAGTCAGAAAATTTTCCATGCTTTTCGTGACGTCTGTTATTGAGCGATTGTTCTGGCAAGGCATCATCGGCAGCCGAATGCCGTTTGATCTGTCAGCTTTTGCGTTGACTTGCTTTGACAGGCATTTTCAGGTATGAACCGGAGGGCCCGGGGAGTGAAATATTGCTGAAACGAGAAAACACGGGACTCATAGATTTTCCGTATAGTCGTGGTTTCATAGCGGTTTATGCCAGTGCCGATTCAAGGTGGCCTATATTGCCGCAGGCAAGAATTGCCCTGTGAGCAGAGAATCGATGAGGTGATCGAATGCAGGTTGATAAATCATGAGTCATTACAGGGAAAAGTCATAAACCTGCCACAATGTACACAATGCTCAAGGGAGCATCGACCGGTTTTCATCATTTGGAAATCCTGTCTGTTGGCGAGGTCTGTATCAAAAACGGGCATGCTGTCTGTCAGGATGTCATTTGTCGGGTTCGGTCTTGTTTCAGGAGATTGAAAGCGATTCTGAAAAATTGCTGACAGTTGTGACCGGAGTTGCGAATTCACTGTTCTGAATATCATGGTTATACGCCTGATTTTGCATGACTCTTGCATTCTCTGACGCCTGAAATGACGGGGTAGGCTGTATGATGAGTTGTTTTTTTGCTGTAGTTATATTGAAAATGTAGCCCAGTCTGATTTTTTTAGGTTATAATAACATCTTTAGGCGCGTAGCTCAGCTGGTTAGAGCACTACCTTGACATGGTAGGGGTCGTTGGTTCGAGTCCAATCGTGCCTACCAGAATTCCTGGTGCCATTATCGAAATGGCATAGCATGAAAAAGCACACTTTTCAGTGTGCTTTTTTGTTTCTCATTTCCCGATCATCCCTTCAGCCTCCATGAAACATCAAGACAGCGGACTGGATAATTGACCTTGGCCCGAAAGGAGGAGGTGGAGGAGGGCGGATCATCGCCGCCGGGACACCGGAAGACATTGCCGTGAATCCGGTCAGCGTTACCGGGAAATACCCGGGCGCCATGCTGAAGCCGCGAAAGAAACGGCAATCCCCGTACATTCCGCTACCGGAAACGGACAGGGTCCCGTAAAAAGGGCGCCCCCTTTCGGGAGGCGCCCTTTTTATGCAAACCCACCCGCACCGGACGGAAATCCGTGCGTGTATGGTTTTTCAGAAGTGATGGCCGATATTCAGCATGAAGCCCGTGGAATTCATCGTGGCAGATCGCTGGTATCCTGCGGACAGGCCGACGCTGGTGGCGTCTTTCTGCATTTCCACGCCGACGATGCCTCTGAAGCTGACGCTGTCCATCATGTCGGCGCTGGCGTTGTCGGCCGCATTGACTCCCGGTACCCGTACCCGGGTTTCGGCTTCCGTGTCTCCGGCCGCTCCGATGACGCTGAAGTCGAATTTCGGTTTGATGGTCCAGCCGCTGGCGGACTTGTAGTCCTTGCTCAGGGTGACGCCAAGTGGCATCTGCCAGATGTTGTAGCTTTCGCTGTCTGTATTGAAGACGGTTCCCAGGGTGTTGCGGCTGCTGAAGCTGTCGGTCTTGAGGTGGGTGTACCGTACTCCCAGATGGGGGGTGATGTCCAGCGCACTGGTCCGGATACGGTATTCTCCCTTGATGCCGGCCGTCCACATTTCGGTGTCGACGTCGGCTTTCAGTTTGCCGCCGAGGTTTTGGGAGAGGTGCTGTTCGACTTCGTTGTCTCCTTTCATGTAACCGATGTCCGCCATGATATTGACGTTCCGGTTGTTCCAGCTGCCATAGAGGTTGATGCCGTAGGTGTCGTAGTCGTTTTTGCTGTAGTTGTAGTCTCCGTCGCTGTGGCTGTCGCCTTTGCCGATGGATAATGCGGCGCCGACGCGGGTTTGGGTGTCTCCGGCCAGTTTCCAGGTGTAGTCGCTGCCGACGATGAGGCCGCCGAAGTTGTTGTTGATGTCGGCGTTGAAGCTTCCCGATTTCATGCCGTCTCCGCTGTCATGCCGGTAGAGCATGGCGGCCCACAGGTCGGCGCCTTCATCATGCAGGCGTGGCGCATTGGCCTGCTGCGTGTTGGCGGTCAGGCTGACATGGTTTTCCAGGGCTTCGGTGACGCTGTCCAGCGCTTGCAGGTTGGAGAGCTGGACGCCGGCGGCAACGGCCATCTGGGCGGCGCCATTGATCGTACGGACGGCGTCCTGATGATTGAGGTACCGGTTGTCTGCCGCTCTGGAGAGGAAGGCGATGCCTCCGTTGGCAGAATCGACGTCGTTTTCGCCGTTTTGCCAGATGGCGTTCATGGTGCTGACGGGCATGGCTCCCGGGAAGATGTCGGCGGCGTTGTTGGCGGTTGCCGCAACGGTGACGTTGCCGTTGCTGCCGTCTTCTGTCACATTCAGGGAGATCATGGCGTCGCTGGAGGTCAGGTTGTCTCCCTGCCAGCCATTGATGGCTTTATCGGAAGTAAAGTCTCTCAGGATGCCGATTTTCTGTCCGTTTCTGGCGTTGGCGATGTGCAGGGCGGCGCTGTCTGCCACTGTCGCTTGGCTTGTACCATTCCCGGTGATCGCGGCTTCACTGCCGATGCCGGCGGCATCGACGATGAGCATGGAGTTGTCGGCGAATCTGACGCTGTTTGGCGTAACAGTTTGCGGGAGTGCCGTCAGCGAACCATCCACGACGATGGCTCCATTATCGGCAGCATTCAGTGTCTGGGGTGTCTGGATGGCCAGGGCGGCGGTGATGTCACCGGGGCCCCAGTTTCTTCCGCTCCGGGCGAATTCGTTTTGTGCCCAGTTTGTTGTGGTATCGCCCAGTACGGCCAGTGAGTTCCGTCCGACGACAAGGGAACCGTCAATCCCGTTTGGCAATGAACCGAATGCTGCCCGCGATGCACCTTCTATACCGATGCCCGGTCTCCAGTCCGGATCCAGAAACATCATGCCGCCGTTCAGACTCAGGGAACTTGCCGACAGGCTGCCTGCTGATGTGCTGTCGCCGACGTTGATGGTTGTTTCCTTTGCTGCTGTCAGGGTATCGGCCTTCATGGTGCCGGCTACATTGACGGTACCGCTGTTATTCAGGGTCACGGTATCGGTGTTCAGTGTTGCGCCATTGTTGACGTTGACAGTTCCGGATACGTCGAGCTTGCCATTGACGCCATATTCCGCACCATTGACATTGACCGTACCAGTTTCACTGACCGTCACCGTACCGCTCAATGTTCCGCCGTTGGCGGCGCTGTCGGTTCCCAGATTCAGAGTCCCGCTCTGGCCGTCATGCCCGATATCGACATTCACGCTGCCGTCGTCCGTCCTGATGAGATCGGTTCCGTCTCCGATCAGGGTTAGCGTTTTGCCACTTGTCACCAGTACTGCTTCGCCGCCATTTGTCAGTGTCAGGGTTTTGGCACCCAGATTGTTGTTGTGGGTTTCGGCGTCGGTGTAATTGTTGCCGTTGATATTATCCAGTCCGGAGACATCTTTGATACCGATAACCAGACCAGTCTTGTCGTCTTCATTGGCGACGATATCTGTTGTCGCCAGTACCACTCCGGTATCCTCCAGATCGCTGACTGTGACCGGACCCGTCTGTCCGACCAGCTCACCCAGCATGGTTACGGCTGTCGCACCATCATTATTGATGTATCCGGCGACCGATTTGGCATAGTCCAGATTGTATTTCGCGTCGGTCAACGCCAGTTCGCCGCCGGTGTATGTCACCCCGGCACCTTCTTTCAGGCCGCCTGCATCGGTTGGCGTTCCTTCCGCATTCAGACCGGTTGCCATGACCTGATCCGAGCCGGTTTGCAAGGTGCCGGATTTCAGGTTGATGGTGTTGGCATTGGCGTGGATGGTCGGGGCGACCAGTTTGCCTCCGTCAATATCGACCGTACCGTTACCGGTAATGCCGCCGTCCAGTGTGGTTGTTCCGGATGCGACTGTAATCGTGCCGGCATTGTGGATATCGTTGGCGACGTCATTGGCCATGTTGCCACTGAACGTATTGGTCCCGTTGAAGACGATTTCGCTACCTGCGGTATTGTAGATCGCACCACCGTCTGCCGTTGCCGAGTTGCCAGTGAACGTCGAGTCGGCAATCCCGATCCGTGCAACTTCACTCGTGGTCTCCGCGATCTTGCCGCTTTATTCGTTATAGATGGCGCCGCCATAAATCGCCTTGTTGTTTTCGAATTGCGTACCGGTAATCGTGATGCGTATCGGATCGGTTTGGCTGCCATAGAACGAATTGCGGATCGCACCGCCTTTTCCGGTATATTCCTGCTGCTGAGCTTCCGTCAAGGATCTTGCATCGGCGCCCAGCGCTTCATTGTTTTTGAATACGGAATGACTGATTTCCAGTTTGGCTGCCTTGTTGTTGCCATGATCGCCTTTTCGGGTATCGATCGCGCCACCGGACGATGTCAGCGACTTGTTGCCGTCGAACTTCGTGCGTTCAATGACCACTTCGCTTTCCGCACCGATAAACATGGCGCCACCGCCATCCGTATCGCCGACCGCCGTATTGCCGGTAAACGTCGAATCGGCGATCGTCACGGTACGCATGGCAGAAATCGCACCGGCCGCATTGGCCGCATTGCCGGAGAATGTGGAATTCGTGATATTGAGCGTATCGGTTGCCGTATGATCCGGTGTATGCAGCTGGCTGATCGCCTCGCCCTGTGCGGCCGAGTTCGAAATGAATTGCGTATTGTCGATATTCAGGACACCGCCGCTATACGTAATCGCCCCGCCCTGACTCCAGACGATATTACCTGGCGAATCGACATCGGCGGCATAACCCGATGTATTGTTCTTAAAGCTCGAATCCTTGATGGTGGCGACGATTTCGCCGCTGTTGTTGATATAAACTGCGCCGCCGGCATTTTCTTTGCCATCGACTGCAACCGTATTGCCATCGAAAGTCGTACCGCTGATGGACAACGCCACATTCTGGGCATAAATGGCGCCGCCCTGCGTATCGGCATGGTTCTTTTCAAACGTGCTGTTTTCCACGTTCAGTGCGTGGCTGAAATCGCTGTCCGGGTCACCCTTGGCGTAAATCGCGCCGCCTTTTGCATCCGCACTGTCTGTCGCCCTGTTTTCTGTGAACGTTGAATTCGAAACCGTCAACTGCGTGTTTTTTTCTCCGCCCCATATGCCGCTTCGGGTATATACCGCACCGCCATATACCGCTTCATCACTCACACTGACGTTTTCAATGGATGCGGTGTTGCCTTCAAAGCGCGCATTGTCAATCGTGCCGCTGACACCCCAGAGCGAAACGGCGCCTCCCGTGACGTTACCGCCAGCTGCCGAATTACCGGCATTGTTCACAAAATCCGAACCGGAGATATTGATTTGCCCGGCCGACTGATAAATGGCCGAACCTTGTGTCTGGTATTTGCTGCTGGCGGTATTTCCCGTAAAGTTCGATTCACTCACTGTCAGGCTGCCTGTATTGACACCTATCGCGGCCCCGTAAATGCCGTTGGGAACATCAGTTTTGCCCTCTGCCGCCGACACGGCATTGTTTGTAAAGGTCGAGCCGCTGACCGTTACATCGATACCTGACGCCGCCACGGCCACAGCCGCCGGATAACCGCTGGTACTGTCCAGCGTCATCCGGTTGTTTTGAAACGTGGAGCCACTGACTGTCAAGGCGGAAGCATCCGTATTCGTGGCAGATACTATCGCCTGTAATGGATAATTGGAGGTTCCTGTTTTATTGATGTTTTCAAAGGTTTCATTTTCGACCATTCTTTCCGTAACAGTCTGTTCCTCCTGAGCCATTGCCATGCCGGACAATCCCATCATGGCCGCAACAGACACTGCCACCACGGCTGCCTTGACGCTTTTCGCCTTGCCCCGTGCTACCCGGTTCTCGTCGCATACCATCCAGGAACCGCGTATTTCGTTCCACACTACCTTGAATATCCTGTTCATTTGTCGTCCCTTTTATTGTCTGGCCGGCTCTCTCCGGCAACCTGTGTCTGTTAATAAGTATTAATGGACATCATGTATTTGCAGGCTGTTGTTTTTATTGTGTTTTTTCTTCAAGCTTTCTCGGGATGCGGGGGACGTTCATGGCGGGAGGCCGCCGGGACGTTTCTGTTTTTCTCTGGTTTTTGATAGACTTGGCGGTACTTTCTGCCGTATCGGCAGACAAGGTCAGGATCTGTTAATACTTATTCCCGGATATTGACTGGCTTCTGCCGGTGTGTTTTTCACACAACACTTCGAACGGTTCCGCCACCCGGGCTTTTTTCTGTCTTTTTCCACCACTCCTTGCGGGGGGGCTCTTTTCCTTTCCGGCCGCAGGCGCACTATGCCGTTTTCTTCCGTGCTGTCTGTTGCCATTTATGGCCCATACACAATGGGCTGCGGGCAAAATTCCGGAAAGCGTTCCGGGTGAACCGGCTTTTTCTTGCCGTATTGCCGGAGACGGGGTCAGCCGGTTATTTCAGGCTATCCTGAAATCCTGGATGCGGACTTGCGGTTCGTGATGGTTCGGTTGCACGGATCGTATCCCGGGGCGGTCCGGTTTCCCGTGCATGGCGGGTCGGGTGACGGTGCCATGCTTCGTGAACCAAACCATAGCCATAACCATAGCCAGAGGGCATGCGGATGGGCGCGTGCGATGGATGTACGGGTTGGTGCATGTGTCGAATGGCGGGGCGGTGTGGATGGTTCCGTCATGGCGGTCATGTGTGTTTGCGGGGGATGGCCGGTGCGTATTCATCCATTCCGTTTTTCCGTCAGATGGTGTTTTTATCCGGTTCCGGTCCGGATTGTGGCGGGTTTCGGGCTTTTCGTTTCTCTTTGTGCTCCGTTTGGGGCCAAATGCGATAAAATATTATATTTCTCGCGGACGGGTGTCTTGTCTGTATCTCCGGATTGTCCGGATGTTGCCGTTCCGCGTTTTTTCTTTGTGAGCAGGCGGTCGTGGGCCGTCTTTTTGTGTTGGTTTTGGAGATCAAGATGATTTCAGTTCGGCTTCCCGACGGTTCGAAACGGGAATTCAGCAAGCCGGTAACGGTTGCGGAAGTGGCATCCTCTATCGGTAGCGGTTTGGCCAAGGCGGCCCTGGCAGGTAAGGTAGACAATAAACTGGTCGATACTTCCTATGTCATCGACAGGGATGCCGATCTGTCGATCATTACCGATCGGGATTCCGATGGAGTCGATATTTTGCGTCACTCGACGGCCCATTTGCTGGCTTATGCAGTCAAACAGTTGTTCCCGGATGCCCAGGTGACGATCGGGCCGGTCATTGAAAACGGTTTTTACTACGATTTTTCCTATAAACGTCCCTTTACTCCGGAAGATTTGCAGGCGATCGAAAAGAAAATGACGGAGCTTGCCCGCAAGAATGAAACCGTCATCCGCAAGGTGTTGCCGAGAGATGAGGCAGTGGCCTACTTCAAGTCGATCGGAGAAGATTACAAGGCGGAAATCATCGAATCGATTCCCCAAAATGAGGAGGTCTCTCTTTATACAAGCGGTGATTTCACCGATCTGTGTCGGGGCCCTCATGTACCGGCGAATGGCAAGCTGAAAGTGTTCAAGCTGATGCGGGTTGCCGGAGCGTACTGGCGGGGTGACTCCAAAAATGAAATGCTTCAGCGTATTTATGGCACTGCCTGGGCGAAGAAGGAAGATCAGGATGCTTATCTTCACATGCTTGAAGAAGCCGAAAAACGTGATCACCGTCGTCTGGGGCGTGCTCTTGATCTGTTCCATTTTCAGGATGAAGCTCCCGGACTTGTTTTCTGGCACGCTAAGGGATGGACGATCTGGCAGCAAGTCGAACAATATATGCGCAAAGTCTATCGGGATAATGGCTATCAGGAAGTGAAAGGCCCGCAAATTCTGGATCGTTCCCTGTGGGAAAAATCGGGGCACTGGGACAATTACAAGGAAAACATGTTTACGACGGAGTCGGAAAATCGTGTTTATGCCATCAAGCCGATGAATTGTCCGGGACATGTCCAGATTTATCGTTCCAGCCTGCATTCCTATCGTGAATTGCCGCTCCGGTATGGAGAATTCGGTCAGTGCCATCGCAATGAACCTTCCGGATCTCTTCATGGCATGATGCGTGTCAGGGGATTCACGCAGGATGACGGGCATATTTTCTGTACGGAAGACCAGATTCTGGATGAGTGTGTCGCATTCACCGATCTGTTGAAAAAGGTCTATAAGGATTTCGGGTTCACCGATATCATTTACAAGGTCGCGACCCGTCCGGAAAAACGGGTGGGATCGGACGAAGCCTGGGACAAGGCGGAAAACGCACTGATCGAGTCGCTGAGACGTTCCGGATGCGAATTCGAACTGTCTCCGGGGGATGGTGCCTTTTACGGGCCGAAAATCGAGTATACCTTGAGAGATGCCATTGGCCGGATGTGGCAATGCGGTACCATTCAGGTCGATTTTTCCATGCCGACAAGACTTGGGGCCGAATATGTCGCTGAAGACAATACCCGCAAGATTCCGGTTATGATTCACCGGGCCATTCTGGGCTCGCTGGAGCGGTTCATCGGCATTCTGATTGAAAATCATGCCGGTGCGATGCCCTTGTGGCTGGCTCCGGTACATGCCGTCGTCCTGAATATTTCGGATGGTCAGGCAGAATATGCAAGAAGTGTTGTCGAAACGATGAAAAAGGCCGGTTTCCGGGTTGAAGCCGATTTGCGAAACGAAAAGATTACCTATAAAATACGCGATCATTCTGTAAATAAAGTGCCTTATCTGCTGATCGTGGGAGATAAGGAGAAAAATGGAAATACTGTCGCTGTTCGTGCCCGTGGCGGTGTCGATCTGGGCGCCATGGCTTTGGATGAATTGATGGCCCGAATGGAAAACGAGATCAGGGCCAGGCAGTAAATCCGTTATGAACAGCATAACTTGATAAGCAGGGAGTCAACATAGCTACTGATAAGTCTCATCGCATCAATGGCGAAATTACGGCTCAGGAAGTACGTCTGTTGGGCGTGGATAATGAGCAGATTGGTATTGTCAGTCTTCAGGAAGCTTTCCGGCTGGCTGAAGAAGCGGATGTGGATCTGGTTGAAATTGCACCGAATGCGCGTCCGCCGGTGTGTCGTCTCATGGATTACGGCAAGTTCAAATATGCCGAACAGAAGAAAGCTCATGAGGCGAAGCTGAAACAGAAGGTGATTTCCGTCAAGGAAATCAAATTCCGTCCGGGAACGGATGAGGGAGATTACAATATCAAGCTGCGCAATCTGGTCAAATTCCTGGAAGACGGTGACAAATGCAAGATCACGTTGCGTTTCCGGGGTCGTGAAATGGCTCATCAGGATATCGGTTTCCGGATGCTGGAACGGTTGAAGCAGGATCTGGAGCCTTATGGCCAGGTTGAGCAGTTCCCGAAAATGGAAGGGCGCCAGATGGTGATGGTGCTGGCGCCGAAAAAGAAAAAATAGGATCTGTTCCTGTCGTCGTCAGGCGACGGGAAAAGAGCAGCGGGTTTCCGCTGTAAAACAAGTGTGAGCAGGCATACAAGTGCAGCAGGAGTGCTGTCACCTGCGATCATATTAAAAAGGAGCTGTCCGAAAGGACGGAAAGTTATATGCCAAAAATGAAAACCAAAAGCAGCGCGAAAAAACGTTTTCGCGTTCGTCCGGGTGGTACGGTGAAGTGCGCACAAGCCTTTAAGCGTCATATCCTGACCAAGAAAACCACCAAAGTCAAACGCCAGTTGCGCGGAATGACCAATGTCAATGCAAGCGATGTCGCATCCGTATTGCGTATGATGCCAAGCGCCTGATCCTTCAACACGAATAACAAGGAAAGAATATGTCCAGAGTAAAACGTGGGGTCACCGCACGGGCCCGTCATAAAAAACTGCTTGCTGAAGCCAAAGGTTATCGTGGTCGTCGCAGCTCGGTTTATCGTGTAGCAAAAGAAGCCGTCATGAAGGCAGGCCAGTACGCCTATCGTGACCGTCGTAACAAAAAACGGGTATTTCGCGCTTTGTGGATCACCCGTATCAACGCTGCGACCCGTGAACTGGGAATGTCTTACAGCGTGTTTATGAATGGTCTGAAGAAAGCCGCTATCGAACTGGACCGCAAGGTACTGGCCGATATGGCTGTCGCAGACAAACCTGCTTTCGCTGCAATCGTCAATCAGGTTAAGGCTGCTATCGCGGCTTGATCGTCTTGCAGTATGCATGGAGCGGAGCGGGGCAAGGATTAGACTTGCCCCGCTTTTTTATTTTTTCTGTTGTCTGACAGGAACAAGTGGCATGGATTCGTTAGAACAGTTGATTTCTTTGGCAAAGCAGGATTTCCTGGGGGCTACCGACCCGGTTTCGCTTGAAAATGCCAAAGCGAAATATCTCGGCAAGACAGGGTTGATTACGGCACAGATGAAAATGCTCGGGAAAATGGAACCCGACCAACGGAAAACGCAGGGCGCCATGATCAATGCGGCTAAAACCCAGATTGAAGGTGCCTTGAATGCAAGGCGACAGGAGCTGGCGAATGAAAAACTTCAGGCGAGACTGAATGCCGAGGCAATTGACGTGACATTGCCCGGACGTGGAAGGCGCCGGGGGGGGATTCATCCTGTCATGAGAACCTGGGAACGTATTGAAAGAATTTTCGGTTCCATCGGTTTTGATGTTGCTGACGGGCCTGAGATCGAAACGGACTGGACCAATTTCACTGCCTTGAACAGCCCGGAAAACCACCCGGCCCGTTCCATGCAGGACACTTTCTATATCGAGGGCAATGATTCCCGGGGCAAACCGTTGTTGTTGCGCACACATACCAGTCCGATGCAGGTCCGTTATGCCCGTTCTCATGAATTGCCCGTGAAGGTTATCGCTCCGGGACGGACGTATCGTGTTGACAGCGACGCAACCCATTCACCGATGTTTCATCAGGTGGAAGGTCTGTGGATTGATAAAAATATCAGTTTCGCCGATCTCAAGGGCGTCTATCTGAATTTCGTGCGTGCCTTTTTCGAAACAGACAATCTTCAGGTCCGTTTCCGGCCCTCCTATTTTCCGTTTACCGAGCCGTCTGCCGAGATCGATATCGCTTTCGGCTCCGGTCCCCTGAAAGGAAAGTGGCTGGAAGTTTCCGGTTCAGGCCAGGTTCATCCCAATGTACTGAAAAACATGGGGATTGATTCGGAACAATATATCGGTTTCGCATTCGGTTCCGGTCTGGAAAGACTGACGATGTTACGTTATGGCATTAACGATCTGAGACTGTTTTATGAAGGCGATTTGCGCTTCCTGAAACAATTCAATTAAGTGTTTTTCTGTCACTGTTTTTTTGTGTTGAAAGCTGATCATGCAATTTTCTGAAAACTGGCTTCGAACGATGGTTGATCCGGACATGACGACGGATGAACTGGCGCATCTGATGACAATGTCCGGACTTGAAGTGGAAGAGGTTATTCCTGTCGCGAAACCTTTTTCGAAAATCGTTGTTGCAGAAGTTATTGAAGTGGCCAAACACCCGAATGCCGACCGGTTGAGTGTTTGTCAGGTCGATGCCGGTACCGGAACGATCCTGAATATCGTGTGTGGCGCACCGAATGTGCGGCCCGGTATGAAAACGGGGTGTGCATTGGTAGGGGCTGTCCTGCCTCCGGGTGAAGACGGCAAACCCTTTTCGATCAAAAAAGGAAAATTGCGCGGTGTGGAATCGAATGGCATGTTGTGTTCGTTCAGGGAACTGCAATTGTCCGAGGATCATTCCGGGATCATGGATCTGCCGGAAGATGCGCCTGTCGGCAGCGACTTGCGGGAATATCTGCAACTGGAAGATTCGATTTTCGACATCAAGCTGACGCCGAACAAGGCGGATTGCCTGTCGCTTCTGGGGGTCGCACGTGAAGTTTCTGCACTGACAGGCACACCTTTGGCGTTTCATGAGGCCGCCAGGGCAAAAGTCACGTCTGATGCCAGACAGGAAGTGAATATTCTTGCTCCTGATTTGTGTGGCCGTTTTTCGGGCAGGGTGATCAGAAATATCAATGCGAAAGCGGCTACCCCGGAATGGATGAAACAACGTCTTGAAAGAAGTGGTCAGCGTTCCGTATCGGCATTGGTCGACATTTCCAATTATGTCATGCTGGAATGCGGGCAACCGAATCACATTTATGATCTCGACAGGATTGCCGGTCCATTGAATGTTCGTTGGGGCGAAAAAGGTGAAACCGTCGAACTTCTCAACGGAATGACGGTTGAAGTCGATGACTGGGTAGGAGTCATCGTCGATGAAAATGGAGTGGAGTCACTGGGGGGGGTCATGGGGGGAGACCGGACCGCCATTTCCCTGGATACGGAAAACATTTTCATTGAAGCCGCTTTCTGGTGGCCGGATGCCATTCGTGGCCGTGCCCGCCGGTTCAATTTCACAACGGATGCCGCCCATCGCTTTGAGCGGGGTGTCGATTTTGCAAGAACAGTGGAAACCATTGAACGGATTACCGAACTGGTTCTTCAGATTTGCGGGACAGAAGGAAAGACAGTGGTCGGACCTGTGGATGACCAGATTGTGAATCTGCCTGTGCGCAAACCCGTTACGCTTCGCCGTTTCAGGGCGGAGAAAGTCATCGGTATTGCATTGAACAACGAACAGATAGCGGATATTTTCAGCCGTCTGAAACTGCCATTCGTACAGAATGGCGATGAGTTTACGGTGACTCCGCCGTCTTACCGTTTCGATATCGAAATAGAAGAAGATCTGATTGAAGAAATTGCCCGTGTCTATGGGTTTGAAAATATTCCGGCACTCCCTCCCGTTGCATCGAATGTCATGCGAATCAAACCGGAAAATTTCCGGTCGCTGTTTTCTGTCCGCCAGCAAATGGCCGATCTGGATTATCAGGAAGTCGTCAATTACAGTTTTGTTGAAGAGGCATGGGAGAAAGATTTTGCCGGCAATGAAGATCCTATACGCTTGCTGAATCCGATTGCCAGCCAGATGAGTGTCATGCGTTCCACCATGATCGGGAATCTTGTAGCCAATGTCCGGTACAACCTGAATCGCAAATTTTCAAGAATCCGTCTGTTTGAAATTGGTGCGGTGTTTCTGAAAAACAGTGAAGTAAAGGATGGTCCGGCAAGCGTTGCAGGATATGACCAGCCTAAAAGGCTTGCTGCCATTGCCTATGGTCTGGCGGATGAGGAACAGTGGGGATTGCCTGACCGGCAGGTTGATTTTTATGATGTCAAGGCCGATCTTGAGGCTTTGTTCGCTCCTGTGTCGCTCCGGTTTGTCAAGACCAGTCACCCGGCATTGCATCCCGGTCGCTGTGCACGCCTGGAACTGAACGGTCGGGAAATCGGGATAATCGGTGAATTGCATCCGTCATGGCAACACAAATATGATTTGCCGCATGCTCCTGTATTGTTTGAAGTGGATGTGAGCGCGCTTTGCGCAGTCAATGTTCCTGTCTATCAGGAAATATCGCGTTATCAGCCGGTCATCCGGGATATCGCGCTGGTTGTGGATTCTTCCATGCCGGTTCAAGAAATCATTGACAGATTTTACGGGGAAAAAGATAATAACCCTCTCTGCCATATCATGCAAACCGTTGTTTTGTTTGATGATTATCGTGGAAAAGGCCTTGGGGTCAATGAAAAGAGTCTTGCATTCCGGTTCACTCTGCAAGATATCAATGGAACTCTGCAGGATGAAGTTGTGGAAGCTGCCATCAGTGCATTTGTCGCTGCAGTCGAAAAAGATTTGGGTGCAAAATTGCGTACCTGAATTCCCGAATAGACGTTTGTTTTTTTACAATAACAATGACACGATCCACCGATTCTCAATTAACAGGAAAGACAGAATCCGTTTCCGCCAAAAAAGACGTTTTGCCGGATTCCGGGAAAAGCACTTCGACTTTGACCAAGGCCGAGCTGACGGAATTGTTGTATGAACAGGTCGGTCTGAACAAACGCGAGGCCAAGGAAATGGTTGAAACGTTTTTTGAAGAAATCTGTTGTGCGCTTGAACGGGGTGAAATGGTCAAATTATCCGGATTTGGCAATTTTCAGTTGAGAGACAAACCTCAGCGTCCCGGACGTAATCCGAGGACAGGAGAGGAAATTCCCATTACGGCCAGACGGGTAGTGACTTTTCATGCCAGTCAGAAATTGAAGTCGATGGTTGAATCAGCGGAATAATTTGACGAGTATTGTATCTTTTCCCATGAACGAACGAGTCCACAAATTCGAGGCTGTTGTCTTGCCGCCCATACCGGCCAAGCGTTATTTCACCATTGGCGAGGTCAGTGAATTATGCGGAGTGAAACCGCATGTATTGCGTTACTGGGAACAGGAATTCACCCAGCTCAAACCGGTCAAACGCAGAGGCAACCGGCGTTATTATCAACATCATGAAGTATTGTTGATAAGGCGGATCAGGGAACTTCTCTACGAGCAGGGGTTTACGATCAGTGGTGCCCGTAACAAACTTAATGAACGCGGGGCACGCAACGTGATTGTGGCAGAAACGGTTCCTGAGGTAGAAAGCGGTGTCATGACGCCTCCGATTGATATTGAGAGCATCCGTTCGGAACTGGAAGAAATACGGTCTTTGCTCACTATCGTGAAAAAGGTGTGAGTCTGTTGCATCTCGTGTCTGCGCATGAAAAATTCATGATGCCCGCACGTATGGATTAATCTGTCTGGAAGGGTGTTTGGTTCCGATGCGTATATTGATCAGTAATGATGACGGTTATCTGGCGCCCGGGATCAGTGCGCTTGCAAAAGCATTGGAACCGATTGCCGAGGTTGCTGTGGTCGCTCCGGACAGCAATCGTTCCGGTGCATCCAGTTCATTGACACTGGAGCGTCCCATTTCGGTTTACGAAGGCAAAAACGGGTTTCTGTATACCACCGGAACGCCTTCCGATTGCGTTCATATTGCGGTAACGGGAGTTTTGCCCTGGCGTCCCGATCTTGTCGTTGCCGGAATCAATCATGGCCAGAACATGGGAGAAGATACCATTTATTCCGGAACGGTAGCGGCGGCAATGGAAGGATATCTTTTCGATATTCCTTCCATTGCCTTTTCACAGGTTGACAAAGGGTGGGCGGAACTGGAGAGTGCCGCCCTGATTGCCAGAGATGTGATTTTGCGTGTGTACGACAATTTGCCGAAACCGTTTCTGCTGAACGTGAATATTCCCAACAAACCCTATGCCGAGCTGAAGAAAATATGTGCGACCCGTCTTGGACGCCGTCATGAATCGGAGGCCGTCATTCGTGAAAAGGATCCGTTTGATCGGGAAATTTTCTGGATCGGGCCTTCGGGACCTGTCAGGGACGCCGGAGAAGGCACGGATTTCCATGCCATCAGAAACGGTCATGTGTCGGTTACTCCACTTCAGCTGGATTGGACACATACTTCCGTTTTGAGTGATCTGAAAAAAATACTCGAATGAGCAAGAAAACGAAAACGTTTCCTTTACCGTTATCCAGTGTGATGGGGCGGTCTTCGTTTGAGAAAACGGATTATTTCGGTAACAGAAGCAGGTTTGACAGTGTAACGGTGGATGGGAGGCCGGGAAAGCGGAAGACAGATGTCCCTGAATCAAAACCCGTCCGGTTTCAGGGGGCAGGCCTGAACGGACCGGTCGCTTCGAAGACCTTGCGTTCCATGACGGAACGTCTTGCCAGGGCCGGTATAGCAGATACGGTCGTCCTGAATGCGATCGGGCAGATCCCGCGACATCTTTTTGTCGAACCTGGTTTGTCCGGTCAGGCTTATGAGGATGTCGCATTGCCGATCGGCGCACATCAGACGATTTCGAAACCTTCTACCATTGCCAAGATGCTGGAAGCGTTGCGGGCGGGGAGCAGGCAACCATGCATGAAAAAGATTCTGGAAATCGGTACCGGATGCGGTTATCAGGCAGCTATTCTCGCTAAAATAGCGAATGAGGTTTATTCTGTTGAACGCATAAAGAGTTTGCATGAACTGGCACGTCGGAATCTCAGGTCATTGAGAATTGCCAATTTGCGATTGCATTACGGCGATGGAATGCTCGGATTGCCACAGGTAGCCCCTTTTGACGGTATTATCGTCGCTGCGGCAGGTGTCCAGGTCCCTGATGCCTTACTGGATCAATTGGCGATAGGAGGCAGACTGGTTGCCCCGATCGGCCTGGAGCGGCAGACATTGCAGCTGGTTGAAAGAGTATCGGAAAATAAATGGGAAAGCACGGTTCTGGATGATTGCCACTTCGTACCGTTACGGCGGGGGACGGTCTGAAACCGGAGTACCTATAGAAACTGGAACAATTTAAATGAAAAAGACAGGTTATCCTTTACTGATGATTATTTGCGCTGGCTTGTGTGCGTGCAGCAGTCCGCAAAGGACCGCACCGATTACCGACCGGTCGGTCATTACCAGTTCTTCGATTGAGGCCCCTATCGACAGGAACGTCGTTCATTATACGGTTAAAAGTGGCGATACGCTTTCACAGATTTCCCGTCGTTCCGGCCATAGTGTCGCCGAACTGGCATCCTGGAATCACCTGGAAGATCTGAATGACCTGAAAGTGGGACAGGTTCTTCGGGTAAAGCCATCGGATGACAGTCAGTCATCGGCAGTCCAGACTGCCAGTGTCGGAACCGCTTCGCATGTGGAAGTCAGATCGATTGACACGGCCAGAAAGGAAACACAGGCGACCTCTGCAACGCCGAAAAGTACCCGGAAAACCGAAACAGTTTCTTCCTCTGCTGTTCCGGCATCGGCCAGTGACATAAAAGAAGTGGATGGTATCGGCTGGAGCTGGCCAGCTCAGGGCAAGGTCATTGCGGCTTTTGCCGCAGGAAAAAACAGAGGGATCGATATTGCCGGAACCAGAGGCCAGAAAGTATTGTCGGCAGCTGATGGAACCGTTCTGCATAAAGGCAGCATGAACGGTTATGGAAATCTTGTCATTATCAAACATAGTGACAATGTCCTTTCCGCCTATGCACATAACGACAAAATTCTCGTCAAGGAAAAACAGCAAATCAGGCGAGGGCAGCAAATTGCCGAAATGGGCAGTACAGACAGCGATCGGGTGAAACTGCATTTCGAGATCCGTTATCAGGGTAAGCCGGTGGATCCGGTAAAGTATTTGCCAGCACAATAATTATCTCCCGATACTTATGATGAATAACGCATATTGAAACAATATGCGTTGTTTGTTTTTCAAATATTTTTTATGTCTACACATATTATTTCAATCAAGGCACTCGATGCGGAAGGTCGAGGTATCGGACATTTGCCGAACGATGACGGAACACCGGGGAAAGTGGTATTTGTCGAAGGCGCTTTGCCGGGAGAGACGGTTCAGTGTGAATCCTGGAAAAGAAAAAGCAAATGGGAACTGGCAAGAACGGTATCTTTTCTCAGGGAATCATCCCTGCGTGTCAAACCGGAATGTCCGTATTTCGGAATTTGTGGAGGATGTTCCATGCAACATCTTGATCCGGCTGCCCAGGTCGCGATCAAGCAACGTGTGCTGGAAGACAATCTCTGGCATATCGGAAGGATCAGGGCTGAAAATGTATTGAGGCCGATTCACGGTCCTTATTGGCGTTATCGGTACCGGGCCCGTCTCTCGGTCAATTACGTTCCCAAAAAGGGAGGAATACTGGTCGGTTTCAGGGAAAAGCAGTCCAGATATGTTGTGGACATGAAACAGTGTCCGGTTTTGCCGGAACATGTTTCGGACATGCTGGTTCCATTGCGTGAATTGATCGGTTCGCTGTCCGTTTTTCAGCAGGTCCCTCAAATTGAGGTTGCGGTCGGCAATGATGAAAATGGACCAGTTACCGCATTGTTGTTGCGAATCATGGCTCCGTTGACGTCTGAAGATGAAGGCAAGCTGAAAAAATTTGCGGATGAACGTCATGTTCAATGGTGGTTGCAGTCGAAAGGACCGGATACCATTTCTCTTTTTTATCCGGCCGTCAATACGCTGAAATATGTTTTGCCTGAGTTTGCCGTTGAAATGCCCTTCAAACCCGGGGATTTTACACAGGTCAATCCTCACATCAATCAGGTTCTGGTGTCACGTGCCATCCGCATGCTGGGCATTGAACGTCATGAACGGGTAGCGGATCTGTTTTGTGGGCTGGGCAATTTCTCGTTGCCGATTGCACGGCAAGCCAGGGAAGTCGTCGGTATCGAAGGGAGCAAAACACTGACGCAGCGTGCGAAAGAGGGAGCGTTGTTGAACGGGGTACATGAGAAGACCCGTTTCGAGACGCGTAATCTGTTTGAAATGACAGTAGGCGACTGGGTCGCTCTGGGGCCTTTTGACAGGGTGTTGATCGATCCGCCGAGAGATGGTGCGGCGGCAGTCTGCCAGACAATTGCCGATCTGGGCGACGATCAAGATGCTTTTCGCCCGAAACGGATTGTTTACGTGTCGTGCAATCCGTCCACTTTGGCCAGGGATGCGGGAATTCTTGTAACGCAAGGACGATACCGGCTCGCGTTTGCCGGAGTTGTCAATATGTTCCCTCATACGTCGCACGTGGAATCAATGGCTGTTTTTGAACGGATAAGTTAGCTTGTGCCGTACCCGTTTTTCAAAAATGGTGTATGTTATTGAACTCATGTCCTTTTAATAAATCTGAAAATAGACTGACGATCCGGATCTGGCTGTATTTCCGTCAACTGTGTGAAAATGATTGAGGAGTGTATTATGGGTTCGCGAAATAAAGTTCAGAAAACAGATGCCGAATGGAAAGCGCAGCTGTCTCCATTGGCCTATGAAGTGACCCGTCAGGGGGGAACCGAATATCCTTTTACAGGAGAGTACTGGAACCATCATGAAACAGGTGTATATTATTGTGTCAGCTGTGGGACTCCGCTTTTTTTGTCGGATGCCAAGTTTGATTCCGGTTGTGGCTGGCCCAGTTTTTTTACCCCTGTCGATCCTCAAAATGTAAAAGAAAGAATCGATACCCGGCTGGGTATGGTTCGCACGGAAATTATTTGTGCCATATGTGATGCTCATCTCGGACACGTATTCGATGACGGGCCGCCACCAACGGGATTGCGTTATTGCATTAATTCGGTCGCCTTGCGTTTCGAGCCTTTGCCGGAAACGATGCATCCTTCTGATAAGTGATTGAATAAAATGAAGTTTCTTTTTGATTTGTTTCCTGTCATCCTGTTTTTCGGTTCCTTTTCTTGGGCCAAGAACAATATTGGAACAGCACAATCCATAGCGGACAAATATCTGTCCGCTTTTGTTGCCGGGCCGGATATTCCGGAGTCGTCGGTGCCGATTTTGCTTGCGACCGCGTTTGCCATTGTCGCCAGTGTCTTGCAAATTGTTTACCTGTTTCTGCGAAGAAAGAAAATCGAGGCGACATTATGGATATCATTGATAGTCATCACGATTTTCGGCGGTGCGACCATTTATTTCGGCAGTGAGGAATTCATCAAATGGAAACCGACCGTACTGTACTGGCTGTTTGGTGGAGCGTTGTTGATTGCCCATGTTGTTTTCAGGAAAAATCTTGTTCGTGCCATGATGGAAAAGAAAATCCGTTTGCCGGATTCCATATGGCAGAAACTGAATGTGGCATGGATAGTTTTTTTTGTACTGATGGGGGTTGTCAACCTGTATGTCGCATTCTGGGGAGGCTTTGAAACGTCCACATGGGTCAGTTTCAAACTGTTCGGAGGTATGGGACTCATGCTTGTTTTCATCGTCGGGCAAAGTATCTATCTGTCTCGGTATCTCAAGAATGCATGAAATGACGGTCGGATATAAAAAAGCGTGATTTTTTATCGCGCTTTTTTTATTTGCCCTTAAAGACCGGATGAATATGCCGGAGAAAGGACCGGCATCCTGTTCTGAAGTCTTCCGTATCGAAGCAGTCGAAACATTCGTCGTACTCTTCTGGTGTGATGGGTGAAATATCGGTTGTCAGCCGTCTGATGAATTTTTTGTGCCAGCGTGCGGCAAGCGGTGCGCCGGATACGATATTTGAAACTGTCCTGGCGACGGTATCGGCAAGCTGATCGTCAGGCACGACACGGGTGAGCAGCCGTTTTTGCAAGGCTTCGTCCGCATTGAAAATTTTCCCTTCCAGCAACATTTCCAGTACGACATCTTTTCCTGCAAGCTGGAGAAGCGGTTCCAGTTCCGGATAGGCCATGACCAGACCAAGATTTTTGACAGGTGCTCCCAACCGGCATGTTTCGCTGGCGATGCGGAAATCGCAGGTTGATGCGATTTCCAGACCGGCACCTATACAGATTCCGCGGATTTCCGCGACAACAGGAATCGGACAATGCCAGAACGCGTTGAGCGTGTCGTGCATCAGCCGGCCATATGCCTGTGCCTGCGATTTGTCGGATCGGCATTTTGCAAATTCATCGATATCGCAGCCGGGAGAAAAAGCTTTTGCACACGAACTTCTGATGACGATGCAGCGCAATGAATCGTCTCCGGAAAGGGTGGTTATGGCCTGATGCAGACGTTTCCACATACTGGATGTGATGGCATTCAGTTTTTCCGGACGATTCAGGACAATAGAGGCGATGTGATCCTGATGGACAGAGTACACCGGCTCGCTTTCGTCTTGCAACGAATGAGAGCCGGTGGAGGAAAAGACGGACATGTGTGGATATGGAAAGGATCAGCCGGTATTGCGCATTCCGGCAGAAATACCGTTGATCGTCAAATGGATTCCTCGTGTTGCACGTGCATCAAGATTTTCGGGGTTATTGCCCGGGTTGCGGTGCCGCTTGATCAGTTCCACCTGCAAATGGTTCAGCGGGTCGATATAGGCCAGACGGTCCCGCAATGCACGGGCAAGAGCCGGGTTGTTGACCAGACGTTCCTTTTCATGGGTGATGATTTCGAAACTGTCCAATGTGCGTTGGTGCTCGGCACAGATTTGCGAGAAAACACTGTCCCGCAGATTGGGATCGGTAACCAGTTCCGAGTAACGGTATGCAATCGCCAGATCGGCCTTGGCCAGAACCATATCCATATTGGAAAGCATGGATTCAAAGAACGGCCATTCCTTGTACATGGATTGCAGCAAGGCAATTTTCCGTTTCTTGATATCGGGATTTTCTTCATCCAGCCATTGGGTAATGGCGGAACCGAAACCATACCAGCCCGGAAGCAGAACGCGACACTGCCCCCATGAGAAGCTCCAGGGAATAGCCCTCAGATCTTCAATCCGTCGGGAAGATTTGCGTGAAGCCGGGCGGGAACCGATATTCAGTTCCGCAATTTCGGCAATCGGCGTCGATTGGAAGAAATAGTCGGTGAATCCGGGTGTTTCGTAAACCAGATGACGATAGGCCTTGTAGGCCAGTGTCGAAATTTCTTCGAGTGCCGTTTCGAAATCATGCATCTTGTCTGCATATTTCTTGTTTTTGTCTTCCGGCATCAGGCTAGCTTCCAGCGTTGATGCTACCAGCAGCTCAAGGTTCCGGCTGCCGATTTCGGCATGTGCGAACTTGGAAGCGATCATTTCTCCCTGCTCGGTCAGACGGATCTGGCCGTTCACGGTACCATGCGGTTGTGCCAGAATGGCTTCGTAAGTCGGACCGCCACCGCGACCGACCGTACCTCCGCGTCCGTGGAACAGGCGCAACTTGACGCCCATCTGGTTGAACAGGGCGACAAGCTGTTTTTCCGCCTTGTAGAGTTCCCAGTTCGATGTCGTGTAACCGCCATCCTTGTTTGAATCGGAATAACCGAGCATGACTTCCTGAAGGTCACCCTGTTTTCTGATCAGTTCACGGATAAAGGGAATGCTCATGGCTTCCTTCATGATCGTGGCGGCCAGTCGCAAATCGGGAATAGTCTCGAATAACGGAATGGCCATCAGGTCAAGTTCCGCATCTTTCCACTGGTGACTGATTTCGGAATTGCCGTTTCGTCTGGGATGAAGCAGACCGGATTCCTTTTGCAGAAGATAGACTTCCAGCAGATCCGAAACCGTTTCCGTATGCGAGATAATGTAATTGGTAATCGCACGTTTTCCGTATTGTTCGCGGATGTAACGCGCGGTTCGCATGATCTTGAGCTCGGATGTGGTTTCTTCCGAATATTCGGCAAACGGGGAATAAAGCAGACGGGGCTTGCTCAACTCGCTGATCAACAGTTCGACCTTTTTCTCTTCGGGAAGAGCCGCATAGTTCGGTTCGACTTGGGCGGCCGCGAAAATTTCGGTCAGTACCCGTTCATGAACGTCTGAACTCTGACGCATGTCGAGAGTTGCCAGATGAAAACCGAAGATATCGACAGCGGCTTTCAGTGAACCCAACCGGATTCTGACAATGAGTTCTCCGGCGTTCTGGTTCAGCGAATCGATCATGATTTGCAGATCGGCACCGAATTCATCAGGCGATGCATAAGGTTCTCCGACACCGATTTCACTACGTGCCAGACTGGTCATGCCGTAATCCCGCGCTGTGGCCGCCAGTCTGGAATAAATGGCGATCAGAGCGCGCCGATAAGGTTCGTCAACCCGGTGCAGGGAAGTATCCGATGATGTATTGGCCAGTTCCTGCAATTCCGGACTGACATGGTTCAGCAGGGATGAAATCGACAGTTCAGCGCCCAGATTGTGGATTTCTTCCAGATAGAATTCCATGATCAGATGGGATTGTCTTTCCAGCGCATGCAACATGGTATCGGCATTGACATTCGGGTTGCCGTCACGATCGCCTCCGATCCAGCTGCCCATTTGCAGATATTTGCTTTCCGAACCCGGGGCAGGAATGCCGTCGGCACTTTCCGGATAACGTTCGCCGATCTCTTCCTGTATGGAGTGGTAAAGCTCTGGCAATTCGCGCAGGAACGTAATGCGGTAATAGGAAAGCGCATTGTTGATTTCGTCGGCGACAGACAAACGGGTATAACGCAGCAGGCGGGTTTGCCAGAGCGCGGCGATGCGCGCATAAAGCATTTCCGTATTGTGTTTGCGTTCTTTCGGTGTCAGAGCGGTGCCATGTTCTGCCAGCAGGCGGGCTATTTCCCGTTCGCTGTCCAAAGTGCTTTTGCGCTGGACTTCGGTCGGGTGCGCTGTCAGAACCGGTGAAATGAACGTTTCGCTCAACAGTTTCTTGATTTCCGCACCGGATACGCCTGCCTGGTCGAGCATGTTCAGTGCATAATTCAGACTGCCTTTTTCGGGAGCCTCGCCCGCTATTCTGGCTGCCCTGTATCCAAGGTTGGCATGTTTGTCGACCGCAATATTGGCAAGGTGTGAAAAGTAGGAAAAAGCCCTGACGACGGAAATAGCATGATTGCGGCTCAGGTTCTTGAGCAGGTTGTTCAGGGTATCTGCGGAACAGAGATTGGGATTACGCCTGAAGCTGACAGCTGTCCTGCGGACTTTTTCGACCAGATTGAAAATATCGATGCCTTCTTTTTCGCGAATCACGTCGCCAAGCATACGGCCAAGCATACGGATGTCTTCTTTTTCAGGGGCTTCCTGTTGGGGGTGATACTGATCTGCCATGGTGATGTATAGGGTCAGGTAAAACGAATTAACCGGCCACTTTCAATGGCTGGTTTTGAAATTGCTGAAAGATTTTGTTTGTTGTTACGTTAAACATTCCGACAGACATGCGCAGCTTTTGAATGTAAACGGGACAGATTGTGTTTGTTGCTGCATCGACTGATATTCAAAAGGAAAACAACCGGAAAGATTGTTTCTGCACAAAATGTAAAAAAACGGAATCGACTGTTTTTGTATGTCGTTGCACAAACGAAAGAGTATACCTTTTTTTATCAGTTATCCTAGCATTCTTGTATTTTTTCTTTGAAAAATGGCCAGTATGTTCAATTTGACCAATTCGTTTGTCTGAAAACACGATGAAATATCCGGATCGCGAAGTCGGTCAGGGGTAAACAGATGGTATTGAACGCATTTGTTGTGGCGAGCCGACAACGGATAATGATCACGGCGGTTTGCATTACAGTGACTTATCCGGATCTCAGAGGTGAATTTCTTTATTGGACCGATGTCCAGCCAACACTGGCGGATTGTAAGGCTATAATGTGTCGAAAATAATGGTCCCTTTCCCGTCCGTTCAATGAATTCTTCCACTGATCCCGTACCGCAGGATAGTCATGAGTTGCTGATAAAAATGCAGCGACGGTTGCATTTTCTGGCCTGGATTTCCGGGGTGATCGGAATATTGTTCATCGTTCATCTTGTGTATTCCCATACTGAAATAAACGGCTTGCGCTCCGAGTTGGCACGCCGTTTGCGAACAGGGGATGACATCAGTAAGGAAGCGAAGATGGTGGCGGAAACGACACAGGAGATGGTGGCAGGCTTGCAGTCGAAAGTTGATGCCCTGGAAAATCTGCAGACGGAGACGCAGAGCCAACAGGTGTCTCTTTCACAGATGTACCAGGAACTTTCACGCAGCAGGGATGACTGGTCTCTCATCGAAATCGAACAGATTCTGACTACAGCAAACCGGCAATTGCAATTGACCGGGAATATCCGGGGCGCTTTGATCGCGCTGGAAAATGCTGACCGGACGCTGGCACGTTCAGGAAAGCCCCGGTTTGGTGCGATACGGAGGGCTATCGAAAAAGATATTGAACGCTTGAGATCTGTTCCGGATGTCGATGTGTCAGAGCAGGTGTTGAAACTGGATGCCATTATTGAAAAGGTGGACAGTCTGCCTCTGGTTTCCGATAGCCGGCCACCAGACTGTCCGGAAAAGGCGAAACAGAATACTTTATACCGGTATGAATTCTCCGCTTCCCCTTCGGATTGGGGGCCGGCAACAGTAACGGCATGGAACAGCTGGGTTGACGATATAAGGCGTGAATTGCAAACGCTGGTCCAGGTTCAAAAAATCGCGAATCCCGATGCCTTGATGCTTTCTTCGTCGCAAACTGTTTATGTGAGAGAAAATCTGAAATTTCGTCTTTTAAGTTCACGTCTGTCGCTTCTTTCTCGTTCTGCCTATTCCCTGAAAGAAGATATTGAAACCATGATTGTCATGCTGGATCGTTATTTCGATGCTTCTTCAGAACAGGTGCAAACTGTCAAGGTTGCCTTGAAAGAAATCGAGGCCAGCGATATTTCTGTTGATATTCCTGAATTGACGGAAAGCCTTGCGGCGATACAAGGTTATCGGCAGGAAAACTGAATATCATGCGTTTTCTTCTCTGGATACTGGGTCTTTTCGTTTCTGCTGTCGGTCTGGCAGTTGTTGTGCGTTCCAGCTATGGAAATGTCGTTTTTTTCTGGCCGCCCTATCGTATCGATTTATCGCTGAATTTTTTTCTGTTGCTGTTGTTGTTTTTTTACGTTCTTCTGTTTCTCGTCATCAAGGCAATTAATCTGGCCTGTAAATTTCCATCGGAAATAACGGCTTACCGTAACCGGAAAAAGGAAAGTGAAAGTAATCAGGCGTTGAAGGAATCGCTTAAGGCATTTTTTGAAGGTCAGTTCACACAGTCCGGGAAAATGGCCGAAAAAGCGATGGAATGGGAATATAACAGGGCTTGTGCCGCAATGATTGCTGCGTATGCCTTTCACGCCTTGCGGCTTCCCGGTCAACGCGATATGTTTCTGGAAACAGCTGAACGTGACCCATTATTTGGGACAGCTTGTCGGGTTACGCAGACGAAATGGCTGATTGATGACCATAAACCGCTTGATGCTTTGAAAGTAATAGACCGATTGAATGCTGAAGGGATACAGTATTTGCATCTGCAACAGATGTCGTTGGAAGCGAACCGGCTGGCAGGGAACTGGAGTGCAGTCGTGGAACTTGTCCATTCGCTTGAACCCGGTCGGATATTGCCGGAAACGGTCGCCGGACTGTTGGAAAAACAGGCCTATGAAAACATTCTTTCAGTGTCTGCACAGGATATCGAAACGGTCAAGACAATCTGGAAAGCTGTTCCGGCGGACTGGCAAAAGAAGCCATCAATTGCTCTTCGTGCAGCCAGGATCTTTTATCATGCAGGATTGCTCGATGAGAGCAGAAACATAATGACCCGGGCGCTGCATGCAGACTGGGATGCAGATCTGATGTGTGCCTACAGCGAATTTTCTTCAGAAAAAAATTCAGTTGATCTGGAAAAAAGAATTGAATGTTGCCTGCAGTGGGAAGAAAATTATTCCATCCATCCGCAGTGGATGCTTGCGCTTGGCGAGTTGTATTACAAACAGAACAATTTTGAACGGGCACGATTTTATTTTGAAAGGACATTGGAGAAACAGCCGGAATCATCCTTGTTGTCGAGAACCCATTTTTTGCTGGCACAGCTTTGTGAAAAAAACGGGCAGCCTGAACAGGCAGCTTATCATTACAGGGAATCCTCTTTGGTCATTCAGACCGAATCGGTTCTGATAGCCGGACAGCAGGAATGACTTCCGGTATCAGGATCTTCCATGCAGCGTTTTCAGTTTTTTCTGGGCATTGCTGTTTCCTTGGGCTGCTGCTTTGCGGAACCAGTCAATTGCTCTGGCTTCATCAGCTTTCGTTCCCTTTCCGCTTTCATACATGATGCCCAGATTGTATTGGGCCTTGTCGTATCCTTTTTCCGCGGCACGCGTGAACCAGTGAACAGCCTTGGCATCATTTTTCTCGACACCTGTGCCTTCAGTATAAAGAACACCCATTTTATTTTCGGCTTTCAGATATCCCTGTCTGGCAGCCTTGCCAAACCAGTAGGCGGATTGTTCATCGTTTTTGACGACGCCGAGACCTCTGCTGTACATGACACCCAAACCGTATTGGGCTTCAGGCAGTTGATGCATGGCCGCCTTGCGGAGCCATTTGATCGCTTCGCTGAAATCCTGTCGTGTTCCCTTTCCCTGAGCGTACATCACGCCCAGATTGTATTCGGCATCAGGAAGGTTCTGTACAGCCGCCTTACCGTACCATTTAAAAGCGGTTTCCGGGTTCTGTTCGACACCATTTCCTTCAAAATAAAGAACTCCCAGATAATTTTGAGCCCTGGCGAAACCATGATTTGCCGCTTTTGTGATAAGTTCGAGTCCATGTCGGGTGTCTTTTTTGACGATGACACCGTTTTGATAGAGGAGTCCGAGTGTATATTCCGAACGGGGATCCTGTTTGCTGGCGCCTTCTTCAAATAAAGAGAGCGCCTGCCGGTATTGCTGGTTTTTAAAGGAACGGACAGCATCGGTGAAGTCGTCTGCAAATGAATCACCCGCAAAACAGGCTATGGCGAAAGAAAAAACGATCGATACAAAGGCTCGTGTTATGGAATGCAAGGGAATGTCCGGATCCTTGATAACAGTCGGGATGTTCATTGGATGACCTCTTGTAGAAATTGCAGGCGGATACCATTACTTTAATATAAAAGTTGTCTGGATATGCACCTGTTTTGATCCGGCAATGAGGTTTCCGTTTCGGAAGAACCGGAAACGGACATCGAAAAAATCATGACAGGTGAAAAAATGAAACAGGTAAGCGCTTCCTGTTTCACGGGGATGTATTGCAGGTTGTTCATTTCATGACAGGAGATTCCTGACAGAATATAACAGGATGTAAAAAAAGGCAGCGTCAGGCTGCCTTTTCCAGGATTTCAGTTCGCCAGCAATTGCCTTAAAACATAGGGCAGAATACCGCCATGGCGGAAATAGTCCACTTCAATCGGTGTGTCGATACGAAGCAGCAACGGGACATTCCGGGTACTGCCATCGGCCCGGTGAATGACCAGTGTCACATTTTGCAAAGGCTGGATGTCATCCAGTCCCAACAGGTCGAATGTCTCATCGCCGCGCAATTCCAGAGTAGCGGCACTGTCGTTACCGGTGAACTGGAGTGGCAACACAGCCATACCGACGAGATTGGATCGGTGGATCCGCTCGAATGATCGTGCGATGACGGCCCTGACTCCCAGCAACTGGGTTCCTTTGGCCGCCCAGTCACGGGAAGAACCTGTACCGTATTCTTCGCCGCCGATCACGATGGTCGGGATTTTCTCCTGCTGATAGCGCATGGCGGCATCGAAAATCGGCATTTCCTCACCTCCGGGCTGATAGAGGGTAAAACCGCCTTCCCTGCGACTGCGGTCTGCCGCAATCGGTAACATCAGGTTTTTGATACGGACATTACCGAAAGTACCCCGCATCATGACTTCGTGGTTCCCGCGACGGGAACCGAATGAGTTGAAATCCTGCCTGGAGATACCATGTTCAAGCAGCCATTGTCCGGCAGGACTTTTTTCCTGAATGGATCCTGCCGGGGAGATGTGGTCCGTCGTGATCGAGTCGCCGAAAATGGCCAGAGCTCGCGCTCCGTTAATGTGAGCCGAGGCCGGGCCCGCTTCCATGACGAAATCATTGAAGAATGGTGGTTCCGCAATGTAGGTCGACTGTGGCCAATCGTATACATCACCGGTAGCGAAACCGGAAATTTTCTGCCACAGTTCACCGGGTGCTGTTTTGATGTCACCGTAATTCTTGCGGAATGAAGTGGCGTCAAGCGCAAGCGAAACCAGTTCCGCCACCTCGTGGGAGGTCGGCCAGATATCCTTGAGATAAATATCCTTGCCGTTGCTGCCTTTGCCAAGTGGCTCTGTTGTCAGATCGCGCATTACGTTTCCGGCAATTGCATAGGCGACGACCAGAGGCGGAGAAGCCAGGAAATTGGCGCGAATATTGGGATGGATACGGGCTTCGAAATTCCGGTTTCCGGACAGGACTGCTGCGGCAACGACATCGTTTTTGACGATGGCTTCATTCATTGCCGGAGTCAGATCGCCCGCATTACCGATACAGGTTGTGCATCCATAAGCGGCAACATTGAATCCGAGTTTTTCCAGATAAGGCAGCAAACCGGCTTTTTCCAGATAACCTGTTACGATTCTCGATCCCGGAGCGAGTGATGTCTTGATATGCGGTGAAACGCCGAGACCTGCCTCGACCGCTTTCTTGGCCAAAAGACCGGCAGCCAGCAAAACAGCCGGGTTACTGGTATTGGTACAGGAAGTAATCGCGGCGATCAGGATGTCACCGTTATGCAATTCGACATTGTCGGATGTTTTATAGGTATTGGGTAGATCGGACGGTTTCTTGTTGAAACCTCCGTCGGATACAGGAAGACTGAAAAGCTCCGTGAAGCGGCTTTTCAGGTTGCCGAGTTCTATACGGTCTTGCGGCCGTCTTGGACCGGCGACAGAAGCGGTGACACTTCCCAGATCAAGTTCGACAACACGGGTGTAATCGATCTGGCCCGCTTTCGGTATGCCGAACATTTCCTGTGCCCTGAAATAGGATTCCAGCGCGGAGACTTCTTCGTCGGTACGGCCGGTATTGCGGAAGTAACTGATGGTCGCTTCATCGACAGGGAAAAAGCCGATGGTTGCTCCATATTCAGGAGCCATATTGGCGATCGTTGCGCGATCGGTGGCCGAAAGCGATGCCGCGCCTTCACCGAAAAATTCGACGAATTTACCGACGACTTTTTCCTTGCGAAGCCGCTCGGTAATGGTCAGTACGAGGTCGGTTGCCGTGCAGCCCTCCTTCAGTTTTCCGGTCAGGTGCATACCGATAACATCAGGTGTCAGGAAATAGACCGGCTGTCCAAGCATACCTGCTTCCGCTTCGATACCGCCGACTCCCCAGCCAACGACACCGACGCCATTGATCATGGTCGTATGGGAATCCGTACCGACCAGTGTGTCCGGATAGTAGATTTCGCCCAGCTCCGGACAGTCCCGTCTGTGGACGCCACGTGCAAGGTATTCCATGTTCACCTGATGCACGATACCGAATCCCGGAGGCACGACACCGAAAGTATCGAAGGCCTGCATTCCCCATTTCATGAACTGGTAACGTTCCCGATTACGATCGAATTCCAGTTTCATGTTGAGGTCAAGAGCGTCTTCGCGGCGGAAATAATCGATCTGGACAGAGTGATCGACGACCAGATCAACAGGAACCAGCGGTTCAATTTTTTTCGGATTTTTTCCGGTACGAACCGCCACATTTCTCATGGCTGCCAGATCGACAAGCAGTGGAATTCCCGTAAAGTCTTGCAGGATGACGCGGGCAACGACAAAAGGAATTTCATTACTGCGTTCTTCTTCGGGTTTCCAGTTCGCAAGTTGACGAACGTGTTCTTCCGTGATTTTCTTGCCGTCACAATTGCGGAGAACTGATTCAAGAACGATACGGATGGAAACAGGTAAACGGGACAAATCCAGTCCCAGTTCCTTGCCCAAGGCAGGGATGGAATAAAAATAGCCTTGTTTCTGATTGAGGACGGGGAATGTTTTAACGGTATTCTTGAAGACGTGAGACATGGAAACTCCAAAACGAATGGCCCGTCACGGGCCATTCGTTATTCATACTGAGACAAAAAACGTTTATAAAATAACAAGTTAGTTCGGTTTTGCTGCTGCCAGCGCTTTTCTTTGTTCCGGGTTGCGGCATTCGTTGGCCAGTTGGCTTCCCTTTTTGATATCCAGCAGCATGCTCTTTGCCGGGATATTGATCCATACCAGTCCGGTCTGCCGGTCTTCGTAACGGTCGGCACCGGTCGTGGTTGCGGTACGAAGCATACGGTGCATCTTGTTGCGCCATTGCAGATTGATGTAACTCGGATCGTCGGACTTTTTGTAAACGGTAAACTGATTGCCAAGCTCGCAGTTATAGTGCGAACCTGTCAATCCTGCGACGTTGACAACTTCTGTTTCCTTCTGGGAATTTTCGGAAACCGGTGTTTTCTTAACGGTTTTTTTGACAGGTTTTTTGACCGTTTTTGTCTTGTTTGCAGGTGTTGCCTGGGCGACTCCATACGTTAACGGAACGCTGAAACCCGCGATAACGAAAAAGGCAGCCAGAAATTTTTGCATGATGTAGCCTCGTTCAAAGAATGGATATGCGTCTTGGCGCACATGCGTATGATAATAGGCATCCGGCTTCAATCGCAAGCGCTGATAATGCGATTTCCGGATTTTTTTGTCTGCTTAAGCGCAAATAAGTTCAAATAAATCAAAAAGAAACGAATCTGGCACGAGATGAAACGGTATCGATTCAGGTCAATGCCTTGTAAATGTGAAAGGAATCTTCCGTTCCGCTTTCATCCGGAAGATTCCTGTACGATTGATGGTATCAGTAAAGACCGGCCTGTCTGCCTCTTTCCTGAACGAGTGCCAGGAGAATATCGACGGTTGGTGTCGGTACATCAGTCAAACGTCCCAATTCCTGTACTGCTGTGACGAGTGCGTCAATTTCCATGGAACGATGTCTTTCAAGATCCTGCAGCATCGACATTTTGTGACCAATTGCCTTGCCCGCGACATTTAGCCGTCTTTCTATCATTTCCTCCGGAATGAAAACATTCAGTGCTTCTGTTACCGCTTTGGTTTCGTAAATTGCCTTTTTGCAGATTTCGCGCAAGGCGCCGGAGGTGATCTGGTCCAGTGTGGCATGAGTCAATGCGCTGATTGGATTGAAACAGACGTTTCCCCACAGTTTGAGCCAGACGTTCCAGCGGATGGCATTACGGATCGGGGCATCGAAATGGGCGGCTTTCATGATTTCCGATAATGTCTTGACGCGGTCCGATTCGCTTCCGTCCGGTTCACCGAGAATGAAACGGTTGAATTCATGGTGTTCAATAATGCCCGGTGCAATGACTTCACAGGCCGGATCAACGACGCAACCGATCGCACGTTCAGGTCCGATCAGATTCCATTGTCTGGCACCGGCATCGACGGATTCAAGATGCCGTCCTTCGAATTTGCCGCCTTCTTTGTAAAAGTACCACCAGGGAATCCCGTTCATTGCTGTCACCATTGCGGTATCCGGTCCGAGAAGCGGGGCGAATTGAGCGGCTGATTCATATGACTGGTGTGCTTTCAAGGCGCAAATGACGTAATCCTGCGGGCCGAAATCGGCCGGGTTGTCGCTTGCGGGAATTCTGGCGTTTTTTTCCTGGTCGTTGATCAGAAGTGTCAATCCGTTTTTCCGGATGGCATCCAGATGGGCGCCACGTGCGATGACGCAGACATCGTTTCCTGCCAGAGCCAGTTCAACAGCCAGATAACCACCAATTGCACCTGCACCGAATATACAGATTTTCATGACTCCATCTCCTTGTATTTCCTGCCGAAAATATTGAAAAAGAAAAGTGTTAATGACAGTATACACAGTCAATATTTATATAAAAAATACTTTATTTGTTTGGAATAAATACAATTTGAATATATATGGTGAAGTAAATGGACATTCGTCAGCTCAGGTATTTTTGTGCTATTGCGGAAGAAGGGCAGATCAGTCGGGCGGCACAAAGATTGCACATTGCGCAGCCACCGTTGAGTTATCAGCTGAAGCTGCTTGAAGAAGAACTGGGGGTCAGGCTGATTGACCGGAATACACGAAGTCTGTCTCTGACCCGGGCCGGACATATTTTTTATCAACGGGCCGAACAGATATTGGGAATGTTGCATGCGGCAGCAGATGAAGTAAAGGATATTGAATTCGGTGTTAACGGAGTACTGGCGATCGGCAGTCCGCCGGCGATCGGAAATTTGTACATGCCGGAAAAAATCAGGCGTTTCCATGAAGATTATCCTCATGTCCGTTTCCAGTGGCGGGAAGGAAATACTTTCAGGATACTCGAACTTCTGGAGTCCGATCTTATTGAGTTTGGCATTGTCAGGTTGCCTGTTCCGGCAGGCTCTTACGAAATGAAGCCGTTGCTGACGGAGTCGTGGGTTGTCGTCACCCGTAAAGACGATCCGAAATGGCAGGATAAAAGCAGTCTGGTTCTGGAGGAACTTTCCGATGTTCCATTGATATTGATGCATCGCCAGGCCGGTATCTATTGTCATGATATGGTTGTCGATGAAATGAAAGCCAAGGGTATTTCCGTCGATATTGTTTGTGAGAGTGACAATATTTCAGCCATTCTGGCACTTGTCGAGAAAGAACTCGGCATTGCCATATTGCCGGAGTCAACCCTGTCGGTACGACCTTCGGAAGATTTTCACAAGATGTCGATTGCCGGGTGTCTGCTTCAGTCAGCCTCGGCCATTATCTGGAAAAAAGAAAAGCGTCTGTCCAGAGCGGCCAAACTTTTTCTGGAACTGTTTTAGAAACAGGTTCGTCGAAATGAAAGAACGTTACAATACCGTTTTTTCAATCTGTTCAAACAAGGGCTTTTATGTTCAGTTATCGACACGCTTTTCATGCCGGCAATCATGCCGATGTTTTGAAACACGTCGTGCTGATACAGGTTTTGCTTTATACCTGTCAGAAAGAAACCCCTTTTTTTTATATCGATACCCATGCAGGTGGTGGAATATATTCCTTGCGGGGGCATGAAGCGAAAAAACATGCCGAGTTTCAGTCCGGGATCGGCAAATTGTGGAAAGAAAAAGCCGCTCCGAAACCCGTTGAGGATTATCTGCGACTGATCCGGTCGATGAATCCGGATGGGGCGCTGAATGTTTATCCCGGGTCGCCTTGTATTGCCGATATCATTTTGCGCCATCATGACAAGTTGCGTCTGTTTGAATTGCATCCGTCAGAAATACAGATACTGGAGCGAAATATTTTGCAGCTGGCCAGAAAAAAACAGGCTGAAGGATATTCATTGCCGGTTCGTGGAAAAAGAACGATTGTTGAAAAAAAAGACGGATTTTCCGCATTGAAATCGTTGTTGCCACCTCCTTCGAGAAGGGCGGTGATTCTGATGGATCCTCCTTATGAAGACAAATCGGACTATCAGAAGGTAACCGATGCGCTGAAAGATGCATTGAAACGTTTTTCAACGGGCACTTACCTGATATGGTATCCGCTGCTTCAGAGGATGGAATCACAACGGTTTGCCGGCAGGCTCAAGCGTGCGATATCACAGGAGTGGCTGAATGTCACATTGAGTACAGGGGCTCCGGTGCCGGATGGTTCGGGTTTCGTCTCAAGTGGCATGTTTGTGGTCAATCCGCCCTGGAAACTGGCGGAGACCCTGAGGGAGACATTGCCATATCTTGTCACTTTGCTGCGCAAGGATCAGGGAGCGTGTTTCACTGTTGAAACCGGAGAGAATAACTCGTGACAATCGTGAATTCTGATGGAGTCGTCCGGATGAATTCAAAAAACATGCGCCCGTTCATTTATCTGCCAGAAACAGAAAAACAGAGGGTTTTCTCTGAAAATCCGGTATTTGTCCTTTTTCAAGCCGTTTCTTCCATGACGAGACCGGTAACGTCCGTACTGATTCGCCTGCCAGGGTCAGGTCGGTTGCGATACAGAGCAGGGTTCCGGGGCGACACGCCGTGCAGAATGCTTTTAAAAGCACCTCGTTCCGATAGGGAGTTTCAATGAATATCTGAGTCTGTTTTTCATGCCGTGACCGCTCTTCCAGTGAACGTATCCGCCGCTGGCGCTGTTCACTGTCGGTTGGCAGATAACCGTTAAAGGCGAAACTTTGCCCGTTCAGTCCACTGGCCATCAAGGCAAGCAGTAATGAGGAAGGGCCGACAAGTGGCTTGACCATAATGCCTTTCTCATGAGCGAGTCTGACAAGACCGGCTCCTGGATCGGCGACAGCGGGTATGCCTGCTTCCGAGATCAGGCCTGCGTTTTGTCCTTCCAGAAGAGGGGCCAACAATTCAGGAAAAGCGGCTTTATCTGTTCTGACGTTCAGTTCGGCCATTCTTATTTGCTGAAGCGGTTTCTTCAAAGGATGGATTTCCGATATTCTTTTCAGATGGGCGCGTGCGGATTTTGCATTTTCAGCGATGAAATAATCCAGCGAAGCCGTTATTTGCCCCGATGATTCCGGAATGATACAGGATAACGGTGTTGTGTCGGAGGATCCTCCGAGTGTGTTCGGAATCAGGTAAAGGATGCCTTTATTCATGTTTGTTTGCCGGAAAAAAATTGATGCCGCAACGGCGCAACATGGTTGTCAGGGTGATCAGAGGCAATCCGGTCAATGCCGTGGGATCGTCGCTTTCGATTTTTTCAAGTAAAACAATGCCAAGCGCTTCGTTTTTCGCGCTGCCTGCACAGTCGTATGGTTCCTCGATCTTCAGATATGCTGAAAGTTCGTCATCTGGCAGATTACGAAAAACGACCGTTGTTTTCACAATATCTTTTTGTATCGTATCATCCGGATTTCTGTCATGTCCGTTCCGGACACAAAGAGCGGTATGGAAAATCACTTTTTTCCCGCGCATTTTTTTCAGTTGTTCCAGGGCTTTTTCGAACGAGCCAGGTTTTCCGATTTGCTCTCCCTCACATTCGGCCACCTGGTCAGAACCGATGACGATTGCATCGGGAAATTGTTTCCCGACTGTAACGGCTTTCAGGCAAGCCAGTCTCAAACCTGTTTCGCCAGGTGTTTCGTCAGGCAGGGGGGATTCATCGATATCCGGACTGCACGTGATGAAAGGCAGACCAAGCCGGGCAAGCAATTCCTTGCGGTATTGTGATGAAGAAGCGAGAACAATCGGGACGGAAGTGTCGGAAAACATATCGATTTTGAAGTATCTAAAATACAAATAGTGTACTAAAGCTTTGACGTATAAGGAATATTGTTGCTAAAATTATGAATTTTACGCTCATGCCGAGCTATGAATTCTTATCTGATTGATCCATTCGGGTTTTGCAAAAACAGTGAAAGCATTGGTGGACATACGCCGGTATCGGAACTGGAAAGACTGGCTTCTGTTTGTGCGGATCGGTCCGGAGAGCTGATATGGAAGGTATCGGGATCTCTGGACAATCATCAAAGGCCGTGTCTTTTGTTAAATGTGGCCGGAAGTGTCAATCTGGTTTGCCAGCGGTGTCTGGATTCACTGGTTTATGAGCTGGATTCCACAACGACTGTCATGGTCGCGAAAACGGAAGAAGAAGCGGACGAGATAGAAGAATCGCTTGAAGATGAAGAAGCTGTCGAAGTCATCGTTTCGGACGGGAAGGTCGAAGTGATGGATCTGGTGGAAGATGAAGCGCTTCTGGCGTTGCCGCTGTCGGCCAGGCATGGGATTTGTCCGGATTCATTGATGGACGGGTGGAAAGAAAAACGGGAGTCGCCTTTTGCCGCTCTGAAAGAGCTGGCAAAAAAGGTTGACGGTCAAAAAAATGAATGACGTTCCATTTTGTAGCAATATAACGGAATGGATGTGTTAGAATTTCCGAAATTTTGATTCAGGAGTAATTATGGCAGTCCAACAAAATAAAAAATCGCCTTCGAAACGCGGCATGCACCGTTCGCATGACGGGCTGGAAGCAGTCCAGCTGTCTGTCGAGCCGACTTCCGGTGAAAAACACCGTCGCCATCATATCAGCCCGAGCGGTTTTTATCGTGGCAAGAAAGTGCTGAATACCAAAAACGATCAGTAAGCATCCAGAATGCTGATGAAATCAATGGCGCAATAGGTTTTGTACCTGGCGCCTTTTTTATTGCTATTTTTTTGCGTGACTGGGTATCGTAGGGAGGCGGACAAAAAATCCGGTTTGAGCGTGCTTGAGAACGAAACAAAAACTGTAAGAATTTCAATTGATTGCATGGGGGGAGATCACGGGTTGAGTGTTACGATTCCCGCTTCTCTTTCTTTTCTTGGACAGGAACCGGCTGTACAACTTGTTCTGGTCGGTCAGAAGGATCTGATTGAAGCTGAGCTGAAAAAAAACAGGGTTGAAAATCACCCGCGTATCCTGGTAAAGCATGCGTCAGAAGTCGTTCGCATGGATGATCCGATCGAAATAGCCATGCGCCGGAAAAAAGATTCATCCATGAGAGTCGCCATTCAGCTGGTGAAAGACGGTGAGGCGGATGTATGTGTTTCGGCCGGCAATACCGGTGCCTTGATGGCGATTTCCCGCTATCTCCTGAAAACGATGCCCGGAGTGGATCGTCCGGCGATTTGCGCCATTTTGCCCAATCAGAAAAACGGGCCGACTTACGTTCTTGATCTTGGAGCCAACGTCGATTGTGAGGCGGAACATCTGCATCAGTTTGCTTTGATGGGATCGGCCCTGTTTGCCAATATCGAAGGAAATTCCCATCCGAGAATCGGATTGCTGAACGTCGGAACGGAGTCCATCAAGGGCAATGATGTGGTGAAAAAAGCCGGTGAATTGCTCCATGCCGAACATGACAATGGTACACTTAATTTTTGTGGGAACGTCGAGGGCAACGATATTTTCGAAGGCACGTGTGATGTCGTCGTCTGCGACGGTTTTACCGGTAATGTCACACTCAAGGCGATTGAAGGACTTGGGCGTTTTTTCCGTAATGTCCTCGTTTCGGAATTCAAGAGCAGCCTGTTGAGTGGACTGGGAGCGCTTTTGGCTGGCAAGGCACTCAAGACCATTCGTCAGCGTCTGAATCCGTCGCGGTTCAATGGCGCATGCATGCTTGGGTTGCGCGGGCTGGTATTCAAGAGTCATGGCGGTGCGGATGCCTATGCCTATGAGTGCGCGATCAAGCGTGCGCATGAGGCTGTCAGGCGTGCGGTCCTGTTGAGGATATCGACTACTATGGCAGAGTTGCTTCAAAAAACAAAAGATCATCAGGCAGCAGAAAAAATCAGAAAAGCAAACGGGATACAGGAACAAGAAACAGTATGACCATCTACGGCAAAATAATCGGTACTGGCAGTTACTTGCCCCCAAAACGTATAACTAATGATGAACTGGCAGGCATTCTCGCCGAAAAGGGGGTTGAAACCTCCGATGAATGGATCAGGACCCGGAGCGGTATTCTTGCACGTCATTATGCGGATCAGGGTGTCGTATCAAGCGATCTGGGAGCCAGAGCGGCCGAAAAAGCTCTGGAAATGGCAAATTGCCAGGCCAATGATATCGAATTGATCATTGTGGCGACATCAACATCCGATTTTTTTGGCGGTTTCCCAAGTACGGCGTGCATGGTACAGAAAAAACTGGGTATCACCAGCAATTGCGCCGCGTTCGACGTGCAGGCCGTATGCAGCGGTTTTCTGTATGCGTTGTCAGTGGCCGACAGTTTCATCCGGGCCGGTGTCTACAGGAAAGTGCTTGTGGTCGGCGCGGAAACCTATTCCCGCATTATTGATTATAACGACAGAACGACCTGCGTGCTGTTCGGCGATGGGGCGGGTGCTGTCGTACTGTCGGCATCGGATGAACCCGGTATTCTGTCCACTGCCCTGCATGCAGACGGCCATTATGGCGATATTCTGAGTCTTCCCGGCCATCTGAATAATGGTGCCATTGAAGGCAAGGCTTTTGTTTATATGGATGGCAAGGCAGTTTTCAAGCTGGCTGTAACCTGGCTCGACAAAGTGGGTATGGAAGCATTGGATAAAGCCGGATTGAAAAATACGGATATCGACTGGATGGTACCGCATCAGGCCAATCTCAGGATCATGCAGAGTTCGGCAAAAAAACTGGATATCCCGTCGGAAAAAATTATTGTGACGGTTGACCAGCATGGCAATACATCGGCTGCGTCCATCCCTCTTGCCATTGATGCGGGTGTTCGTGATGGACGTATCAAATCTGGCCAGAACATTTTGCTGGCCGCAATTGGCGGTGGTCTGACGTGGGGTGCCGTAGTAATAAGAATGTGATATTTATTGTTTGATGATTGATAGAAGAGACGGATCTATGCCTAAATTTGCCTTTGTTTTTCCGGGACAGGGGTCCCAGGCCGTGGGAATGTTGAACGGCTTCGCTGATAATGCCGTTGTACAGGAAACGGTTTCCGAGGCGTCTGAAGCGCTTGGTTTCGATCTGGGAAAACTGATAGCCGATGGTCCCAAAGAGGAACTGGATTTGACGACCAATACCCAACCGGTCATGTTGACATCATCGGTTGCTTTTTATCGGGCATGGATTGCGGCAGGCGGTACGGTTCCTGAAGTTATTGCCGGTCATAGCCTTGGAGAGTTTTCCGCTCTGGTCGCTGCCGGCGTCATTCCTTTCAAGGATGCGGTAAAGCTGGTCCGCTTCCGTGCGCAAGCCATGCAGGAAGCCGTCCCTGTCGGTGTGGGCGGCATGGCCGCTATTATAGGTCTTGACAGTACTGCGTTGAAACAGGCCTGCCAGGAAGCGGCACAAGACGAAGTGGTCGAGCCGGCCAATTTCAATTCACCCACGCAGATTGTGATTGCTGGCCACAAAACGGCACTGGCCCGTGCGTGTGAAGCGGCCAAGGCGAAAGGAGCAAAACGTGCATTGATGTTGCCTGTTTCTGCTCCATTCCATTCTTCTTTGCTAAAACCTGCATCCGATCGTCTTGCTGAATATATGGCTGATCTGACCTTTTCGGTTCCGCAGATACCATTGATCAATAATGTGGATGTGGCTATCCTGAACGATCCACAAGCGATCAAGGATGCACTGGTCCGTCAGGCGGCAAGCCCTGTCCGCTGGGTTGAAACCATTGAAAAAATGGCGGGGATGGGTATTACCCATATTGTGGAATGCGGTCCTGGCAAGGTGCTGGCCGGTTTGTGCAAACGAATCAACAATTCATTGACAGGGGAAGCCATTGTCGATCAGGCTTCACTTGATAAGGTACTGGAGGCGTTGAAATGAATGAACAGGATCTGAGTGGCAAGATCGCTTTGGTAACAGGGGCGTCTCGTGGAATCGGTCATGCTATCGCAATGGAGCTGGCCACTCGTGGCGCAACCGTAATCGGTACGGCAACATCGGATTCCGGTGCTGAGCATATCACCCGGGATCTTGATATGATCCGTTCAGGGGCCGGTAAAGGCATTGTCCTGGATGTCAGTGATGCTGACCGCTCCCGCCAGGTCGTCGATGAAATACAGAAAGAATTTGGCGCCATCCATATTCTCGTGAATAACGCCGGAATTACCCAGGATCAGCTTGCCATGCGTATGAAAGATGAAGAATGGGACAAGGTTATTGCTGTCAATCTGACCGCAGTTGCCCGTTTGTCGCGAGCAGTCTTGCGTGGCATGATGAGGGCCAAGGAAGGACGTATTATCAATATTACCTCGGTTGTCGGCTCTATCGGGAATGCCGGCCAGATGAATTATGCCGCATCCAAGGCCGGAGTTGAAAGCATGAGCCGTGCTCTGGCACGTGAAGTCGGCAGCCGCAATATCACCGTGAACTGTATTGCACCCGGATTTATCGATACCGACATGACGAAATCGCTGAGCGATGAGGTGACGGCCAATCTTTTGAAACAGATTCCGCTGGCCCGTTTCGGACGTCCTGAAGATATTGCCGCCGCTGCCGCTTTTCTGGCCTCGCCACAGGCAGCTTACATTACAGGAACCGTGTTGCATGTAAACGGCGGCATGTTTATGAACTGAACGGGAAAGATCGTTTGTAACGGGATTTTTGACTATAATTATTTTCACTTGAGCCGGAACTTAACCTGTGCAGTGAATTTTTTTGCGCAAACCTGCTAAAATGCGCGCACTTTTTCTGAAAATTTGTGTTTTTTAAATAACTGGAGCCAAGAAATGTCCGATATCGAACAACGTGTGAAAAAAATCGTTGCTGAGCAATTGGGAGTTGCTGAAGATGAAATCAAGCTGGAATCGTCTTTCGTAGATGATCTGGGTGCCGATTCGCTTGATACTGTAGAACTCGTCATGGCACTTGAAGACGAATTCGAAATTGAAATTCCGGACGAACAGGCTGAAAAAATCACGACCGTTCAGCAGGCCGTTGATTATGCCAAAGCCAATATGCAGTCCTGATAAACATACTGAGACAGGGAGAACAGCTTGAGCCGTATGGGACAACGCCGGGTCGTTATTACCGGACTGGGATGTATTTCGCCTGTAGGCAATAATGTAGCTGATATGTGGAATGCAGTAACATCGGGTAAATCCGGTATTGGACCCATTACCCGGTTTGATGCTTCCGCTTTTAGCACAACTTTTGCCGGTGAGGTTAAAAACTTCCAGCTGGAAGATTATATTCCAGGCAAAGAATCTCGCCACATGGATACTTTCATTCATTATGGAATGGCAGCAGGTATTCAGGCAATTGAAGACAGTGGTCTGGTTGTGACCGAAGACAATGCAGACCGTATCGGTGTCAATATCGGATCGGGTATTGGTGGTCTGCCCATGATCGAAAGGACACATGCGGAACTGGAAAAACGCGGTCCGCGCCGAATCAGTCCGTTTTTCGTGCCGTCTTCGATTATCAACATGATTTCGGGTTTTCTTTCGATCCGTTACGGATTCAAGGGACCCAATCTGTCGATCGTCACGGCATGTTCGACAGGGTTGCATTCCATCGGCTTTGCTGCACGCATTATTGCTTATGGTGATGCGGATGTTATGGTGGCAGGGGGAGCCGAATCGACTGTTTCTCCATTGGGTATTGGAGGCTTTGCTTCCGCACGGGCCCTTTCTTCAAGAAACGAAGATCCTGCCACGGCTTCCAGACCTTGGGACAAAGACAGGGATGGATTCGTTCTGGGTGAAGGTGCCGGCGTGCTTGTATTGGAAGAATATGAGCATGCCAAGGCTCGCGGAGCGAAAATTTACGCTGAAATTGTCGGTTTCGGCATGAGCGCGGATGCCAACCATATGACCGCTCCTCTGGAAGACGGTAGCGGAGCAAGCAAATGCATGAGCGCTGCAATCAATGACGCGCAAATAAATCCGGACCAGATCGATTATATCAACGCGCATGGCACTTCGACACCATTGGGCGACAAGGCCGAAACGGTTGCAGTCAAGAGATCGCTGGGTGCTCACGCGAAAAATATAGTGATGAGTTCGTCGAAATCGATGGTAGGCCATTTGCTGGGTGGCGCCGGAGGTTTGGAATCGGTTATTACCGCTCTTGCCATTTACAATCAGGTTGCTCCTCCTACGATCAATATCTTCAATCAGGATCCTGAATGTGATCTGGACTATTGTGCCAATACCGCGAGAGATATGCGTATCAATTATGCGTTGAAAAACTCATTTGGTTTTGGTGGTACCAATGGTTCACTGATATTCGGCAAGATTTAAGACTTCAGCGTTTTGGCAGAGCCACATTCACACAGGTGAATGTGGCTTTTGTTTTTTATCGATAAACCTTGAATCCTATGTCAATAGCAGTATCTGTACTTGTCAGACCTTCCAGATGTCATGCTTTTCTTGTGATGGGGTTTGCCTTTTTTTTTCTGATGACGGGCATATTGGTTCTTGAAAATTGTGTTGGCTCATTCACTTTCTACGGAAAATGGGGATTGGTGGCGGTTTTTCTGTCGGCCGGCATCCTTCTGGCTTTCAGCTATTTCAGGGGGAGAAAAACGCTTCGGATTGATATTTCTGGTAACGGACAAATACGCTTGAAGGAATATAAAGGGTATGAGTATGGGACATCTGGAAAAAGTTTCAACACCGATGAGGATGACACATTGACAATGGCGGAAAATTCAACAATCTGGCCATGGCTGGTGATTTTATGTCTTGAGTCTGATTCGGGAAATACTTTCAGGGTTCTGATTTTCTTCGATTCGATGGAACGCGATGAATTCAGGACATTGTATGCCACTTGCAGATGGATCGACGCTCATGGAAAAAAGATGATCATTCGTTGAACTTATTGCGCTAAAGTAACTCTGGACAGGAGTTATGGACAGTTGCTTGAGATGAGGTATCCAATTTTGACAACTGAACGTGACATAGATAAGCGACTCGTCGAACGTGTTCAACAGGGAGACAAAATGGCGTTCGACTTACTGGTTACCAAATACCAGCGCAAGCTGTTCAGGCTGGTGTTGCGGCTCGTGACCAACCAGACAGAGGCTGAAGACGTGGTTCAGGAGACGTTTATCAAGGCATACAGGGCTTTGAATCAGTTCCGTGGAGATTCGGCTTTTTATACCTGGTTATACAGAATAGGTGTCAATACAGCGAAAAATTTCCTGGATAATCAGGGACGTCGGGTTCCTACGTCGACTGATACCAGTGCCGAACAGATGGAATCCTATGAAGAAGGAGAAAATTTGCGGGATATTGATACACCTGAATCGATGCTGGCATCCAAGCAGATTGCATTGACGGTCAACACCGCCATGGATGAATTGCCGGAAGATTTGAGAATGGCATTGTCGTTGAGAGAAATCGAGGGATTGAGTTATGATGAGATCGCTTCTGTGATGGATTGTCCGATTGGTACTGTCCGAAGTCGGATTTTCAGAGCTCGTGAGTCGATTGCGACAAAATTGAGACCCCTGTTGGGTACAACGCTGGATAAAAGGTGGTAGAAAGGCAAAAAAGAGGTATATGAGGTCAGGAACATGGAAAAAGAATTGATTTCAGCGTTTTATGACAATGAAACAGGGCCGGAAGAATTCTCCTGGCTGAAGGAAAGATTGGGTCGGAAAGAAACGGCAGATTTACTGAAAGTATATGACGAGATAGGAAAGCATTTACGTTCCGGAAATGTCGATGTAAAGCTTGCCAAGTCTTTTCAGGCAAGGTTGAGAACAAGTTTGCAGTCCGAATATGACCGATCGTGTAGACAGGGTGAGTCATATACGGATGAAGTGGATCGAAAACAGGTATCGAAAGACAAAGCGGAAGCGGCCTGATTTTTATCGCCTGAAAAACGCTGTTTCTGTTTTGTTTGTCAGCCGGATCGAATGCCTGTGTATTGATTTCCCTTTCGGCATGGCGTGAATGCCGGTTACGTGTTGGTACGTTTCTTTTTTTATGACTATTGGCAGATTTCCGACTGCTATAATCCCCTTTGTTGTCAAAAGGTTAAGGCTTATTCATTTGCCTTTCAGTCGAAAACGGAGTGAGGATGGTTCGGGATCGGCAGTCAGATGAAAGGACATGGCTGTTTGCTTTCTGGATGGCAAGCTCCTGAGTTTTCCTGTAAATGCCTTATTTTCCGTTGTGAGTCAATATATTATCCGCATGATCACCTTTTTTTAATTCGGTCAGTGAAGAACGAATACAAATGGATTGCCGGAAAATGGAGAGACAGCGGATGGTAATTGAAATGGGTTCCGGAACTTGTTTACAATAATTTCGAATTTTTTATCGTCAGGATGATCCTGGATGAAACGGTATTTCAAAAATTATTCGATTACTTCCTGAAAGTCTGAGTCATGAAACAACAAGCCAAGAATTCTCTTCAAAAACTGTTTTTTCTGTTTTTAAGTGTTTTCTTAATAGCGGTTCCCGCAGGGAAAGTTTTTTGTTCATCTGCCAGTATGGCAGGGAGCTTGCCGGATTTGACCGTTCTGGTCGAAAAAGTCGGACCGGCTGTCGTCAATATCAGAACAGTTGAAAAAATACAGGCAAGACGTAATCCGGTTTATGAAATGGATGAAAATTTCCAGGAATATTTGTTCCGTTTCTTCGGTGTTCCACGTCCTGACAGTTCCCAGGCACAACCTCAGCAAAAAGAACAGATAAGGCGGGGACTCGGTTCCGGATTTATCATCACGCCAAATGGTTATGTTCTGACAAATCATCATGTTATTGACAATGCGGATGAGGTTTTCGTCAGATTGACCGATAACAGGGAATTCAAGGCAAAAGTGATTGGTTCGGACAAACGGACAGATGTTGCACTGTTGAAAATTGACGGTGATGCCTTGCCTTATCTGAAGACAGGCAAGTCAGCCAATATCAAGGCTGGTGAGTGGGTGCTTGCAATCGGTTCGCCATTCGCCTTGGAAAATACGGTAACGGCAGGGATTGTTTCTGCCAAAGCGAGAGATACCGGCGATTATTTGCCGTTGATCCAGACGGATGTGGCTGTCAACCCGGGAAACTCGGGCGGTCCGTTGATCAATATGGCTGGAGAGGCCATCGGGATCAATTCCCAGATTTACAGCCGTTCCGGAGGATATATGGGAATTTCTTTTGCCATTCCGATTGATGAAGCCCTTCGGGTGACGGAGCAGTTGAAAAAGAACGGAAAAGTGACTCGGGGCCAGATAGGAATACAGGTCGGTGAGATAACGGATGAAACCGCTACAGCACTGAATCTGCCAAATAAACAGGGAGTGCTGGTTGTACGTGTCGAAGGTGGTTCCGCAGCAGAAAAAGCGGGGTTGGAGGCTGGAGACATTATTCTGAAATTCAATGATCAAACGATTGACAAAATTTCGGAACTTCCGAGACTTGTCGGCGATACTTCACCGGGGACGACAGTGAGACTGTCTGTTTGGCGGAAAGGAAAGACAATCTCTTTGCCGGTGACGGTTTCCACGATGAATGCAGAGACACGGGCAGCCGGATCATCGGGCAAGGACAACGGAAAAGGAATGGACATGTCATCCAGGGTGCTTGGGCTGACTGTCGCTGATCTGGATGCTGACCAGAAAAAACATTATGGAATAAAACAGGGGGTACTGGTAACCGTTTCCGAAAATCCCGCGGTGGCAAGTGGCATTCGCAAGGGAGATATCATTTTGCGTATCAATAATACCGATGTTGCCAGCCGGAGTGATTTTCAGCGTCTGGTTTCAAAAGTCGACAGGAAAAAGGTCGTCGTATTGCTGAGGTTGAGAAACAACATGATTTCTTATGTCACGGTTTGGCCTGTCGGCAGTAAATGATGTCGTCATCACTGGTGCCGACCGGGAAAAGAGGCGGTAAAGGCGGCTTCGTTGTTTTGATGGTCATCCATGTTAAAATGAAAAGCTCGTCTTTTTTCCAGTTTTTTTATTTTTATATTGGAGTTTTATCAAAATGGCAGTCGAACGTACCTTGTCAATCGTTAAGCCGGATGCAGTTGCAAAAAATGTAATCGGCAAGATTTATTCCCGCTTTGAAGATGCCGGCCTGAGAATCGTCGCCGCACGCATGGTTCAGTTATCCCGCCCTGAAGCGGAAGGTTTTTATGCTGTACATAAGGAACGCCCTTTCTTCAATGATCTGGTAGAGTTCATGATTTCCGGTCCGGTCATGGTTCAGGTTCTTGAAGGTGAAAATGCCATTGCGAAAAACCGCGAACTGATGGGGGCGACAGATCCCAAGAAAGCGGAAAAGGGAACGATTCGTGCCGATTTTGCCGATTCGATCGATGCCAATGCGGTTCATGGTTCGGATGCACCGGAAACGGCAGCTGTAGAAATCGCCTACTTTTTCCCTTCCATGCAAATCTGCGTTCGCTGATTTCCGTTTTTTCCTGTATCCGCTGAAGTCTGGAACGGATACAGGAAGTTCCTCTGAGTACTTTCATGACTGGTGCACGAACTAATTTATTGGGGTTCAGTCCCGTTCAACTGATCGAATACTGCAAGACACTGGATGAAAAAGCGTTTCGTGCGAAGCAGCTTCAGCGATGGATTCATCAATTCGGAGTGGGTGACTTTGAAAAGATGACGGATCTGGCAAAATCATTGCGTGGCAAGCTGGAAAAGTGTGCGGAAATCAGGGCGCCGAAGGTACTCAAAGACCATACATCCGCGGATGGCACGCGCAAGTGGCTGCTGGATGTCGGTCAGGGCAATGCTATCGAGACGGTCTATATTCCTGAGGAAAACCGGGGTACCTTATGTGTTTCCACACAAGCCGGGTGTGCAGTCAATTGTCTTTTCTGTTCGACGGGCAAACAGGGATTCAGCCGTAATCTGACGACAGATGAGATCATCGGTCAGCTCTGGATGGCCGAGTTTGCTGTTCGGCAGTCCAGAGACATCGCGGAAGGCAAACCGGAAAGACAGATTTCCAATGTTGTCATGATGGGGATGGGCGAACCGCTTTTCAATTTTGAAGCCAGTGTCAATGCCCTGAAACTGATGCTGGATGATAATGCTTATGGGCTGTCGAGAAGAAGAGTGACGGTTTCTACCTGCGGTGTCGTTCCCATGATCGACCGGCTTGCAAAAGAATGTCCGGTCGCACTGGCGGTTTCATTGCATGCACCCAATGACAGATTGCGTGACAGGCTGGTTCCGTTGAACCGGAAACATCCGTTGTCTGAATTGATGGCGGCCTGCCGACGCTATCTCGAATATGCTCCGCGCGATTTTATTACGTTTGAATATTGCATGCTGGATGGTATAAATGATACGGATGAGCATGCCAGAGAATTGATCAGGCTGGTTAAATCCGGTTCCGATCCGGTATCATGCAAGCTGAATCTGATCCCTTTCAATTCCATTCCCATGCCCGGGTTGAAACGATCCAGTGATGCAAGGATAACCGCATTTGCAAAACTTCTTCTGGATGCGGGTATCGTCACTACCGTCAGAAAGACAAGGGGCGAAGATATCGACGCGGCCTGCGGCTTGCTGGCAGGAGAAATCAAGGACAGGACACGGGTTCGGGAACGGATGGCGGAAAGCGGAATTTTTCCGGTATCGGTCGTTGAAAATTACCGGTTTCAGAATAACTGCTGAAGCGGTTGAAAGTACCTGGTGACTGACGGCAGGATGACAGTTTGAACTTTCTCACGGCTGACGCGAGTGCTTTTTTCTATGATGGGGTTTTGAATGAACGACGAACATGGCAATGGTATGGAAAAAAATTCTCTCCCAACCGGAAAAGATGCGTCATCGGAAAATATCCGTCAGGAAATGCCGGTGGATGGAAATGACAGTATCCGGGATGATGTTACCGAGAAAAAACCGGGCGCCATATTGGCAGCCAGACGAATCGAAGCCGGTATTAGTGAGGAGCAGATAGCGGCTCGTCTCAAAATGACTTTGCGTCAGGTTCATTATCTCGAAACCGACAATTATGACGCCTTGCATGGTATTGCCATTTCACGGGGATTCGTCAGGGCGTATGCCCGGGTCCTGAAAATTGATCCCGAACCTCTTGTCGCTCTGTTCGGTGACCGGACGATTCCATCCCCGTCTTCCCGGAACAAGGTGTCATCACAAAAAACGAATGAGCGTTTTGTGCAGAACCGGGTACCTTTCCGGAAAAAAAGCAATATTGCGGGAAAACTGCTCATTGCATTGATCGTTCTGGTCGTCGCCGCCGTTGTCGCCTGGAATATGAAACTGTTTTCTTTCGGAAACAAACAGGGTAAAAAAGAGACAATGGAAATGAATTTGCCGAAGCCATTGTCCCAGCCTTTGCCGGCAGTCAGAATGTCCGCCGATGTCAAAGAACAGGGAGGGCAGGGGCAGGGCAATCTGTCTCAAAATTCGGATGTTCCGAAAACAGCACAGCCGGTTGATGCCAGCGCCGGAAATACGAGCACGAACAATCAGAATGAAGGTGTTGTCCAACCGGTTATGGACAAAAATAACCAGACAGTACCTGTTTCCGGCATGACACAAAAGGAACCAGCTGGAAGTGTTGCAGCTGTTGCGGGAGACAAATCGTCTCTGTTGACGATGGATTTCAGGGAAAAGTCATGGATTAAGGTCCAGAAAAAAGACGGTTCCGTTATAGCTGAGTATATCGGCAAGCCGGGAGAACAACGTCAGCTTGAAATAAATGAACCCGTTACAATCATTGTCGGATTTGCGCCTGGCGTCACTATGGCATTCAGGGGAAATCCGGTTGATCTGGCACCGAATACCGTTAATTCCGTTGCGCGGATAAGCTTGAAGTAATATCGGCATGAATGCTCAGATGAAACCTGTGACAGCAGCTTCCATAATCCGGAAGCAGACATATGGCGTTGCGGTGAAAAACGGGAATAATGCGGTTTGCATTGGAAATAACGCACCGGTTGTCGTGCAATCCATGACCAATACCGATACATCCAATATTGAAGCGACGGTTGTTCAGGTGAGGGAATTGGCAAAGGCCGGCTCCGAGCTGGTACGCGTGACCGTCAATACACCTGAAGCAGCAAAAGCGATACCGGCAATTCGCGAGCAACTTGATCAATCCGGGTGTGATGTGCCTCTTGTCGGGGATTTTCATTACAATGGACACCTCCTGCTGACACAATTTCCGGAATGTGCCCAAGCGCTTTCGAAGTACCGGATAAATCCCGGTAATGTGGGACAAGGTGTGAAACGGGATGTGCATTTTGCCGAGATGATCTCCGTTGCCTGCCGATATGACAAACCGGTACGTATCGGTGTCAACTGGGGAAGTCTTGATCAGAGATTGCTTGAAAGACTCATGGATGAAAATTCCCGGCGTATGGATCCATGGCCTGTAAAAAGCGTCATGTATGAAGCGCTTGTTTCCTCGGCGATTGAAAGCGCCGACAAGGCTGTTGAGCTGGGGTTGCCGAAGGACCATATCGTTTTGTCCTGCAAGGTATCCGATGTGCAGGATCTGGTGGCAGTCTATCGGGAATTGTCCTGCCGGTGTCAGTATGCACTGCATCTCGGCCTGACCGAAGCTGGAGGTGGCAGCAAGGGGATTGTCGCATCGGTGGCGGCCCTGTCCGTGTTGTTGCAGGAAGGAATTGGCGATACAATCCGCATTTCACTGACACCTGGGCCCGGTGAAGCCAGAACGCGGGAAGTCATTGTCGCCCAGGAACTGTTGCAGACGATGGGCATGCGCAGTTTCGTTCCGCTTGTCGTATCGTGTCCGGGATGTGGCCGTACCTCTTCCGATTTGTTTCAGAAACTGGCCGCTCATACCCAGGATTTCCTTCGTGAGCAGATGCCGTTCTGGAAACGGCGTTTTCCGGGGGTTGAGAAAATGAGTGTGGCAGTTATGGGGTGTATCGTAAATGGGCCTGGAGAATCCCGTCATGCCAATATCGGCATCAGTTTGCCGGGGAGCGGGGAATCTCCTGCTGTTCCCGTTTTTGTAGATGGAAAAAAGGTCACGACTTTAAGAGGGGATAATATTGCCGGACAATTTCAGGAAATCATTCTGGAATATGTCGAAACCCGCTACGGTAACGGATATTGAATGAATTGATACGAAAGAGATAGATAAAAAGCATGTCTGAAGAAAACAAGACGAAAAAAATCAGGAAAATTCTGGGGATCAAGGGAATGAACGACATTCTTCCCGATGAATCGCCTGTTTGGGAATTGCTTGAGAATACCGTCGAGTCAGTATTGAAAAGCTATGGTTACCAGCGGATCAGGACACCTATTGTTGAGGAAACATCCCTGTTCGCCCGCGGTCTGGGAGCCGTGACCGATATCGTTGAAAAGGAAATGTATTCTTTCGAGGATTCGTTAAACGGTGACCAGCTGACGTTAAGACCGGAATGTACGGCAGGGGTCGTTCGTGCCGTTCTCGAGCATAATCTTACTTATAACGGACCGAAACGGTTGTGGTATACCGGGCCCATGTTCAGGCATGAACGGCCGCAGCGAGGGCGTTATCGACAGTTTCACCAGATCGGTGCGGAGGCTGTCGGTTATCCGGGGCCGGATATTGATGCGGAACTCATCCTGTTGTGCCGGCGTTTGTGGGATGATCTCGGACTTGACAATATCCGGCTGGAACTGAATTCGATCGGCAATGCTGAAGAACGGAATCGTCATCGGGCCGATCTGATCGCCTATTTCGAACAGTACAAGGATTTGCTGGATCAGGATGCACAAAGGCGACTGTACAGTAATCCGTTGCGTATACTGGATACCAAAAATCCGCATATGCAGGATATGGTCAATGCCGCGCCCAAGCTCCTTGATTATCTGAGTCAGGAATCACTTGAGCATTTTGAGGGGGTTCAGAAAATCCTGCGTAGAAACAATGTGCCATACACAGTCAATCCGAGACTGGTCAGAGGGATGGACTATTACAACCGGACCGTTTTTGAGTGGATCAGCGAAGAGTTGGGCGCTCAGGGAACCGTGTGTGGCGGCGGTCGCTATGATCCACTGTTCGAGATGTTCGGGGGCAAATACACACCTTCTTGCGGATTTGCCATGGGTGTCGAGCGTCTGATCGAATTGCTCAAGGCCAAAGGCGATATCGACTCATCGAAAAGGGCAGATGTTTTCATTGCACACCAGGGGCAGGACGCACTGCTGGAAGCGACCGTTCTGGCAGAATCTCTCAGGAATACGGGACTCGATGTCATTCTCTACTGTTCAGCGGCAAATTCCGGAGGCAGTTTCAAGGCACAAATGAAACGTGCCGATGAAAGCGGTGCCGCGTTTGCCATTCTTGTCGGTGAGGATGAAATCAGAAACGGCCAGGCCAGTGTCAAGGCCTTGCGTTCTGAAACGGCAGGTAACAATCAGACAAGTGTACCGTTTGAAAAAGTGGCCGATTATCTGGTCGATCAGATTGTCGGCGAATGCGGGTGTGGAGTTAGTCATTCTTCACACGATCATTGTATTCATTAATTAGTGCAAACATGGCTTACGATTTGGAAGAACAGGAACAACTGGAGTCGCTCAAAAGATGGTGGAAAAAACATGGTAACTGGATTACATGGGTTCTGATTGCCGTGCTGGGCTGTTATGCCGTTTATGCCTACTGGGGGTATTACCAGCGCAAGCAGACGGCGCAGGCTTCGCAGTTGTACTATGAGATGCAAAATGCCGTCATGTCGGACGATAACGAACGGGCATTGCGTGTCGCAAAGGATACGCAGGAAAAGTTCGGAAGAACGGCGTATGCACCGATGGTTACCCTGGTAGCTGCCAAAATGGCATATGAGGAAAACAAGGTCGATGTGGCGAAGACACAGTTGCAGTGGGTCGTCGATAATGCGAAACAGGATGGATACAAGGCAATAGCACGCCTCCGTCTTGCGGGAATCCTTCTCGATGAAAAGGCATATGATGAAGGGCTGAAACTGCTTTCGGCCGGCTTTCCGGAACCATTCGTCGGTCTGGCGGAGGACAGAAAGGGAGATTTTCTGGTTGCACAAAACAAACTGGATGATGCAAGAACCGCTTACCGGACTGCGCTTGAAAAAACATCTCCGGATGATCCGGGCAGACAACTGATTCAGCTCAAACTTGAAGAAATCGGCATTCCCCCTGATTCCAAAGGATAAATACGTGAAAAAAACGTTACGATCGATACTTGTTCTGGCAAGCGCGGTTCTGTTGTTGCCGCTGGCCGGATGTGGCATGTTTGACTGGTTTTCGAAATCCGTACCAAGGCATCCGCCTGCTGCACTTGTCGAGTTTGCACCGTCGAAAACACCTCATCGTGTCTGGTCAGTCAATGTCGGTTCGGCCGGAAATTATGTTTTTTCGCCGGCATATACTTTTGACGCTGTGTATGCAGCGGCAGCGGATGGTACTGTCGTCAAGATCGATCCATCGACCGGAGCGGAAATTTGGCGCAGAAATGTTGATACGGATCTGACTACCGGAGTGGCCAGTGACGGGAATACCGTTGTGGTTGCCGGCGTAAAGGGCATCCTGATCGCACTGGATTCCGATGGACAGGAAAAATGGAAGACTCCTGTTTCAACAGAGGTATTGACGACACCGGTTATTGCACAGGGGTTGGTTGTCGTGCGGAGCATGGACAACAAGATCGCGGCTTATGATGTCGATACGGGGGAACGCCGCTGGATGGTGCCATACCGCGCTCCTTCCCTGATGTTGCGCGCTTCTCCCGGGATCGGGACTGTCGGGCCAACGGCAATCGTTTCACTGCCTGGCGGGCGTATGATTTCGATGATGCTGAACAATGGCGCCATACGGTGGGAAATCCCGATCGGAGATGCACGCGGTGCGACTGAACTGGAAAGAATTGCCGATATGTCGGGCACGCCGGCAATTTACGGGCAGGGCGTCTGTGTGACGGCATACCAGGGACGTATCGGTTGCTTTGATGTCGTGTCGGGGTCGACATTCTGGGTCAAGAATTTTTCGAGCAAGGTCGGTGTCGGTATCGATGACGAACACGTCTATGCCGTCGATACGGACGACAAGGTTTACGCTTTCTCCAACTTGCGCGGGCAAAGTGTCTGGCGCAATGACAAGATGACGTATCGTGAGCTGACAGCACCCGTCCCTTATCTTGCAACAGTTGCTGTTGGTGACGGACAGGGATTCGTTCATTTCCTGTCCCGTTACGATGGTTCGTTCGATGCACGTATCGAAACGGATGGATCAGCCATTTCCGCCACTCCTGTCGTGGTCGGGGAAAGACTGATTGTCCAGACGCGTGCCGGATCGTTGCAGGCTTTTACACTGGACTGAGAGATGAAACCTGTAATCGCTTTGGTAGGTCGTCCCAATGTCGGCAAGTCCACCCTGTTTAACAGGCTGACACGTTCAAGAGCCGCGCTGGTGGCTGATTACCCCGGATTGACCAGAGATCGTCATTATGGAGAAGGACGAATGGGTGATCGTCCTTTTCTGGTCATAGATACAGGAGGGTTTGAACCGGTTGTCAAGGAAGGCGTCCTGCAGGAAATGGCCAAACAGACGAAACAGGCCGTTGCCGAAGCGGATGTGGTCATTTTTATCGTTGACGGACGCCAGGGAATCACGCCTCACGACAAAAACATTACCGATTATCTCCGTAAATGCGGAAGACCTGTCATTCTGGCGGTCAACAAGGCTGAGGGAATGAAATACACCGCTGTTGTCGCGGACTTTTATGAGCTGGGAATGGGGGACCCGTTCGTTATTTCTTCAGCTCACGGCGATGGTGTTCATACATTGCTTGATGAAGCGCTGAAAAGGATTCCCTGCGCTCCGGCCGGGATGGAGGAGGAACTTGTCGAAGAACAGGATCATATCCGTCTGGCTATTGTCGGGCGTCCCAATGTCGGCAAGTCAACCATGATCAATGCGCTTCTTGGTGAAGAGCGTGTAATCGCCTTCGATTTGCCGGGAACGACCCGTGATGCCATCGAAATCCCGTTTGAACGGGATGGCCGGCACTATACGCTTGTGGATACGGCGGGCCTGAGAAAACGGGGAAAAGTGTTTCAGGCTATTGAAAAGTTTTCGGTTGTCAAAACACTGCAAGCCATTTCGGAAGCAAATGTCGTGCTTCTGCTTCTGGATGCTCGCCAGGATATTTCGGAACAGGATGCCCATATTGCCGGTTTTGTTCTGGAGAGCGGGAGGGCCCTGGTTGTCGGAATCAATAAATGGGATGGCCTGCCTCCGGACAAGCGCAAGGAAATCAAATCGGAAGCGGAAAGAAAACTGCATTTTCTGTCTTTTGCAAAGTTCCACTATGTTTCCGCCTTGAAATCGACCGGTATCGGTTCCTTGATGCGTTCTGTCGATTCTGCCTATGCCGCAGCCATGGCCAAACTTTCGACGCCTCGCTTGACGCGGGTTCTTGAGGAAGCGGTGGCCCATCAGCAACCTCCACGGCGTCAGGGATCCATCCGGCCGAAGCTGCGATATGCCCATCAGGGGGGACAAAATCCTCCCATAATCGTCATTCACGGAAACAGTCTGGAAAATATCGGCGACGATTACAAACGTTATCTCGAAAAACATTTCCGGGATGCCTTCTCGCTGGTCGGGACTCCTTTGCGTATCGAATTCAGGTCCGGCAAGAATCCATTTGCGAAATAATCCGTTCCGAACTGAAACAGGTCATATCCGCAGGGAATAAATAAGGTATAGTTGACCTGTTTCAACAGTGACTTTTTTTTACGGCATAATAGACTGGTTTTCGTCTCCAATATCCAATTACAACTATTATTCAATGGAGCCAAATATGAGTGCAAACAAGGGCCAAATGTTACAGGATCCTTTTCTGAATATCTTGCGCAGGGAACGTATTCCTGTTTCCATCTACCTGATAAACGGCATCAAATTGCAAGGGCAGGTTGAATCATTTGACCAGTATGTCGTGTTATTGCGTAACAGTGTCACGCAAATGGTTTACAAGCACGCTATTTCGACAGTAGTGCCGTCCAGGGCGATCAATCTGAATATGGATGAGGAAAATTCCTGATGGCTTTTGGAACAGGTAGTTGAAATGACGAAAGCCGTTCTTGTCGGGGTCGATTTCGGAAAAGGTGATTTTGACGCAAGTCTTGAAGAGCTGGCGTTACTGGCCCGATCAGCCGGCGCCGTGCCGGTTTTTACCGTAACAGCCAAACGTTCCAGTCCGGATGCCGCTTTTTATATCGGGAGCGGAAAAGTCGATGAAATTTCGCAAGCTGTTCATTTATACAATGCTGATCTGGTGATATTCAATCATGCATTGTCTCCGGCACAGCAGCGCAATCTCGAAAAACGGCTGAATATCAATCTCGTGGACAGGACCAGTCTGATTCTGGATATTTTTGCACAACGAGCGAAAAGTCATGAAGGCAAGGTGCAGGTGGAACTGGCTCAGCTGCAGCATCTGATGACTCGTCTGGTCAGGGGCTGGACCCACCTTGAAAGGCAGAAGGGCGGGATAGGTTTGCGCGGTCCGGGTGAAACGCAGCTGGAAACGGACCGTCGCCTGATCGGTGAAAGAGTGCGCATGTTGAGAACGAGACTGGCGAAGTTGCAACGCCAGCGCGAAACACAGCGGCGATCACGCAACAGGAATCATGTTTTCTCGCTTTCGCTGGTCGGATATACCAATGCGGGGAAATCGACACTGTTCAATTCCATGACCAAAGCGGGTACGTATGCGGCGGACCAGTTGTTCGCCACACTGGATACCACATCGAGACGTATTTATCTCGAAAGTGTCGGAAATGTGGTTGTTTCCGATACGGTCGGATTCATCCGTGAACTGCCTCACCAGCTGGTAGCGGCTTTCCGGGCCACACTGGAAGAAACCATCCATGCCGATCTTCTGTTGCACGTCGTCGATGCTGCCAATCCTATGAGAAATGAACAGATCGAACAGGTCAATCTGGTGCTGGAGGAGATCGGTGCGGAAAACATTCCCCAGCTTCTTGTCTGGAACAAGATCGATATGACCGGCTCGAAACCCGGTGTCGAGCGGGATGAGTATGGTAGAATCAATCGTGTATTTGTCAGCGCGAAAACAGGCGAGGGTCTTGATTTGCTGCGAGACGCTATCGCTGAATACGCGAAAGACGAAAAAAAATCCCGTTTTGGTGATAGGGATGAAAGAGATGGGCCTGACAATCATTCCGATATTGCCAGTATTTGATTTGAACCATTTCACTTAAGTTTAGAATGTTGTCTTCACCATTATCCGATTTGCACAAACCGGAGCCGCTTCGTGATGACTTGTTCGGTCACGGTCATGGTTTTGGCGATGAGAGACCTCCTGATGTCGATAAAATGTGGAAGGATTTCAATCGTCGTCTGAACCGTTTATTTCGCTTGAAGAAAAAAAAAGACGACGAACCTGAAAGATCCGACAGGGATGATGACCCGTTTAATGACAGGGAGGCACGGCCGCGTGCTCTCAAGATTATGGCTTGCGTCATCCTTCTTATCGCAACGGTTTTCTGGTTGGGGACAGGTGTGTATTCCGTTGAAGAAGGCCAGACAGGGGTTGTCATGACTTTCGGCCGGTTCAGCAATTTTGCCTCACCGGGGATCAACTGGCGGGTGCCATGGCCGATACAGAGCCACGAGGTGGTCAATGTTTCACAAGTCAGAACGGTGGAAGTCGGGTATCGCAATACGTTGAGAAACAAAAAGCTTGATGAAGCATTGATGCTGACGAATGATGAAAATATCGTCGATATCCAGTTCGCTGTACAGTACAAGCTGAAAGATGCGGCGGATTGGGTCTTCAACAACCGCGATCAGGAAGATATGGTCCGGCAGGTGGCCGAGTCGGCGATCCGCGAAGTCGTCGGGAGCAAGAAAATGGATTTTGTCCTGTATGAGGGACGTGACCAGATCGCACAGGATGCGTTGAGACTCATGCAGGAAATATTTGACCAGTACCGGTCGGGGGTTCTGGTTACCAATGTCACCATGCAGGGAGTCCAGCCGCCTGAACAGGTTCAGGCCGCCTTCGATGATGCGGTCAAGGCGGGACAAGACAGGGAACGGCTGAAAAATGAAGGTCAGGCCTATGCCAACGATGTGATTCCCAGGGCACGGGGCGCTGCCGCACGCCTCAAGGAAGAGGCAGAAGCCTATAAACAGAAAGTGATTGCCAATGCCGAAGGGGATGCGTCACGTTTCAGGCAAATTGTCTCCGAATATCAGAAAGCTCCGGTCGTGACAAGAGACCGGATGTATCTGGAAACCATGCAACAGATTTTCGCCAATACGACCAAGTTGATGATTGACTCCAGAACCGGGAACAATTTGCTGTATTTGCCGTTGGACAAGCTGATTTCGCAGACAGGCACTTCCGGATCGGACGCCGATGTCTCCCGGGCCGTTTCTTCATCGGGATCATCCGCCACAGGAAGTTCTGCCGAAAAAGAACGGACTCGTGAAGATCGTGCGAGAGGGGGAAGATAATGCGATATGTCATCAGCTTTTTTATTCTGGCGGTGATGGCTCTGACGGTGGGAACCGGAATCTTTGTGGTGGATCAGCGGCAATATGCCATCGTTTTTGCCATGGGCGAGGTCAAGGAAATCATCGATGAGCCAGGTCTTTATTTCAAGTTGCCGACTCCTTTCCAGAATGTACTTTTTCTCGACAAGAGAATTCTTTCGACAGTAACCCACGAACCGGACAGGATCATTACTGCCGAAAAAATGAATATTCTTGTTGATTCCTATGTCAAATGGCGTATCGTCGATCCGAGACTTTTTTTCGTCAGCTTCGGTGGAGATGAACAGAGGACACAGGATCGTATGGCCCAGATCGTCAAGGCGGCATTAAATGATGAAATAACGAAGCGTACGGTCAGTGAAGTGATTGCGGGTGACCGCAATCAATTGTTATCGGCCGTCAAGAACAAGATGGCCAATGAAACAAGACATATCGGTGTTGAAATCATCGATGTACGGCTCAAACGGGTCGATTATGTCGATCAGATCAACAGTTCCGTCTTCGAAAGGATGAAATCGGAACGGACTCGTGTTGCCAATGAATTGAGATCAATTGGCGAAGCGGAATCGGAAAAAATCAGGGCGGATGCAGACAAACAGAAAACGGTCATTCTTGCCGAGGCTTTCCGCGATGCCGAGAAAATCAAGGGAGAAGGAGACGCCAGGGCGTCACGTATTTATGCGAATGCTTTCAGCAAGAATCCCGAGTTCTATCGTTTTTACCGCAGCCTTGAAGCCTACAAGGAAAGTTTCAAGAACAGGAAGGATATACTTGTGGTTGATCCTTCATCCGAGTTTTTCCATTATATGAAACATCCGAAAGGTGCAAAATAACTTCTTTTTTATCTTTAAAAGACGGAACTCTGTATTATCATTTAACTTTTTTGCTGAATCTGAATCATGCCTAACTGGCTTTTACCGGAATTTATTGCTGATGTCCTTCCATCCGAAGCACGTAAAATGGAAGATCTGCGGCGCAAAATCCTAGATGAATTCCGTTCGTATGGTTACGAACTTGTTATTCCCCCCATGCTTGAGTATCTTGAGTCATTACTGACAGGTGTGGGACAGGATACCGAAATTTATACATTCAAACTGATTGACCAGTTGTCAGGACGTACCATGGGGGTACGTGCGGATATGACGACACAGGTTGCCCGGATCGATGCACATTTGCTGAATCGCAATGCAGTGACGCGTTTGTGTTATGCCGGAAGTATTTTGCATACCCGACCCTCGGGTTTGCAGGCGACCCGTGAACCTTTGCAAATCGGTGCGGAAATATTTGGTTATTCCGGGATAGCAGCGGATGCCGAAATTCAGAATCTCGCGCTGGCATCGTTGAAAGCGGCAGGCATTTCAGGTGTCTGTCTTGATCTGAGTCATGTCGGTGTGTTGAAAGCATTGATTGCAAGCGACCCGCTGGCGCAGATATTTGAAGCGCAACTGTTCGATCTGCTTGAAACAAAAGACATGCCGGGTCTCATCGAACTGACGAAAGGATTTCATGAGGATACCCGAACAGCGCTGCTGGCATTGCCTGACATGTATGGCGATATGAGTGTGTTGGCTGAAGCGGGAAAGATATTGCCGAAAACGGAAGGAATTGTCAGGGCTTTGTCGGAACTTGAGTATCTGGCTGGCCAGGCGGAATGCGACAGGGTTACAATCGATCTGGCAGATATGCATGGCTATCACTATCACAGCGGGGTCATGTTCGCTGCTTATGTGCCCGGTCTTCCGAATGCCATTGCACGTGGAGGCCGTTATGATCATGTTGCGGAAGCATTCGGGCGTTCGCGTCCCGCAACGGGTTTCTCGATGGATTTGAGGGAACTGGCCAGAATATTGCCGGCTGCGGAAAAACGTCATGTCATTCTTGCACCCTGGAATGATGATCCGAAATTGTGTCAGAAGATCAAGGAATTGAGGAAATCAGGAGAAATTGTTGTTTATGAATTGCCGGATTCGCGGTCGGAACACGACGAATTCGTTTGCGACCGGATGCTGGTCCAGAATGTGAATGACGGTGATTGGAAACTGGAAACTGTAAGTAACGGATGAGTGGAAATATGGCCAGAAACGTAATAGTAGTCGGTACTCAATGGGGCGATGAAGGAAAAGGAAAAGTCGTTGATTGGTTAACGGATCATGCACAGGGCGTTGTCCGGTTTCAGGGAGGACATAACGCCGGTCATACACTGGTTATCGGTGGTCAGAAAACGGCATTGCAGCTGATTCCTTCCGGTATCATGCGCCCGGGTGTTGCCTGCTATATCGGAAACGGGTGTGTTCTTTCGATCCCCGATCTGCTAAGAGAAATCGACAAGCTGGAAGCGATCGGTGTTGAAGTCGTTTCGAGACTGAAAATTTCCGGAGCCTGTCCGCTGATTTTGCCGTATCACACCGCTCTGGATCTGGCTCGCGAACTGAGACGCGGAGATGCGAAAATCGGCACAACCGGAAAGGGTATCGGACCTGCTTATGAAGACAAGGTGGCACGGCGTGCCATACGGGTAGCCGATTTGCTGAATCCGAAGCTTTTTGCAGAGAAACTGAAACGGAATATGGATTACCATAATTTCGTTCTTGAAAATTATCTCAAGGTCGAACCGGTGGATTATCAGAAAACGCTGGCTGATGCATTATCTGTCGTGCCTCGTATCGAGCCGCTGATTGCCGATGTCTCGTCCGCATTGAATGATGCCTATGAATCCGGAGCGAATCTCCTTTTCGAAGGTGCGCAGGGCAGCATGCTGGATGTCGACCATGGTACCTATCCTTACGTCACCTCGAGCAACTGTGTAGCCGGAAATGCCTCTGCCGGAGCCGGTATCGGACCGGGTATGCTGAATTATATTCTTGGCATTACGAAGGTATACACGACGCGTGTCGGTTCGGGTCCATTCCCTTCCGAGCTGTCGACAGAGGAGGGCGTCGGGAAACATCTCTCCGTTGTCGGTATGGAATTTGGGACCGTCACGGGGCGACCACGCCGTTGCGGGTGGTTTGATGCCGCCCTGTTGCGTCGTTCCGCTCAGTTGAATGGGTTAAGCGGACTTTGTCTGACCAAGCTGGATGTACTGGATGGTCTTGAAACCATCAAGATTTGTGTCGGTTACAAGCTGGATGGCAAGGAAATTTCCATTTTCCCGGCCAATGCCGAAGATGCCGCCCGTTGCGAACCGATTTATGAAGAATTGCCGGGCTGGAAAGAAAATACGATCGGTACGAAATCGCTGGATGCATTGCCGGAGAATGCCCAGGCGTATATCAGGCGTATCGAGGAACTGGTCGGCAGACCTGTTGATATGGTATCGACGGGGCCGGATCGTGAAGAAACGCTTGTTTTGCGTCATCCGTTCAGGGATTGAGATTGTTTGTGATGGAAATGAAAAAAGCCGGTAAAAAGTTATTTACCGGCTTTTTTCAGGGCTGTTTTCTCAGACGTTCGGTTCGCCGTGGCCCGTTTCGGACTGTGTCAGCCAGCTACGGATACGCTGGGCATCTGCCAGACGTGCTCCCTTTCCCTTGGAATCAAGAAAAACCATGACAATAGGCCGTCCCTTGATAATGGCCTGCATGACCAGACACTGGCCTGCTTCGGAAATATATCCCGTTTTTTGCAGCCGGATATGCCAGTCCGGATTGTGGACAAGGCCGTTCGTATTGCCGTAGTGCATTTCGCGCAGTCCGTCGTCAACAGAATAGTACGTATCCGTCGAGTATTTGCGAAGAATCGGATGCTGTGCGGCGGCCATGACGAGTTTGGCAAGATCGCGGGCACTGGCAACGTTTCCACTTGAAAGTCCGCTTGAATCGACATAATGGGAATCGGACATGCCAAGTACCTGAGCCTTGATATTCATGGCATTGACGAATGCGGAAATGCCGCCCGGATAATTACGGCCCAGTGCCGCCGCGGCCCTGTTCTCGGAGCTCATCAAGGCCAGATGCAGCAGATTTCCACGTGTCATCCGGGTGCCGACTTTCAGACGGGAACTGGTGTGTTTGTGAGTATCGACATCTTCTTCTGTAATTTCCAGTACTTCATTCATATCCTGCATGGATTCCACGACGACCAGACCCGTCATCAGTTTCGTGATGGATGCCATCGGCAATGCAATATTCGAGTTTTTTTCGAACAGAATCTCGAGATTTGATTCATCCAGTACGAGGGCCGCATTGGATTTGAGGGAAAGGGGATCATAAGTATTCTTGAGACCGGCAAGGTCTCCAAACGAGTAACGGGGAATAACCGGAGTCGAACGCCTTAAGGATACCTTTTTGTAGGATCCGCGAGTACGGCTCCGGCTGTCGCGTCGATTCAGTGCGACCAGCTTTCCCGGCGTTCTTTTTGAATTGCGCAAAGAAATGATTCGGTTGTTTTTCCCCTTTGACAAGACCGTTTTTTGACGGGCAGCGGGCACGGCTTTTCCTGTTTTCCGGGATGTAACGGTTTTTGAAGCGGTTTTTCTGGCGGGAGCTTTGCCGGTTTTCTTCGTTGCTGCCAGTCCGAGTGGTGCCGTGAAAACGCATAGAAAAATCAGCGATAACAACCCACTTATGATTTTGTACATAGTTAAGCTCCCGGTGAAAGATACTTCAAGTATACAAAAAAGAACCCATTTCAAGAATGAAAAAAATGTAAAAAAACTGAGCAAAGGCAAACAGTTACAGTCAATAATTGTTCCAATATCCCTGAAAAAGAGATCGGCTGGAAACGGATGGATCGCTTTCTGCTGTTTTCACTTGTTTTGGGGAATCGCCAGATAGTGGATGATATGATTATGACTTTGTGAGAAGGTATTTTTTCTGTGCAATTAACATCGATAAAATTGTCGGGTTTCAAATCGTTTGTCGATCCCACGACCATACAGATCAACGGGAAGCTGATCGGTGTCGTCGGACCGAACGGTTGCGGCAAATCGAATATTATCGATGCGGTTCGCTGGGTTCTGGGGGAGTCAAGAGCATCCGAACTTCGCGGAGAATCAATGAAAGACGTCATTTTCAACGGAACGACACAGCGCAGGCCGGCGGGAAGGGCGTCAGTCGAACTGACATTTGACAATAGCGACGGCAGAGTCGGTGGACAGTGGGGAAAATACGGGGAATTGGCCGTCAAGCGAGTTCTTACCCGCGAAGGAGGTTCGACCTATTTTATCAATAATGTCGCTGTGCGGCGGCGGGATGTTCAGGATATCTTTCTCGGAACAGGCCTTGGTCCCAGGGCTTACGCCATTATCGGCCAGGGTATGATAGCCCGTATTATCGAGGCCAGGCCGGAAGAGCTTCGCGTTTTTCTTGAGGAAGCCGCTGGTGTGTCGAAGTATCGTGAAAGACGCCGGGAAACTGAAAACAGGCTGGTGGATACCCGTGAAAATCTGAACAGGGTATCGGACATACTGCATGAACTGAACCAGAATCTTGAGAAATTGCGAGTGCAAGCCGATCTGGCCAAGCAGTATCAGAATCTGGTGGACGCAAAAGACCGGCAACAGAAACTGCTCTGGCTGCTCCAGAAACAGGCAAGCGCTCGCGAACAGGCGGAACTGGCGCAGGAAATAGAAAAAGCACAGACCGCTCTTGAGGCGATGACGGCTGACTTGTTCAAACGTGAGGCAGAACTTGAAAAACTGAGAGAGGCTCACGACATGGCGAACCAGAAATTGCATGCAGCACAGGGGGAGCTCTATAAAACCAATGCGGAGATCGGCAGCCTGGAAGCACAGATTCGTTATGTGATTGAGACAAGAAAAAGATTGCAGGCGCAAATACTTTCTTTTCAGGACCAGAAAAATCAATGGTCCAGGCAAATCATTACGTTTTCCGAAGAACTGGCATCGGGCAGGCAGGATCTGGAAGAAGCCATATTGAATTGCGAAGCGGCGCAAGAACTCTGTTTTTGCAAAGCAGGAGAATTGCCCGGGTTCGAGAGTCTCTTGGGTGAAATGCGCGGACAGGCACAGGAGGTTCATGATCGTATTTTGCAGATCAGACAGCAGATCGCGGTTTCTTCCAGTAATCACAAAAATCTGGCCGATATATTGCAGGAGTGCCAGATACGGCAGGAAAAACTGTTGCAGCAGCAAAAACAGATTGTCGAACCGGATATGAATGATCTGGTTGCAAAAAAAGATGAAGAACGGGAACAGGAACATTTGCTGGAGGAACTGCGCCTGAATGAAGAGTTCAAACAGGACCAGATTCCCGAAATTGAAAACAAGTGTCGTGTGGCGCGGGAACAACTGAATGAATGCAAGACCCGTCATTTGCAGGGTGAAGCGCGTCTCGTTACGTTGAAACAGCTTCAGGACAAGACACAGTCCAAAAGCAAATTGTACGACTGGCTTGAAAAGCATGAATTGACCGGTTTCAATCCCCTGTGGCAATCCGTTCACACCGATCCGGAATGGGAAACCGCCCTGGAGGCAGTATTGTCAGAAAGAATACGGGCAATTGAGTTATCGTCACTGGATTGGGCCAAACCGTTTTCAAAGGAGATATTGCCTGCCAGAATCTGTTTCTTTTCTGCACAAGGATCCGGGACAGAAACGGATAACGAAAAAGTGTCCGGGATGGATTCACTGGTGGATCTTGTTTATTGTGACAAGTCGTCTTTTCGTGACATTCTGGAAAACTGGTTGTGTCATGTGTATGTCGCTGACAATCTTGAACAGGCGCTTCAGAGAAGAGAAACTTTGCCGAAAGGTGCCTGTTTTGTTGTACCGGATGGGCATATTGTCGACAGGCAAAGTGTCCGGTTATTCGCTCTTGAATCGGAGACGGACGGCGTTTTTTCCAGGCAACAGGAGATCGAAAGGCTCGAATGTGTACAGGAAGAAATGAAAAGCGAATTGTCTCAGGCGATGGAACGGTTCAGATCGGCCGAAACCGAGCTGGATGAGGCACAAATGCAGATTCAGAACTGGCGGAATCAGGCAACGAAAGTGCTGCAACGTATTCATGAGATACGCCTGTCCATTCTGAAACTGGAAGAAGCCGATCGGCTTTATCGTGACCAGAAGATACGTATCGATACGGATTTGTCCGAGTTGTATCATCTGAGGCAGGATAAAGAAGCCGACTTGCAGGAGGAAGAAAAAAGACTGGAAGAACTCGATATGCTTCTGGCTGAATGGCAGGGCAAGGAAGAATCTTCTTACGACAGGATTGCAAAAGAAGAAGAGAAGCTGGGATTGTTCCGGGAAGAGCTTCGCCAGGCAGAACGGAAAGCACAACAGGCTGAGTTTGAAAAAGAAACACTGGTTAAACGGATTGCCGAACTTGAAAGGCAAATCCAGACAGCTGAAAACCAAGTCAGGATAGTATCCGGAAATCTGGATCAGGGACAACTGGAATTACAGGAACTGGACGACAAGATCGCACAGGAAAATCTTCAGATATTGCTTGAAACTCGTATGACGCAGGAAAATGCTCTGGTAGAGCTGAGGCAGAATCTGGATGATCTGGCTCAACAGTTGCGGGGGATGCTTGAGGGAAGATTGCAGCTGGAAAGAGGATTGCAGCCTCAAAGGGATAAAATAGTTTCATTGCAACTGAAAGAACAGGCGGCCCGGATCAATGTGGAACAATATGATCGGAAACTGGCTGAAGTCATGGCTGATGTCGGGGAATTGACGCAATGGATATCTCCTCATGCAAAGGCGTCCGCTTTCCAGGCGGAAATCAGCCGTTTGTCCGCCGAAATTGATGGACTTGGACCGGTCAATCTGGGAGCTGCCGTGGAACTGGATGAGGGTGAAAAAAGGCAAAAATATCTTCAGGAACAGTATCAGGATCTGACCGATGCCATTGTGACGCTGGAAGACGCCATCAGACGGATAGACCGGGAAACGCGGATGCTGCTGAAAAATACATTCGATCAGGTCAACAGTTCGTTAAACGAGTTGTTTCCGGTATTGTTCGGTGGGGGTCATGCCCGGCTTTTGATGACCGGCAACGAGATTCTGGATGCCGGAGTACAGATCATGGCACAACCGCCAGGTAAAAAAAATGCCACAATTCACCTTCTCTCGGGTGGAGAAAAAGCGTTAACCGCGATAGCATTAGTTTTTTCGTTATTTCAGCTGAATCCGGCACCTTTTTGTCTGCTTGACGAAGTGGATGCGCCTCTGGATGATGCCAATACGGAACGTTTCAGCAACATGGTGACGAAAATGTCGGAACAGACCCAGTTTCTGTTCATTTCGCATAACAGGATCGCTATGGAAATGGCGGAGGAACTGGTGGGGGTGACCATGCAGGAACAGGGGGTTTCACGGATCGTGACAGTAGATATTAATGACGCTGCAAAATTTTCAGATGAGGTTTTAAGAGCATGACGGATTTACAGATAAGCTTGATTGGAGTGGGGATAGCGATTGTAGTCGGTGTCATTGCCTATAACAAATGGCAGGAATACCGGGCGAAAAAACATGTTGAAAGGGCTTTCTCCGATCCTGTCGATGATGTTTTGATAGGTGCTCAGGTTGACAGCAGTACAGAGCGTCGCGAACCTGTGCTGGATGATTCTGTTATTTCCGGACTTGCCGACAGCGATCAGCAATTGCCGGTTCAGGAAGAGACCGGAACAGCCGATAACGTTGTCCTGGTCAAGATACCGGAAATACCCGTTGACGATCTGATCGAATTGCCGATCATGCTCAATCTTGAAGAAAGTCTTCGTGCGGAAAAAATCCTGCCTCATCTTCAGTCTTTGCGATATACCGGCAGCAAGCCTGTCCGCTTTCTGGGAATGCCGGACAATAACGATGTGCCCGAAAAGAACTGGCAAGCGATTGTGCCCGGAAACAGTTATCGCCACCTCAAGGCATGTGTGCAACTGGCCAATCGTAATGGTGCCTTGAACGAAATAGAGTATTCGGAACTGCTGATGCGTTTGCGCCAGATCGCCGATGCTATTGGCGCCGAACCTGAAGTGCCGGAAATGTCGGATGTTATTGAAAAGGCAGGACAACTCTATCAGTTCGTCGCCGATCACGATGCCAAGCTGGGTATCAGTATACGGAGTAACGGAGCACCGTGGCAGATCGTAACCCTGAAAACCGCGCTTGAAAAACAGGGTTTTGAATCAAGGCCAGATGGCCAGTTCGTGATGAAAGACCGTGAAAACGGCGGAATTCTGTTTTCTCTTTCAACCAATGAGCTTCCTGCGTCTGAAACGGCCACACGGCTGACATTGCTGATGGATGTGCCCTGTATTGCCCAGGAAAAGGATGGTTTCGGGCAAATGGTTCAATGCGGGAAAGCGCTCTGTATCCGTCTGGATGGCGCTCTGGTTGATGATGGCAACCAGATGTTGACGGACAAATTTCTGGATGAGATTTCAGGGCAGGTCAACGATTTCTACAAGGAGATGCAGGAATCATCTGTTCCTGCCGGATCAATCCGTGCCTTGAAGCTGTTTAACTGATCATGCAGACAGACTTGTTTGGCACAGATGAAAGTCGTGGCGATCTGAAAGAACGGGCAAAAAGATTGCGCGATGAGATAGAGCGTTACAACTATGCCTATTATGTTCAGGATGCGCCTGTCGTGCCCGATTCGGAGTATGACAGGTTGTTTGCGGAATTGCAGGAACTCGAGGCAGCGCATCCCGAGCTTGTCAGTGAGGATTCTCCAACCCAGCGGGTAGGAGGGGCTCCGCTTGCACAGTTTGAGAAAGTCGAGCATAAAGTTCCCATGTTGTCTTTGCAGAACGGGCTGTCCGAGGAAGACGTGGAAGCATTCGACCAGCGAATCAGTGAAGAGCTGGGTGGTATCAAAGTGGACTACGAAGCCGAACTGAAGTTTGATGGTCTGGCTGTCAGCCTGCGTTATGAAAAAGGACTGCTTGTCCAGGCTGCGACACGGGGAGACGGGACCTTTGGGGAAAACATCACGGCAAATGTCAGGACAATCCATTCCATTCCGCTTCGGTTATCCGATCTGGCACCTCCTGAAGTGCTGGAAATCAGAGGAGAGGTGCTGATGTTCAAAAAGGATTTTCACGATTTGAACAAACGTCAGCGCGAAAACGGGCAGAAAGAGTTTGTCAACCCACGCAATGCAGCGGCAGGCAGCCTGCGTCAACTGGATTCACAAATCACGGCATCACGGCGATTGCGGTTTTTCGCTTATGGCCTGGGAGAATTGATTGGCGTGCCTTTGCCTTCGACACAGGGCCAGTTGCTCGAATGGTTCGTGAAAATGGGAATTCCGGTATGCGAGGAAAGGAAAGTCGTCCACGGGTTAAAGGGATTGATGGGATTTTTCCATGATATCGAAACACGTCGTGATACATTGCCGTATGAAATAGATGGTGTCGTCTACAAAGTCAATCAATTGTCCGGACAGCAAAAGCTCGGATTTATTTCCAGAGCGCCCCGCTTCGCTCTTGCGCACAAATTCCCTGCTCAGGAAGTGCTGACAGAAGTCACCGGCATTGATGTACAGGTCGGTCGTACCGGAGCGATTACACCGGTTGCGCGGCTGAAACCTGTTTTTGTGGCCGGCGTTACCGTTACCAATGCGACGCTTCATAATGAAGATGAAGTTCGCCGAAAAGATGTCAGGATCGGTGATACCGTGATTGTCAGGAGAGCGGGAGATGTCATTCCGGAAGTGATTGCTTCCGTATCCGAGAGGAGGCCGGCTGACGCGCGGGAATTTGTCATGCCGACACACTGCCCTGTTTGCGGATCACCTATCGTTCGGCCTGAAGATGAAGCTGTCGCACGGTGTTCTGGCGGGTGGATCAACTGTCCGGCACAGAAAAAGGGAGGATTGCAGTTGTTCGCTTCCCGCAAGGCCATGAATATAGAAGGTTTGGGAGAACAACTGATCGACCAGCTAGTGGACAAGAAAATCATCAGCGATGCAGCCGATTTGTACCGTCTTGATCTTGAGACATTGTCTGGACTGGACCGGATGGCGGACAAATCGGCGAGCAATTTGTTAAATGAACTGGAAAAATCCCGCCAGACGACTTTTGCGCGGTTTCTGTACGCACTGGGAATACGCCATGTCGGTGAAGCAACAGCCCGTTCTCTGGCCGAGCATTTCGGCAATCTGAAAGATCTGAAGCAGGCCAGTGAGGATCAGTTGCTTGATATTGACGATATCGGGCCGATTGTTGCGTCCTCAATCAAACAGTTCTTTGATGATCCTTGTAATTGTGAACTGATTGCAAAATTGCAGAATTGTGGTGTTCACTGGCCCGAGAGAGCCATGACGGCAAAATCCGGGATATTGCCGTTACAGAACAAAAAATTTGTATTGACTGGAACGCTTTCGTCATTGACCCGGGATGAGGCCACTGAAATAATCAGAAACCAGGGAGGAAAAGTCAGCAGTTCTGTTTCCAAAAACACGGATTATGTTCTGGCAGGAAGCGAACCTGGTACCAAACTGGTGAAAGCGCAGGAATTGGGAATTCGTATCTTAGATGAGAATGAATTTATGCAATTGGTAAAAAATGACGAAAATAACTAAAGCGGTATTTCCGGTTGCCGGTTTCGGGAGCCGTTTTTTGCCTGCTACAAAAGCGCAGCCAAAAGAGATGCTTCCTATCGTTGACAAGCCGTTGATCCAATATGCCGTTGAGGAAGCTGTTTCAGCGGGAATCAATGAGCTGATTTTCATTACAGGCCGGAATAAACGGGCTATTGAAGATCATTTTGACAAGGCCTATGAACTGGAAACGGAACTTGAGGCGGCAGGTAAATTCAAGCTGCTTGAACATATCCAGAAAATTTTGCCGAAAAATGTCAATTGCATTTATATCCGGCAAGTCGAGCCGCTTGGGCTGGGACATGCCGTATTATGTGCACGGCCTGTCGTCGGAAATGAACCCTTTGCCGTTTTGCTGGCCGATGATTTCATGACAGTTGGGGAAAACCAGCCATCGGTTCTCAAGCAGATGGTTCAGTTGTACGAAAAGGAATCCAGAAACATACTGGCTGTCCAGGAGGTAGACCGCAGAAATACAGGGCAGTATGGTATCGTCGATACCTCCCCTTATCGCACCAATCTGGAATTTGTAAATGCCATTGTCGAGAAACCGGCCCCTGAAAGAGCGCCTTCCACACTGGCGGTTGTCGGACGATATATTCTCAATCCCGGCATATTCGAATGTCTGGAGAAACTGGAAAAGGGGTCGGGAGGCGAAATCCAGTTGACAGACGGAATTGCCAGATTAATCGAACGGGAAGACGTGTGTGCCTATCATTTCACTGGCCAGCGTTTCGATTGCGGATCCAAGGTGGGATATCTGAAAGCCACGGTGACGATGGGATTGAGACATCCGGAGGTCAAGGAAGATTTCAGACATTTTCTGAGCAGAATCAATTTGACGGAATAGAGAATATGGCAGTACGAAAAATTCTGAAAATGGGGCATTCCCGATTGTTGAGAGAGTCCGGACCCGTTGAACAGTTCAATACGCCGGAATTGAATGAACTGGTTTCGGATATGTTCGAAACCATGCATGCCGCCGACGGGGCAGGGCTGGCGGCTCCCCAGATCGGCGTGCTGAAAAGGGTGGTGATATTCGGATACGATGAAAATAATCGGTATCCGGATGCCCCTCCCGTTCCCAAAACCGTTCTGATCAATCCGGTCATTCGTCCCTTGACCGATGAAATCGATGAAGGGTGGGAAGGTTGCCTGTCAGTACCTGGCATGAGAGGGGTTGTTCCAAGATGGAAGAAAATACATTATGAAGGTTTTGATCAGTTCGGCAACCGGATCAGCAGGAACGCGGACGGTTTTCACGCCAGAGTCGTCCAGCATGAATGCGATCATCTGGATGGCATCCTCTATCCGATGAGGATGCTTGATCTGGATCTGTTCGGTTTTTCGGATGCGTTTGACGAGGACGATGATCCGGAGGATTGATGATGCGGCATCAGACGGGGCAGGCAAACAGCGGTTCTGCAGGAATCAGAATTTTTCGTCGGCCCCAAGATACCGCCATTGTCCGGGAGGCAGGTCTCCCAGTCTGACCTGACCGATACGGATTCTTTTCAGTCCGATGACTTTCAGGCCGACCGCTTCGCACATCCGCCGGATCTGTCTTTTTTTCCCTTCATGCAATACGAAACGTAACTGGTCGTCGTTTTGCCAATGGACCTTGGCCGGCAGAAGCGGTTTTCCATCCAGTTTCAATCCATGTCTTAAAAGCCGGAGATCACTGTCGGGAAGTCTTCCCGGCTTCAGGTATTTGACGCGTACCAGATATTCCTTGTCCGTTGTCGAATTTTCCCCGATCAACTGCCTGGCGATACGGCCGTCCTGTGTCAATACCAGAAGACCGACCGAATCAATATCGAGCCTTCCGGCAGGTACCAGACTGCGCAATTGCGATGGCCTGAATTTCTCTTTTGACGGATCGTTTTTCCAGTGAGTCGTTTCGTTAATCAGAGAAACAGCCGGTTTGTATCCGTTTTCTGCCTGACCGCTGACGTAACCGACCGGTTTGTTGATCAGAATGGTGACTTTTTTCGACTGCTCGAGAGAAGCCTGTTTGCGCACGGTAATTTTCTGGTCAGGCAATATCTTGCTGCCCAACTGGGAGATGACTTTCTCGTCAACCATAACCCATCCACGTTCGATCCATTCATCGGCTTCACGCCGGGAACAGATTCCCAGTTCAGACATGCGCTTGGAAAGACGGACCGGTTCATTCATGGTATATCAGATGAAAATTCATGAAACTTTCAAAATGTCGATCATATCCGTTTCGAACTGAATCTGCGCGCGAGGATGCTGAAGCATTTCGCTGTCGATCAGGAAAACGTCTTCAATCCGTTCTCCCAGCGTCATGACTTTCGCCGTGTGCAGGTTCACCTTGTACCGGCTGAAAACCTGTGCGATGGAATACAGAAGTCCGGTTCTGTCATTGGCTGTAATGGACAGGACAAAACACTTGCCGCTGGCATCCGGTCTCAGATCCAGCGTCGGAGAAATGGGGAAAGATCGTGATTTACGCGACAGGTGCGGCTTGGAAGGCGGTGGCAATATGTGTTGCGACTTCAGCAGTTCCGTCAACTCATGCTCGACCAGTGTAATGATGTCACGGTAATTTTTTTCAAAACCTTGCCGGGTTACGAGAAAAGTGTCCAATGCGTAGTCGTGGATCGTCGTGTGGATTTTCGCATCAAGAATACTGAAGTTCTTTCTGTCGAAATAACTGCATATCCGGGCAAACAAATCGGCGCGGTCAAGCATATAGACCGTGACCTGCAGTCCTTCGCCGATCGGCGAGAGACGGCATTTGACGATGGGTTCGGATGAATTCGCACGCCAGTATAGTGTCCGGGTCTGCCAGGCGATATCCGATGCATCGTGTCTCAGGAAATAAACGATATCCAGCTGTTTCCAGAATTCCTCATGGGCATATTCAGGCAGACCGTACAGACGCAATGTCGCCAGAGCTTCTTTCTGGCGTTTTTTCAGTTCGTGGTCGACGGAAATCTCTTCACCTCCAAGCACGCGCAAAGTCAGATGCAACAGATCTTCCAGCAGCTTGCTTTTCCATGCATTCCATATCTGCGGATTGGTTCCGCGTATATCGGCCACCGTCAGAAGATACAGGGCGGTGAGATGGCGTTCATCTTTGATCCGTTCGGCGAATTGGCGGATAACTTCCGGATCGGACAAGTCTTTTTTCTGGGCGACTTGCGACAGGGTCAGATGTTCCCGAACCAGGAAAACGATCAGTTCGGTATCGTCAGGACTCAGACGGTGCTGCTTGCAGAATCTTCTGGCATCCTTCGTTCCCAGCAAGGAGTGATTGCCGCCACGGCCTTTGGCGATATCATGAAACAGTGCGGCGACGTAGAGAAGCCAGGGTTTGTCGAAGCTGGTCATCAGTTGACTGCAAAGCGGATTTTCATGTGCATACTCGGCAAGTGAAAACCGGTGCAGATTGGCGATAACCGTCAGAATATGCTGGTCGACAGTGTACTGATGGAAGAGATCGTGTTGCATTTGCCCCACGATTTTTCCGAAATTGGGCAAGTACCTGCCGAGGATTCCCAACTCGTTCATGTGTTGCAGCGCCCTGGCGGCGAAACGGGACGATTTCAGAATACGGAGAAAAAGCGACTGGTTGGTCGAATCGCTTCTGAAATTCCGGTCAATGTGAATGCGGGCGTGCCACATGGCACGGAGGGTACGTGCCGTCATGTTTTTCAGGTCGGAGCGCTGGCATAACAGATAAAACACTTCGAGCAGAGAAGAGGGATGTTCGAGAAAAACCTTGTCGTCCGTAATATCGACCAGGTTATTGACTTCATTGAAACGGTCGTTGATTCGAACTGGAAGATAAGGCTTCGGAAACAGACGGGCCTGCAAGTTCTGCAGCAGAATCGTATTGAGCTGGGTGACAGTATGGGCAGCCCGGTAATAACGTTGCATCATGCATTCACTGGCTGCCCGCCGGTCCAGAATCTTTCCTTTTTTCCTGAACCGGAATGTCTCGGCGACCGGCATTTGCAAATCGAACAGAAGTCTGTCTTCACATCGTTGCGCCTGAATATGCAGACGGATCCGGATATCCTTGAACGCTCTTTCCTTTTTTCTCAGCTGTTGTGCCTCGGAAGCCGTAATCAGACCACGTTGTGCCAGTTCGTTCCATGAATTCCCCAGTTTTGCAGCTTTTGCCGCCCATAAAATGACCTGAAGATCCCGCAATCCGCCCGGACTCTCCTTGCAGTTCGGTTCAAGGCTGTATGGCGTGTCACCCATCTTGACATGACGTTGCCGGGTTTCCAGCATTTTCGCGATAAAAAACGCCTGTGCATTCATCTGGGCGTCGTAGCGTTCTTTCATTTGTCTGAACAGACGCCGGCTACCGGTTATATAACGGGCTTCCAGAAGGCTGGTCTGGATCGTGATGTCGTGTGCCGATTCTTCCAGACATTCATCAATCGTCCTGACACTGTGTCCAATAGTCAGTCCCAGAGACCAGAATGTCTGGATAAGTGATTCAAGCTTTTGCTGCAAATCGCTGTCCGGATTCCGGTTCAACAGAATCAGAACATCAATATCCGAGTAGGGATAAAGCTCGCCGCGACCATAACCGCCGACGGCAATCAACACATGCTCGGAAGACAGACCGGTTTCGTTCCATGCGTCAATCAATATTTTATCGGCATTTCTGCACAGGGTTTTAAGCAGACGCTGCGGATGAAAGTCCGTCCTGTACTCTTCGATTGCGGCATTCCGTAATGAAACCAGACGTTTCTTCAGCGAATTGTCGTTATGATCCGTCACGGTTTTCAATGATTCTTTCTGATGAAATGTGGAGGTGAAGGCATATCTGGTGAAACAGTCAGAACCTCATAACCTGTATCGGTCACCAGAATGGTATGCTCCCACTGGGCGGACAGGCTGCGGTCTTTTGTTCTGATTGTCCAGCCATCCGGCATGGAACGGATCGCTTTTCCGCCCGCATTGATCATCGGTTCGATGGTGAAAATCATGCCAGGCTTCAATTCATCCATTGTATTTCGACGGCCGTAATGCAGAACCTGCGGTTCTTCGTGGAATTCGATACCGACGCCGTGACCGCAAAATTCCCGGACAACACTGTAACCGGCATCCTCCGCATACTGCTGGATGACGTATCCGATATCGCCGAAATGCGCGCCGGGCTTGACTTCATTGATACCCAGCCACATGCATTCATAAGTGATTTTGGACAGACGTTTTGCCATAATGGACGGTTCACCGGCGAAATACATACGGCTGGTATCGCCGTAATAGCCATCCTTGATGACAGTAATGTCGATATTCAGTGTATCCCCTTTTTTCAGCAGCTTGTTGAAATTGGGGATACCGTGACACACCACATCGTTCAGGGAAATGCAGGTCGCCTTGGGATACGGAGTATATCCGGGCGGGCAATAATTCAAGGGGGCCGGAACAGCGCCATGATCTGTGATGAATTCATGACACAATTTGTCCAGTTCCCCTGTACTGACTCCCGGTTTGACAAATGGTGCAACGTAATCAAGCACTTCGGCAGCCAGTTTGCTCGCTTTCCGGATACCTTCTATCTGTTCGGCATTCTTGATATAAATTTTTGCCATTGTGATATGTCTGTTCAAATAAAGATGAGAAACATTTATTATAAGACACGCATGGAAAGAAGGAACAAAACGGGGTCATAATAGTTATGAATCCTTGACGATTCCTGTTATAATTGCGAGCCTGATTCTCTGGCAGTTCAAAAACGGAAAGGTGGCAGAGTGGTCGAATGCGCCGGACTCGAAATCCGGTATACGGTAACCCCGTATCGAGGGTTCAAATCCCTCCCTTTCCGCCAATAATCAAATAATTATGCAGTTTTTGTCACGTATGGAAACCATCCCGTTTTTTCATAATGGGACAAATTTGTGACAAATGGTTTCAAAACGTTTGTCGCAGTTTTGCGTTTTTCTGCAATTTTCTCAGGATAAGGTGGGTATAGGGCTTGACTATTTCAGCATGTTGCCATGCTTTCATCTTTTTGTTTTCCCCCGGTCTTGCAATTTTTATCCGGATAAACTCGTCAAGGTATTTTCCTAAAAAAATCGGTGTCAGGTGTTCCGACATTTGACTGTCGGAGGCAAGACTTTTTTTGCCGGTTTTTTCCCTTTGACCGGAGACGGGGACTTCATCTGATATGTGGCGCAGTTCGTCACCGGTTTTCATTTTTCATCGTAAAGCTGTACGGTGTTTTTTTGTATATGATGCTCGGGATATTCCTGTGTCCTTGTGTGCGGAAAATCATTTGTACCATGCGGTTTTGTTCATGATTTGTGTGCCTTTTCGTTTATCGGAACTGCTTATTGCTTCGCCATTTGTTCCAGAAAAACCTTGCGGGTGGGATATGCCAGGTCAGAACCGTTTTTCTGGACAATGTTGATGATTTCGAGATAAACGTCTTCCTGTATTTGCAGCCATTCACTCCAGACAGTCGTTTTCGTGAAACAATAAACGAGAATGTTGAGGGAAAAGTCTCCGATCTGATTGAAATTCACCAGCAAGGTCTGGCTCTGGTCAATATTATCGTTCTTTTTCAACATATCCCGGATTTGGCCGACGATAACTTTTATTTTGTCGATATCTTCACAAAGAATGCCTATGGAAGTTTTGATGCGCCAGTTTCGTGTTCTTCCCGGATTTTCCACACATATTGTGGAAAATATATAGTTCGGGACATAAAGCGGGCGGTTCTGGAACGTCATGATTTTTGTGGTTCTCCATCCGATTTCAAGAACCGTTCCTTCAATATTGCGATCCGGTGACCGGATCCAGTCACCGATATTAAAGGGACGATCGAAATAGATCATGATTCCCGAAAAGAGATTGCTCAGAATATCTCTTCCCGCCAGACCGATGGCAATCCCGCCTATTCCTCCGAATGTCAATAATCCGGCAAAGCTCAGGCCGAATTGTTCACCGAACATGAGCAGAATGGAAATGGCGCACGCGATTTTTATAACCCGGGTAATGATTTGTGCCGAAGTGGCATTTTTTCCGGTATTTTCCAGATGTCTTCTGAAGTGATCTGCAAAAAGGAAGCATTCCCTGATGGCAAGTGCGACGATGGCGACCAGAAACAGGAAATTGATTTCTTTTGGTGTGACTATTGAAATGTCATGCAATTCAATGAACTGTGAGAGCAGTTTGCCTGTTAGATAAAGTGAAAAAAAAGCGATAGAGACACGCACGATGTGCAATGGCATATTGTTGCGGAATCGTTTCAGTCGCAAAACGATGAAGACAATGGCCAATACAGCCAGCAAAGCGAGGATAGCCAGGATGCTCCGGTTGGATAAGGTATTGATAAGAAATGTTTTTCCGGGACCGATGAGTTTGTCTTGTGTCATGTGTTTTCGAAGTTGTTGCCGTGTTTTTGTTGGATCCGGACATAACCATATCAGGTTGCCATGGAAGGCGACGTCGTTTTCGTCCATTCTGTATCATTCTATAAAGCGGCACGGAGTTCCGCTTATTTCTGATTAAAGACAATACAGATAAAACCGGATAATAGGGGAAAAGTTTACGGAGAAAGATCCGGGATACTGATCGGGAACTTGTGTCGCAACCGGTATGCGGTGGTTGCGGATCAGGTATGCGTGGATTGATCGGAAGAGGGCTGTTGTATCCGTGAAAGAGAAACAGGCCAGCGGACAACGGCATCCATCTGCATTTTTCAGTCAAGGGGCATGATGTACTTCATTTTATAGCGTCCGGTATTGGCGAATTCTTCCCTGATGCCTGAAAAAAGGAAGCCATATTTTTCATAAAAGTTTCTGGCGCGGGTATTTTTTTCGAGTACCCACATGTAAATGCGCAAACAGCCATTGTTTCGGGCTTCACTGACAAGAGATGTCAGGATTTTCTTTCCAATACCAAGGTTCTGGAAGAAAGGATCGATGAAAAGCTCACACAATTTCAGTTCTTTTCCACGAAATTCCCTCTTCATCATGCCTCTGACGATACCATCATCGTAGACGAAAACATTATCCAGCATATGAGGCTGTTTCAGGTTTTCAGCCTCAGTCAATACCTGCATGGAATTGAAAGAAACCTCGTCATTTTCGAAGATAGGCCGGTAAGAAACCCGTTTGGCGAATATCAGGATTTCCGCGATTCTCGAAATGTCTTTTTCACAGGCTTTTCTCAGCATATATCACGACAGTAAGACAGCGGGCACAGGCCGTGTCCTGCAAGAAGTTATGATTGTGGGTCCGCAACTGTTCGGGTCCGGTTTCGCCGGCTGAACAGTTCATCATTCCGTCGGAATGGTATCGATCGTATTTTTTATTGCGGCCAACTCGGGCGGTAATGTGGTATCCATGTCCTGATCTTCTGTCAGTTTTTTCCAGTTCTTTCCCGAACGGAGCATATCCTGCTGGATTTCCAGATTGCTGAGCAGATTGGCCAGTTGAGAAAGTTGCGTTTCCAGGGATACCGGCTTTTTCAGTGCATCGAATTCTTCTTTCCAGATTTTCAGAAATCCATTTAAATCCTCCCTGTCCAGGCTGCCTTGCAGGTTATTCCAATTGATAGCGTATTCTGTCAGCGCATTGGCGATTCTTTTTTTCGCCATCGCGATTTTTCCGGAAAAATTTCCTTCCTTGCTCATGATGTTCCTGTATAAAATATGTTTGTATTATCGGGATGAGCAGTTTAAACCATCCTCTCTGATGTGGACAATGACCGTTTGAGTTGTCAGGTTCCGTTTTGCCGGTATATTTCGGTTTCTATATGGAAAAAACAGATTTACAGACTATCTGTTTTTTCCGTGTTTTCATCGATCCGGGAATGATCGGATGGTTCAAGATTTCTTGCAGAACTTCTTTTGTTCCGGTCAGAAGAAGGTCAGTAAGCATTCTCTTCCGGTTTGCCGGTTTCAAGACGTTTTGCAAAAATGTTTTTCCACGCCGCAGCCAGTTCCGGAAGCCGGCTTAGTACCTGGAGAGTCTGTCGTTCCATCGATTTTCCGAAAAGACAATCCTGTATTCGTGCAAGTGTCCAGTCAGGTCGGGGGCGTTCGAGCAGAACGATGGTATCGCCTGCTTGTGTATGTCCTTCTTTCAGTACCCGGTAAAACCAGCCGTTGCGTGAATGTTTGTGCATTTCCCGAGCCATGTCCGGTTTTCCGAAACGTTCGTTCATGGTATGGCAGGCTTCGCGACCATACGAGACCTGAACTTCCGCCTGGCCGATCCGGAAAATGTCTCCGATACAGACAGTATGTTCTGTCATACCCAGAGCAGAGATGTTTTCACTGAATGCTCCGGGATGGTGGAGTAATTGTTCCGACTCGGGCAACATTTGTCGCCAGTATTCATAATGATCGTATGCGTAATGCAGGAGAGCGTTTTCGCAATCGTCATAGTATTCTTTTTCCTGTTGCCCCTCGATGCCGTGTCTGCCCAGAAAGGCTTTGCCGTCAATCGGGCGTTTGACGGAATATTCCTGGCCTTGTTCATCGAGAAATATGTGGCGGCACAGCAATCCGGTCACGAGACCGGTTTCTTTTTGGGTATGTTTTTTGGGATTCATGATGAAAGATTTTCCATTTGTTGGATGATATGGTTTCTTGCTGTTTTGATGTCCTGTTTTTATTTGAGTGAAAACGTGACCGGTACGATTATTCGGGCGGCGACGGGAGGTTTGGGGAAAGGGCTGGCATGTTTGATGGCTTGGCGGGCCGCTTTGTCCAGAGAGGCATAACCACTGGTTTCTTTCAGGTGCAGTTCCTTGATATTCCCGTCTTTCATGATGATGAATTCACAGATTGTCGTACCGGTTATTCCCATTCTTCTGGCTTTTTTCGGGTAAACCAGATGTTGTCTGATGTGTCGGACGATATAACCGTAATGGTGGGATATGTAATTCTGGACCGTGTTTTTTCCAGTACCATTGCCATTGTCGTTACCGTTACCGCCGCCTTTAAAGCAGTCTTATCCGGTTTAAAAATCAAAACAAAACAATGAATTAAGCCGC
>ERZ1034992.13-NODE-13-length-154897-cov-28.837996_pt1 | contig 154897 bp, 137 predicted proteins | sample MGYA00520695_ERZ1034992 | MGnify/ENA primary metagenome ERZ1034992 (study PRJEB33766, sample SAMN09781778) | gut metagenome | biome: gut microbiome | host: Homo sapiens | place: Madagascar | study: EMG produced TPA metagenomics assembly of the PRJNA485056 data...
CAAGCTTTCCTCGCTCTCGACGACAGGAAAACAATCTACACACCCCCACACCAACTCGTCAAATCATTTTGACGTGAGCGTCACCACACTTGGCGCGAAGGCTCATTTTCGCCCGAAATTCAGCCATTTTGACGGGCTAAACACAGATTCCTTCTTCTGATGATTACCGTTCTCATCACAGTGACCAGGGCACCAGTCGTTTGTAAGAACCGACGCCTTGACAGCGCCAATATGCTGTCCACAGCCAGCCCACGTCGCCTTTCCGCAGATGTCACACTTCGCCGGTCGACACATTGTTCATTCCCCTTCCTTTAGGATCTTCGAAGCAATCGACGATTGCTTCACCGTCATGTCTCAGTGGTCCACCAGTTCCTGATGGCGATGAGCCCCACTTCAGAGCATCAGCATTCGCCCCCTCATCGCAACACCCAGTCCGCCGACGCGAACGATCGCTGTTCGCTCCGAATCGGCAATCGGACGAGGTTCAAGTGAAGAAGCCCCGAGCTCGACGACAATTGCATCCACGATTCGTCGTCCCGCACGCGACGCCGCCCCCACGAGCTGGACAGGGCGACGCACGCCCGTGACCACTGATGTTGAGATAACAGCGTCACCGACAGCCCAGATACGCGGATTGCTGGTACCCCCACAGCCATCGACGACAATGGCACCGTTTTCGACTTCAATTCCTGCCGATTCGGCAAGCTCAATACGCGCCCTAGCACCGAGCGCAACAAGAACAAGTTCAGCTTCGATGGCCTCACTCATCTTTGTTTGTCTCGCCCGTCTTTGTTTGAACTCGAGTGACATCATCCCTCGGTTTCAAAACCAGTCACACCAACGTTTTCCATCCGAGCAGTGGAGGGTGGTCAAGACTGCAAAGCCGTTGTCACTCAGCTAGCCGCAACGAATTCAGCCATCCAGCGCGCAGGATTCAGCGCCATTTCGGCCGCCATGCGCGAATGAGTATCCGACGACGAATAACCCGGAGGCAAGCATTGCTGAACTGGAGAAGCTTTTCCTTTTCCTTTCCTAGATTTTCCAAATATTAGTTCGAACGTGACTAATCCTTTGCCTTTCCCGTACAATCACCTTGTCAATCGCTACGCCATGTAGCGTCCCATCTTCCAACAAGGTAACGAGCATGCTTCCTGCTTCTTCGTCGATTGCCGACTCGATTAACGCAGTCCTCGACGTTCTCAACACCTGGCTGTACTCATACATCCTGATCGCACTGCTTATCGGCGCCGGCCTCTACTTCTTCATTCGCACCAAGGGCTTGCCCGTGCGCATGTTCCGCGAATCAATCCGTGTGGTCACCGAGCCCCCAGAGAAGGAAGGCCAGCTTTCGTCCTTCCGCGCACTGATGGTCTCCACCGCATCGCGCGTGGGTGTCGGCAACATCGCCGGCGTCGGTACCGCAGTCGCTCTTGGTGGCGCAGGCTCCGTCTTCTGGATGTGGGTCATCGCAACACTCGGCGCCGCGTCAGCATTCATCGAATCCACACTTGCCCAGATCTACAAGAAGCGTGGCCACTCAGCTGACGATCACTCCATCGGCGGCCCCGCGTACTACATCCAGATCGCGCTCAAGCAGCGTTGGCTTGCAGTAATCTTCGCAACCGCATTGATCCTCACCTACATGGGTGGCTTCAACCTGCTGGCCTCGTTCAACGTCGCTGACGCATTCACCTCGTACTCCTGGTACCACAAAGACTCGACCCCGTACATCATCGGCGCAATCCTTGCCATCGCGATGGCACTCTCAATCTTTGGGGGCACACGGCGCCTGACTTCGGTCACCGGCGTCTTGGTTCCGATCATGGCCCTCATTTACCTGACCGTTGCTGCGATCGTCATCATCTTCAACTACCAGAACATCCCCGCAATGCTCGCCGCGATCTTCGAAGGCGCCTTCGATTTTGAGGCAATCTTCGGCGGTTTCGCCGGCTCAGCAATGATGCTCGGCATTAAGCGTGGTCTTTACTCGAACGAAGCCGGTGTCGGCTCTGCTCCGAACGCGGCTGCCTCCGCATCTGTCTCACACCCCGTGAAGCAGGGCTTGGTCCAGATGCTTTCCGTCTTCATCGACACGATGATCATTTGTACTCTGACCGCGTTCCTGATCCTCTCCTCTGGCGTCCAGGGTGGCGACGAGCTGAAGGGCGCTCCGCTGGTTACAGCTTCGATGCAGACCGTTCTCGGAGGCGTCGCTCTGCCGTTCACGACCATCGCGTTGTTGCTCTTCGCATTCACGACGATCATCGGCAACTTCTACTACGCCGAGGTCAACCTGCGCTTCCTCGCTGGTGGACGCGTTCCAATCTGGGGTCTGCAGATTTTCCGTGGCATCGCAGTGATTCTTGTGTTCTCGGGTGCCCTTCTGGACTTCTCAGTTGCATGGAACCTTGGCGACCTGCTGATGGGTCTGATGGCTCTGATCAACCTGCCGGTCATCATCATCTTGGGCAACAAGGCCATCAAGGCTGCGAACGACTACCAGGCGCAGCGCAAGGCTGGAAAGAACCCCGAATTCAAGGCGACTTCCATCGGTATCACCGAAGAACTCGACTACTGGAAGTGATAATCACGGTCAGCTAGTTCTGACCTCACATCCGTGAGTGTGGCCCTCGTTCAGAAATGAGCGAGGGCCACACTTTTACCTTTTTCAGATTTATTTCGAGAGGGCAACCGTATCGACATTCATCAGTCAGGTACGTGCTTTCCGTTTCGCGAATCATCCCACCTGTCTGCTTTGACCAACTCAGGCATACGAGGCGACGAAATAAGACTCCCAGCTCGTAAAACAACACCTCAGACGACAAAACCTGCCACGCCGGACCTCGTACATCAGCGCTCACGCGCAAGGCTCACAAACGCGTATAACCCAGTCACAGCCCAAGGCTCTTGACCAAGCTCAATCAGGGACAAACGCACCTGGGCCGGACCTGCATTGCAGATCCGGCCCAGGCCTCGGCAATTATTCACCAACTGGCACAAGCACGAAAGGAACAAAGGCTTGCACCACGATGAGGCTTACCGCTGAGTTGCTAGGTAGCTTTCACCTTCAAAAACCACCCAGAAACATCACTTGGCTACTTCGAGAAGAACTTCTTCAGCTTCCTTCGTCCACAGACCATCCACCAGCTTGGCAGCAACCTCAGGGTACTTGTCACCAAGTTCCGTCAGCGGCGTCAAACCAAGGTCATGCAGGGTCGGGAAGACCATGATCTTCCCCCCCGACGTGCGGTTGATCACCGCGTTGATGGCGTCGCCGAAGCCTGCCATACCGGTCACTGCGTACAGGGAGATCGACGTATCAATGATGCCGGCTTCGATCTTGCGCAGAACGGTACGCATGTCGGAAACATCAGAGCCCGACGTGCCCAGCATGAAGATCTTGCGCTCGATGATGCCCTGCAGATCGAAGTCACCAAAGGTGCCCGCTGGAATACCAGCGAATGCATTGAGGATCGCACCATCTGCACACATATCGACAGCCTGAGAGACCAGCGCCGGCACCGGCACCAGGCAGGTGATGTAGGTGTAGCCGTACTCAAGCGGAGTGGTGGAGGTATTGATGATGTCCAGCGGAATACCGTTCTTTTCGGCGGTCGGGCCAACGGTCTTCTTCAGACCTGCCAGGCGCTCGTCAGAAAGGTCGGTGCCGACAACGGAAATACCCTCAACACCGGAGGTGACCGCACGCATCGTGTGCATAACACCCATCGGGCCGGCGGCACCGATGAACGCGCATTTATCGTTCGGACGTAGGTCACCGTTAGCGGGGATCCATGCGTAGCCTTCGCGCGGATCCGTGCCGGTGGTGCCACAGAAGCGGATGAAGTCGTAGTGAACACGACCAATGTCAAGGCTGACCTTGCGGGAGATGGTTTCTCCGCCGAGGACAACACACATGACCGAACGGGTACCGAGCAGCAGGGATGCCTTTTCAATGCCGTCCGCGTCTGCTCCGAAGAAGACGATGTCATCAAAGGCCTGTCCTTCAAGACCATTGATACCGGCAACGTCAACGGTAACGATCTGCGCAGGCTTGTGGTCAGCTGTCAGCTCTTCGACGGAGCCTTCGCCGACGACCAGCAGACGACCACCATCTGCAACGTGGTTGCGCTCTGCCCACGCGTAGGAGCCTTCAACGGTTGCCCACGGCTCGATCAGGCCAACGGCTGCTGCCGACGGCCCCTCGGTCACGTGGATCAGAAACTCTTCACCTTCGGGGGAGACGACGCAACGCTCATCGACGACCGTGTATTCCTGAAGGGCCCCTTCGAAGTTGTAGCCGAATGCGCCATTGGACTTCGCAGTACGCAGGTGCTTCCAGTCAGCCTGGACCAGCAGACGATCGCCAACCTTGAAGTGGGTGACCTTCTCACCTACCTCGACGACGCGGACAACGGGCTCGTGACCCGGAACCGTCGGCTGGGAGCCGGGACGGTAGTTCGGGATCTCGGCAAGTGCTTCGGGGGTGATTCCCGCGATGACTTCGGACTTACGCGGGTGGTTGTCGAACTGGTGCAACAGCTTCGTGTCAGAGAAGCAGATGCCACATGCCTCAACCTTGAGCATCATCTGGTGAGGGCCGACCTTGTCGATGCCCTTCTCCTTGTTGACGACGAATTCTTCGGCGCCAACGATCTGGATCGCATACTGCGATTCGGGGTACTCAGTCATTGGATTCTCCTTGTTTTCCGGATCAAGCTTGCGCTCAGTTCATCATGACTTGGCCACCCGTAACCGGGACGGCCTGGCCGGTTTCGTATGCCTGCTCGACGATGTAGAAGATCGCGCGCAGAACGTCGATGCCTTGGGCACCACGACGCATCGGAACCTTTGCTTCGTAGAACTCCTTGACGTCCGTGACAGTCTTCGCGCCGGGGACCTTGCCCGAGTTCAGGTACTGAACGAACAGGCCACGGTCGGGGTCAGACCAGAGCGGGCCGTCGTAGAAGTTACCGGGGCAGATTGCGTTGACCTTGACACCATGCTCGACCATCTCGAGGGCGAAGGACTGAACTAGGCCGATGCCACCGAACTTGGAGCCTGCGTATGCGGCGTTCTTGTTCGAGCCCACTAGACCAGACTTGGAGTTGATCTGAATGATGTCGGTCAGCCATGCACCGGATGTTGCATGCTGACGAGCAAGCAGACCACCGAGGTGCTTAGTAACCAAGAAGAATGCGACGTAGTTGATGTCGGTCGACAGGCGGAAAGCAGATGCGTCTTGTTCAAGGACGGATCCCGCGCGAACGATGCCTGCGTTAGAGACGATCAGGTCGATACCACCGGTGACCTTTTCGATTTCCTCGGTCATCGCGGTCACAGATTCTTCATCTGCAACGTTGACGGTAATCGGGTAAGTGGTGTCTTCGCCGAGTTCCTTGCACTTGGCAGCAGCACCTTCGCCATTCAGGTCAGCGATGTAGACGAAGCAACCCTGGTCGACGAGGCCTTTGGCGATCTCGGCGCCGAAGCCCTGTGCACCACCGGTAACCAGCGCGACACGACCGGAGATTTCACGGTCGTTGCGCGGAGTCGCGGTGACCTCGTAGGTTTCTTCGCCAACGGTGACGACGACGGGAAGTTCGGTGCCGGAAAGGGTTGAAGCGTCAATTGTTTCAAGGTTGGCATCGAGGGTCAGGGTTGCAGCCTTATCGGTTGGGCGAATGATGACCGGGCGAGCAAGCGCGCTCAGAAACAGGCCTCGAAGCAACGGTGCGTGAGTCATGTTTAATCCTTCGGATAGTTTTCAGACGGTAGGAATATTCGCTGCGACTTCAGCCGGATCTGCGCCGTCAGCAATGGCGCGTCCAAGCGGAGCGTAGGAAGCAATACGGACGGCGAGGTGCTCAGGAGTGAGTCGCTCGCTACCCAGGATGTTGTACTTCGGATCGAAGCTGGTCAGGGCCTCGTGCGCGACAAGTGCCCACGTGGCCTCGTTGAGATCTTCGAACTCGGGGCGACGCAGTTCGGGGCAGTTGAAGAGCTGACGTGGCTGGTTAATATCGACGCCGGAGATCTCGAGCATGCCGTGCTTGAGTGCGAGTTCGTGGATTCGCTTGAGCTGTTCCGGAGTGTTACGCGGAGGCATATAGGTAACAGCGCGCAGGCCCTTTTCTTCGAGAGCTTCGAAGAGCTCGTCAAGGAATTCGTCTTCGAACTTTTCAGCCTTCTTGTCGCCGGTCGGCGAAGCGGAAACATCACCGAGGTAGGCGTAGGTGGCAATGGCGCCGATAGAATCTGCGAACTGAACAACTTCCTTCGCAGTCGGCAACTCGTCAGTGGGCTGAATGTAGATGCGACTCAAGTATTCCGACTTCAGGACACCCAGAAGATCGTAGACGAGGTGCGGATTCTCAGCGTCGCCGAGTGCGCCTTCGAGAGCTGGCGGAATGTTGACACCCATGCTCTTCAGACCATCGACGAGGCTCTGACCGCGACCGAATCCCTTGATGAGAGCCGATGCCATCGCGGCGAGCAGGTGACGCTCTGTGATACCGCCACCGTTGGCGTACTGAGAGATGCCGACCATGTCAGTGAGAGGATCGAAAGGCTCCAGGCCAAGATCAACGAGGATCTTGTTCGCGGCCTCAGCCATCTTCAGGGTGCGCTCGAGACGAGCAGCGCGCTTGGGTGCCAACCACTCGGCAACCTTTTCGCGAGCAGGAGCCGGAACACCCTGAACCGTCATGTAGGCAATGCCTTCGGAGTCCGGATTGTTCAGCTTACGAGTAGCAAACGGACCGTCGGGATCAAAGAAAGCGCGGATTTCAAAGCCGGTGACTGAGCCCATTCCCAGCAGACGACATGCGCCGGTCATTTCGGGCGCAGCAGCGATCGAGTCATGATCGACGGAGCCAACAACACGCAGGCCTGCGCGACGAGCATTCAATGCTGCAGCAGTCGGCGTGTAGGGGCTGAAGGAGTAGCACGTATGAATGTGGTTGTTCGATTCAGGAACCCACGCGGGGAACTCTTCATCGTTCAGAACTGCGGCAAGAGCGGCGAGGCGGTCCTCCTGGCTCAGGCTAACGTCATTGGTGGCGTCCATCGGATCCTCGTATCGAAATGTAGAAAAGAAATTTAAAGCGTTAAATGCCTGATGGCACCGGTGGGCCGAGTCAAAGCCCGGCCCACCGGGGCAATCATCAGAGACCGAGACGGTTGCGACGAGCAATCTCGCCTTCAGTCTGGTTCGACGAGGGCACGTGGCCCGGGAGCGGAACAATGCGCTCGTGGATTGCGTCGATGATCCACTCGACCTGCGGGAAGAAGTAGGACTCCAACTCGGGGCCGGGGGTGATGCCGTTGCGCGAACCGACAACCGCGATCGGCGCGTCGAGAGCGTCGAAGGCGAGAGTCTGGACGTTCGCTGCAACGGTGTTGAGGAAGTTGCCACGCTCGACAGCATCGGAGGTGAGGAGCAGGCGACCTGTCTTCTTCACGGATTCGATAAGTTTGTCGTAGTTGAGCGGTGCGACGAAGCGAAGATCGATGACCTCGGCGCTCATGCCGTACTTCTCCTGAAGGACGTCAGCAGCCTCGAGTGCACGGTAAATTGTTGCGCCGTAGCCGGCGATCGTAATGTCGGTGCCTTCGCGACGGATTGCCGGTTCACCTTCGGGGGTCTCGTAGTAGCCTTCCGGAACGCCACCGGGCTCGAATTCTTCGCCCTTGTCGTACAAGAGCTGGGATTCGAAGAAGACAACCGGGTCGGTGCCACGAAGAGCAAGGTTGAGCATGCCCTTTGCATCGGTCGGCGTGGTCGGGAAGTAGACCTTGAGACCCGGGATGTGGGCGGTCAGTGCCGACCAATCCTGCGAGTGCTGTGCACCGTACTTGTTACCAACGGAAACACGCAGGACGAGAGGCATCTTCAGCAGGCCAGCGGACATGGACTGCCACTTTGCCATCTGGTTGAAGACCTCGTCACCGGAACGGCCGAGGAAGTCACAGTACATGAGTTCGACAACTGCACGGCCACCGGCCATTGCGTAGCCAACGCCTGCGCCGACGATCGATGCTTCAGCGATCGGCGAGTTGAACAGGCGACGGTACGGAAGTGCTTCGGTCAGACCACGGTAGACAGCGAATGCGCCACCCCAGTCACGGTTTTCTTCGCCCCATGCGGCCATCGTCGGATCTTCCTTGAAACGATGGAGCATAGCTTCGAAGAGACCGTCACGGAACTGGTACATCTTCATCTTGGAAACGGGCTTGCCGTTCTCATCCTTAGCGGTGCGGATCTTCTTGGCGATAGCCTTGATACGCGGGTTGTCCTCGAGATCAATCTCCGCTTCGCCCTCTTCCATCTTCTCGGTCGGCGTGTTCGAGAACATAACCGTGTCGATGTAGCCGTCGGCAACGCGCGGGCAGTTGTCTTCGTCGATGGCAAGCTTGAGGACCTTGACGAGCTTCTCGGTGAGGGCAGCGGTGTAGTCCTCAATATCGGACTGCGTGGTCAGACCGTTGGAGATCAGCAAATCCGAGTAGGTTGTGATGCAGTCGACGTTCTCCCAGAGCTCGACCTCGTCCTTGGTGCGGTACGAGGAGGCATCCGACGGGGAGTGACCGGAGAAGCGGTACGTGATGGTATCCATGAGGACTGGGCCACGTCCCTCTTCGAGGATCTTCTTCTTGCGGGATACGGCGTCGGCAACAGCCAGCGGGTTGATGCCGTCGACGCGTTCTGCGTGCATAGCCTCGGGGTTGAGGGCTGCGCCGACACGAGCGAGGATGTCGTAACCCATGGTCTCGCCGAAGGTTTGACCACCCATGCCGTAGAAGTTGTTGAAGAAGTTGAACAGGATCGGCGGGTTGCCACCGTCCTCTTCACGCCACAGCGTGCGGAACTGATCCATGGAAGCAAAGTTCATTGCTTCCCAGACCGGACCACATGCAAGGGCTGCGTCGCCGACGTTGGAGACAACGATGCCGGGCTTGCGGTTGATGCGCTTAAACAGTGCTGCGCCGTTTGCGACCGGAGCAGAGCCACCAACGATTGCGTTGTTCGGGTAGGAGCCGAACGGCAGGAAGAAGGTGTGCATCGAGCCACCCAGGCCGCGGTTGAAGCCGGCCTTGCGGGCGAAGATTTCCGCGAGGGCACCGAAGAGGATGAAGTTCTCGGTGAGGTCCTTCGTGTCCTTGTAGTCGATCTTCTCTGCGAACGAGAGGGTCTCGCCGTCAAGGAAGGTCTTCATGATGTTTTCAAGGTCGCCGTTTTCGATCTGGCGCATTGCCGAGTAGCACTTGGCAAGAATTTCGCCGTGCGAACGGTGCGAACCGAAAACCTGATCATTCGGGCTCAGGACTGATGCCTGGCCGACGTATGCCGATTCCTGGCCGATACCAAGGTGAGCCGGACCCCTGTGGTTGTAGGCAATGCCCCGCCACTCGCCGGTCTTCTTGATGGAGTCAAGCATGGATTCGAACGTACGGACCACGATCATGTCGTGGAGCATGTTCACCATGCCGTCCTTGCCGTAGCGCTCAAGTTCGGTATCGAGATCGAACTTGTACTGGTTCACCGGGATGTCCGGGAACTGGATATGCCCTGCCGCGCGGACCTGCGACGGGTCGATGATCAGAGACTTCGTCATTGTGTCTTACTTCTTTCTTCGTCTTTGGAGGTTCAGAGCTTGACGGCCCAAGCAGCCTCGCGAATAACTTCGGAGACAGTCGGGTGGGGGAAGACAACCTGACGGAGGTCTTCGACGGTCAGTTCCATTTCGAGGACGGCCTGTGCGCCCCAGATCATTTCTGCTGCGTATGCGCCGAGCACATGGATACCGAGGACCTGGTGGGTCTTCGGATCAACGAGGATCTTGGCTTCACCAGGAGCCTTGAAGCCGTTCTCCGCAATGAAGCGACCAGACATCTGAGCGGGGACCTTTGCGACTAGGACGTCGCGACCTTCGCGCTTTGCAGCAGATTCGGTGAGGCCAACGCCTGCAGCCTCGGGAATGGAGAAGACTGCCCACGGAACGGTGTTCCAGCGCATAACCTCGCCAACCTTGCATGCATCGGGGTTGATGATGTTCGCGGAAGCAATTTCTGCCATGCGGTATGCGGCGTGTGCCAGCAGTGAACGGCCGGTGACGTCACCAATTGCCCACACGTTCGGCAGATTGGTACGCATGCAGTCATCGACAACGATGCCTCGGTTGATTTCGAGACCTGCTTCTTCGGCGCCCCAACCTGCGGTTGCCGAGCGACGACCAACAGCCATGAGCACGACGTCAGCTTCGAGGACCTTCTTTTCGTCACCCTTCGAGTAGTGGACCGTTGCGCCGTCGAGGGACTCAACGCGGCAGCCGAGTTCGAAGGTGATGTCCTTCATCGCTGCGCGCATCTTGGCAGCCATGTCATCATCCATGAACGGAAGGATTTCCGGGGTCATTTCGATAATCGTGACCTCCGAGCCGAGGGTCGAGTACAGCGAAGCAAACTCGACGCCGATGACGCCACCGCCGATAACGGCGAGACGCTTGGGGACCTCGGGCAGAGAGAGGATACCAGTCGAATCGACCAAGTGCGGGTTGTCCTTGACACCCGGCAACGGCGGAACAGCGGGAACCGAACCGGTTGCGATGATGACGTGCTCGGAAGTGTAGGTGATACCGTCAGCGGTGACTTTGCCGGGGCCGTCGAAGTGACCGCGTGCGGACACAACGGTGACGCCTGCTCGCTTTTCGGTTGCTGCAACACCGGAAACGAGGCCCTTAACGACCTTTTCCTTCCAGTCCTGCAGGCGGCCCCAGTCGAGGGTCACGCTGGTTGCGTCAACACCGAACTGGCCAGCTTCCTTAGCGTGCAGGTAGTTCTTTGCACCCGCAAGGAGGGTCTTGGTCGGGATGCAACCAACGTTAAGGCAGGTGCCACCAAGGTACTGCTCTTCAATGAGAAGAACCTTTTTGCCGGCGTGCCCCAGACGCTCAGCAGCAAGGTAGCCACCAGGGCCTGCGCCGAGGACAATTACGTCGTAGTGAGTTTCAGTCATTATGTGTACTCCTAATTACTCAGGCCAGGACAGTGACGTCGATGTTTTCGATAGCGGCAACGAGGTCCTTCAAGAAGCGTGCGCCGTCGGCGCCATCAATGACCTGGTGGTCGATCGTGAGCGACAGGTTGATACGTTGCTCAACACCGATCTCGCCGTCAGCCTTGACAACCGGACGCGGCGTGATGGTGCCAACGCCGAGGATTGCGGTCTGCGGGCGGTTAATGACCGGGGTGAAGGTTTCGATGCCGAAGGAACCGATGTTGGACACCGTGAAAGTGCCACCACCAAGAAGGTCGGGGCTGATCGTTCCGGCGATGGCGTCAGCTGCGAGGCTCTTTGCCTGAGCAGAGAACTGCTTGAGTGACAGGGCCTGAGCGGAGCGGATCACGGGAACCAAAAGACCGCGCGGAGTATCGGCTGCGAAGCCGAGGTGAACCTGCTCGAACTTGGTCAGGGTGCCATCTTCGAGGTGAGCGTTGAAAACCGGGTACTTCGGGAGCGTGCGGGACACTGCGAAGCAGACGAGGTCGTTCAGGGTGATCTTGTTGAGACCCAGAGCTTCGTCCGAGTTCTTGACCTTCTTGCGCATCGCAAGAATGCCGGCTGCGTTGGCCGTCGTGTTGAGGGTCAGCTGTGCCGACTCCTGCAGGGATGCCATCATGCGCGAAGCAACAACCTTGCGGACGCCCTTGAGCTTCTCGGAGGTGGAAGCACCCGGGAACTCTGCAGCAGGAATTGCAACTGCAGTCGCCGCGACGGGAGCCGGAGCAGTCGGGTTCGCCAGATCAGCAGTCGTCACACGACCACCAATACCTGTGCCTTCGCCAGTAGCCGCACCTCCTTGTGCCTGCGCTGCTGAAGTATATGCGGGGCCTGCTGCAATAGCGGCCTGAACATCACGTTCGATCACCCGACCGTGAGGACCGGAGCCCTCAGCAATCGTAGCGGTGTCGATACCCTTAGAACCGGCAAGGACGCGAGCGCGTGGGGAGACTGCCCCGGTCGCAGCGGTCGTAGCAAAGGACGGCGCGGGAGCTGCTTTTTCAGCTGGAGCGCTTTCCGTCTCTGCTTCAGCAGCGGTGGCCTCATCCGACGCTTCGCCTGCGGGAACAAGAGCGGAAATATCTTCGCCGGGCTCGCCGACGATGATGAGCGGATCCTTAACCGGAACCTCGTCGCCTTCTTCCCACAGGATCTTCAGAACGGTACCGGCGTCGGTGCTCGGCACCTCCATTGTGGATTTGTCGGTCTCAATCGAGCAGAGAGTCTGGTCGACAGCGACGGTATCGCCAACCGAAACCTGCCATTCGACGATAATGCACGACTCCACAGAGTTGCCCAGCTGGGGCATCACCACGATGGTGGCCATGTGTTTCCTCCTAGACGATGCGTAGCTGCGTACGCTCGGTCAATTCCTTGATGGATTCTTCAGGAAGGTCGCCGTCGGTAATGATGCCGGTGACGTCCTCAATTCCCATGAAGCTAACAAAGCCTGCTCGCCCAAACTTCGAAGAGTCTGAAAGCAACCAGGTTTCCTCCGTGCGCCCTCGCATGAGGCTGCCAACATGCCCACCTTCAGCGAGCTGGGTTGTCAGGCCTCGTTCGACACTGAATCCGTCAGTGCCAAGAAATACCAGGCGCGCGTTGAAGTCATTAATGGAACGCTCTGTAACAGGGCCGACCAAAGATTCAGTTTCAGCATGGAAGCTACCGCCGGTCAGCGTGACCCGGATATGCGGGTTCGGACGAGCATTCTGGAAAACAAGAAGAGAATTAGTAACGACCTGAACGCCACGGCGTCCGGTCAGGTGCTTGACGACAAGAGCGCAAGTCGTGCCAGCTTCGATCATGATGCGATCATCGTCGCGCACCATTTCGGCGGCCGCGCGGGCAATGCGCTCTTTGTCTTCGATTCGGTCAGACTGACGCAGTCGAATATTGCGGTAGGCAGTCGGACGAGCACCACCGTGGGTGCGAACAAGATGGCCCTCATCTTCGAGGTCCTTCAAAGTGGTTCTAATCGTGACAGGTGAAACGTCGAGTTCTTCAGCCAGGACATTAACACTCACCTCGCCTTCAGCGGCAAGGCGATCAAGGATGTAACTGGTCCGTTGTGCGCGACCCACACCCATCACCTCTTCGTGAGCATCGATTAGATTGTCACTTTCGTTTCGGTTTTTACAGTCTAGCAACTAAAACGAAAATCGACAAGACCTGCATCACAGGAAATAATAGCGACAATTCACTGAAAATCTCACGAAAATATACGCAATTTTCGCTGACAAATCGCCAAATAACGAACTGCACTGTCGCTCAAACATTCAACGCGCTTGAACAACAGTGCAGTTTCGTATGAAAGTCCTACGAAAGACTCATTCTCCGGGCTGACGAACGCCTACAGTCAGCAAAAGATTGCCGTACAGGCGTTGTTCGCCAGTCGCCACAATGATGCCCACATCTTCGCTACGCGCTGCATCGTAGAAGTCGAAACGCGACAGCTCACCGAACTCGGTATCGGGCAACTGGGCCTTGAACTCATCATGGATCGGGATCTCAACGGCTGGCTGATCAGGAGCCGGAACCATGATCTCTGCCTTCTCGATCGGGCAGACCTGCTTCAGAACTTCCAGAATCTGAAGAACGTCCAGCATGCCAGGAGCGAAGTTCAGCGAGATAAGCTCGCAACGCTCAGACACACCGGTGGTGTGCGGGTAGTTCGCATCAGCAAGCAGAATCTTCGAACCGTGGCCAGCCGCGGCCAGTGCACGCAGGAACTGCGGGTGCGTCATTGCTCCATAGATCATGAAGATCTGTCCTTTCTATTCAATCGAGCTGGATCGGATGATCAGCTCAGGATCAATCGTCACATCCTCGCTCTTACCGCCGTGCATCATCGAACACACGATGCGAACAGCAGCACGACCAAGGCGGTCAAAAGGCTGACGAACCGTCGTCAGCGGAGGGGCATAGCAATCAGCGCCATCAATATCATCGAATCCAACGACCTTAACGTCTGTCGGAATCTTCGCTCCCCGTTCGTGAATCAATCGCATGGCACCAAGCGCCAGCTGATCATTCGCCGTTTGAATTCCCTGGGGAAGCTCTGCCAGCGAACGTATAGCGTCATATCCATCTTGCGAGTTCCACGAATGTGACTCGATCACTTTGCCTTCGACTCCGTGTTCTTCGCACGAGAGTTTAAAGCCCTGCAAGCGCATGGAAGCATCAGACCAACCCGACGGACCCGCAACATGAACGATGTCGGTAATCCCCTGCTTCAGCAGATGCTCGGTCGCCAGCTTTGCGCCTCGAACATTATTAATGGACGCTGTCGAAATTCCATCCAAATCGTGTTCGCTAGTCAGCACCAAAACCGTCGGAACCCGCTTGCCAATCTGAATGGCAAGGTCAACGCTCGGGTCCTGTCCAGCAAGGATCACAACCCCATCAACATCGAATGGCGCCACGTCATTATGCAGTTCACCATTTGGCAAATATGCGTTTGAAAGCGACACGTGATAGCCGGCTTCAGAACCTGCATTCAAAACCGAAAGCAAAACCCTCGCATGCCCGTGAAACATCGGGGCAGCCAGCAAAACGTGCAGAACACCCGTCCGATTCGACGCAAGCGCGCGCGCCGCGTAATTCGGTCGATACCCAACTTCAGTAAGGATCAAGGAAATACGCGCACGCGTCGCATCCGCAACCTCAGGATCACCGCGAACAACGCGTGAAACGGTGTTCGATGAGACGCCCGCTAAACGCGCAACGTCTGCTAGCGAAACCTTCTTACCTGTTGGACGGCGTGTGGACATGGGTCTTTGCCGTTGCCGCAATCATCGCGGGGCGATCCGCGGGATCAAGGTGTCCAAGAACTTCGAGTTGAGCAAGAAGCGAACCAAGAGTTGAAGCTTCAATCGGGCCGGCAACAACACGAACCTGCGCCGCTTCTGCCGTGAGATCGCACAACAGGTGGTTGCGGGCGCCACCACCCACAAGGTTCAGCTGATCGGGTCGCTCTCCTGAAATCTGAGTCAACTCATCAATCGCACGCGCATAACGACGAGCGAAGGATTCAATAATCAGGCGAACGTATTCGGGCATCGAGGTCGGATGCGGAGCACACTGTTCATCGAGGGCAACATCAATCTTCTGTTGCATCTCACCAGGCTCAGCAAAACGCGGGTCATCCGGGTTGAAGAACACGGTGCACGGCGCACATTCACGGGCCTGAGCGACAAGCTCATCCGTATCAGTCAGAGTTCCTTCACGTTCCCACTGACGCTGGATTTCCTGAAGAATCCACATACCCGTGATGTTGAAGAGCGGGCGAACTCCCCCATCAGTGCGAGATTCGTTCGTCAAACCAAGTTCGTATGCAGCATCCGAGATCAGCGGATGATCCTCAAGAGCGCCAAGAACTGACCAAGAACCACACGAGAGGAAGTACGCGCGGACGCCTTCATCAATGGGTAGACCGTGAACTGCGCATGCGGAGTCGTGTGCACCACCGCGGACGACGGTCAGTTGCTCGAGGCCTTCGACGGTACACTGTCCAACAGCAGTGAGGTCGTCATTCAATTCACCAACCCACGAGCGATCCAAGCCGAGGCGTTCGAACATGGCGTCGTTGAATCGTGGTGAGCCCGGTTCACATAGACCCGAGGTAGAGGCGATGGTGCGCGACCAGCCCTTCACACCGGAAAGCTTCCAGGCGAAGTAGTCAGGAAGGAAAAGAATCGAGTCGGTCTTGGCAGCAAGTTCTGGATCTTCCAACGTAAAAGCCAGAAGCTGGTTTGCTGTGTTGATCGTTGCCGGGGCGATACCTGACATTTCAAAGAATGTGCGATCATCAACGCGCGAGCGGAATTCTTCGTGTGTACGCTCGGTGCGCTCGTCGCGGTAGGCACGAACCTTGCCAACTCGCTCGTTATTTGCATCGAGGGGAACGAAGTCAACACCCCACGTATCCACGGAAACAGACACCGAGTCCGGGAATTGTTCCACTGCCTTTTTCAAACCGATAACGGTCTGTTCCCACATCGTGTCAACGTCCCAAGTCAGCGAACCTGTTTCGTCACGGATTGCCTGATGCTTGAAGCGGTGAACGTCAGTGATCTCAAGACGGTCATCAACAATAGTTCCAGCTAGAACTCGACCCGAAGCGGAACCGAGGTCAACAGCAAGTGCGGTGGTCATTAAACGGGTCCTTCCTGGTACGGCAGGCGGGATGCTCACTTCGCGTCGATGCGAAGTGGCGAGTTTGAGTGTTTTATAGCTTTATGGTCAGCGTCATCATTGAACGCTTGGTGGCTCTCAACATTGAGAGTCGGTGCGGTGGGTGAGCCCATTAGGGCTCACCCACCGCTTTGACTTTCGTCAGCTAACTGCGACTAAGCAATCAGCGGTACATCGGACCGAAGGTCTCGCATGCACGGTAGTCCGCGCCTTCGAGATCAGCGGTGCCAAACAGCGACCATGCCTTCGGGCGGAAGATCTTTTCTTCCGGAACGTTGTGCATGTTGACCGGGATACGGAGCATCGAGGCAAGCGTGATGAACAGGGCACCGTTGTGACCGTAGGAAATCGCGCCGTGGTTTGCGCCCCAGTTGTTCATGACATCGTAGGTCGTCTTGAAGGCACCTTCACCGGTGAGGTTCGGAACGAACCAGGTAGTCGGCCATTCGATATTCGTGCGCTCTTCGATGGTGTAAGCAACTTCGTCAGGAAGCTCGACGGTCCAGCCTTCGCAGATCTGCATGACCGGCTTGCCGGCAACCAGGTTAATGCGAATCATGGTGACAGGCATTTCACCTTCAGTGCGGAAGTGAGTCGAGAAACCACCACCGCGGAAGTAACCTGTCGATGCTGGGTGGAAAGTGGTTGCCTCAAGGGTTGCCTTCTGGTCTTCTTCGGTGACCTCCCAGAACGGCTTGATGACGGGTTTACCGTCACGGGTTGCCTTGCCAGCACCGTCAAGGGTGGTGGAACCGGAGTTGCGCAGATCAAGGAAGCCCTGTGCCGCGCGCCCTTCCGGCTTCCAGCCGGTGACGCGCTCGATGGACTCGGGGCTCCAGTAGGTGCGAACATCGGAGAAGATCTGCGGCGTATTGGTCAACAGGTAGCCAAACAGCATCGAAGCACCGTTGAGCGAATCGTTCTCGGTTGCAAGAACGTTGGGCTGACGCGGACCGGTCCAGTCGAAGTTCGTGTTCAGAATGGTTTCCATAACGTCACCATTCGGGAAGTGGTCGGTCCACTGGCGCTGTCCTTGGAAGCCTGCGGCGATAGCACCGTGGCCACCAGCTTCTTCTTCAAAGCCGAGCTCTGCAAGACGTGGGTTGCCGTTCATCAGGTCGCGACCGATCAAGGTCATCTTAGTGACGAACTTCCACCAGTCCTCATGCTTCTCCGGGAACTGCCAATCTTCGGGGTTCCAGTCCTTGCCCTGCTTGAAGTTCTCGCGGATCCAGGTGTAAGCCTTCTCGTACTCTTCCGGATCGTAGATGCCTTCTTCAATACGGCGGGTGAACTCGGACATGTCGATGTATTCGTTGCGCATTCCAAGGTAAGCACCGAAGAAGTCAGGGTTGACGACAGAACCAGCAATACCCATGGAAACCGAGCCCATGGACAGGTATGCCTTGCCACGCATCTGAGCAACTGCAAGACCAGCGGTAGCGTAGCTCAGAAGACGCTCACGAACGTCTTCCGGAATGGAATTGTCATCGCCATCCTGGACATCCTTGCCGTAGATGCCGAATGCGGGGATACCGATCTGTGCGTGGCCAGCAAGAGCTGCTGCCAGGTAGACAGCGCCGGGGCGCTCGGTGCCGTTGAAGCCCCAGATTGCGTGTGGCATGGTGGCATCCATGTCCGTGGTTTCAGTGCCGTAGCACCAGCAGGGGGTAACGGTCAGGGTCAGGCCGACATTGTTGACGCGGAACTTGTCAGCGCAAGCCATTGCTTCGTGGACACGACCAATGGTGGTGTCAGCAATGACGCACTCGACGGGGGTGCCGTCGGTGTAACGGAGGTTTTCGGAGAAGAGCTTGGCAACGGCCTCAGCCATGCCCATGGTCTGCTCTTCGAGGCTTTCGCGGACACCGCGACGGCGACCATCGATTGCCGGGCGGATACCGATGCGGGGGTGATCAGTCATTTGTTCCCTAATTCCTTGATCAAAACTTCATTGTTTAGTGGGGGGGCGATTCACACCCCTCGGATCCTACGTGTGAGTTGGGGCGGGCCCGAGTGAATGAGCCCGCCCCAACTCAATCAACATCACTCGTAGAGGTTCGGAGCGATCTCATCAGAGTCGATGTTGGATGCGTCGTACCAGTAGAAGCCGGAGTCAATCGTCTTCGGGAGTGCGATGCCGTTGATTGCCTGGATGGCTGCAGTGACGGTCTTGTAGCCCATGAGCTTCGGTGCCTGGGTGATGGCGCCGGCCTGCGAGCCGTCCTTGATTGCAGCGATCTGGGTCTTGCCGGAGTCGAAGCCGACAACGGTCAGGGTCTTGCCGGACTCGTTAGCACCCTGGATGGCGCCGGAAGCTGCTGCTTCGTTGGAGCCGTACATGCCGACGATGTCGTCGTTTGCCTGGATGATGGCCTTGGAGGTGTCAGCTGCCTTGCCGACCTCGCCTGCAATCTGCTCTTCAAGGAGCTTCAGGCCCTCAGGTGCGTTGGCCTTGAAGTATTCCTTGAAGCCATCGCAACGCTGCTTGCCGGTGGTGGAGGTTGCGTCGTGGCAGATCACGCCGACGGAGCCGGTCTTACCATCGAGCAGTTCGATCATGTGCTTTGCGGCCTCAGCTGCCGCTGCCTTGTTGTCAGTCGAGACCGTGGTCAGCGGGAGGTCGGAGTCAACACCGGAGTCGAATGCGACCAGCGGGATGCCTGCGGACTCGATCTGGGTGAGTAGCGGGGTTGCTGCGCCCGAGTCAAGAGCTGCGAGGCCAATAGCTGCCGGGGAGGTGTCGAGTGCTGCCTGGAGCTGGTCGAGCTGCTGGGTCACCTTGGTCTCATCGTCGGGGCCGACGAATTGGATCTTGTAGTTGAACTCGGTGCCTGCCTGCTCAGCGCCTTCCTTCACAGCCTGCCAGAAGCGGTGCTGGAAGCCCTTGGAGACGAGGTAGATGGTCTTGGTGCCATCGCCAGCAGGAACGTCCTTAGACTGCTCAGTGACCTCTTCCTTTGATGCAGAATCGGAACCCGATGCCGCCGCGTCGGAACCCGACTTGGAGGTGTTCGAGGTGGAGCAAGCTGCCAGGCCGAAGGCCATGCTTCCGGCTGCTGCAACTGCAACGATACGGCCGATGGGGCGCATGTGTTTTTCCTTTCGTGGGGGCCAAGAAGACGTTTGTCTTCTTGAGGGTGTGAATCAAACGTCTATGTAAGATTCACGGATTCAATTGGTTTTATCAGGCTGCGTTCTCGCGAGCGCGGCGGATGTTGTCAATGAAGACTGCGAGGAGAACAACGATACCGGTAACGACCAGCTGCCATTCGGAAGCAACACCCATCATCGTCAGGCCCTTCTTCAGGGTTTCCATGATGAGTGCACCAACGAATGCACCTGGGATCGATGCACGGCCACCGGAGAGTGACGTGCCACCGATAACGGTTGCTGCGATGACGTTTAGTTCGAAGCCGACGCCTTCAGCGGGCTGGACGAAGCCGAAACGTGCCGAGTAGAGGATTGCGCCGATTGCCATGAAGACACCAGCGGTGATGTAGATGATGACCTTCCAGAGGCGGACGTTCACACCGGAGAGGCGGGTTGCTTCTTCGTTCGATCCAATGGCCAGCGCGTAACGACCAAGGAGGGTCTTGTTCAGCAGGAACGCTGCAAGAATCGTCAAGAGGATGAAGATGATTGCTGCGTTCGAGATGCCCGGGATGATCGAACCGGTGGACAGCGCGATGTAGCCAGGGTTTGCGATCGAGATCGTGGACTTATCGGAGATGATCAGTGCCAGACCACGGGCCACCATCATCATTGCCAGTGTTGCAATGAACGGCGGAAGACCAAGAATCGAGATGTTCAGGCCGTTGATCAGACCAACGAAAGCACCGAACAGGAGAACAAGGATAAGACCGACCCCCAGGGGCAGGTTCATCCAGTCAGCCGACAGGAAGACACCGGCCATAACGGCGACGAGGGTCATGCCCGTACCGACCGAGAGGTCGATGCCGGATGTTGCGATAACGAACGTTGCGCCGAGAGCCATGACGCCGGTGTAGGCGGCCTGCAGAAGAATATCGGTAAAGATCTTCGGCTGCGCAAAGTTCGGGGCTGCGAACATGAAGTATGCGTAGATGATGACCAGTGCGATGATCACCATGACTAGCTGCATGTTCGACTTGAAGAAGGCGGCCACCGGGCTGGTGGACTTTTCCGCCTTAGTAGCTGCGGTGCTCACGCGACTGCTCCATTCGCTTCTTCCTGACCAACGGTGGCCAGTTCCATGATGTTTTCCTGGGTGGCGACCTCGTTGTCGAGTGTGCCAATGATGCGGCCGTGGGCCATAACTGCGATGCGGTTTGCCAGGCGCAGAACCTCAGGCAGTTCGGAGGAGATCACGATGATCGCCTTGCCCTGCTTGGCAAGAGCCTCCAGAAGTGTGTAGATTTCATCCTTCGCGCCAACGTCGATGCCTCGGGTCGGTTCGTCGAAGATCAGCACGTCGGAGTCGCGAACAAGCCACTTGGCAATAACGACCTTCTGCTGGTTACCACCAGAGAGGGAACGAACTTCAGCGTGAATCGAAGGGGTACGAGTACGGAGCTTCGCGACGTATTCCTGAGCTACTGCGTCGATCTTCTTGGAGTTGATGACGCCGGCACTGGTGAATTCGCTCATCGTAGCCATTGCAGTGTTGTCTGCGATGGTCTTGTCGAGGAGAAGACCGAACTGCTTACGGTCTTCGGAGAGGTAGCCGATGCCAACCTTGACGCCGTCAGCTGCGTTGCGGATCGAGACCTTCTTACCGTTGATGTAGACATCGCCGGAAGTGTGAGGGTCAGCACCGGAGAGAGCGCGAGCAACTTCGGTACGACCTGCGCCAACGAGACCTGCGAAGCCGAAGATTTCACCTTTCTTCACCTCGAAGGACACGTCGTGAACGGCCTTCTTCGTGGACAGGTGCTCAACCTTCAGAACCGCTTCGTCAGACAGAGGCTTAGTGGTGGGGCGAGCATCAGCCGGAACCTCGCGACCAACCATGAGGCGAATAACCTCGGAGAGTTCGGTGGTCTTGGTATCGACGGTGCCGACGTACTCGCCATCGCGCAGGACCGAGATGCGGTCAGTGAGCTCCTTGAGCTCAGGCATACGGTGCGTGATGAAGATCAGGCCGGTTTCCGGAGTAATGAAATTACGAACGAGGTCGAACAGGGATTCGGTCTCAGTCGTGGTCAAAGGAGCTGTGGGCTCGTCCATGACCAGGATCTTCGTTGACTCGTAGGAAAGTGCACGGGCAATTTCAAGCATCTGCAGGCGGGCAACCGTGAGGTCACGGCAGGTGTCCGCCGGGTTCAGGTCCATGTTCAGGCGCTCGAACAGTTCCTTGGCATCCTTGTTGAGCTTGCGGTCGTTGATGACCGAGCCTTTGTGGGAGCCAGCGCGACCGATGTACAGGTTCTGCGCAACCGTGAGGTCTGGAATAATGTTGAGCTCTTGGTGAATGATGCTCAAACCCAGATCACGAGCATGGTTGGCGTTCTTGACATCAACCTTCTGACCCTGTAGCCAAATCTCACCGCCCGGATCTGCCTTATGGATACCAGTGAGAACCTTCATCAGCGTCGACTTACCGGCGCCGTTCTCACCGCAGAGACCCAAGATCTCGCCAGCGTTCAGGTCAAGGTCCACGTTGGACAATGCCTTGACGCCAGGGAATGTCTTTGAGATCCCCTTTAACTCAAGTAACTTTGTCACTTCTCACCCCTTGGGTACCGATCACTACTGCGTGGCCGGAGTTTGTTACCTGAAACTCGTTAGCGCTACCGAAACAAGCTACAGGAATCGCCCTCATTGGCGTGTGATAAGCCTACGACATCTTAGAGCGCCTTTGAAATCAGAAATGACGCTCTGTTACTAAATCGTTACCGCTAACGAAAGGGACTCGCGAAATATCAACAAAAGCACCCCGAGGGCTTTCGCGCACTGACCTAACGACCATTTCAGTTGGGCATATTTGCATCTCTGACCTACGAAAATCTGTCAACAAACAGCAGATTCGAGTTGGGACGATTCACTACACAAGAACGCAAGGGAGCTAGTTGCGTCCCCCCTCCGCTAGTAAACGACGAGGCCGGGCACTTCAAATAGCGACTCCCCCGCATTGCCCGAAGGAACGAGGTATGGGCACACAATTCGGGCATTAGCCCCACAAAAAGCTGGGCTAATACCCGAAGTCAACACCTCTTAGAAAACAGGCCCAAAAAGCTAACCAAACCCCAAATTACAAAGCACCGCCAGCCAAAACACCAAAAACGACACAAAAATGGACGTTAGCTCAAAAACTGGGGCTTCAGTGAGTTACTCACTGAAGCCCCAGTTATATGGCTCCCGCGACTGGATTCGAACCAGTAACCGTCCGATTAACAGTCGGATGCTCTGCCGTTGAGCTACGCGGGATTGCGACCTGTTAATTATGCCGAAGTTCAACCGCTGATTGCAAATTGACTCTGCGTGGTGCGCGCCTCATTTTGAAACACCGCATAAACAGGACCCATCAGGCAAAAACTGTCCCCCGGGAAGCACTCCCAGGGGACAGTTTCAAGCGAATGAATCGCTGAAGCGTTTCTTACCTTCTATGCGCACAAAGGCTGGTCAGGTAAGAAGGCGAAATCACTTAAGGGTGACCTTGCCGCCTGCTTCTTCGATTTCAGCCTTTGCCTTCTCAGCGTCGTCCTTCTTGGCAGCTTCGAAGATGGTCGACGGTGCGCCGTCAACAAGATCCTTGGCTTCCTTCAGGCCGAGACCGGTGAGGTTCTTGACAGCCTTGACAACTGCGATCTTCTTGTCACCTGCGGACTCGAGGACAACCTCGAACTCGTCCTTTTCTTCAGCAGCTTCAGCAGCAGCCGGAGCAGCAGCAACGGCGACAGCAGCCGGAGCGGCAGCAGTGACGTCGAAGGTCTCTTCGAAGAGCTTGACGAAGTCAGAGAGCTCGATGAGGGACATTTCCTTGAAAGCTTCGATGAGCTCATCGTTGGAGAGCTTTGCCATGATTGGCATCCTTCCTAATTGGCCTGCCTTGCGAGCAGATTGTTGGTGAGTTCCACGCGGTTACGAATCGAACGCGCGGGGCCTGTCGCTTCAGGCCGCTTCGCCCTGCTTTGCACGCAGAGCATCGATGGTGCGCACCGTCTTGGACGGAAGCGCGTTGAATGCGTACGCCGCCTGCGAAATCTTCGCCTTGAGGGCGCCGGCAGTCTTGGCCAGCAGAACCTCGCGGGATTCCAGATCAGCAAGCTTCTTAACACCCTCAACGGACAGCGCTGCGCCGTCCATTGCGCCCGACTTCAGGACGAGCTGGGGGGTTTCCTTGGCAAAATCACGCAGCGTCTTGGCAGCCTCAACAGGCTCACCGGTGACGAAAGCAATAGCGGTCGGCCCCTTGAGGTCCTCAGCGAGGAAGCCGAGGCCGACTTCCTGTGCTGCCAGCCTTGCCAGCGTGTTCTTCACCACGGCGTAGCTCGCGTTTTCGCCCAGTCCGCGACGCAGCTGCTTGAGCTGGCCAACGGTCAGGCCGCGATACTCAGTGAGCAGGACAGCGTCAGACGCGCGGAAACGTTCCACGAGTTCGGCAACTGCTGCTACCTTGTCAGACCTCGCCATGGTCCTCCTTCCAGATAAGTGACCGCCGAGTAATGAAAAAGCCCGACACGTAGGTTCGTGTCGGGCATAAATGTCCGGTGTAGTCATTGCTGACTAGTCACTCACCTACGTCGACAGCTTTCGCATTTCATCTCAGTTTCCTGAGAAACCGACGGTCTTCGGCAGTGATCAGACTAGCAGGATGAGGTGAAGCAAATCCAGTCGTGGTGATGTGCAGTAGGGCACGCAGACCTCAATACTCACTCACACGACCCATGAACATAAAACGTGAGTGGGCTTGATTGGTGTTTAAGCCAATCAAGCCCACTCATACGTCAATGTTCCATTCCCCTACAGGGGAGTCCAACATCAGGAAGCGTCAGCAGTTGCGACGTTCTTCGTCTTCGTGGCGTCGAGCGGGATGCCCGGACCCATCGTGGTGGAGACGGTTGCCTTCGAGATGTAGCGCCCCTTGGCCGAAGCCGGCTTCAGACGAAGGATTTCGTCCAGGACAGCGCCGTAGTTCTCGGCGAGCTGTTCTGCGGTGAAAGAGGACTTGCCAACGATGAACGCGAGGTTCGAGTGCTTGTCGATGCGGAACTCAATACGACCACCCTTGATCTCCTTGATCGCCTTCGCGACGTCCATGGTGACCGTGCCGGTCTTCGGGTTCGGCATCAAACCACGCGGGCCGAGGACGCGACCGAGGCGACCAACCTTGCCCATGAGATCCGGGGTTGCAACGGCGACATCAAAGTCGGTGTAGCCCTTAGCAACCTTTTCGATGAGCTCGTCGCCGCCGACCTCGTCAGCACCAGCGTCGATTGCATCCTGCGCACGCTCACCAACAGCGAAGACCAAGACCCGGGAGGTCTTGCCGGTGCCGTGAGGCAGCGAGACGGTGCCGCGCACCATCTGGTCAGCCTTGCGAGGATCAACACCCAGTCGGAAGACGACCTCGACGGTCGAATCGAACTTGGTGACGGTGGTCTCCTTGGCCAGCTTCATGGCCTCGAGAGGGGTGTAGAGAATGTCCGCGTGAATCTTTTCAGCCGCGGCGCGGTAGCTCTTGGAGCGCTTAGTCATTCTGCTTCTTCTCCTTGCAGTTGTGGGTTCCGGGCAGCGCATGCCCTACCACGGGAAATAGTTTGGGGTCAGCCTTCGACGACGATGCCCATGGAGCGGGCGGTGCCGGCGATGATCTTGGCTGCGGCTTCGATGTCGTTCGCGTTGAGGTCGACCATCTTTGCCTGTCCGATTTCGCGAGCCTGGTCCATGGTGATGGAGCCAACCTTCACAGTGTTCGGGGTGCCGGAGCCCTTCTGGAGGCCAGCAGCCTTCTTGATCATTTCGGAAGCCGGCGGAGTCTTCAGAACGAAGGTGAACGTACGGTCTTCGTAAACGGTGATTTCAACCGGAACGATCGAACCGCGCTGCGACTCAGTTGCAGCGTTGTACGCCTTCGTGAACTCGACGATGTTCACACCGTGCTGGCCCAGTGCGGGACCAACCGGAGGTGCGGGGGTTGCGGCGCCGGCTGCGATCTGAAGCTTGATCAGGCCGGTGACCTTCTTCTTCGGTGCCATATTTCGGGTCTTTCTTGTTCAATTACCAGAAGAACGGAATTCCTTCTGGTCGCATGTAGAGGTGGAGCGACGAAGGCGCACTGAACCCACTACACACGAAGTGCAATGCTATCGCGCACCCGCCCATGTTCCCAAGTTCGGGTGCGCGACTTCACTCTTTGGTCAGTCTTCGCGCTTGGCAACCTGGTCGAAACCAAGTTCAAGCGGAGTCTCGCGTTCGAAGATCGTGACGAGAACCTTGAGCTTCTCGGTCTCGGGCGAGATCTCGGAAATAGTCGCTTCCAGCGACTCGAACGGGCCATCGATGACGGTGACGATCTCGCCGACCTCGAAGGCCACGCGGATCTCTTCCTTGACCTGAGCCGTGGCAGGGAGCTGCGGGCCAGCTTCTTCAAGGATGTTGTACTTCAGCAGGTCAACGACCTCATCGATGCTGAGCGGAACCGGATTGTGCTGGTCTCCAACGAAACCGGTGACAGCCGGGGTGTCCTTGACCATGCGGTACGACTCTTCATCAAAGTCCATGCAGACGACGACATAGCCAGGAATACGAACGTGGCGAACACGCTTCTTCACCGAACCGCGGAACTCGGTGATGTACTCGTCCGGAACTTCGACGCGGAAGACCTTATCGGTCATGTTCTGGCTTTGAACGCGCTGTTCGAGGTTCGCCTTCACCTTGCGCTCGTGACCGGAGTAGGTGTGCAAGACGTACCAGTCACCGGGGATCATCATGATCTCATTGCGGAACTTCTCGAGGGGATCAATGCCGCCCTCTTCTTCACCAGCTTCAGCTTCTTCAGCTTCAACCGTCTGCTCAACGCTGGCGATTTCTTCTTCCGCCGCTTCAGCGGGGTTTTCGGTCAGTTCAGCCTGGGCGGCCTCGTCGATTTCGACAGGCAGATTCTCTTCGCTCACGCGTTCCTCCTGGGTGCTAGTTTCCTAGCGGAAAATTGAGTGCCGAAGCCTAGAAGAAACCCGCCTGCAGTATCTGCGGGCGGGTTCGCATCAGCTTCAGCTGAATATCAGTGCGTTCAGTTTACCGAATCCGAGGTCCAAAAGACCAGTGAAAGCCATGATTACGGCCACAAAAACGACCACGACAACGAAGTAGGTCCACGTTTCAGAACCAGTCGGGTAGACGACCTTCTTCATTTCTTCAATCACTTGAAGGAAGAAAGTCCACATTCTGACGAAAATATTCGGCTTCTTCTGAGCCTCTTTTTCGTGGGAGTCACGGGACGGCGTAGCGCCAGACTTCGTGCGATCTGTTTTCGCTGGCATGTTTGATGCCGTTGCGTCAGCCACGGGGCCCCTCCTGAATTCGTGCCTAGAGATTAGTGGCAGGGCAGGCGGGACTCGAACCCACAACCGCCGGTTTTGGAGACCGGTGCGCTACCAATTGCGCCACTGCCCTACTACACGTCGTAGAACGTGCGGGAACGAGTCTATGGAAAATCTCTTCAACTGTCCAACTGGGGAGTGTTGCGAGGTGCTTGATATTCGGAATTAGACTACCGAACACTCCCACTTAATGCGACGATAGCCCTATGAGCACAACACCTCGATCGCGCGTCAGCGCACGTTTTGCCGCTATCACCCCTTCAGCCACTCTCGCGGTTGACGCGAAGGCGAAAGCACTGAAGGCTGCGGGTCGTCCCGTCATCGGCTTCGGCGCAGGTGAGCCGGACTTTCCCACCCCCGACAATATTGTCGAGGCAGCCGTCCGCGCAGCGCGCGAGCCGGCGATGCACCGCTACACTCCGGCGGCCGGCCTTCCAGCTTTGCGCGAAGCAATTGCCGCAAAGACTCTGCGCGATTCCGGCTACGAAGTTGATCCGCTACAGGTGCTGGTCACCAATGGCGGTAAGCAGGCCGTATTCCAGGCTTTCGCTTCCATTTTGGATCCGGGGGACGAGGCCCTTCTTCCGACTCCCTACTGGACGACCTATCCGGAAGTCATCAAGCTTGCCGGCGGTGTCACGGTTCCCGTTTTCGCTGGTGCCGACCAGAATTACAAGGTGACCGTCGAACAGCTCGAAGCTGCTCGTACGGAAAAGACGAAGCTTCTGTTGCACTGCTCGCCTTCGAACCCGACCGGCGCTGTTTACACTCCTGCAGAGGCTCGCGCAATTGGCGAATGGGCTCTTGAACACGGCATTTGGATTATCACCGACGAAATTTACGAGCACTTGCTCTATGAAGATGCCGAGCCGGCTCATATGGTGAAGCTTCTTCCAGAGCTTGCCAATCAGACCATCGTGTTGAACGGTGTGGCGAAGACCTACGCAATGACCGGCTGGCGTGTTGGTTGGATGATTGCTCCAACTGACATTGTGAAGGCTGCAACCTCGTTCCAGTCACACTTGACCTCGAACGTATCGAATATGGCTCAGCGTGCAGCCTTGGAAGCTGTCACTGGCCCTCTCGACGCTGTTCATTCCATGCGTGAGGCATTCGACCGCAGGCGCAAGACCATGATCTCGATGCTTTCCCAAATCGACGGCCTCGATGTTCCGACCCCGAAGGGCGCGTTCTACGCCTACCCGAGCGTCGAGGGCATTCTGGGGCGCGAAATCCGTGGCAAGGTCCCCACAACGTCGGCTGAGCTTGCCGACCTGATCCTCGAAGAAGTTGAGGTTGCTGTGGTGCCCGGCGAAGCGTTCGGCCCATCTGGCTTCATTCGTCTCTCCTACGCCCTGTCTGACGGCGACCTTGTTGAAGGTGTCGGCCGTATTCAGGAGCTTCTCGCGCAAGCGCACTGAGACTAGGCCTTACTAGCACCTCCCCACGACCTCGCGCCCAGGATCTAGACCACCCACACAGTGTCTGCATTCTGTTCCGCTTGGCGTGTCTGGACGAACGGACGGCTCTGAGAACCGCACAGGTTCTCAGAGCCGTCCCGTATTCGGCACAAACTGCCTTCCACCTGTCACAATAGAGTGCATGGATATCCAATATCGTTCCGCGTCAACGGACACCCCGAAGGGCACCGTCTTGCTCTGCCATGGATATGCTGAGCACTCGGGCCGTTTTCTTCCCCTGCAAGACGGACTTGTTGAAGCTGGTTACGATATCGCGTTCTACGATCACTATGCTCACGGCACGTCCCCAGGCCCACGTTCGCAGGTTGATGTTGGTCGCCTCATCAAGGATCATCTCGACGCCCGACGCATTGTGTTAGCGCACGCGCGCACATCGGCCCTCTTCCTCTTTGGCCATTCCATGGGTGGTTTGATTACCGCAGCATCGCTTCTTCTGAACCCCTCGAACGTGACCGGTGCGGTCTTGACGGCCCCAGCATTCCGCCCGCTTCCTCCGTTGCCGGCTGGTGTGGCTCACTTACTGCTTCCGCTTGCGCGCGTTTTCCCCGCTGTGACGGCACTAAAGCCTCGCAAAGCAGATGCCCCTTCCATCCTCTCTCGAGACTCCAGAGTCCAAGAAGCGTTCGATGCTGATCCACTCAACTACACGGGTGGCGTTCCTCTGATCACGGGAGCAACAATGATCACTCAGGGCGACCTTGTCCTGAAGAATGCTCACCGCGCCACGACTCCTATGCTGATCCTTCACGGAAACGCAGATCAGTTGGCATCGTTGAACGGCTCAAAAACTTTCGTTCAGAACGCACTGGCATCACACCCCGATGCTGATATTCACCTGCGAATCATTGACGGCGCGTACCACGAGGTCCTCAACGAACCCGAGGGTCCAGGCCTGATTAAAGACATCGCAGCCTGGCTGGACAGGCACTGATGTCCCAGTTCGTCGCCTCGCCCCCTATCCGCCGATTCACTGACCAGGTCAAACGCGCACGCCCAACCCAACCGAATCTGACTACCACGGCGCACCAAACAGCTGGTCGACGCGATTTGTCGCGCCTACCGAAAGCACATCTGCACCTGCATTTCACTGGAGCAATGCGCCCACAGACTCTGATTGACCTGGCCGATGAGCAGGGCGTTCGCTTGCCCAGCCACCTTCTAGCCATCGACCCGTTAAAAGTCCCCGCCGACGGACGAGGCTGGTTCCGCTTCCAACGTTCCTACGATTCTGCGCGTCATCTGGTGCGCTCAGAATCCGCCATGCGACGCATCGTCCGCGAAGCTGTAGAAGACGACGCGAAAGAGGGCTCGGTTCGCCTTGAAATGCAGGTGGATCCGACCTCTTACGCCCCGTGGGTTGGTGGCATCACTCCGGCCCTCGAAATCGTCCTTGACGAGGCCCGACAGGCGTGGCGCGATACGGGCGTGGAAGTGGGAATTATCGTTGCTGCATCGCGTATCCGACATCCTCTCGATGCCCGAGTTCTGGCACGATTAGCCGCGCAATATGCTGGCGAGGGTCCGGGCAAGGTCGTCGGTTTCGGCTTGTCGAATGACGAACGCGTAGGCACCACCAGCGAGTTTGGCGCGGCCTTTGGCATCGCACGGCGCGCAGGACTGGCTTCTCTTCCCCACGGTGGCGAACTGCTAGGACCGGAGTCAGTACGCAATGTTGTCACCGCACTCAACCCAGCACGACTCGGCCACGGCGTGCGTACAACGGAAGACCCAGACCTGCTTCGCAGGCTCATTGACGAAGGCGTTGCTTTCGAAGTCTGCCCGACCTCAAACGTCCATTTGGGGGTCTACCAGGACTTTTCACACGTTCCCCTGCCTGTTCTTATGAAATACGGGGCAACGGTGGCACTGGGAGCAGATGACCCGCTGTTATTCCGTTCGCGACTGGTCGAACAGTATGCACGAGCACGCGACACCTTTAGTCTGTCCGATCAACAGATCGCAGACTTGGCTTCTCAGTCAATCAACGCTTCCCTGGCATCAAGCGCTTCAAAGAGCCAATGGCACGCCCAAATTCAGGCGTGGCTCAACACGCCCCCATACGACGGTCGCAACGACTCAGCGGAGGCCTCGTAAACCGTCGAGAAAGCGGAAGCGGACGCTACCAGCTGACCCCAACCGCGACGGGCTCGGGAACCAAGGTGATGCCGAATTTTTCTTGGACGCCGGAGCGAACCGCGAGTGCAAGCTCGACGACTTCATCGCTGGTGGCATCCCCGCGGTTGGTCAGGGCAAGAACGTGTTTCGTTGACAGTGAGGCACCGTTTTCGCGCGCTCCGTCCACTGCCCAGCCTTTTGTGAAGCCCGCGTGATCGATCAACCATGCAGCTGACGTTTTCGTCATGCCATTTCCAGCGTCAAAGCGTGGGGCTTCGAGTGGGAGCGTGGCAGCGGTTTCGGCATCGACGATAGGGTTCGTGAAGAAGGAGCCGGCACTCCACGAATCGTGGTTATTGGGGTCGAGCACCATACCCTTTGACGTGCGCAGCTCAAGGACAGTATCACGCACACGCTGAGCATTCGCACTCTGCCCTTGTTCAACGCCCAAGCGATTCGCGAGTTCGCGGTACAGGACGGGCGCAGACTGATCGGAGATTGTAAGGCGGAACGTGGCTTCGAGGACGACCCAACGCCCGGTCGGCCCCCATATACGCCCCCGGTCGTCACCTTCGCGGACTGAGCGCTTAATAATCGACTCACGGTAGGCAAGATCCAGTTCGGATGCATTCAAGCGCTTCTCGCACTGTTCACCGCGATCCCAGACGTCAACGTAGGCAAGCGTGTCAGTGATCTCGTGACCGTAGGCTCCAACGTTTTGAACAGGCGCAGCTCCGACGGTTCCGGGGATGCCGGACAGGGCTTCGATGCCCGAGAGGCCTTCGGCAAGGGTCCACTGGACGAATTCGTCCCAGACGGTGCCGGCAGTCGCCGTGACGAGAACGGTGTCGTCTGAGCTCTCATCACGAGTGATCTGCTGACGCCCATCTTTGACGACGACGCCTTCGAATGGGTCGTCGGAGGCAAGAATGTTGGAGCCACCGCCGATCATCAGAATTGGGAACTCAACCTTGTCTGCACTGTCAAAGGCTGCGATCAGATCGGAACGTGAATCGGCAAGAATATAGGTAGCAACCGGCCCCCCAACGTGGAAGGTCGTCAGTTCTTTCAGCGTCGTCATTGGAGCTCCCTTATCAATTACTGCCTCTATCCTACGAGCAGGTACCGCCGGCTAGTCTTCGGCAGGCTCGATTCCACGCTCCTGACACATGGACTCACTCAACCGAAAACGCAGTGGTCACATCAGGTCATATTTTCATTAAACCGTCTACGAGAGCCTCTCACTCACGCAAAAGCGACTTTTTTCCTAAGAAAGAACCAAGCAACTAAGGTATGACTTACTTAGATGCACGCCTCTTGGCTCCATTCGAGTTTTCCGCACCCTATGCGCTGGTACAGATGATGGATTCACGAGGCCGTGCTCGATTGATTCGACGACAGGATGGTCATGGGGCACAAGAACGAGCACGCTCATCACCACGATGACGCTCACGGTCACACACATAGTCACGGGGCGAATGCGTCACGCACACGCCTTGCGATCGCACTTGGCATCACCGCATTCATCCTGGTGAGCGAAGTTGTCGTCGCAATCCTGACCGATTCACTGGCTCTTCTTGCCGACGCCGGTCACATGACAGCGGATTCTGCGGGCCTCGTATTGGCACTTGTTGTCGCCCACCTGGCTCACAAGCCCGCGACCGACCGCTCAACGTGGGGGTTGCGTCGCGCCGAGATTATCGGCGCGGCTATCCAGGCTGGCGGTCTCGCCGTTATCGGCATCATCGTTGCCGTGCGCGCCGTGATGAACCTCGTCAACCCGCCCCAGATTGAATCTGGCGGCATGCTCATCATGGGCGTTATTGGTCTGGTCGCAAACGTCGCATCACTGCTGGTTCTCATGGGGGGGCGCGAAGCGAATCTCAATATGCGCGCCGCTTTCTTGGAGGTGACGAACGACGCTCTAGGGTCGATCGGCGTTATCGTTGCTGCCGCGGTTATCCATTACACCAACTGGACCCGAGCGGACGCCCTCGCTTCCCTGTTGATCGTCGTACTTATCTTCCCAAGGGCAGCACTTCTGCTTCGTAGCGCCGGCATGGTCCTAATGGGATTTACTCCCGAGAACCTCGACCTTGCCGAGGTGCGCAATCACATGCTCCGCATTGAAGGCGTCGAGGCAATCCACGACCTGCACGCGTGGACCGTCGCAACGGGTATGCCCGTCCTGACAGCACACATCATCATCAGCGAAGAGGCTTTCCAGGCCGGCAGAAGCGAGCAGATTCTTGACCGCCTACAAAATTGCGTCGCCAAGCACTTCCCCGTTGGAATCAAACACTCCACATTCCAGCTTGAGACTGCCGAACACCTGGCCCACGAGCAGATTGAGTGCTCATAAAACCTAAGACAAAAGGGTGTAACGAGATGTTTAGTGACCCATTTGGATACACGGGTCTGGGTGGGTGCAGTTGACAGGGTGGTGGCGTTATCGACGAGCGTGTTCCATGCGTCGTCGCTGTAGTCCAGGTTGGGGTGGTTGGTGCGGTAGGCGTGGGCTTGCTCGATGTGTTGGTGTTTTCGAGGATCTGGCTGATCCGTGTCTCGAGATCGTTGTAGTTATGGATGTGACATTCATAGTCGGCTTAGAGCTGGTCGAAGGCGTGTTTGTAGGCGTCTTGGCCTTGAGCATGGGTGGCGTTGGAGTGACGAGCTGGCTAACCCTGGCTGGCTAATACTGCCTCGCGAGTGAGCGCTTCTCGTGCGAGTTGCTCTCCTAGCTCGGTGGTATCGCAGGTGTGGACGACGATCACATCGAGAACCTCTTGCCTCGGCGGTGGGACAGGGTCGCGACTGCATGGGTGAATGCGTCACGGATCTCTTCTTCACTGAAATCGGGCAGGCGTAAAATCACAAGCGCTCGCAACCTTCCACGCATTCATTACGATACGAATATTCTTCAGTACGTGACTAACATCCATATCGTACGGATTTACGACTAGCAGTCCCATAGGTACGAACCCAGGTAGACCGGATTCCAAACATTTACCGACCGTGTTTCCGCATGCCACAAAGCAACAATAGGACTATCTACAATCACTCCACCCTCCCCAATATCGATTCCGAAACGGGCCCATATTTGGGAACTGCAAAGTAACACAGAATCAGTTCGCATCGGGAAGGCACCCAATTATATAAGAATTTTCGGACCAACTCCCGCCGACAAACAGAAGAAGGCGTCTATCTCACTAGAACTTACTGGTGCCGGTCGCAGGTAAACGAAACAGGTTGTCACCGATTGACGCGCACTTGAGAGCCCCAATTTCGAACACCAATTACTAACGCCCTTCCATCCCCAAAAAAGGGAAGTAAAAATAGCAAATGAAGCGCGTACCATCCCAGCAAGCCCGAGTTCGGGAAGACAATGCTCAAAATAACCCCGAATGCAACTGCGGCTATCGGCCCGCTCAAAGCAGTTGCAAAGATACCGCGGCCGGTACTGCTCCCGATGCCGCGTACGGAAAATCGGAATAAATTAAATTCCAGTTCAATACGAATTAGTTCATTCATCGTTAGACAAATAAAAACAACATGTGCCATCTCGTGGATAAGACATCCAAGGGCGATACCACAAAATAGGTGCTTCAGGAACGCGCATCCTAAAGTAAAAAGAAACCTATCTTGGTAGAGGAAGCCTACAACAAATACGCCACCAGAAATCAGAATGCCGGCGCAAAAAAGCCACCCATAAGCTCTAAGAAATCCGGAAATAACCTGAAAAACACCACGCAACAGGTACGACGAGTTCATTAATAAGCATTTGCTCCGCGCTGTTCCAGAAACTTCTTCCGCTTCCTCAAGAATGAGAGAATGCTTAGAAATATCATAAAGATCGCGAAGATCACAATAAATACCAAAGTCAATACCAATGGATTCTCGACGCCCACACCGACCATTACAGAACCCGCACCGCTTTCATGTGCATCAAAGAAAAGACTTCCGAATAGCCCAACGTGGTGACCGAGTTCCTTACCCTTAGTGAACATAAGCAGTATGACGGTAGCTCCGGAAACGACCGCTGTGGTAATTAAGGCGAGCGTTGCCGCGGCAATAATCCGCTTAAATATCTGCATAGTAGTTCCTCCTTTGTGTCGAAGCAATGCCGATTATCGAATAATACATACAGACCGACGCCACTAAGAACCATACGACAGTCGTGTATTCGTCCGGAATTTCCCAGATTAGCGTGGTAAAAGCTATTAAAACTACAAGCGCCAAGGCTGTCACAATTCCTAATAGTACAGAAAACGGATTATGTTTCTCTGCTGGAAAGAAAATACTCACAGCGAGCGCAGCAATAAGAACAACCACACAGATAAACAATGTCTTTAACGCTTCCAATAAGGTCAGCCCCTTCACCATGCTTAATCCTAGTACGGGGAGCGAAATCAACATCTCGACTACCAAGTATGGTGCCGATAAATATAAGTAATATCGCACGGGATTTAGTCGGTACCGGTAGGTTTTACGTATCGGCTCAATTGTTGTAACTGCGTACACTGCCTGAAGAGATATAATTGCCAACCAGTATGGCGGGTAGTATCCCGGTATCCAAAGCACAACCACCGACAGAGATAAAACGAAAAACGTCGCTAAAAGAAATTCCCCATTACGTATCACGGCGCGCAGACATGAACCGAGTAGTCCCGAGGCATACGGCATAGGAATATTGAAAAAATATTTCCATTGCGAGTAATGATTCGGGGCTATCAAGATAATAAGTGCGGTTATAGTCAGCATCGTGGCGATAACAATACTCCCCGCCAAGAGAAGGCCGATCCTGTCATACAGGAGAACGTAAAGGCGAGAGTACCCGTAGTAAGGGCGTTGCTCATAAAATGCATCAAGAAACTCTGCAGACTCGCGTTTAACGTAGACGTACGCACCAAAGAGCATCGCGCCGAAAAGACAAGGTAGCAATACACTGCGCCATCTCTCGATATGCAATAGGTGTAGCACCCTGTCGGAACTGAGATACACCACATCTAACAACAAGTAAAGAACGATCACTTGCGCAATAATCCCAAACACAATCTCAGGAAGCGCATCTAAACCACCACGAATTACAACCGAAGCTGTTAACGGTGCAGTTATTGAAGCAACGCAGAATAAGACTGTCATTCCTTCAAAAAGTGTGTAGGCGAGAATCCGCTGCTTATTTGTGACCGGGAAGGTATGTGTAAGCTCTATTAATCTCCCCGCCTTCATGAAGAGAACCCGAACGACGATAAAGAACAGTAGAGTCCACAGCCCTACGGTGAGAGAAATGCTCTGACTTACCAACAGAACCGCGCTGGCATTGAGAACCATGCCCCGAACCACGATAAATGTGAGTATGCAAAAGCCGACGTAGCTGACGCTTACAGTAGCCAAAAGCATTGCTTTTGAAATTCTGCTTTGCATTGCGCGATGAACAAGCAGACGGCGGATAAAAAACAGGAAGAGAAAGCGAACCAACCTTAGCGTGTTACCGCTCACCGCAGGCACCTTGATCTCGGGTAATAATATCCTTCACGAAAGCATCGATAGTCCCATATTTCGATACCAGCGACTGGCAATCTTCATGTACCAATATGCGACCATGACTCAAAAGGACTATAGTGTCAGCAATCCGCTCCAACATAGCAAAGTCATGAGTACAAAGGAGCACTCCGTGGTCTCCGGCAGCCAACTCGAGCAGGTCAGCTTCAAAGCTATATAGAGCCTCTATATCTATGCCGTTCGGAGTTTCATCAATCATAGTAAGAGGACGTGCCACCATCAGTGCTGCGATAAGTTGAACTTTCTTTCGCATCCCATGCGAATAATCCTCAATCAGATCTCCCCAACGATGTTCCATCTGGTAGCGCATGAACAGGCGTTTAAGTTCGTGAAGATCGCATTTTAGCCCGTACATCCTGTGGATGAACTGTAGATACTCAATCCCAGTCAAAAACTCTGGCAGGTAATCGTTCGATGCTACCAGAATCGAATTTCTCTTCGCTTCCTTTGCGTCATTTGGGGCAGCGCATACATGAACTTCCCCAGTTTGCGGTTTGAGAAGATCACCAGCCACCCGTATAAGGGTAGATTTCCCTGAACCGTTCGGGCCGATTAGACCGGTGATCCCCCCAAACTGCACTGAGAGCGAAAGATTCTTTAAGACTTCATGATCCTTTGAGTATCCAAACGATACATTTTGTAGACTTAGCGCCTCCACTAGCCCTCTTTTCCGATCAATCAGTCGAATCTCTCGTCATACGTTTAAGAGCATTCAGCCCAAACTGAGACGTACCATTTACCCCATTCCCATCTCCCGGTGAACCTCTTACCTTGGTAGGTTACACACCAAACGGCAAGGGCTGTGGCGACTACTACAGCAATTGTTAGCAGTACTGCCATTAATACCAGGAACCAAGCGTCATACCTGATGAGTAAGCTATCAAATCTATCAACCACATGACGACCAGTCTGCTTTGCGGCCGCATGCGCACGCCAGATCTTGTTGCCAACATAGGCACGAGGTGCCTCCAATACTTCCTTCACGATAGAATCCTCCTTGATCTACTCTTCCGCCGAATTCGGGTGCCGCGCGCTCGGCTCCCGTCTCTAGGTTGCCTAAGCCATGCTGCTTGCGTCAATAGGTTTCGGCCTTTCAGGTTCTACTACGCTGTCCGGTGACAACTGGTTTGGCAAGTATTGGGCTGACTGGGAGAAGTAGTTGTTATGCCGAAGCGGCATTCGGATGAGTTCCGCCAAGAGGCGGTGCGTGTTGCGTTAGCTCATGATCCGGGTATGTCGTTGGCACAGGTGCCACTAATTTTGGGATCCATGCGGCGCGCTGCAATGAGTGGCCACGCCAAGAGCCTCTCGAGCCCGAGGAACAAAAGACCTCCGCTGCTCACTGCTACAGGAGTTGCCTGAGCTGCGGTGTCGTGACCATCTGCTCTAGCAGGAAAACTAGGCGTTGCGACACATGGCCGCGCATTTATCCCAGGCGAGTCCGAGCTGGGAAGAGCAATCTTCCCGCTTAGTCCAGGCAGTTGCCGTAAGAAGAAATCCCTGTGGCGTTTACGCGAATGGGCTCTCCTCCTGCGCACCCCACAACCCCAGACTCCCACCAAAATCCTGACCCAATGAGAGCACGACGAGCACCCCACACGCCACCGGATCCCCACACCAAAACACCCCAACCACACCGATCAGAAACAGCACGGAATCCCGGAAGAAACCCCCACCCCAGAAGAAGGACTCTGGCCACGCAAAGGATGGGCCGGACGCGCCCACTAGACCCACGACACGCCGTCTAAAGCACCACGTTTGCGCCTATAGCCCAAAAACCCGCGATAACAAGCAAAAACGCCCATCCTGATTCGCTACCCAGCCAAGCCAGGCGTTGTATCAAAATGGGTGTCTAAGTGGAGCCGCCTATCGGACTCGAACCGATGACCTGCTGTTTACAAGACAGCTGCTCTACCAACTGAGCTAAGGCGGCTTCGACAATTCAACGAATCGTCATCACATAGTGTGCCATGAAGAACGGGGTCCCGACCAATCGGCCGAGACCCCGCACTTCACGGCGGTCAGTTCTTCGAACTCATCAAAGGCCAAGTCCTGAACGCAAGGACGCCATGATCGAAGCAGAATCAGAGCCCGACAAGGTCAGCTTGTCCGTGTGATCCTTAATGAACTCCGGCGTGCCTTTCGACTCACGGTTCGTGAAATTCGCGTTGCTCCACGTGTCGGTAGCGGTTGCCAGATAGTCGGTGGCCACGTTCACGGGCAGGGACGAAACCACGTCAGAGGAAACGCCCACCTGAGAAGCGATCGTCTTCACCTGTTCCCAGGAGTTCGTCGCATTCTGAATCACCGTACCGTTACCAGCCTTGTACTGGGCAGCAAAGTACGCCATCAGACCCTGGTGAAAAGCCCCCCAATGCTCAGGATCCCGCTGAGCTACAATCAGCGAAGCAGAGGTAGCGACATTCGCGTATTCCATGCCGACCGTCTTCACGGGCTGGAACTCAATGTTGTATTCGCCGTTGTCAGCGCCTGCGAGCAGGTCTTCGCCAATCAGAACCTCAAGATTCGCGCAGTGGTGGCACGAGTAGTCGAAGTATTCGGTGACGGTCGGAAGAGAGTCATCAACCTGGCCAATACCAAGATGGGAGTAACGAATCGGCTGACCCGACGCATAGTCGCCCAAGTAATCACTGGGGTTCGCGTTCTGCGCTTCATTCTTTGCAGAAATCTGCTGAGAAATAATCACACCAACGGTCGCAATCACCGCGATAACGATGACTGTAACGACTGCGATGATGATCGAACGTGTGCGACGCTCAGCCTTTTCCTGCGCTTCGCGCATCTGCTGAGCTTTCGCGCGCACGGAGGTATCCGTTACCTTCTTGCCTGCCATGGTTTTCCTTTCACAGGTCAATCTTTAAGGCAACCCTACCTAGCGCTAGGCGCGTATGCAGTTCAGAGAGCGCCTCCTGTGACGAGGAACCATGTGGCACCCACCACGCCAACGGCAAGGAGGCCAGCAATCGCACGCACCCACACCGGGCCCAGCAGTCGTCTGACTGCCATGCTGGTTCCAACTCTCAGATCGGAAGAGGTTGGCATCAACCAGGCTGAAACGATGGTCGCCAGGACAACGATCCATACGCCGATTGAGCCAATCGGTTCGGTTACTAAGGGGTCGAGTGTCGCATTCGGATCGGATGCCAGGACAACGTCCAGTAGCCGCATCCACTGTCCGCTTCCGCCGTGAGCAACCGTGTAGAGATTCCAGGCGAGATACGGGATGATTCCACCGATAGCTAGCCCAAACGTCACCTGCACCAGAGCGCGAATAAAGAGCAGTGGCGACGAGGCCACGGTCGCAGCGGTATCACTGGATCGCGTAATGCCGGCCCGGACACGGCGGTTTTCTCGATGCCGATGGAACGCGCCACCAAACGCCATGAAAAACATGACCACGATGACCGTAGCAGTCCCCATCACTCCTGCGAACATGGGGATGAGAGCAAGTGGCATCGCAATGATGCACCCGAAGATCCACACGATTCTGGGAAGGTCAGCTTCATATCCCAAGTCCTCATACCGGTCATCGACGTCGAATTCATCCGCCCCCAACCCCGTCCACTGACCCGGAAGCGCCATCGCGTGAGGATCCACGTATCCGCCGACCGCCTGCCCATACATGCCAGCAGGTGCGCCATTCGGGTAGGTCAGCGATTGAAAGTCCGCGGTGTCGCTGACCGTTTGCTCCATTCCCAGTTGGGGAATTGACGAGGCCGCGCTCCCCACATTCCACTCATCAGTTTCAGGGCGCGGAAGGGGCCTCGTCGATGGGTGAAGCGGAGATTCCCCAAACTGAACAGTTTCGTCGTTGTTGGACCACGCGAGCATCCCTGACGAGGAGCCGACAACGCGGGGCTCATCTGCGACAACGGGGCGGACAGTGGAAACGTAGGGGTTCGCGAAAGCTGCGCTCCAGTCAAGCTGGTTGATCGACATGACGTCGCCGGGGAAACCGTAAAGTTCAACTAACGTTGCGACGACCTCGTCGGGTTCGGGGCGAGAATTCACGTCCGGAGACAGAGCCTGGTGGATGATCTGCGCAAATGAGAGCGGAAGCCCCTCGGTGTCCGGCTCGCCCGTCAGAACACGAGTAATAATCGCCTGAACATCGCCCGTGCCGTACGGAGGACGCCCGGTCGCCAGCGAGAGCAGGGTCGCCGACCACGCCCACCAGTCTGAATCATCGTCGGCCGGGCGAGCACGCAACAGCTCTGGAGCCGTGTAACCGGCAGTGCCTGAAACCAGACCGGTGCGGGTGAAATGCTCATCCGCTTCGCTCATTGCGATCCCGAAGTCAATCAGAATCGGGCCGTGCGGGGAACAAATAACATTCGACGGCTTGATATCGCGGTGAACGATCCGCGCGTCATGGACAGCCATCAACGTGCGCGCGAGGCTGGCTGCAATCGCCGCAATCAACTCCGGCGCAAGCGGCTGGCCATTCATCAACGAGGCCAACGTCGGCCCCTCAACATATTCGGTCGCGATGAAGGGCTGTGAAGCATCGGTTTCAATGTCAACGACGTGGGCAACCCTGGCGGAGCGAACCGAATTCACGGTCGCAGCTTCACGTTGCAGGCGACGGCGAGATTCTTCGTCGGCGGCCAGAGCAGGGTGCACAAGCTTGAGGGCAACTCGATCGCCACCCTCGTTCTCTGCAAGCCACACGGTACCCGCACCACCCGCACCCAGCTGGGATACGAGTGTGTAGCCACCGATCTGATCGCCTTCATTCACCCGTTTAGATTACAAGGAGCCATGGGCAGATCAATTGAACAAACTCCGTGCAACGGTGAACAAGCGCGGTGGGTAACGCGCACGACACACTGAAACCTGTTGTAAAACCAAGTCGTGTGCTAGGTTGGAAAAGGTTGCTCGCACGAGGAACCCGCCAGTGATGACGCTGGTGAACATTGACCCACTCGGATCGTCCGGCACGTACCTGCCGGTGGGAAGGAAATTGAATAATGGCAACTGTCACCTTTGACAAGGCAACCCGTATCTACCCGGGTAACGACAAGCCCTCGGTCGACCAGCTCGACCTCGAAATCCAGGATGGCGAATTCCTAGTCCTCGTCGGCCCGTCCGGCTGCGGTAAGTCCACCTCTCTGCGTATGCTCGCTGGCCTCGAAGAAGTCAACAGCGGTCGAATCCTGATCGGCGATAAGGACGTCACCAACGTTGCGCCGAAGAACCGCGACATCGCAATGGTCTTCCAGAACTACGCGCTCTACCCGCACATGACCGTCCGCGAAAACATGGGCTTCGCCCTTAAGATCGCCGGCACTCCGAAGGACGAAATCAACAAGCGCGTTGATGAGGCCGCACGCATCCTCGACCTTGAGCCCTACCTCGAGCGCAAGCCGAAGGCACTCTCCGGCGGTCAGCGTCAGCGCGTCGCCATGGGTCGCGCAATCGTTCGTAAGCCTCAGGTCTTCCTCATGGACGAACCGCTGTCGAACCTCGACGCGAAGCTCCGCGTTCAGACCCGTACCCAGATCGCTTCCCTGCAGCGTGAGCTCGGCGTCACCACCGTGTACGTCACCCACGACCAGACCGAAGCTCTGACCATGGGCGATCGCATCGCCGTCCTCAACAACGGTCTACTCCAGCAGGTCGGCACCCCGCAGGAAATGTACGAGCGCCCGGCAAACGACTTCGTCGCAGGCTTCATTGGCTCCCCGGCGATGAACCTCGGCTCGTTCACCGTCGACGGCGCCAACGCTATCCTCGGCCCGGCACGCGTTCCGCTCTCGCAGGCAACCCTCGACGCCCTCACCCCGGCAGACGGTGGCAAGATCACCATCGGCTTCCGCCCTGAAGGCCTCGAAGTTGTTTCCGAAACCGAAGAAAACACGATTCCAATCGAAGTTGAATTCGTTGAGGAACTCGGCTCGGATGCCTACGTTTACGGTCATCTTGCAGGCTCCACCGAGGGCCTCGGATCCACCGATGAAGGCTCAGCGAAGCAGATCATCGTTCGCGTTCCTCCGCGCACCGCTCCGGCTCGCGGTGGCGTGATCCACGCTCGCATCCGCCCCGGCCAGCAGCACAACTTCTCTGCTGCAACCGGTATGCGTCTGCCTGAGTGATTCATCCACAGTTGGCCCCGTCCTCGTCGACAGTGACGAGGCGGGGCCAACTCATATTCCCTGACGCCCAACCAGTGCCCCCTTTTGGTGGGCTGGCGCTTTCATTGGCGCATTCTCCTCAATAATTGCGTCCCTTTCAGCAATGAGAGAATAGGACTATGCCCGAATCACTAGAGATCATGGCCGCGACCGTTGATCCCGCGCTTCTTGATCTTCCTTGGGAAATTCCTCTGGAAGAATGGCCCGACGAGACCCTCGCAGCTCTCCCCCGTGGCATTTCTCGCCACATCGTGCGATTCGTGAACTTGTCTGACCGTGTGATCGCTGTGAAGGAAATCGGCCCGACCGTCGCACATCACGAGTACGAGATGCTTCGTGATCTCTCACGCCTTGGCGCCCCTTCCGTGCTCCCTACCGCAGTGATCACCGGTAGGCGCAATCTTGACGGCGAGGAACTCAACGCCGTCCTGGTCACCGAACACCTGCAGTTCTCCCTGCCCTACCGTGCTCTGTTCAGCCAATACATGAGCGCTGACACGGCAACACGTTTGATTGATGCCCTAGCGGTACTGCTTGTTCGCCTGCACCTTCTTGGTTTCTACTGGGGCGACGTTTCGCTGTCGAATACTTTGTTCCGTCGAGACGCCGGAGCATTCAGCGCCTACCTGGTGGACGCAGAAACCGGCGAGCTCCACCCGAAACTCACCTCTGGCCAGCGCGAGTACGACGTTGATTTGGCACGGACCAACATCATTGGCGAACTCATGGATCTTCAGGCTGGAGAGTACTTCCCCGAAGACGCAGATCCCATTGAAGTTGGCGACCGTATTCGAAGCCGCTACGACGAATTGTGGAATGAGCTGACCGGAACAGAACTCATTGATTCTTCCCAGAAGTGGAAGGTTGCTCAGCGAATCGAACGCCTCAATGACCTGGGGTTCGACGTTGCTGAATTGAAGATGACATCGGTTGCCGGATCAACCGAACTGATGATCCAACCGAAGGTCGTCGACGCCGGACATCATCATCGCAAACTCATGCGACTCACCGGCATGGATGTTGGCGAGCACCAAGCACAACGCTTGTTGAACGACATCGCCACCTACCAAGCCACCTCGGGCACCCCGAACATGCCACTCGAATTGGCCGCACACCAGTGGTTTAACAACGCTTTTGAACCCGTCATGCGAGCAGTTCCAACCGACCTGAAAACCAAGCTCGAACCGGCTCAGATCTACCACGAGTTCCTTGAACACCGCTGGTACCTGGGCGAACAAGCCGGCCACGACGTTCCCCTCGAAGAAGCCATCGACTCATACGTTGAAAAGATTCTTGCCGCCAAACGCGACGAAGAACGCTTCATCAACCAGGCAGAAGAAGAAACCACCGCCGCATCAAACCCTGACCTCTGGTAAGAACAAGCGACCTAGCCTCCAAACGACTAACGTTGCAGGCAGACAACTGAACGAGAACACCCAAAAGGAACACGCATGGCATTCCCCAGGATTTTCGCGCACCGCGGAGCCTCATCATTGGCGCCTGAAAACACAATCGCCTCCTTCGCGAAAGCAGCGGAGGTCGGTGCCCGCTGGTTCGAATTCGACGTCGACATCATCGGCGACGGATCTTTGATCGTCATCCACGACGATAAGCTTCAACGCACAACGACCGGCAAGGGTGGCTACTACAACCTCAGCTTCTCCGACATTCGCAAGCTTGACGCCGGAAAGTGGTTCTCCGACACCTACCGGTTTGAACGAATCCCGGAAGTAGCTGACGTCATCTCATTCGCCAATTCGACAAACATGGGCATGAACCTCGAGATCAAGCCCTGCTGTGGTGGCACCGAACTTCGCGAAAAGCTGATCGAGAACCTCGCTGTTGCAGTTGATTCGGTTGCAAACACCGACCGCTTCATCGTTTCTTCCTTCGACCACGAGGCTCTCGCACGCTTCCACGCTATGCGACCAAACATTAATCTCGGTTGGCTGTTCGACCGCGAAAACCAACCCGGCCCCACCTGGCAACAGGGAGCTGAACTACTGGGATGCACCGCAATTCACCCCGATGTCAACGGCCTCACCCCTGAAGAGGTCAAAGAAATGCGCGACGCGGGCTTCGACGTCAACGTCTGGACAGTCAACGATGTGGATCAAGCTCAGGAGCTCGCATCATGGGGCGTCACCGGTATCTTCACCGATTGCCCACAGGACTTCCCCGCTGAAGCACACGTGCTCTAAAACGCGCTTTTTAAAGCGCTAAGTTCCTGATGTAACGCACCGGGGTCGGCAGTTCGAATGAACTGCCGACCCCGGCCTCGTCAATAAGCAGTTGGCGCGATCAGCACACGAGGACGCATCAATCGCGAACGATACTAGCGGTCCTGCTTTGCACGCAGATAACGCGACAGCGACAACTCTGCCACCGAATCAAACAGCAAAATCCCGCCGAGCACACCACCGAACTTCATCCAACCACGACGCGGAGCCTGCGCGCGCACCGCGAGGGTCAGCAACGTCGTGCCGACAATAGCCTCGGCACCGGCAAAATACTTCACCAGATGCGGACGATCGACGACGATTGAATGGTAGGACTCCCATAGAGGCTGAGCCGGTGAATCCGGTTCCTTCAGCATGATGTCCACGCTACGACCGATTGCGTTTGAAATACCGCGAGCCATGTGGAGCTTCGCGCCTTCAACCTCATCGGCATCAATACGACCCAGCAGGAAGCCCGCAACGGACTCGGGCAGACCAAGCGCCTTCACCGCAGCGACAACAGCGTCATCACCGAACAGGGACGTCGACTTGTACAGATCGTCAACGTTCGACCCGTTCACCGCGTCCGCAATCTTCTTCAACTTCGGACGATCGCCGACGAGATCCAGGATCTCGTCGTCAACCTCTGTCGGCACATTGTGCGCACCCGGAATGATCTTTGAGTCCATCGCCCAGTTGTGAATAACAACGTGTTCCAAGTGGTCATCCGTGACCAGGAAAATTTGGAACTCATTATCCTGCTTCGACAGGGTTATCAGTGGTAGTTCACCGAAGTTCCAACCGGCTTTTTCAGCCGGAAGCTCAGCAAGAAGCAGGCGCTGGCCACCATTGCCTTCAATATCGGCAAGATCGATACCCTCAAGCGCTGCAAGCAACGGCACCGACGACGCAGGCGTATTACCAATCTCAACGATTCGCGAGGATTCTGCCGGCTCATCGTCGTCCAGGTCGCTATCCCACACGTCAGCAAGCGGGCTGGCCCCTTCGGGAGTATGGTCCGCGACCACGGTCGAAATACGGACTTCGCCCTCAAAACGGGATGCAAGCTCTTCGGCGAGTTCCTCGATTGTGGGACCTTCAGAAATCGTATTGTCACGAACAACGCCAAGACGACCGTCAGAAACAGCGAAGTCAACGCCCACAAAGTGCGGGGCAGACGGATACCACTCGACTTTCGCTAAGATGGCGCGCTCATGTAACTCATTGATAACGGCCTTGGGATCAAGCCCCGCGCCGATCATCATGCCTTCAACTGAAGTCCACACCTGGCCCATAACGACCACCCTTCTTATGTCGAACTGTTCTAATCTCATCACGTTTCACCCGTGTTTGTCGCTACCTGAGGCACTCTTTCAGCGAAAGCGCGCAAAACTACCAGTGTGGTCGGACAAAAGTGCGCCTTCGCATATGCGAAACAGGGCCAAACGCGGACGGATGAAGGCCCAGGATTTCGGGACGGAGCTTGACGTGGCCCGGCTTGTAAACGCCGTGGACGTTGCCGAAGGTCAGAGCGGTCAAGTAACGGCCGTTCTCGCCAAGACCGAGGGCCTCAACGGTCTTCAGTGCATCTTCGGTGGTGGTGTAGAGCTTCTCGTTGATCTCGCCGACAACACCGTCTTCTTCGCCACCGACAACGCCGATTTCGATTTCGAGGATGGTCTTGGCCTTCTGGGAGAGGGCAAGGAGTTCCGTGGCGATCCACCCTTCCACATTGAGGTGCTCTTATCTCTCACGTTTCGGTTCCCGAGTCACGGGATGAGCGTGCGAATCCTGCCCGCCCTTCTCGATCGGAAGCGATGCAGGGGATTCGGGCTCATTTCTGATTCTGAAAGGAAACTCCGACGCTCTCGAGGGGTCTCACCCGCGCAGACGGCCAATGCGCCACAGATGGAGTCTCAGTTCGAAGGAGGACGCCCGAGTGCAAGCACCCGCGATTCCCAGGGGGCCAAACAGTATTCGGCTCGAACCCGATGGGTAGCCAACAGCACCTGTCCACCGACCCGACAGTCCGCCGGGAGGGGGCAGACCCGGCTCGACATGTTCGCGACTATCAGCAGCTCCCCAACGCCGTCAAGACTCCGCGTGTACGAGAAGAGCTGCTCATCATCGCTGTGGAGGAGGTTGAAGACCCCATCACGCACTATGGGATTGGTGTGCCGCAGCTCAATGAGGCGCCGGTAGTGGTGGAAGACCGAATCCCGGTCGTCTCTCGCGGCAGCCGCGTTCACCTCGACATGGTTGCGATGCACCGGCAACCAGGGAACTCCCGTCGTGAAACCCGCTTGCTCCGAATCGTCCCAGCTCATCGGATAACGAGCGTTATCGCGACTCTTCACAGCGAAGGCGCGTAGCAGTTCCTGCTCATCCTCGCCCGATGCCATCGCTTCGGCGTGATGGTTGAGGGTTTCCAAGTCACGGTACTGTCCGATTGAGGTGAATCCGGCATTCGTCATGCCGATCTCCTCGCCCTGGTAGATGAAGGGAGTTCCTTTCATCATGTGCAGAACCGTCCCCAGGGTCTTCGCCGAATTCACCCTGTGTTCGTCTGAGTCGTCCCCCCATCGGCTCACAATCCGGGGCTGGTCGTGGTTGTTCCAGTACAGCGAATTCCACCCCCGTCCCTCTACCCCCTCCTGCCAGCGCGCGAACGAGGCCTTGAGATCAGGCAGATGCAAGGATTTAAGCGCCCACTTACCCCGGCCCGCTTGCTCATCTAGCTCCATGTGCTCGAATTGGAAGACCATGCCCAGCTCTTCGCGAGTGGGATCGGTGTACTTGGACGCCTGTTCGATTCCTATCCCTGGGCACTCGCCAACAGTCAGCAGATGGCGGTCTTTGAGCACCATCGTGTTCATCTCGTGCAGAAACTCATCCATCCGCGGGCCGTCAACGTAACCGCTATGCGGACTGAGCGCCTTCCCGGAATCCCTCTCGTCATCACTCAAGGGCAATCGTTTACTGATCAAATTGATGACATCCATGCGGAAGCCGTCGATACCGCGCTCGACCCAGCGTCGCATCATGTCATGCACCGCATGACGCACAGCCGGATTCTCCCAGTTGAGATCTGGCTGTTTGGATCCGAATATATGCAGATAATACTGTCCGCGCCGTTCGTCGAAACTCCACGCAGGCCCTCCGAAAGCGCTCTTCCAGTTCGTCGGCTCCGCACCGGGTTCCTTAGCTTCAGCACCCGGTCGAGGGTCGGCCCACCAGTACCAGTCCGCTTTCTCGGAATCGCGATCACGCGACTCCTGGAACCACGGATGCTCGTCGGAGGTGTGGTTGACGACAAGATCCATCACCAGTTTGATATCCCGCGCATGTAGCTCGGCGATCAATTCGTCCAAGTCTGCGAGAGTGCCGAATAGAGGGTCGATGTCCTCGTAGTCGCTGATGTCATAACCGTTATCGGCCTGGGGGCTCCGATAGACGGGGCTCATCCACACCACGTCCACTCCTAGTGCAACGAGATGGTCGAGATGGCCGAGGACGCCACGCAGATCACCGATGCCATCGCCGTCACCATCGGCGAAACTGCGCGGATAGATCTGATAGACAACTGCGGACTTCCACCAGTCGGGGGTGCGCTCCATGAGTCAGGCCCTCCGGTACACGGGGATGATGTCCCATCCGACGGGGCGAGTGACCAGATGGCCCCCCTCAATCGTTTCTCCGGACCAGTAGTCCTCCCACAGGCCTTCCGGCAGGTACGTGGCCCATGTCGTCGCTTCCGGAGCGGTCACCGGATTGATGAGTAGCTCGTCGCCGAGCATGTACTGGCGAGGGTGCGTCCAGATCTCGGGATCATCGGCGTAATCGTAGAACATCGCACGCATGAGAGGTTTGCCTGTCTGTAGGCATCGTCGGGCCTGGTCGACCAGATAGGGGCGGAGAGTCTCGCGGATATGCGTGTAGTGACGCGCGAGGTCGACGAGTTCCCAGCATCCAGTCTGTTCGGCGACATTCCAAGGAGTGCGATCGCGAAGCGGGGGTTCATGGTGATGAAACTCGGAGTGGTACTGCATGACCGGCATGAACGTCGCCGCGGCAAAAGCCCGAGCGTAGAGCTCGGCTTCGGGAACGGGACCGGAGAATCCGGCGAGGTCCCATCCCCAGTAGAGAATGCCACAGGCTCCCGCGGTGATGCCTGCGGTGATGGAGGAGCGGAATGCCTCCCACGTGGAATCCTCGTCGCCGGCCCAATACAGGCCGTGTGCTTGGGAGCCCGTGAAGCCGGATCTACTAAAGGTCACGGGAGGCTTCCCTGCAGAGCGGAGCAGATCACCGTAGGCGCGGGCGTAGTTGACGGGGTATAGGTTGTTTCCCTCGTCGCCACGACGGCCGTCTTCGTAGCGCAGATCGCTCCCCCAGGCGTGTTCTCCACCATCGGTCTTAAAGCCGTCAATATCAAGATCTTCAACGAGGTAGCGACGATATTCGGTCCACCACTGCCTTCCAGCCTCTGTGGACAGATCGGGCATGAGCGCTTTGGGAAACCACCAGCCTCGGTTCTTGTACGGCGTCCCATCGGCTTCCCGGACTACATGACCGGAGGCGATGAGCGCATCACCTTGAGCCATCGCCTCCGGCCCAAGGTCGTCGTCGGTCTTGTGCAACGGGATCTGCCACAGAATGACCTTGATCCCACGGTCGTGTAGCTCGCGGATCATGCCGGCGGGATCGGGCCACGCACCGTCACTCGGATAGGTGAAATCGGAATCCCGATGAGGTCGAGCCTGAGTCGGGACGTATCGGGCATCGCGGAAGATCGTGAATCCCTCCTCGTCACTCCAGGCCTCAATGACAACCACGGAGACGGGGATATCTTCACTCCGATGACGGTTCATCTGCTCCATGACGAGGCTCTGAGTGTTCCACTCATTGCCCGATGCCCACAGACCGAAGATCCATTCGGGCATTTCAACCGGCCGACCAGCGACTTCGAGGAAGCCATTGAGTACGTCGACAGGAGTCCCTCGCCAGGTATTGACTCGCACAATCGGTGCCGAATCCGCCCCGAATCCGAGATCGACCTCAACGAAAATCCGGTCTGACACCGTGTCGGCGACGTCGTACCAGGTACGGCGGGTGGTTTCGATGTGGAATCCCCAAGCACGTCCGTCCTCGTTGATGACCTGGGCGAAGGGCATGGGTAGATAGGTGCGGTGGTGTTTGCCCTGCGCCTTGTACTGCTCGAATACAACGGAGTCGAGTCGACGTCCTCGCTGGTCGAGCTGATCGTAGCGTTCACCGAATCCAACCACATGTTCGTCGGCTTCGAGGCGCAACGCGAACTTCGCCCGATGTGTACCAGCACTGCTGACGAGCCATGAGACGCTATCCGGGACAAATCGGTCGGTGTCGATGTCAACACGTCCTACCGGCCCGTCACTCCAGTGCGCCGGCGTGAGGGGGAACGGTGCCGAGATTTCGGCATGTCCGTCGAGAGTGACGGCCTCAAAGTGATAGGTGGCATCCTGGTCGGGCAGACGAGGAATGATCGTCTGCCATCCGTTGTCGGCATCAAGCGCGGCCAGTTGCGCGGCGGCCAGATGCCCGTCTCCACCGGCCAAAAGGGCGGCATCGCTGTCCGCACCGTCCACCGGACTCATGTCGAGGACCTGTTCATGCTCGGACCAGACCACGACGCATCGCATCTGACTGCAGGGCTCGCTCGTAGTGGCACCTATGGTCAGTGGCCGACCGGCGATGGGAATGGCTGGATACAGTTGGTCGAGAGAGCGAGCATAGGGATGCTCGATTCCGCGCGGACGGTGCGTGATCAGGGACATGGAATTTTCTCCGAAGTCGAGGACGGGCTGGAACTCTGAGCGCGAGCCGGTGGCGCGGTCCGCTTGGACCGCACCACCGGGAGGGCCACTATTCGATGAGGGCATCAACCGCGCGGGCGGCGTCGGCAAGGGCCTCTTCGACTGTCTTGCGCTCGGCTGCGGCCGCAGTCAGCTCCTGGGTAAGGATGTCTTGCATCTCTTGCTGCGATTCGATAACCGGGGGCAACACGGTCTTATCTAGGCTGTCAAGTACGGCGCGACGGTTATCGGGCTTGCCTTTATCCAGGTAGGAGCCGAAAACGCCGTCATCGGAGACGGGTGGCAACTCCCACGAAGAAGCCAGACGGATTTCACTCATGGTCTTCGAAGCAGTGAGGAAGGCAACCCATCGAGTGGCAGCGTCGATGTTGGCGGATTTGGCGTTGACGACGGCACCATTGGTGAACATGGCCGAGGCCTTGGTGGTGTCACCCGGTTCAACGACGATGTCCCAATCGAAGTCCACGTCTTTGAGGGCGTCGAACATCCAGATTCCGGAGTGCCACATGGCGAGCTTGCCCTCCTGAAATTGCTTGGAGTCGAAGTCAGGAGTACCGGCTCCGTCGGCCTCAGTCGGCATTGTCTTACCCGACTTGCCGATCAGCCATTTGGCCGCTTTGACGCCCTCGGCCGAGTTGAATGCGGTTTTCGCACCGTCTTCGGTCATGAACTTCCCACCAGCCTGCGCCAACGCCTTGTAGAACTCATGGAAGGTGATGGGCTGATAGTCGCCCCAGGTCCCGGTCGACGTATCGGTCAGCGCCTCGGCGGCGTTCTGCTCGTCAGCCCAGGTCCAATCGGCGGTGGGTTCGGCAACGCCCTTCGCCTGGAACAAGTCCTTGTTGTAGAAGAGAACGACATTGCTAAAGCTCTCGGGTAGCCCATACTGTTTGCCGTCGACGTCGAAGGCATCGACTAACGATGCGCGGTAGTCACCGGTGTCGATATTCTTAAGTTCGGCTAGGGAGCCGTTCGCCGCATAGGTGACGAAGTTCTCGTAGTTGAGCTCGAATGCGTCACCGGCGGTGTCACCTGCGACTGCGGTTTGTAGTTTGGTGAAGTAAGAGTCGTAGGGGACGGTTTCAATCTTGACGGTGATGTCAGGGTTCTCCTCGTGGAAAGCATCGGCGATAGCTTGAAGGTCGTTCTCGTGACCGTCGTTCGCGGAGAAATTCATGTAGGTGACGGTCGCGGTTCCCGACGTGGCATCGGTGGCACCGCTGTTGGTGGCCGACCCTTGCGAGCATGCTGTGAGCGGGAGGACCGCAACGACCAGCACGGCACCCGATAGAGTACGGCGGAGGTGGAGGGACATTATCTTCTACCTTTCTGGGGAAGGGATATTGCTACTTGAGACCGGTGTGCGTCACACCGGTGATGATGTACCGTTGGGCGAACAGATAGACGATCATGATCGGGATGATGGAGACCACCGATCCGGCCATCACCACATCCCACTGCGTCGTGAACTGTCCGTGGAGAGTCGCCAGGCCAAGCGGGAGGGTCTGCAGTTCCGGGGAACGGATGACCACGAGTGGCCAGAGGAAGCTATTCCAAGTCGCCATGAACGCCAGGATTCCGACGGTGGCCAAGCTCGGGGTGATGAGTGGCAGAATGATGCGGGTGAATATCCGCAGATGCCCCGCACCATCAATGGTGGCGGCCTCGTCCAGTTCCCGTGGCACCGCCTGGACGGCTTGGCGCAACATGAAGGCTCCGAAGGCCGAAGCCACCGTAGGGGCGATCAGCGCGAAGTATGTGTCATGCAGGTGAAGATCTTTGAACATGATGAACAGCGGAACCACCAGCACCTGCAAAGGCACCATCATCGTCGCCAAATACAAGGCGAACATGATGTTCTTACCGATGAAGTCGAGTCGGGCAAAGGCATAAGCCGCCATGGAGCCGGTGAGCAGTTGCAGCAATGTCGAGGTCACGGCGACCAGTAACGAGTTCACAATGATTCGAGCCATCGGCAACGTGGATCCCAAGGATCGGTATGCCTCCAGCGTCGGATGCTCCACGACTAACGAGGGCCCACCCGCCAAGGACCCTTCCGGCGTGATGGAGGTGATGAGCATCCACAGGAAGGGGAACATCATCGTGAGTGCGCCGGCGGCCATCGCCACCAGCAGAATCACTCGGGTCGGCTTCAATCGCTCACGCATAGTGCACCCATTTCTTCTGACCCCGCATCTGTAGCAGGGTGACGAGTAGAATCACTGCGAATAAGAGCCAGGACAAAGCCGCAGCCTCTCCGGCCCGCCCGTAGCGGAAGGTCAGGTCGTAGATCTGCCCCACCACGACCTGTGAAGCGCCCTGCGGGCCACCACCGGTCATGACAAATACCTGATCGAATACTTGGAAGCCGTTAATCAGACTGATGACCAGCACGAAGAAGCTCGAGGGAGTCAGGAGAGGCAAAGTGATGTAGCGCAGTCTCGCCCACTTCGACGCCCCGTCAATGCGTGCCGCTTCATACAACTCAGTCGGGATGTTCTGCAGACCCGCGAGCAGGATGACCATGATGAAACCTAGGTCTTTCCACGCCGACGCCAGCACGACTGATGCCATAGCCCACTGCGGGTCAGTCCACCATCCCGGTTCAGGAAGGCCGAGCGTACCCAGCAACGCGTTGACGACGCCATTTGACGGATTGAGTAGCCATTTCCACACCAAGGCGACGACTACCCACGAGGTGATGACCGGAAGGAAGTACACGGCCCTCAGAAAGCCTCGGGCAGGAAGATGCTGATTCAACGCGATCGCGAGGATCAGTCCTCCCACGTAGACCAAGGGCAGATAGCCCAGGAGGAAGGCGAGGGTGTGACCGAAGATCTTCCACGTTCCAGGATCCGCGAGCAGGTTCGAGTAATTATCGAATCCCACCCATGTCGGCTCCGAGATCAGATTCCATTTATTCAGGCTGATCCAGATCGACTGCAGCATCGGCCAGAACGTGAAGGCGATCAAGGGTATGAAACTCGGAGCCAAGAATATTAGCGCCCAAGCATTATGACGGTGCCGGGTACGCGGAATCCGCGACTTCGACGAAACTATGTCCATGTGGAGCTCCATTGCCTCTCAGAACTTTCTTCACCACTAAATTAAGCCTCCTTTTTGAAGATGTCAAGGGGTAGTATTCATGGAGTACGAACGTTGGATTCACGACGACTCCCCTAAGAAAGTGGACATGGGCAAGAAGACGATCAACCCCGACCTCAGCGCTGCGCTCATCGGCATCATCAGCACTCGGGGGCCTATGTCCCGATCAGAGGCGGCGCGCCAACTCAGCGTCTCCCCCGCCACTATCACCAACGTGACCAAGGCATTGCTGACCCAGGGGACCCTCATCGAGTCCGGAACACAACCGTCCGCCGGCGGACGCCCCTCCGTCCTACTCGACGTCGTGCAGCACCGTCGCTACGCCCTCGGCGTCAAACTCACCCCCAACCACATGACGATGGCCGAAGTCGACATCAACGGAACCCCCTCCCCCGGAAAATCAATCGACCTCGACATGCGGAGCCCCGACACCTTCGAACAGATCGCATACGCCATCGGCGACCAGGTGCGCAATCGAACCGGCCTCCTGCTCGGCATCGGCCTGGCCCTCCCAGGATTCTCCGATCCAGAGAACCCCGACATCGTCACCGCCCCAACTCTGGGATGGAACGCCATTAATCTCGGACGATTACTGCGCGAGATGACAGGGCTCCCCACGGTCATCGACAACGACGTCAACGCATTAGCCGTGGCCGACCAACTCTACGGTGACAATCACGCCGACAATCGCCTACTCATCACCATCGGCTACGGAATCGGAGCAGCACTGATCGCCGATGGGCGCGTCCTTCGTGGCACACATGGCGGAGCAGGAGAATTCGGGCATTCCACCATCAGAGCCAGCGGATTGCAATGCACCTGCGGCCTGTACGACTGCCTCGAGACCCTCATCAGCGACAATGCCCTGGTACGACGCGCGCGCGAAAACGGATCCCTCGAACCCCACGAAGGCAAAAGACAGCTCAATGACCTTGCCGAGGCTGGCCACCCGGAGGCTCGCGCCCTCTTCCACGACGCCGGCACCAGCCTCGGAATCGCCGTTGCCAATGTCATTCATCTATTCGACCCCGAATCCATCACCATCTCCGGCGAGGGGATCGACATGTGGCACCACTGGGAGAGAGGATTCCTCGAAGGACTACACTCCCGACTGCCCGGGAAGCGATGGGACATCCCCGTCGACATCCACCCCTGGACCGAGGACACCTGGGCGCACGGCGCCGCCTCCCTGGTCTTCGCCCTCCCACTGGCACACCGCAAGTGAGAGCACTCCCAGGCCGACCTGGTTAAGAGCCGCGTCGGGCTTGAGCTTTCCCGCAGTGTTCGGATCCCTCGTGTTGGCCGCACACACGGGAGCGTTCTACTCACGCCCCGCCCTCGCTTCACGCACCCACGCCCTCGTCTCACTCGCACTGATCTTCTCGACGGTCGCCATCATCTGGCTCATCGTCAAGCGGATCCGGAAGAAACTGACGAAGAACTACATCGTCCGGATCGATGGGACGCGCATCGAAATCCGAGAAGATGGCGACGCCCTCATGAACACCGAGGTCACCCATTGCAGGCTGAGGGACGGAAGCGACAGAGCAGCAGGAAGCGTGCGCCTCGACCTTCGGACCGCCGACGGGCGGATCTCCTTCATCGCCAGGCCCAGAGAATACCGCAGCGCAATCAGCCCCCTCCCCCAACCCCTTCGGAACAAGCACCCCTTCAAAATCAAGAACCTGCTCTCCCTGGGACGAGAAATCGAGAAGACCCTGTCGAAGAAGGAATAGGGGCTTCGAGAGCCCTCCCTCCTCAAAGGGGAGGAGTCTGAGTAATTCTATAACCGGGGCGGCACTAGATCAGCTAATAATCCCACTCAAGGAAATAGGATTAACACCGTGAATGAAAGACCTTCTACTAAGGGATCAGAAGCCACGCAGGAGACTTCGACATCCGCCACCCTGCGCGAGCGCCTCAAACATATCATTCCATGGATATCCTTCCTTTTTATACCCTTTCTCCTCCTCTTCGCCTACACAGAACTGATCACCCTTCTCAACACTCTCTATCGGGAGGGGATCTCGGGCGATCCGAATGCTCCGGAGAAGTTATGGACCCACCTCAAGAACATCGCTGTTCCCAACTCAACCCTTCTCAACGTTCAAAGCGGCCTGGTTTTTGCACTCCTCGGCCTGTCATTCATCGAGAGGACCACCTCCTCCCCCTCGACGCCGGTGAAGAAGGACCAGTTCGGACGTGAATGGCTCGCTCATCAGAAGAAGACGGCGAAGCTGCTATCAGATGAAACCGCACTCCAGGCAGTCGTTTTCATAATCAGCGCCGCTATCACCGCGGTTTCGACCTTGAACTTCATCAAGCGCTTCCTATCAGACGCCGGCGGATGGGAGTCATCACTCCTCGCAGCAGCCCTGTTCTGGATGCTCTACTGGATCGTCTTCAAGTACATCATCAGGAAGTCCGAGGCATCCCCTTCAGCATCAGAACGCGTCCTGAGACTGCTAGACACCGCAGCCGCACTGGAAGACCTGAGGGCACTGTCCACGGGTGAATCAGGGATGACGATGTGGCGGATGGCGCGAGGCAGGACTCGCCCAGAACTTCCTGAAGACCTTCAGAAAGCACTTGAACAGGACACGGAGCCAAAAGTCATTGCAAGACCTGCGAGACTCAAGGGGCTTCTCGCATCCGTTTTGAGAAGGAGGTCCGAATTGTGGGCGATTCCAGTCGGGCTCCTCATCCCTCTCATCGTTGTCACCATGATGATTTGCCTCGACAAGAACACTCCGGCTGAAGCTATTCTCAGGCACCTCGCGGCCGTTGCGGGCTTCAGCATGATTCTCACCCTCTGCTTCGGCTATTCAGTGGTCACGCTTCACCAAGCCTTGCTCGAACGTCTTTCCCAGAAAGAATTCGTCCCCTTTTATCTCCTCGCGTGGATTATGTTCATAATGAGCATCGTATTTCTCACCGCTATCTGGTTCTCCGAACTCACCACTCTTTACGCACGCGACATTGAATCCATCCGCGTCGCTTTATTCTTGTTCTGCCTTTTCTCACTCCCCGCACTCCTCAAATGGGGTCACATCATCGCCCGCCCCCTGGCGGCCCCCGACAAGACCCCCTTCAAAGAGATCATCGATCATGTAAGCGAAGAGTTGGAGGCTGAGAAAACAGAACTGCTGACAGAGATCCGCGAGGCGCACCGCCGACAAACGACTACGCGGAAATACGAATCCGCCGGCGACTAGCGCACCCGCGGATCAAGAGACCCGCGCACGGCATCACTCGACTTATCAGGAATTCCACACCACCCGTCGCACAGTCCTCTTACAACACAACGGCAGTGGCCCCGCCGCGACGAGTCGCGACGGGGCCACCGAGTCCAATTCAGTGAATCAGCTCAACCACAGGCAAGCGTTCACTTCATCTTGGTTCCGACGGAACCAAGACGCTGGCAAGCCTCGACGACGCGAGCAGCCATGCCCGCCTCAGCAGACTTGCCCCACGAACGCGGGTCGTACTGCTTCTTGTTGCCGACCTCACCGTCGATCTTCAGGACGCCGTCGTAGTTGCGGAACATGTGCTCCACGACCGGACGGGTGAAGGCGTACTGGGTGTCGGTGTCGACGTTCATCTTGATGACGCCGTTTTCGACCGCGAGGGCAATTTCCTCTGCGGTCGAACCGGAACCACCGTGCATGACCAGGTCGAACGGGCGGTTGTTCTTCCAACCGACCTTTGCTGCGACCTCTTCCTGGATGGTGCCCAGGATTTCGGGACGGAGCTTGACGTGGCCCGGCTTGTAAACGCCGTGGACGTTGCCGAACGTCAGAGCGGTCAAGTAACGGCCGTTCTCGCCAAGACCGAGAGCCTCAACAGTCTTCAGCGCATCTTCAGTAGTGGTGTAGAGCTTCTCGTTAATCGCACCAACAACACCGTCTTCTTCGCCACCGACAACGCCGATTTCGATTTCGAGGATGGTGTTTGCCTTCTGGGAAAGGGCGAGGAGTTCCTTGGCGATCTCGAGGTTCTCGGCGAGCGGAACAGCGGAGCCGTCCCACATGTGTGACTGGAAGGTCGGCAGATCCTGGGTTGCTTCGATCTCCATAAGCGGGCGAATCCAGGAATCGATGTTCTGCTTTGCGCAGTGGTCGGTGTGCAGAGCGATGGTCACGCCGTAGTTCTTGGCGACCTCGGTTGCGTATGCAGCGAGGGCGAGCGAACCGGTGACGCGGTTCTTGATCGTCGAACCGGAAGCGTATTCAGCGCCACCGACGGAGATCTGAACGATACCGTCAGATTCTGCCTCGGCGAAGCCCTGGATAGCAGCGGTAACGGTCTGGGAAGAGGTCACGTTGATCGCGGGGTAGGCAAACTTGCCTTCCTTCGCGCGGTTCAGCATCTCGGCGTAGACCTCAGGGGTTGCGACAGGCACAGGAGCCTCCTATTCGAACGACAGATTTGTCACTGGCTATTGTTCCACACATCGCAAGTCTCGTGTGAGGTAGGAAGTCCCTATTTCCTGCACATAAGTGCTTCCAAGGCGGACTTTTGCCCGTGCGGGCAACAAAAACAGCGAAGTTTTAGCTTCGGTATCCCGGCCTCGCCGATGAGGAACGAGGCCACGCACATCACTGAAACGTCAGACCAAACTGGACGCGTGCGCCCACATCGCGATTGCCGCCGCGTGGCCAACATTCATCGAACGCGTCGATCCTCGCTGGGTAATGTGGACGATCACCTCGGCAAGGTCGCGCATTTCCTGGCTCAAACCGGAGGATTCTTCGCCGAAAATCAGGCACGCTCGCTTCGGCAGTTCAGTGGATTCCAGTGGCTTGGAGCCCTCCACGTTATCGACGCCGACGAGGCTCATTCCGCGCTCTGCACATGATCGGGCAAGGTCTTCGGGGGTCTGGCAGTGTTCGACCTGCAGGTAGCGGTCAGTCACCATTGCCCCGCGACGATTCCAACGACGACGCCCAACAATGTGGACTCGGCTGGCTCCCAGCGCATTCGCAGTGCGCACGATAGAACCGATATTGAAGTCATGACCGAGGTTCTCGATTGCAACCTCGAACGGGAGTGCATGGGCTGCGATGTCTTCGCGGATTGCGTCCATCGTCCAGTAGCGATACTGGTCTTCAACGTTGCGATGATCGCCGTTCTTCAGTAGTTCAAGATCGTACTTTTCATCGGTCGGAAGCTCGCCAACCCACGGACCAACACCGGGCAGGCTTTCTAAAGCAGGCGTGGCCTCGTCCCCCATTGCGCCATGGGAGAGCGCACGGTCTGGCACCTGCGCACCGCGCTCACCGGCGCTGACGACATCCTGATAAACATCACTCACGGGCATAACGATAGCGTCTTGCATTACATAGCAAGCACAAGCGAGGGAAATAATGGCACGATTAAGACATGTCTCCACGTCATGCACTCTTGTCCCAAGACGAACAAATCGTCCGCCACATGCGCACGCACTTCAAAGCCATCCTTGGCAATACGCTAGCTGAGCTGATTCTGATCATTGTCGGAATCTTCACATCGGTCTACCTACCGACTGAGTGGGCGCCCTACAGCTACGAAATCGTCTGGGCAATCGTCATCGTCGCGACATTCCCGATCTTCATCATGCCCTTCATCCGCTGGTTCACCACGACCTTCACGCTGACCACGAAACGCATCATCACGCGCCACGGCATCATCAACAAGAAGGGACACGACCTGCCCATCACGCGCATTTCCGACGTGGCAATGGACCGCGACTTTATCGACTGCATCTTCGGGTGTGGCACTCTGACTCTGCAGACCAGCGCAGACGACCCGCTTGTCCTGCACGATGTTCCGCGCGTCGAATACGTTCAAGTTGAGATCTCGAACCTGCTGTTCAACGACATTCAGGGCGCAATCGACGCAGACCCTGAATAAACCCTTCTTCATGTCTTTCCCTGATATTCCACATAGGATGAAGACATGACTGATAACGAAATCGCGCCCAAGGCGCTCACCGACATGCCACCTGTTTCCGCATGGCTTTCCGACATGGACGGTGTTCTGGTCAAGGAAAACCGCGCGCTTCCCGGAGCTCAGCAGTTCCTCGAGGCACTGCGCACCAGGAACATCCCATTCTTGGTTCTGACGAACAACTCAATCTTCACCAACCGCGACCTGTCTGCTCGACTTGAACGGTCCGGTTTGGATGTTGCCGAGGAGCATATTTGGACTTCGGCAAACGCGACCGCAGCATTCCTGTCGCAACAGTCGCCCAACTCGTCCGCATTCGTGATTGGCGAGGCTGGATTGACGACCGCGCTCCACGGCGCTGGCTACATCATGACCGATCAGGATCCTGAGTACGTGGTGCTCGGCGAGACACGTAACTACGACTTCAACGCGATTACCCGAGCAATCCGACTAATCGAAAGTGGCGCAAAATTCATCGCCACCAACCCGGACGTCACGGGCCCCTCGGATGAAGGCACACTGCCCGCGACCGGTTCGATCGCAGCAATGATCACCGCAGCCACCGGTAAGCGCCCCTACTTCGTCGGCAAACCGAACCCCGTGATGATCCGCGCAGGTCTGAACAAGATCGGCGCCCACTCTGAGCACGCTGCAATGGTCGGCGACCGCATGGACACGGATATTCAGGCGGGTGTTGAAGCCGGTCTGCGCACGCACCTTGTGCTGTCCGGCTCAACGTCGATCGAACAAATTGAACAGTACCCGTACCGCCCATTCGGAATTCACGAGGGTATTGGTGAGCTGATTGAACTGGTCGAGGCATTCGCCGACTGACCGCCTATTTTCCCTTCTCGGGCTGATTGCTCGAGCTCTTGACGAAACTGCCCCCAGCCTCAAGTGAACTGTTCCCCGGGAGAAAAACTGAATTAATCAGTCCAACTTCCGGGGGACAGTTCAAAGGTTGGGGCACTTTCATATGTGGCGCTCTACGGAGCGAAAGGTGTGGCGAAACCGTCCCATCGTCTATGCCACCTACCGTCTAGACTGTGAAGCATGACGAATGACTCTCAAAAAGCCCGCCTGTCCGAACTCGTCAAGGAACTTGCCGTCATCCACGAAAAGGTGACTCTGGCTTCCGGTCGCGAATCTGATTTCTACGTTGATATGCGTCGCGCAACGCTTCACCACGAAGCTGCACCCCTGATCGGCCACGTCATGCTCGATCTTTTGGAAGAATCCGGTTTTGCGCCGGGCGAAGACTATGTTGCAGTTGGCGGTCTGACCATGGGAGCGGACCCCGTTGCAGCCGCAATGATGCATGCCGCTTCTTCGCGTGGCCTCGACCTTGATGCTTTCGTTGTGCGCAAAACCGCCAAGGACCACGGCATGAAGCGTCGCATTGAGGGGCCGGACGTGGTCGGCAAGCGCGTGGTTGTCCTCGAAGACACCTCGACCACTGGCGGTTCGCCTCTGGAAGCTGCCACTGCTCTGCGTGAAGCAGGAGCCGAGGTCGTTGCGGTTGGAGTCATCGTTGACCGCGCAACCGGCGCTAAGGAACGCATCGAGGCTGAGGGATTCCCCTACTTCTATGCGCTCGGTCTTGAAGATCTCGATCTGGCCTGATTTCGCGGTAGAAATCTCATGCGAAATCGACTCTTCACGGGACGCTGCTCAGTGTATTTGAGCACGGTTGCCGTTCTCACGCTTGCTCTTGGCGCGTGCTCGCCATCGCCCCAGCCAAACCCGCAGTCTGCCCCCACAGCGCAGTCAATCGGATCTGAGGCTGAATCGGGGATCTATGCCGATCCTCAATCGGCTCCATCGCTTCCCGAGATGGACGCTCCTACGGAGGGGTGCCAAGCGATGGATGACATCCTCGCCCAGGCACTCGAGTCCTTGCCTGAAGGACAAGCCTTTACTGAAGCAACACTTTCGGGCGATTCCACCACTGCAACTACCACGTGGGCTTCCTTCGTCAAGGCTTTTGCCTCGGCGCAGACTGATGCTCTAGTGCAAGCAGGATCGGTGGATTCCACTGGTACTCATGCAACGGAAGCCTTCAAAGCGTACGCGGACGCAAGTGCACGCCTGTCTGATGGCTCCTTAAACGAATACGTTGATGATCGGGCTGGCGAAGAAGCAATTAAGACCGGAAAGACGCCCGAGTTGAACCCCGAATATGCATCAACTGTGGAGCTCTTTAACTCCGCGCACATCACTTTGACCGAGTGTCTTCCGCACTGGCCAATCGTGTTCTAAGGTAGAGTTCCAAGGCAGATCTCCAAGGAAGATTTTCAGGCCTGTAAAGAATTTCGCTTCCCTACACTGACGAACCAGGCCCCTCGGTTTCTGAGGGGCCTCGTTTCGTGCCGGCAAAACTGGAAATCTACCGACCCGCTAGATCACGATTCTGTTCACGGGAACGGGCGAATAACCCACGGGGCCGTGTTGTAGTACCCGTAGCTGGTCCACACGGAATCAACACGAGCCGGATTCCCCATCCAGTCGGTGTGGACAACCCTCTCATTACCCAAGTAGAGCGACACGTGCGTCACTACGCCACCCGACGTGTAGAAGATCAAGTCGCCACGTTGCCTTTGCGACAGCGGAAGGTATTGGAATCCGGAGTAGTTGTAGAGCTCCTGCGAGGTGCGATAGGCCGGCCACGCATGCTTGTGCACGTTAATCGGTTGTGGATCAAGGCCACCTGCGTGTAGTGCTTGAAGCACCAAACCCGAACAGTCAAAGCCTAAGTTGTACGGACCAGCTCCACCCCAAGTGTAAGGCGATCCCACCTGCGCCAAAGCGTAGGAAATCATTGCTTCAATGTGTTCGGAGCGACTTGCACTAAGCGAAACGGTCGGCGCAACTTGATACTGGTCAACGTACCAAGAATACCCGGTTCCCATCGCGTTCCATGTGCGCTCGTCGACAACGCCCGTTTGTGGCAGGCCCGCTCGACGTTGGAAGTTACGCACTGCCGACATAAAACCACTGTCAACGGACGCCAGCTTCATCGGGTGCCAGATACCTAGGCGCTGTTGAACGATTCTGACTTTCACGCCGTTCATGCCGTAGGTCAGAGTATTGGTAGCCCATCCAAGGGACTGAATTGACATTGTCGGTTGTAGATAGCCGGCGGGAGCTTGGTAGTTGACCCATTGACCCGATGAGAGGAAGTTGTACCATTTCCCGTCGATCGTGCGGCCAGCATTCGCCATGATGCCTGTAGCGGGATCAAGGTAGTACCAATCCAAACCAACCCGTTGCCATCCAAGGCCGACTTCACCTGAAGGCTTACGGTAATGCCAGCCATCTGCGCGCTTGTGCCAGCCAGTCAACATCGCGCCATCTGATGCGAACTCATAGGACTTCCCGCCGATGGTTCGCTCGCCTGTCGCCATGATGCCTGTAGCGGGATCAAGGTAGTACCACTTCTTACCGGAGGCGACCCAGCCGCGGGTTTCAGTACCGTTGGAGTTCAGGAAGTGCCAGCCATCTGCGCGCTTGTGCCAGCCGGTCCACATCGCGCCGGAGGCCTTGAAGAAGTAGGTTTCGTTTCCTACTTGCTTCTGGTCGATGGCCATCTGCCCCGTTGCAGGGTCAAGGTAGTACCAAGCGCCTCGGTCACTCAACCAACCATAAACTTCGGCGCCGGACGTAGCCGCGTAATGCCACCCATCGGACATCTCAACCCAACCGGTACGCATCGCACCAGAACCATCAAACAAATAAAAAACAGAACCAACCTGATGACGACCCGTCTTCATCTGCCCCGTTACAGGGTCAAGGTAGTACCAAGTACCTCGATCATTCAACCACCCACGAACTTCGACGCCGGACGTAGCCGCGTAATGCCACCCATCGGACATCTCAACCCAACCGGTACGCATCGCACCAGAACCATCAAACAAATAAAAAACAGAACCAACCTGATGACGACCCGTCTTCATCTGCCCCGTTACAGGGTCAAGGTAGTACCAAGTACCTCGATCATTCAACCAACCTGTGGTAAGAGCGCCAGACGCGGATGCGTAGAACCACGAATCAGAGTTGCGGAACCAGCTACTTGCCATGGTCCCGTTCGCGTCAAAGTAGTAGGTGGAGCCGTTAATGCGCGCCCATGAGTCTTTCAGGAGCGTCCCGTCGGGTTGTTTCCACTGCCAGACGCCGGAGTAGATCCATGAACCTTCAGGGGATTGCAAAGGTTCGTGGGCGGTCGTCTTTTTCGGGGTATCGACAGGCGCTGTGGTTTCAGCTCCTAGAGGTGAAGTACCCCCATTTTGATTCTGCGGGTTTTCTTGGGGATCACTCTGGGTTGTGACGGGTGCAGGTGCGCTTTCACCGTTTTCGTCAGCAAACGTGGCAACGTTCGTCGACAGGACAAGCCCAGAGATGACAAATGCGCTTGCCAATGTACGCCACGGGACTTGATGTGAAACTCTCATTGTTCCCCTGTATTGCAACTCCGGCGATGACACCATAATCAGCCAGATTGGATTACTAGTAACTACTACTCGGTGGCCATCGAGTCAGATGGCGCATGTTACTGAACACTCGCGAATCGACGAAATGAGCACGTTGACTTCCAGTCTACACAGCACGTCGAACAATTTAACGTTCGGGGTTGCGCGGATTCACGAGGCCACCCAGACGTTCAGGAACGCCATGCTCCAGAAGCGTCGAAGGAGTAGATTTTTCCACCAATATTCTTCGAGGTGTTTGCGACCATGATGCCTGTTGAGGGATCCATGTAGTACCAGTAGCCGTTCACGACTGCCCAGCCAACAACCTCGGCACCACTGGTTGAAGAGTAGTGCCAACCATCGCTCAGACGTTCCCAGCTGGTCGACATCGCACCCGAAGCGTTGAACACGTAGGTGGTTCCATTGATCGTACGTCGGCCGGTCTGCATGATTCCCGTGGTGGGATCAAGGTAGTACCACGTTCCTCGATCAATCAACCAGCCGTAGGTTTCGTACCCGGATGCGTTGAGGTAACGCCAACCGTCAGAGTTTGATATCCAGCCGGTCTTCATTGCGCCATTGGCGTCGAAAGTGTAGGTCCTGCCACCAATTGTCTTGGAAGCATTTTCAACCATGACGCCATTTGATGGATCGAAGTAATACCACGTCCCATTCAGACCCAGCCAGCCGAGGTGCTCAACGCCGTTGGAATCGGAATAGCGCCAGCCTTCCTTCAGCTTGGCCCATCCGGTAGACATTGCACCTGAAGCGTTGAACACGTAGGCGGTTCCACCGATCGTGTGGCGTCCGGTCTTCATGATTCCCGTGGACAGATCAAGGTAGTACCAGGTGCCGTTCAGGTTTAACCAGCCGAAGACTTGGTCGCCCGATGCGTTGACGTAGTGCCAGCCTTGCGACGTGGAGGCCCAACCGGTCTTCATCTTGCCGTCAATGTCGAAGACGTATCGCTTTCCGTTGATGGTCTTTGCCGTGTCTGCGACCATCTTGCCGGTCGTCGGATCAAGGTAGTACCAGGTTTCGCCGAGCTTAAGCCAGCCGGAAGTGTATAGGGCTCCCGCATATCCACCTGAAGGCTGGAAGTAGTACCAGGTGCCATCCTCTTCGTGCCAGCTGGTATTCATCCAGCCTGTTGAATCAAAGTGGTAGATGTGCCCATTGATTTTCGCCCAGGTTGATGCAATCTGAAGGCCGGTGCCGTAGGTAGCCCAACGCCAATTGCCACCAATGTTCTGCCAGTTTCCTCCGGACGGGGCGTAGGGAGTGGTAGAGGTTGTCACCGTTGAAGGGGACAAAGGATTGACGCCCGACTGCAGGTCCATCTGAGCTGGTTGCGGAATACTTACCCCTGTTGCACTCTGCGCGGAGTCGGCGCTTGTCGCTTTAACTCCGGGAATGATGAGCGCGGCAGCTACGAGGCCAAGCAGAGCCGTTCGCTTCGTCATACGCAGTTTCATTGGCGAGTTCTTCCTTCAATCGACTGATCGTTGATGGGAGTCAACGGGCACACGTCGAGCAGACATGTCATTACAGAGTATCGGTGAACAAAATGAGGGAGCAAGAGCTCAACCACATTATTATCACCAATCACATTAGTAACAGTAGTAACAATAGCCCCATTTAATGCTGGTACGCACTCACATATGCGGAACAGCCCGCATCACACGACGCGTCAAAGAACGCGGAGCAAACTTCATCAACGCCATCCCGACCTTCGCAGGAACAGTCGGCGTGACCAGCACTTTCCCGCGACGCACCGCGTCAAGGCCAGCAGTCACAACTTCCTCAGGGGTCGCCAAGAACGCATCCGGCATCTCTTCCATATCGACACCAGCCTTTGTAAAGAATTCAGTACGAACCGGCCCCGGCATAACAGCGGTAGCAGTCACTCCCGAGCCTCGTAATTCCTCCGACAGGCCCTCGGTGAACGCAACGACCCACGCTTTATGCGCGGAGTAGGTGCCCGCCCCTGTCCGCGATGCTACCGACGCCGTGTTGATGATGGCACCTCGGTGGCGCACGCGCATCGACCGAGCTGCATGATGCGACAACACCATCACCGCACGAACCATGACATCCAAGCCATAGAGCTCAGCATTAAGGTCGTTGTCAGGGAAGGCGGTGCCCAGCCCGAATCCAGCATTGTTCACCAGCAGATCGACGGGCTTCAGAGCAGAAGCGCCCACTTCAGCACCACCCACATCCAGACGCTCAGCGACGCGAGCCAGCTGGTCAGGATTCGCCAAGTCAGCGACGATCACCTCCGCGTTAATCCCCACGTAGGCGTGAAGCCGCTCCGCAAGCTGATGCAATGTCGCTTCACTCCGTGCCACCAGGACCAGGTCATGGCCACCTGCAGCCAGTTGCCAACAAAACTCTTCGCCAATGCCCGACGTCGCGCCGGTAACAAGTGCAGTTCCCATGAGATAAGCCTACGAGGCAAAGCACGCCAGCGTCAGGGACGTTCACCCACAACTACCGCAGGAGCGAAAGAAACTGACAAACAGGTCTTTGGTGAACAAGCGCGGGCTCAATCCGCGAACAAGCGAGGCCGGAGCCTGCCGGCTAGGGTTTATCCCATGAGATTTGCTACCTGGAACGTCAACTCCATCCGCACCCGCGTCGATCGCGTCATCGCTTTCCTTGAACGCTCGAGCACAGACGTACTGGCGATGCAGGAAATCAAGTGCAAGCCCGACCAGTTCCCCGTCGACCAGTTCACCGAAGCGGGGTACGAGGTTCGGATTCACGGCCTGAATCAGTGGAACGGTGTTGCGGTAGCCTCGCGCCTACCGATTCTTAAGGTCGAGGATCATTTCGCGGGCCAACCCGCATTTGGGAATCCTCCGGTTGTGGAGGCTCGCGCGCTCGGCGTTACTGTCGAATCGCCCGATAGCTCACCGTTCACGATCTGGAGCCTGTATATCCCGAACGGTCGTGAGCTGACCGACCCTCATTACGTCTACAAGCTCGAGTGGCTACGCGTCTTGAAGGAAAACGGTGTGAAGTGGCTGTCTGAGGACCCGAAGGCGCAGATCGCCATGGTCGGTGACTGGAATGTCGCCCCCTTTGATGAGGACGTGTGGGACATGACCGCATTTGCCGACGCCACCCACGTCTCACAGCCCGAGCGCGACGCATTCTTTGCTTTCGCCGATGATGGGTGGGACGAAATCACCCGCGACCGCGTCACCAACTACACCTACTGGGATTACCAGAAGCTACGCTTCCCGAAGAATGAGGGCATGCGCATTGACTTTGTGTACGCCTCCCCCGCGTTGGCGTCGCGTGTGGTTGAGGCTCAGATCGATCGGGATGAGCGTAAGGGCAAGGGCGCGTCGGATCACGTGCCAGTCATCATCGACATTGCCGACTGACCACTTGGGATCAGAGCCACCTTCGCGCCTGAAAGTTAGGCATTCACGAGGCCCTGCAATTGGGCGTTGAGCTGCGACCATTGTTCCTTATGCCAGGGGCCGAATTCTTGTGAACCAAGGAACGCTGCGGTCGCATCGTGTTCACGGTCAACCCAGAGGAACGAGCCTGAGACTCCGAAGTGGCCGAATGTTGTGGCCGGGGCATCTGGGGCGGTCCAGTGCGGGTTCTTCGTTCCCCGGATTTCAAGGCCGAGGCCCCACGGGCACGGGTTATGCCGACCATATCCGGGGACAACGCCCGCGAGGTTGGGGAACTGCGGGGTTACCGCTTCAGTCGATAGCGCATCGCTGATCAAAGTTGGATGCAGGAGCTCCTGGCCGAGGATCAGCAGGTCATCGATACTTGCTCGCCCAGAGCGTGCGACTGAACCGGGAACGTCCGCCGTTGTCATGCCCAGAGGCTCGATCACGGATTCTTCAATCCATCGACCGATGTCTGTTCCCGTTGCTTCGGCAACCGCATCACCAAGGATCTCGAAACCGGCGTTGGAGTAAACACGTCGTTTTTCGACGCCGAACTGTGCATCGCGAGATTCTGCGGGCAAGCCCGAGGCGTGAGCCAGAAGGTGGCGAATCGTGGACCCTTCGGGACCAGCCGGATCGCCCAAACTGATAAAGCCTCGCTGGACTGCAACCAGCGTTGACCATGCCATCAGAAGCTTCGTGACAGACGCCAGCGGATAGACGGTCGACGTGTCACCAACCTTGACCAGGGTCTGTCCCCCAGCATTCAACGCATACGCATGAGCAAAAGGAATATCCATCAGTTCGCTCGTGATGACTGCCATGCGTGTCCCCTTCTGCGTTGTGACGCTCGCTCGACTATCCGGGCCGTGCTGTTATCGGTGTGCCCCCTATTCTAAACGCGCCCTTATCGGCCACGAGTTCTGGTGACAAGCGCACGTGTGGGGCGCGCGTTGAAAACCTGCGCCCCACACGGCCTCGTGAATCAATCAGCAGGAGAAGATGTCCGGCTCTTCACCTTCTGCGACTACGTGCATCGACAGAGTCTCCAAGTCTTCGGAAACATCGACGCGAACGGTCGAGCCATCGCCAACCTCGCCGGCTAGAAGCATCTTCGCCAGCTTGTCACCGATTTCCTTCTGGATCAGGCGACGTAGCGGACGAGCACCGTAAGCTGGGTCGTAGCCAATCCGGGTCAGCAGACCGCGGGCAGGCTCGGACACGTCGAGCGTGATGCGACGGCTCTCAAGACGCTTCGCGAGCTGGCCGACCATCAGGTCAACAATGCCAGCCAAGTCCTCCGCCGACAGCGGGTCGAACATGACCGTCTCATCCAGACGGTTTAAGAACTCCGGCTTGAATGCATGACGCACCGTCTCCATCACCGCATCACTCTTCATCTCTTGCGTCAAAGACTGATCGGATAGGAACTGCGAGCCAAGGTTCGATGTCAAAATCAAGATCGTATTCCTGAAATCAACCGTGCGACCCTGACCGTCAGTCAAGCGACCATCGTCGAGAACCTGAAGCAGAATGTCGAAGATTTCCGGATCAGCCTTTTCGACCTCATCCAAAAGGATCACCGAATACGGACGACGGCGAACAGCTTCGGTCAGCTGACCACCCTGCTCGTATCCAACGTATCCCGGAGGGGCACCGACGAGGCGCGCGACCGAATGCTTCTCGGAGTACTCCGACATGTCGATGCGAATCATCGCTCGCTCATCATCGAAGAGGAACTCCGCCAGCGACTTCGCCAGCTCCGTCTTACCGACACCCGTCGGACCGAGGAACAGGAACGAACCGGTCGGACGATTCGGATCCGCAATCCCCGCACGGGAACGCCGAACCGCATCGGACACCGCCGCGACGGCCATCTTCTGACCAATCAGTCGATGCCCGATCGCATCTTCCATGGTCAGAAGCTTCTCGGTTTCCGTCTGTAGGAGCTTACCGGTCGGGATACCCGTCCAGGACTCCACGACTTCCGCGATCTCAGCCGGCCCAACCTTCTCTGCGATCATCGGCTCGCCGGCTGCTTCATCTTCCGTTTCAGCGTTCGCCTCGGCTTCGCCAATCTGGCGTTCGACCGCGGGGATTTCGCCGTTCTGAAGCCTTCCGGCTTCTTCCCAACGATTCTCACGGATAGCAAGTTCCAACTGAGTATGCAGTTCATCCAGCTGAACGCGCAGATCACCGACCTTGTTATGCCCGGCCTTCTCTGCCTCCCAGCGCCCAGTCAATGCAGTCAGCTCTTCCTGCTTATCAGCGAGGTCCGCACGAAGCTTCTCTAGGCGAATCTGGGTCGCTTCATCCGTCTTATCCGAATCAGATTCGGTCAGATAGGATTCTTCCATTCGCAGACGATCCACCTGGCGACGCAACTCATCGATCTCGATCGGGGAAGAATCAAGTTCCATCCGCAGACGAGACGCAGCCTCATCAATCAAGTCGATCGCCTTATCCGGCAGTTGACGCCCCGTGATGTAGCGATCCGACAAGGTTGCCGCCGCAACGAGCGCACCATCGGAAATTGTCACCTTATGGTGAGCCTCGTACTTCGGCGCAATACCGCGCAAGATCGCAACCGTATCCTCAACGGACGGTTCGCCGACGAAAACCTGCTGGAATCGACGTTCCAGAGCCGGGTCCTTTTCAATGTTCTCGCGATACTCGTCCAGCGTGGTCGCGCCGACCATGCGCAGTTCGCCACGCGCAAGCATCGGCTTGAGCATATTGCCAGCATCCATCGCACCTTCAGACCCACCACCGGCACCGACGACCGTGTGAAGCTCGTCGATAAAGGTGATGACCTGCCCGTCAGAGCGCTGGATTTCTTCGAGGACAGCCTTCAGACGCTCCTCAAATTCACCGCGGTATTTCGCGCCTGCCACCATCAATGCCAGGTCGAGAGCAATAAGCGTCTTATCCTTCAGGGATGCCGGGACATCGCCCGCGACAATACGCTGAGCCAGCCCTTCGACAACCGCGGTCTTACCCACACCGGGCTCACCGATGAGGACAGGGTTGTTCTTCGTACGACGCGACAGTACCTGCACAACGCGACGAATCTCCGCGTCACGACCGATCACCGGGTCGAGCTTACCTTCGCGAGCAACCTCGGTCAGGTCTCGCCCGTACTTCTTGAGAGCTTCGAAGCTCCCCTCCGGGTCAGGTGATGTAATCGGATTCGGACGGAGCGTCTTCAGAGCTTCCTCCAAAGCGGTGGGCGGTGCCGCGTTGTTAGAAAGAATGGTGCCGGCCTCACTCTTTGACGCGGCAAGCGCAATCATCAGGTGTTCAGTCGATACATAAGCGTCGCCAGCCTTTTCTGCACGCTTCTGAGCGTCGTTGATGACTCCCATCAGAGCCTGGTCTGCCTGAGCGTTTTGGGCGGTCGAACCTTGAATACTTGGCAGTGCGAGCAGAGCGTTACGCGCTCTCGCGCCGATCGTCTTACGGTCGGCACCGACGGCATCGAGAAGCGCCGTCGCAATTCCTTCGTTCTGAGTCAGCAGAGCATTCAAAAGATGCAGGGGCGTAACTCCCGGGTTGCCAGCTGCCCTAGCTGACTCGAGTGCAGAGCCAATGGCTTCCTGCGCTTTCGTCGTGAATTCGTTGGTCATGTTTCCTCCAGTGACGTATTGCGTCGAGATATGGCACGCGACGATCCCACGCGCGTCTACATATATCAACGCTCCAAAGTTGAGTCTATTCCACTCAACTTTGTTTTTCTCGTCGAAAACTCAACTTCCACCCCTTCGGCCTCCCTATTCACGAGGCCAGCTAGTCACCCTCAGTCGGCAAAGGTGATCTGACAAGCGAAAACCCCACCCGGCACATGCCGGGCGGGGCCTCGTCAATACGAACTAGATCAGGCGGTAGCTACACCCTCGCGGCGCACCATCGCAGCCTCGAAGTCCTTCGTCCCCACGAAGATTTCATTCGTGTACGGGTTACGGCCGAGCTTGCGCGAACGGTAGATCACGTAGCCGAGAGCCAGAATGTTGGCAACCAGAGCGAGAATCGAAACAAACAGGTTCACATTCGGATTATTCACAGACTGAACCGAGAAGTTCGAGTAGTCCTGGAACGCGGGAATAACCTGCGCGAACATACACCAGAGAGCCAACGTGTTTGCACGATTCTGGATCCACCCACCCTTATTCCAGAAGGCATTGGCAACTGTCGGCGCAAGAAGCAGGGCAACACCGCAGTACCAGGCGTGAGTCGGCAAGCAGTTGTAGGTGTAGCAGAAGTTCCAGAGGTCGTAGGCGACAATGAACACCCACGTCATGTCCGGCCAGAGCATGTCCTGCTTCTTTCGAGAAGCGTAGATACCAAACCAGCCGGTCATTAGGAAGATATTGATCAGACCCGCAATGCCATTGAAGACATTGTGCCAGCCGCCCATCAGCGTGACACCTTCGGAGGAAACCCAGGTCGTGCCGAATGCGCGGAATGCCGACTCAAAATCAGAGACGACGGCAATCAGAATATTGATCGCAACAATAACGAACGGGAAGCACTTGAATGCGTGTGAACGACCGATCTTTCCCCAGCCATACTTCAGCATCATGAAGCCAATACAGCCAGCAGTTGCCGCATAGAGCTTCGCGTAGTGGAACCAGCTATTCATGTGCACGTAGGTCGGGTTATTGAGCGCCCACTCCACGCCCTGTCCGGCACCTACGTAGATCGCAATGAAATAGACCGTCAAAATAGCCGGTAGCACAAGGAAACAGAAGATGCCTCCCGCCTTTGTGCGACGCGCGATCTCATTCGCTCCGATGAGGGCAGCGAAAACTAACGCCCACCCAATCCACTGATATGCGGCATGTTCGCCGTAGACCTCGAACAACATTGTTCTTGCCTTCCTTGCATCACAGGACATCGAGTCGTGACGCGGAGTCAAGAAACGAAGGTCTGCCCTTCGGGATCAGGATCCAGATTCAAGGCGCGCGCCACCACAGATATGAACTGACTCACACAGTTTAGAGCCAACATTTACACCCTGTCAATCACTGTTTGAGCTCCGCGTATTTCCCTCAATGAAGAAATCCCTCATCAATCGAGTTGAACGAGATCGTCAATCTGGAGGGTGTGGGCGACGATTCGTTTAACCGCCGCTTCGCTGATATCCGGGTGCGTTCTCATCAGGGAGATCAGACCGACGATAAGCATGTAGAAGGTCTCGTAAAGGTCACCAATTTTGATCTCATGGTGTCGGCGGAAATCTTCTACGGTGTTATCCACAACGAAGTGCGCGATACGGTCGGCCGCGCGGTCAATGAACTGCAGATACAGTTGCCCGTTCCCAGTCCCCGCCAAGCTCATGCTGAATGGGCCGTCTTGATCGATGATCGAACACATAAGATGCACTGCGTCATCAAGAGCTTTATCAACGTTTCCGAGTTCTCGCCCTTCGTTCCAGTGACGAACCTGAGCAAGAAAGTCATCAATCACACTGTCAAGGACCGCCGAGGCGGCTTCATCTTTGGTCGCAAAGTAGTGGTAGAACAGCGAGCGCGTGAGGTTCGCTCGCTTCGAAATTGAAGAAACCGTCATCGCTGTAGCCCCACGCTCAACAATCTCAGCTCGGACAGCGTCGAGGATTTGAGAACGCGTCGTTTCACCGCGTTCATTCAGCAGTGGATAAGCTGTAGCTCGCGATGTGAGCGGAGCGCCCATCACATCCCCCCATTTTTAATGACTTTGTCTGCCACATGATCGGCAGAGTCTCTACGCTAGTGTCGCAAACAGCGCACTATTCGCTGTAGTCGCCGTCCGTGTCCGATTCCGATGGAGCTGGGCCGAATCTCTCATCTACTTCCTCAAAGAAGGAGGAGATTGTGCTGAGTCCACATTTGCACTGAGTAACAAGTTGCGCGTCAGAAAGCCCCCACTCACAGTCCAAGTTCATTTCTGCCAAAATGCGAATCTCACCGTTCTTTTCAACGAACGAAGCCATCGGCCACAGGTGAGTCGCATGCCAATCTTCAATCAGTAACTCGACTTCTGACCTCAACTGAGAATCAACGAGGGTGCTTCGAAAGGCAAGAATTGTGAAGATTTCGTTCTTCTTGCCGGTGAGCCGGAACACGTACTGACTCGAATCGAAACCTGTCACAAAGTCACCGTCGTCGTCGATCCCCCAATTCCAACCCTGTGAGTCGAAAAAGAACCCGATACGTTCAAGGGTGACTGGACGAGTCAGATCCAGCTGATCGGGCTGGTCCGAACGATCCTGCACATCATCTGCCGAAGAAGCTGCCCCACCTTGGTCTTCCCCGTTGGCGTCTTCACCAAGAACCTGGAGGGAGTGAAGTTCTTGCAGGTCTGCGTCTACATCTAGGACGACGCCATCTTTGGAAAAAGCGTCCTTTGGCACTTCGCCTGTTACTTGGGCATTCAAGATCTTCTTAATTCGATCAAAGATTCCGCTCATAACGACAGCTCCTCGTTCAGTTCTTCAAAAAATTGCATGCCCGTGCCAAGCGCACAATCGATCTGCTGGTAGAGCTGTTCGTCCGTTGCGCCAGACTCCCAGTCAACAGTGTTCTCTACTCGAATATTGACGACTCCCTGATCGTTAAGGGTCAAGCAGACTTTTGGCCAGAGGTGCTTCCTATGCCAGTCGGCAATAAAAGCACGTGCCTCTGGTAGACGGTCTGGATTGATGGGGTTACCCCAGCCACCCAGGATATGGAGAATCTCTTGGTTCGTTCCAGTCAACAAAAAATAAAAGGTGTAGCCATTCCAGCGACCGCCCAAATCGCCTTCATTATCAACGAACCACGTCCAGCTACGTTGATTGAAAAGATCCTTCAGGCGGTCTTGAGTTACCGGGATAGGAATCTTCAATCGATCTGCGCTGTTTGACTCAATGTGACTCATGCTTTCCCTTCCCCTTTTTAACGAAACCACCGTTTATCTCTACCAATAACGCTAAGAAGCGCATTGTTTCACGAGGTCGACACCTGCGCTGAACCGTTCCCCATTCAGGGATGAGCAGTCATCCTAGGCAATCACGTGCCACGGCATCGTTGCCGACCCATCATTGTTCCCAGTCTAGAAGAAACCATGTAGAAATCATCTTGCATTTAGCGTCAAGCTGGTGTGTACATGATCCATGTCAGAATCGTGATATGAATGTTGCCGACTTCTTCACTTAAATCCCAAAACAGCGTCATGCGCCCGCTTGGCTCGACGATTGACAATCCCGGAAAAGAAACACGAACACCCTCGCAGTTTTCAGTGAAGAGAACCTTCTCTGCCGCTCAAGAAGAAGCGAACCAAGAAGAATCTCGTCGACGCTGAGGAAAACACCCAGGGTGCGCGTGAGGGCGAGGCGGTATCACTACCAGCCTCGCCCTCACGCGAAAGACACTGTCAGGACATCACTGCCACTGATACGGCGAACCCATCTGGGTGGCGCGGATTTGCGAACGCTTACGATTCGTCATCACCAGCCAGATGATGCCAGCAATCAGTAGGAGCAGACCAAGAATTCCAATTCCCGTCGCCCAAGCAACACCCGACATTCCAGCCCCCACCAAATCATCAGCGGAAACACCAGAAATTGCCATCAATCTAGTGGTTTCACCCTCACATTCAACGACGTAATCTCCGGGCGCCAGACCATCAATGTAGAAAGTGTTCGTCGTGCTCGTCGACATCTTGTATTCGGTGTCCGTTTCAACCGAGGTGACCTCACACGAGTAGAGGGCGCTCGCGTAAGCCGAAGGATCCGAAGTTGAGGTCGTCACAATCAGCGATCCGCCCTCACCGATGGTGATTGTGTCACCAGAGCGGATCTCATTCGTTCCGGCAATAGCACCGTCAAGATCGAGACCACCCAGAGTGCCCGCCAACAGGGAAATCGGGGCAACGATAAACATCATCAGCAAGCCAATGACCATCATGATGATCGAACCGACACGGCTAGGAAGCTTCTGAGGCACACCCGGCATCGGCATTCCAGCAACGTTGGGACCACCAGCCTGTTGGCCGCCATAGGGCTGTCCCATCGGCTGATTCATCGACTGACCAGGGTACTGAGGTGCGCCAGAATTCCACTGCGCTTGCGCACCCTGCGGATAGCCCGCGCCACTACCATTGGACGTCCCACCCGCGTAAGAACCGTAGGTTGGATTCGATGAACCAGAAACCTCGCCGTACTGAGGCCACGGTGTTTGGGATGAAGCCTGAGGGGTTTGTCCGTTGAAACCGGTGGCGGAACCACCGTTCGGCTGACTACCAGTCGGATCGGTGTTCATTTCGGGGGTCATCAGTCCTCCAGATCAATAGTGAATTCTTATCCATCGTATCGGTGAAGAAGCGTCCTGTCTTTGGGGAGCAACCCCGATCAAGCCCTGATTTTTCGTAGAGAACAGCGCAAAGCACTCTGATCAGCGGCACGCGAAATCCAAACGTTCAGCGCGCAGAGCTTCGACGCCTGGAACATCAAGTGGCGCCAGTTCAAGCCCTGTAGCGCGGGTAAGAAGCAAGTCGGCAAGCTCAGGATTTCGAGCTAAAACGGGTCCATGCATATAGGTGGCAATAACGGATCCTTGAACGACACCATCGTAGGCAATAGGCTCCGGCGTCATCCCTTCGGGAGTTCCGTTGCCAACGCCCGCAATGACGCGACCAAGCGGACGTGCGTTGGGCCCAAGAAGCGTTCCACCACCGTGGTTTTCAAAACCGGTCATTGGCTGGGTTAGTCCTTCAAGAAGGGGTTCACAGACAAGCTCACCAATTGCACGATGCCCCTGCGGATCCGTGGTGACATCAAGAACGCCGAGACCTTCGACTCGCTCGCCACGCGCATCGCGATACCAGTGCCCCAAAACCTGCAATGAGGCGCAGATGGCAAGAAGCGGCTTGCCGGCGTCCAAGGCCTGAAGCAAACCCGAGTCGTCGCGGAATTTCTGGGCCGCCAGTGACTGCGCAGTGTCTTCGCCACCGCCTAGAGTGTAAAGATCCAGTTCTGCTGGAATGTCTTCGTTCAAAGACACTGTCACTAGTTCCGCGTCGATGCCTCGACGGCGGGCGCGCTCTGCCAGAATCAGGGCATTGCCCGTGTCTCCGTAGGTGCCCAGTACTTCGGGAAACAGGACCCCGATTCGCAGGGTTGATTCACTCATCGTCCACCCTCCTATCGTCTGGTTGCTGATTTCTGGCGAACATCAAGGATCACTTTAAAGTCTCGAAGAGCCGTGTAGTTCAGCAACATCTCAACCTTGCCGGGTTCAAGGAGCTTCAAGGCGTCCATGGGTAGTGGCGCAAGATCGCAGTGAATTCCCGCGTATTCAAGACGGACGGCCAAATCGGCGCCTCGTTCACCGCACGCGACAACGCGACGATCGCCGGACGCAGACAACGCGGAGAAGTCGACATCCCAGAGCCACGACAGATCCTGTCCGTCCGGAACCTGGCCGTTGACTGCAATCACGACCTGTTTGACACGCGGGTCAACCATCGTCATCGCTTCTTGCCAGCCTGCCGGATTCTTCGCCAACATGATGCGAGCGCGACGCCCATCAACGTCATGAATGGAATACCGTCCGGCAACCTGACGCACTTGACCGATCGCGTTGGCGGCCACCTGCGGATCAATCCCCAATGCGACCGCGGCCGCTACTGCCTGGGCAGCGTTGCCAAGGTTTGCGCGGCCCGGGAGCTGCAGGCGCAAAGGAACGCGAACGTCGTTTGGTCCGTACAGAATTGCCGAGGGCCCGCTTGCTCCTTCCGGCATCAAATCGACGTTGTCGATTGTCCAGTCTGGCGTGGGACGCTCGCGAAGTTCGGGGAGCTTTTCGCCGGGGAAAGCTTCAATAAGATGCCACGAATCGCCGTCCCGGACAACCCTGCCACCGCGCGGATAGGCCGCGGAGTCGCCTCCCCATCCGGCGCCCGCAGCAACCCAGACAACGTTTCGCGCGGTGCTGGCTGCCGACACGATCAGCGGATCGTCACAGTTGCCAATAACAAGGGAATCCGGGTTTTCTTCAACCGCTTGGCGCAGACGGCGTTCAACCGAACCAATTTCACCGACGCGATCCAGCTGATCGCGAGACAGATTGAGGAAGACAAAAACTTCGGGCGAAACATGCGCCGCAACGGCGGGCACGTGCATCTCATCGACTTCAAGGGCCGCGTGTGGCGCGGTCGGCGCGCTCATCAGCGCGGTAATAATTCCCGATCCCATGTTGTCGCCATTCACGTTCGACGCGACCTGACCTGCTGTTTCCAGGGCCGCGCGAACAAATCGGTTGGTCGTTGACTTGCCGTTCGTCCCTGACACGATCACAGAGTTCATCGGGACTGCAAGTTCCGACAGAATATTCGGGTAGATACGGCTGGCGACTTCACCGCCGATCATTCCGCCTGATCCTCGTCCCAGAATTCGCGAGGCCGTGCGGGCAAGTTTGCCCGCACCCAATGCAAGTTGAGCGCGCATCGACAGTCGGTGCGCTGACGAATCGTGAGAACTCATGAGGTAACCCTAACGCGAGTGCAAAACTATCTGCGCGAATACACTTCGGGGCGAGCGTGACTATTGTCAACGCCCGCCCCGAAGATTAAGAGGTTGTAACGGTTAGTCGACGACTGAAATCGTCCCGTCGATCACCCTGACGCCCGCAGGTCCCGCCTCGATAACAGCCCGGATTTTGCGTTCCGGGTACGGGCTTGCCGTACGGATTGGACGCCAGATAGAGATTTCCCTCCCTTGCCCATCGCGGGCAGAAGGATTAACCCACGGGCGCTCACCGCGACGCATCGGCGAGACCACGCCGTTTGCGGACGCGGTGAAAACCCGATCTCGGCGAGCTTCAAATTCGACGATCCGCTGGCGTAGCGCGATGCGTTCAGCTTCAAGACTTTCCACTCGGCGTTCAAGTTCAAGGATCCGCTGGATTCCGGCAAGATTGATGCCTTCATCCTGGCTCATCCTCTGCACATCGCGTAGACGCTGAACGTCGCGTTGCGAGTAGCGACGCCCTCTGCCCTTTGTGCGCGCGGGCGTCACCAAACCGAGGCGATCGTATTGACGAAGAGTCTGCGGATGCATGCCCGCAAGCTCAGCGGCCACTGAAATAACGAACGTCAATGCGTCATCAGAATCGGAAGAACGTCGCCTGACCATCGGTCACTCCTTCGCCTGCTCCATCAGGGTGGCTCGCACGTCCTGGTGATCAAAAGAGTCAGCAAGTGCCTTCACGGCATCTTTCTGTTCCTTGGTCAGGTGTTCAGGAACGGCAACCACGATCTCGATCAGCAGGTCACCCGTGTGCTTCACGGTTTCAACACCGCGTTTGCGCACGCGTAGGACCGCTCCTGATTGAGTTCCAGCGGGCACCTTCACAGTCACGGTATTCCCGTCGATCAGTGGAACGTCAATCTTTGTACCCAAGGCCGCTTCGGCGAACGTCACGGGAACTCTCACGCGCAGATTGTCGCCATCCCGGGTGAATACCGGATGGGGCTCAACGTGGATCGTCACCTGAAGGTCGCCAGGTTGGCCACCATTTTCCCCGGGCATTCCTTTGCCGCGAAGGCGAACCTTCTGACCTTCTTTAATGCCTGCGGGGATACGAACGGTGTTCTTCTTCCCGTCGACTTTCATGGTGAGCGTTGCTCCCTTGAGCGACTCACGGAAAGTGATCGACGTCGACGCGATTCGGTCGGCGCCTTTCCTTGGACGTGGCGGGGTGTTACCAAAGCGGGTACCAGCCCTGTAGTTCGGCTGAGGACCGCCGGCGTTGAAGTCACCGGCTGCTCCACCGAACATTCCGAGGAGATCCTCGATATTGACTCCTGAACCGGAAGTAGAGAAGTTGAAGCTAGTGCCTTGACCACCGAACATCGACGAGAACGCATCTGTGAAGCCGGCACTACCCGGCCCGCCGGCGGAGAACCTAGCTCCTCCACCCATGGCACGGATCGCGTCGTATTGCTTACGCTGTTCCTCGTCAGACAGCACCGCGTAGGCTTCGCCGATTTCCTTGAACTTTGCCTCCGCCTTTTCGTCACCCGGATTCTGGTCGGGGTGATACTGGCGAGCAAGCTTGCGGTAGGCCTTTTTAATCGCTGTTTGGTCGGCATCTTTTGCTACGCCCAGCGTCTTATAGAAATCTTTTTCAAGCCAATCTTGTCCACTCACTTTCACTCACCTCCATCATTCTTTGAGTGTGGGCGGATACGGGTATGTGGTTTATTCAGGGTTGTCCACCATGACCTTCGCAGCGCGCAGAATCTTCTCGTCGCGACGATAGCCGGGCTGAAGGATCTGAGCGATGGTTGCTACCTGAACCTTAGGGTTCACGTTGGCAAGCAGGGCCTCGTGCTGAGCGGGATCGAATTCTTCACCTACAGCGCCGTAGCGTTCCAGGTTGAAGCGCGAGGCCAGAACGCTTTCCAACTTCGTTGCGATCGCAGCAAAGGGGCCGTCTTCGAGGTCCCCGTGAGCGCGGGCCGCATCGATGTCATCGAGAACGCTGATGAGCGCTTCAATGACTTCGCTCTGGCCGGATTCACGATGGCCTGAAGCAGCTTCCTTCGCCCTGCGCACATAGTTCGAGTACTCCTGATTCAGGTTGTACAGGTCAGCGTGCGCACGTGCCAGCTGGTCTTCGAAGTTAGCGATTTTCTCGAGTGCGTTTGCGAGGTCCGAGTCTTCAACTTGTTCCTCGAAGGCGCTCATGTCTGTCAGTGCCTCGTCAGCGGACTGCGCGGTGGCTTCGCCTGCAGTTTCCCCGGTTGATGTGGGCGCGGCCGCGCCGGCTACGAACTGTTCGTCCGAGATCGGTGCGGCCTGCGCCTGCGATGCCTGGTCGTTGACCTTGGCATCACTGTGATCCTGGGGACCGGACTGGAAGCCCTGGTTCTCAGTTTCGCTCACTTGGTGTCATCCTCATCCACGATTTCAGCATCGATGACGTCGTCATCAGTTGCGGGGGCGTCGCTGGCCGGAGCCTCGGCACCTGCTGCTTCAGCCGCCTGCTGGGAAGCATAGACCTCTTCGCCGATCTTCATCGCGGAAGCGTTGAGCTTCTCGAGAGCCGACTTCACGGCCTCGGTGTCCTCACCCTTGAGCGCTTCCTTGACGGCATCAACGTCAGCCTGAACCGCGGTGCGGGTCGCCTCGGTGACGGTTTCGCCGTTGTCCTTGAGAAGCTTCTCAATCGAGTAAACGACCTGCTCAGCCTGGTTACGAGTGTCGGCGTCTTCACGGCGCTTCTTGTCCTCGGCTGCGTGCTCTTCAGCTTCCTTCACCATACGGTCGATGTCTTCCTTCGGAAGAGCGGAGCCACCGGTGATGGTGACGGACTGTTCCTTGCCGGTGCCACGGTCCTTCGCGGAAACGTGGACGATACCGTTGGCGTCGATGTCGAAGGTGACCTCAATCTGCGGAATGCCACGCGGAGCCGGAGCAATACCGGACAGCTCGAAGGTGCCGAGCAGCTTGTTGTCACGGGCGAACTCACGCTCACCCTGGTAGACCTGAATGAGCACGGACGGCTGACCGTCTTCGGCGGTCGAGAAGACCTCGGACGCCTTGGTCGGGATCGCGGTGTTGCGATCAATCAGCTTGGTCATGATGCCACCCTTGGTCTCGATGCCGAGGCTCAGCGGGGTCACGTCGATCAGCAGGACGTCCTTGCGGTCACCCTGGATGACGCCGGCCTGGAGAGCCGCGCCAACGGCGACGACCTCATCAGGGTTCACACCCTTGTTCGGTTCACGCCCACCGGTCAGCTGCTTGACCACGTCGGAAACGGCAGGCATACGGGTGGAGCCACCGACCAGAACCACGTGGTCAATGTCGTTGACGGAGATTCCAGCTTCGGCGATGACGTCGTGGAACGGTTTCTTGGTGCGATCCAGCAGGTCCGAGGTCATTTCCTCAAACTTTGCGCGGGTCAGGGACTCGTCCAGGTGGATCGGGCCGTCTGCGGTCATCGACAGGTACTGCAGGGAGATGTTGGTCGAGGTTGCGCTGGAGAGTTCCTTCTTGGCCTGCTCAGCGGTTTCCTTCAGACGCTGCAGAGCGACGGCGTCCTTGGACAGGTCCGCGCCGGTCTTCGCCTTGACCTGGTCGATCAGCCAGTTGACGATGCGCTGATCCCAATCGTCGCCACCGAGGCGGTTGTCGCCGGAGGTTGCGCGAACCTGAATGGTCGAGAAGCCGTCATCGTCCTTGCCGATTTCGAGCAGGGAGACATCGAAAGTGCCACCACCGAGGTCGAAGACCAGGATGAGTTCGTCTTCCTTGCCCTTTTCCAGGCCGTACGCAAGTGCTGCCGCGGTGGGCTCGTTAACGATGCGCTGGACGTTGAGGCCTGCGATCTGGCCTGCGTCCTTTGTTGCCTGACGCTCAGCGTCGTTGAAGTATGCGGGGACGGTGATGACGGCATCGGTGACAGGCTCGCCGAGGAATGCTTCCGCGTCAGCCTTCAGCTTGGAGAGAATGCGCGCGGAGATTTCCTGAGCGGTGTACTTCTTGTCGTCAATTTCGACGGTCCAGTCGGTGCCCATATGACGCTTGACCGAGGAGATCGTGCGATCGACGTTGGTCACTGCCTGACGCTTCGCGATTTCGCCAACGAGGACCTCGCCAGACTTGGAGAATGCGACGACGGAAGGCGTGGTGCGCATACCTTCTGCGTTCGCAATGATTGTGGGTTCGCCGCCTTCGAGGACAGCGATTGCGGAGTTGGTGGTACCGAGGTCAATGCCTACTGCACGTGCCATGTATGTGTTCCTTTCGTTCAGCCACCCAGCTTCGCGGGTGACTGCATCTGAAGTTTTCTTGGACTGCCATATACGCGAAGCGTCTACTTGAGTCCGACAGGCTCAACTTTATACACCTGAACTTCACTGCGCAAGAGGAAAATGAAAAGTTGAGTCACCAAAACTCAATGTTCACACGTTTATGCAGATCAAGAGCATATTTGACTTCACCCTCTGGACCGGCGCGGAAGCAGCGTTCGAGATCCTCGAATCCACTCTTGCTACACAATTCAAAACTAGGAACTACCCTGTTACCCGACAATCGCATCGCGCCTGTGGCAGTACCACCACTTCCGTCTTATCTCCCAGGGAGTGAGAGAATACTGAGACATACCCGACGCTCCCTCTTACAGCGAATAGGCGGCCCTTGTGTCTTCGATCCAGCTCAGGCTTTCCCCGCGTTCCACAAGCGACATTCTCTGTCAGCACTGGAATGCGGGTTGTTGCCACTCGTGCACGAATATTGAGGTTCCTTACGGTGACCAGCTTGTCACGAAGGAAACGTGTGTTCGCGACGAGTTAGCCGACGTTGCCGGAGCCACCGATATTGCATGGCTTCCCCCTGTTGCCTCGTCGCCGACCGGCTTTCGCACGAGCGCAAAGTTGGTCGTCGGTGGTACGAGGCGCCGGCCGACTCTTGGTATTTTGGGACGCGATCGCAGGGGTGTTGACCTGCCGGATTGCCGAATTCAGCATTCTGCAATTAACCGTGCGACGCCGGGGTTGAAGCGCTTTATTCGCCAGCTGAACCTGACACCGTATGACGTGCCCACGAAGAGTGGCGAGTTGAAGTATGTGCTACTCACCGTCGGCGTGGATAATACTCTGATGTGCCGCTTCGTGCTTCGCACGCGCGACCGCGTCTCCGATATTCGCGCGGCGCTCCCCTCCTTGTTTGACCTGGTGCCAAATCTTAAGGTCGTCACCGCAAACATTCACCCCACACACGAAGCAATCGTCGAGGGTCCCGACGAGATCATTCTGACCAAGCGTCGCACACTGGAGATGGAGGTCGGTGATGTTCAGCTTGCGCTCGGGCCTCGTTCTTTCACGCAGACGAATACGGACGTGGCCGGAGAGTTGTACCGCCAGGTCACCGAATGGGCAGTTTCGGACAACGAGGCCGACCAACCTCGCTCAGCCTGGGATCTTTACTGCGGGGTCGGAGGCTTCGCTCTTCACTTGGCATCAGCCGGCGTCACTCCCGTGACAGGCGTGGAAGTATCGGATCAGGCGATAGCTTCGGCAATTCAAGGTGCTCGCCAGTTGAAACTGAGGCGCGCGGACGCGCACTTCATCGCAGAGGACGCGACGGCTTGGGCTGCTCGCCAGCCCACAGAAAGCCGACCGGACACGTTGGTTATTAACCCACCACGTCGAGGGATCGGCTCAGAATTGGCCTCGTGGATTAACGAATCTGGAATCCCGCGAGTCATCTACTCGTCGTGTAACCCGAAATCGCTCGCACGCGACTTGACGGAAATGCCGAACTATCGCGGCCTCGAAGCGCGCGTATTCGACATGTTCCCACACACGGATCACGTGGAGTGCGTGTGTTTGATGACGCGGGTGCGGTAACAGAAATCCTTGTTTATCAGGGGTTTTGCATGGTTTAATTTTGGTGGGATTTGGTGGCGAAGGCTGTTTGGCTGTTCAGGGAAACTGGTCAACGGGTTTTCGGGGCAAATTGCTCGGAGGGTTGAGTGGTCGATTTTTCTTTTGGCGTTTTTGAGTGGGCGGGATTGATACTTAGAGTCTCTGAATAGGTGAAACATAAAGATATCTACATTAGAAAAGAGGAGAGAGCGAAATGGAACGGGAGGGCATAATAAGCAAGGCTTTTCGATTTCATACGGGGTGGATGATTGGGATTAGTTGGTTTCTGAGCTTTGGCTTATATGCCTTGTGCACATATTGTCGTTCTGTACATATTGGATATAGTGCGTTCATCTGTAAAATAATTGAAGAACTTATTTTTATTATTCTCTTTTATTTGCTTTGCTGGGGTATATTCTCATATTGGATTCCTCGAGACAAAAATAAACAGAGGATTTTACGAAAAAAGTATCCGCGTTTTCATCTCTATGTCCGTATCCCGTTTGTGTTGCTGATTACGGGTATCGCAGCCTATGTTTCTATACGTACTGCTTATCCAGTCATTGCGGACATGATTGCTGGACCTGAAACTGCGGTCGTATCGTATATAAACACGAATCATGAACAGCATAGAGCTGGGAGGTTCTCCGGAAACTATACGTTGTATCATCTGCGTTTTCAGGATATAAACGAGCGTGAGATTACCATTGATCTGAGTTTTCGAGAATATAATACATATCGTAAGTATTTTGAGCATCTAAATCGGCAGGACTTGACGTTTTATCGTCATACCCATATTGCTATCTTGGAAAAATAGATGAGAGAATATGTCAACAAAATCAGCTCTGGCAGTGATGTCGGATGCAAAAAAAGAGTTGTCCTATGAAGGAGCAAAAGAAATGCTCCTCCTCGATAATATGGATGACGAAGAATTCTTGCGAGACTTAATTCAGGCAATGGTTGCAGAATTGCCGGCAGTTAAAAAGAAGAAGACAATTAAAAGTCACTAAAGGGATAAATCAAAAGTTTCGGAGGTAATATGTTTATGAAAAAATTATTTCTTTAGTTTTGTTTCGCATTTGTACACTGACATTGGTTGCGTGCGGAAAAAAGGCAGATTCTATTACATTGCCTCAAACTGACGAGATTACATCTATTGATATAACTGTTGGAGCAAATACAATAAATCATTCAGACAAAGTTTGGATAAGTGAAGTGGTAGCTGATATTTCAGCTGCTGAACCAACTAGGAAGGAAAGTGTTCAAGATGCCCCACAAACAGAAAACTATATCAAGATTGACTTTCGGCTTAAAACAGATGTAAGTACACTTTTTGCATATGAGGAGAATGGTAAATACTATATCGAAGAGCCTTATCAAGGAGTTTATAGAATTGGTAGCCGGCTGTTTGAAAAGTTGCAACAGGCTAATTAGTTTCAGATTGTTTTAATCCTCAACAGTTAGTTTTTAATCTCTCTATAAAGCCAACCGACTGCCTGTGCAGCCAGGTTTTATTCCTCAATCTCCACCCCTGATTTGAAACACACCTTAATTCTCCTCTTTCGATAGTAGTGCGCTCAATGAGGCAACCAACGAGGGCTTTATCAAAGTCGGTAATCTCTGGTTGCTGTTTTGGTTATGTTTCTAGTACCCAACAGCAGTTCTTATATGAAAATCCTTTACAAAAGATTCTTCCAAGCATATAATTAAGTCATCAAATGATGACTTTTAGGGAGGTGGTGTCAGGATACAAAGTAAGTTTAGTTTAGATATTACAGAACCTGCACTTAGGGTTGAGGATCTCTGCGTGGTTCGTGGGCGAAAACCGATCTTGAAGAATCTATCTTTCTCTGTGGCGCGTGAACAGATTCTCGGTCTTATCGGTCCTTCGGGGTGTGGCAAGACGACGCTCATGCGCGCGATTGTTGGTGTGCAAAAGATTACGTCGGGCTCAATCATGGTCTTGGGAAAAGCTGCCGGAAGTGCGCAGCTTCGTCAAGAAGTCGCCTACACGTCACAGTCTCTCTCGGTGTATTCGGATGTGTCCGTGTATGAAAACGTACGTTATTTTGCCAAACTATATCGCAAAGACCGCGATGCTGTTTTGCGAGCTATAGAGATAGTCGGGTTGCAAGAATACTCGTCATCTCTGGTTTCGCAGTTGTCTGGCGGTCAGGCTTCGCGCACTTCTTTAGCTTGTGCGTTGGTTGCGGATCCGAGAGTGTTGGTGCTAGATGAGCCAACGGTGGGGATTGATCCTTTAACCAGGAATGATTTATGGGCTACCTTTCATAATCTGGCTGAACAAGGTGTTACCTTGATTGTGTCCAGTCATGTCATGGATGAAGCAGAGCGGTGTGATTCGGTGCTGCTTATGCGAGATGGTCGTGTTTTGGCTCATGACAGCATTAAGGCGCTGTGTGAGCAAACAAAAACTGATACTGCAGAGGAAGCGTTTGTTGCTCTTATTGAAAAGGAGGTGGAATGATGCGCACTCTGGCGTCTGTTCGTAGAATTCTCATGCAGCTCAAGGCAGATCCTAGGACGGTCTTTCTTATTCTGGGTGTGCCGCTCGTGCTTATCACGCTTATTTACTATGCGTATGTGGATATGCCTACACCGCCGGGTCAAACCGCTCTTTTTGACTCAATGAGTCCACTTCTCATTGCGATTATCCCGATGTTTTTGATGTTTATTGTCACGTCGGTTTCTATGCTTCGGGAGCGAAAGAGTGGCACGTTGGAGCGAATTTTGACCACACCGACTTCAAAGCTGTCGTTGGTGCTTGCTTATGGTTTGGTCTTTGCAGTTTTAGCTGCGATACAGGGAACTTTGCTGACCTGTCTTGTTCGGTACGGGTTTGGGGTTGAGGTTGAGGGAAGTGTTGTTTCCCTTATTTGTTTGGCAATCTTAACTGGAATCGTGGGTGTGTCTTTGGGGTTAGCCGCTAGCGCTTTTGCAAAAACAGAATTTCAGGCGGTGCAGTTTATGCCGGTTTTTATTTTGCCTCAGTTTATTTTGTGTGGCCTGTTTGTTCCACGCGAGAACATGCCGGATATTTTGGAAAAAATCTCGGTTATTTTGCCAATGAGCTGGGCAGTTGACATTGCTAAGTCAATTACCACCGCGAGTGAACTCACCCAAGATGACGGACTGCGATTCGTATTGCTTTTCGCTGTTGCCTTGCTGTCTTTGGGATTGGCTGGTGTCATGATGAAACTAGCCACCCGATGAGCACGCTCAAGAAAACCAAAGGTGAGCAAACTAAAGATCGCATTCTTCAGGTGGCACAGCAGCAATTTGCCAAGTTTCCCTATGAGCAAGTCACTACCCGCAGTATTGCCGCTGAAGTCGGTATTGATGCAGCGATGATTCATCGATACTTTGGCTCTAAAGAGGGGCTTTTTGCCGCCATTGTTGAAAATGGTATTCGGATAGAAAATCTCAGTAAACAAATGGCACAAGTTCCGGTGGAACACTTGGGAGAAGCGATTGTTCGTTACGGTATTGGATTGTGGTCATCCCCTCAAGCAAAGCCGCTTATGGCGCTCCTTAGAAGAACGCTGGCAGAAGATCCTCACGCAATCTATCGCGTGCTTTTCCCAAGATTTGAGGAAATTATTTCGCGGAAGTCCAGGTTCTCTCTTGAAGAAATTCAGGTAAGAGTGGGGTTATGTTTCTCTCAGATGCTCGGTTTTATTCTTGCCCGATATCTCATTGAGGTAGAAAGCATTACTGAGTTGAATACCGAACAAGCCGTTCAGATCATCGCTCCTGTCTTGCAAAACTATCTGACCGGATCACTGGACCGGACATAAACCAAAGCCGACTGTTTCTGTGCAGTAGACTTCGTTCGTTTTGAGCTTTGGTTTTAGATTTCCATCCGGTTTTAAATGTCACAGCAGATGCCACCGTTGACGATTACAGCGGAAATGGATTGGAGGGCTTGGTTGAAGTCACCTGCCATTTCCACTCAATCCGATCTGAGCGGGCATTCCTCTCACTCAACTCTAGCTTGAGACGGTAGCTCAAATCGAAGGTCACTATATAGTAGGTAGGCTCTTGAAACACATCACTTTACCCAGAGCGAGCGCATACACAGTCTGGTCACGTGTTTTCCTTGTTCAATTCCCCAGAGCGAGGAGACTAGCCATTGCAGCCTGATCCTGAAGTAGATTTAGATAGTCAATTCCCCAGAGCGAGGAAACTACCCACACGTACACATATCAATCCCAACGGCTCGTGGCATGTGGAGAGTGTTTGCTTGATGTCGAGCTACCCGTAATCAATAGTAAGGAAACCATCGCCAATAACACGCTTATTAAAATGATGGAAGCACCGGTTACAACATAGAATAACATATTTAAGAAGAAAACCTGATTGAAGGAGATTATTTATTATGGACGAAAAGGTATATAGGCCAATCCTGAAAGAGGGGGATCACCTTGTTAGATCCAAGGATAACAAAAGTAGAGTTCGAGGTGTAAGTCAGGATGAGAACAATAAAACGACTGATATTGTTGAATGGGAGGAAATTGAGATTGACGAATCTCAATACGAATATCCGATAGAACAATACAAGCAAGAGCGTGTCGAACTTACTCCTGAACAACAGCAACTTGCACAAGAATTTGGAGAGGCAATTGCTGCGGCAGTAGAACATGGACTGGTTCAATTACACAAACATGTGATTAGTCCATGGTGGCATTCAAAAGCAAAACCTTGGATTGAAGGTAAGTGGGTGGATGCAAAAAACTTTGTCTCAGGTAAGACAAAAGCGCAAAAAATTATCGAGAAAAACAAAAATAATGGGGCTGGAATACAATTAAGCAGCGACACACAGGTAGATGAGATGTTAGACGCTGAATTTGAGAGTATTCGATTAAATATGACCACTAATGAAACAAAGGAGCATATGATGAAACTCATCTATCATATGCTAGGCATAGCTTATGAAATGAAGATTCTTAGCAACGCGCAAATAGTTGCACGTATTGATGATGAGACAACTCAGATAGAAAAGAAGAAAGAAGCAGAAAGATTATTGGCAGAAAAGGTGTCTAATAATATCAACAAACTACTATCTGACGATATATTGATGTTAGACATTATTACTTCCAAGCAAGTATTTGGTTTGTTCGGTGGCGGTATTCGAATTAATGGGGAATATGTTCCGGTGGAACTCGAAAAAGTGAGTGTCGCTATTGAATCGATGGATAAAGGAGAAGGAGTCTGATAACAAGTTAGGAGTTAACAATTTGAGAGTTTTAAATTTAGACATGGATTATTTTATGACATATACAGCTCGGATATGTTTCCGTAAACGACAGGCTTGATATGACGTACTTACTGTCGTGTCAATCCACGCCGAGGTTGCAATTGCGTTGGAGCGTTGCTGACTACGACGCAGCTTGACCTCAATCACCCCAGCCGGCAAGCAGGTTTCGCGCCTGCTCAGCCAATGCATCAATTGCAGACTGCGCCTCGTTCGCCCATGGAATGTAGTGAAACTCTGATCCACCCGCATCAGTGAATGCTGTGCGGTTCAGCTGGTCGATCTCTTCAAGGGTCTCCAGACAGTCGGCAACAAATCCGGGGCAGATGACATCGACGCGCCTCGTCCCATGCGTGCCGAGTTCGCCAACCGTGTCGATCGTCGCCGGACCATTCCACTCGGCAGGACCGAAAACAGACTGGAAAGTAGCGATGCAGGACTCTTCATTCAGTCCCAGTCGCTCACGCAGAAGCGCAGCTGTTTCTTTGCATTCGTCAATGTAGGGATCACCCTTCTTTGACATGGCAACCGGGATTGAGTGGAATGAGAGGATCAGCCGGTCACCACCGGAAAAGTCCGGAGTGCCGTTGCGCTGCCAAGACTCACGGATTGCCGTTTCAAGCGCGTCAATATAGGTGGACGCAGTCGGGAACGAACGGGATAGCCGGATTTCAGGGTGCTCGCGCCTCGACAGTAGCCACGTAGCAGCCGCGTCATTTACGGACGCAATCGTGGTCGCCGAATACTGCGGGTAGGCCGACAGGATCGCGATCTTTCGGTAGCCCTGCGTCATCAGATCATCAAGGACGCTTCCGAGGCTTGGCTGGCCGTAACGCATTGCCGGCACGACTTTCATTCCAAGCTGTTCGCTCAGAAGTTCCGCCTGACGTGTCGTGTAGTGCAATAGCGGGGATCCTTCATCCAGCCACACGGTCCGATATTTCGCGGCGGATTGGGCCGGTCGAACGCGCAGGATCACTCCCTCAAGGATCGGGCGCCAGACAGCTTTCGGCATTTCAATGACTCGCGGGTCACTGAGGAACTCACGCAAATACGTGCGAACATCCGCAGTCGTCGGAGTTTTCGGAGTTCCAAGGTTGGCAAGTACGAGGGCCGGAGCATCACTGTGGCGCATAGTCCGAGTGTAACGGGGGATCACAGCGCTTTTCTGACAGGTGTCATCAGAATTAATTCTGTCCGGTATGACGCACGAACCTGTCCGGTATGACGCACGAACCGTCGCATGTGTCGGTGACTACGTTACGACAACACATCTCGCAAATCTGCCCTAACTTGCTCAACTCACCAGGATACCGACTAAGGTGCCAACCAAGATAACTAGTGGAAGTTCGACAGTTTTCTTGGAGGGGTGCAGATGGGCCGCTACGATCCACCATTCCAGATCACTGATGAAATCATGAATCTGACGGCGCCTATCAGCGAACAGCTCGGACACATCGATTCGCGCTCACGCGAGACAATCCATCCATACCTTCGTCGAACCAACCAGATCCGCACAATCCATTCTTCACTCGCGATCGAGCACAATTCCCTCTCGCTCGAGCAAGTCACCGCACTCATTGAAGGTAAGCGCGTTCTCGGCAATCCAAACGAGAAGCCAGTTCCCTCAGTCTCGTTCATGAAAGCAGAAGGAAACTCCCGATGTTGACAACGCCTGACCAGTCGAAGAATGGCATCACCTCCGGTGGCGCAGATGATGTTCACCCGATCGGGGTGAGCGCCTGTTTGCTTGGCGAGAATTGCAAGTACAACGGTGGGAACAACCGGAACGAGGCCCTGATTGGGTGGCTCGGCTCGCGCGATGTCGTTCCCGTGTGCCCAGAAGTCATGGGAGGCCTACCCACCCCGCGTCCGCCGGCTGAAATGGTGGACGGCGTTGTACAAACCGCGGATGGATCCAGCGTGGATAAAGAATTCCATGACGGCACCCAGATTGCGGAAGAAAAGCTCCGGGCAAGCGGAGCCAGCCTCGTCATTCTTCAATCACGAAGCCCCAGTTGCGGTGCGCGCCAGATCTACGACGGCACGTTCACCGGCACTCTCATCGACGGCGAGGGCACGTTTGCGCGCCAGCTTCGCGCCCACGGATACGAGGTCTTGGACGTGTCGGAATTCGAGGAACAGCGCTGAGATTCTCGGCGGATAATTGAAGCGAACCGCAATCGGAGATGCACATGTTGTGCACGCAACTTGGTAACACTGGCATAAAACTTCGAAGCTTTGCATTGGAACGATGAGTTTCGGCAAGCCGGGAACGATACGCCGGTGGAGCGTCGGCTCCGAAGAAACCGGCGTGCTGGTTGGGCGTGGCCCTGCTCAAACACACTCAGCGCAACAAAGTCATTATCGCCTCGAAGGTCTATTTCAACGAAGGGCGTCACGTCGCCGATCATCAGTGCGACGAAGGAAAAGCACCTCGACGAGGCCACTACGGCACTCGACGTTGAACTGACCGGCGAAAAACTCGCTTACCTCGAGGAACTCTCTACGTTCCCCACCCGATTGTGGCGAACTCGTCGCTGTTCATCGTGAACTACACGGGTCAGACGCTGCGGGTTTTCGGCTCCATCGAAGAAGCTCGCGCAACGATTGCTTTTGCTCGCGATTATGCGGTTTCGGCTTTGAGCGCGTTTGGAACCTCGATCCGCAAGACCGCGCTTGTTCACGCCTCCTAACCAACTTCCATCTAGATCCCGCCTAGCCCCTTTAGGGTTCGGGCGATTTAGAGTTCGGGCAATATCTGTTTCCTTCGACCGACCGCTATCAACCTGGTGCACACCCTGACTGCTCAGACGGGAAGGATCGAGCGACCAACCGCACCTCACGCGACACATCCACACAGAAACACACCAAACCGTCGCACCAGATGCACTTGGGAGCCAAAAACCCGCCAAACCAGGCCACCAACTACACCCCACGCGACACATCCACACAAAAACACACCAAACCGTCGCACCAGATGCAGTCGGGAGCCAAAAGCCCCTGTACGAGGCCAGACAGGTTTCGCTCCCTAGCCTTCCGCTCCGATTTCACCGTTCGCGACCGCGGGGCACGCCGGCCAGGTCCATGCGGATCAGTCGAAAGAGCACGAGCTGTTTGCTCGCCTGACCTCGTGGTTTGGGAGACATAAGGCGGCGTGACACTCGAAGGGCGCTCAAGGTCGTTTCCTTGGGTGCCCTTCGCCCGTAGAATTGCGACAGAATTGCGACAGAATTGCGTGAAGACGCGAAGTGAAAGGACCCTTATGGCCATCGAGATCATCACCGAATCGTCCCCCGAAATCGTCGAAGCGATGGAGCGCCTGATTCCTCAGCTGTCCCGTTCGGCTACCCCACTGGACGCGGCTGGGTGCGAGCGTTTCATTTCTCAGCCCGGCATTCACCTGTTTGTTTTCCGCTCCGATAAGGCGGACGAGTCTGGTGCTTTCCCGATCCTCGGCATGCTCTCGCTGGCAACCTTCGAGATCCCGACCGGTGTGCGCGCCTGGGTCGAGGATGTCGTTGTCGATTCTGCTGCTCGTGGCCAGGGTGCCGGTCAGGCCCTCGTTGAGGCCGCGCTTCGCCACGCTCAGAAAGTAGGCGCACGCACGGTCGATCTGACCAGTCGCCCGTCACGCGAGGCCGCGAACCGCCTCTACCAGCGCGCCGGTTTCGAGCTACGCGAGACGAACGTGTACCGCGTCCCACTGGACAAGTAAACGCTACGTCACCAGTTGGCACCTTTTTCTTAGGTACGAGGCTGGGTCTGCTGACCTAGCTTCGTCCTTTTTGTTGCCCAAATTGCAAGCGAGGACCCGCGAGACACACTGCGTATTCACTCTGCCCTTGATGCAAGAGAGGAGCGAGAAGCGGTGGGCGACCTCGTGAATCAATCACACGGCGAGCGAGTGAAAACTAGCTGTTATCGGCCAAGTCCGAAACCGTGGAGTCAACGACCTTTGGTGCACCGCCCGTCTCCATTCGGTCGGCATCCTTACGCAGTTTCAAGCCATAGAGAACGAAACCAATGGCAGCGGCAAGGAAAATCCAGCGAGGCCAGAAATCCACGGCATAGACCAAGTACGCGGAAAAAGCTGCGACAAAAAAGTTAACGTTCGAGCTCCGACGAAGATCATCGGGTTTGCGTGCCATAGTTCATCCTTTTCATATGCGCTTGTAAGCGTCGGCTTAGAACTCTTCGTAGAAAGCAGGATCTTGATTCGCACTGCGACCATCGGGGCGTGCAAGAGTGGCAATACGCGCCATCTGGTCTTCGCTAAGCTCGAAGTCGAACACGTCGAGGTTTGCCGCCTGACGTTCTTTACTTGCTGACTTCGGGATCGGAAGAGTACCACGCTGGAGGTGCCAGCGAATAACAACCTGCGCGGGAGACTTACCAGTCTCGGTACCGATCTCGGTGAGAACAGGCTCATTGACAACGTGTAGTTTTCTGGCCAGCGGACTCCACGACATTGTCTGAACACCAAGATTGCGGTGGGCTTCCAGGCTTTCGGTCTGCGGGAAGTACGGATGAAGCTCGATCTGATTGACAGCGGGGACAACCCCGACTTCGTCGCGCAGGCGCTCAATGTGTTCGGGCAGGAAGTTCGAAACGCCAACCGAGCGAATCAAGCCCTTCTTCTGCAGGTCAACAAGCGCTTGGAAGGCTTCAACGTAGAGGCCCTGACGCGGGTTCGGCCAGTGAATCAGATAGAGATCCCAGTAGTCCAAACCGGCACTGAACAGGGATTCTTCAACCGTGTCAACGGCTTCTTCGTAGCGGTGGTGGCGACCAGGAAGCTTTGAGACCAGGCACAGGTCCTCGCGTGGAACGCCACAGGTGCGGACCGCTTGGCCCAGCGCCCCCTCGTTTTCGTAGTTGAACGCAGAGTCCAGCAGACGATAGCCGGCATGAACCGCGTTCACCATCGATTCGACGCCGGCGTGGCCACGCAAGTTGTACGTGCCCAAGCCGATCAGGGGAATTCTGGTGCCGTCGTTCAGGGCGTAGGCGTCTAAGAGCTTCATTGCAGACATACCCTCAGCATAGTCGGGCTTACGATTAACCCATGGGCTACTTCGATTACTCTGAGACTGACGTACACACGATCGATTATCAGCATTTCCTGCTTGACTCCCCTTCCCCTTATCACGTCGCTGACTTGGTGGCGCAGCGCTTGGTGGATGCAGGTTTTAGTCGCCAGGACGAAACTGAGCCGTGGGACGTAAGCCCCGGCGGACACGTCATGGTTCGTGGTGGCGCCGTCGCAGCGTGGGTCGTTCCGACTTCTGTCACTGAGCAAAGTGGCTTCCGTATTGTTGGTGCGCACACCGATTCCCCTGTTTTCCACGTGAAGCCGTCGCTGACGTCCTCGACCGCAGATGGTTGGGGGCAGATTGACGTCGAGGTCTACGGTGGCATGATATGGAATTCGTGGCTTGACCGCGAGCTTGCTGTTGCCGGCCGATTGATAATGAAGGACGGTCGCCAGGTTCTGGTGCGCACCGGTGCACTGGCACGTATCCCACGGCTGGCAATTCACTTGGATCGTGGCGTGAACCCGGAAGGGCTGAAGCTCGATCCGCAGAAGCACCTGCACCCGGTGTGGACCGTCGATAACCCGGAAGCGAACTTCATGGCTGAAGTCGCGAAGTATGCCGGCGTGAGTGTCGCGGACATCGTGTCACATGATTTGATCCTGATTCCTCAGCAGGGTCCGGCAACTTTTGGCGAGTCCGGCCAGTTCTTCGCTGCGGGTCAACAGGACAATCTTTCCTCCGTTCACGCTGGTCTGACTGCATTTGAGCGTCTGGCGAAGGCCGGGACTCCCACCGATGGTGACGTTCGAATCTTTATGTGCTTCAACCACGAGGAAATTGGTTCCGCAACTCGCGAAGGTGCTGCCGGCCCGATTTTGCAGACCGTTCTGGAGCGTACCGCCTACGCTCTGGGTCGCGACGCCGACGGGGTTGCGCGCATGTTTGCCACTTCGTCGTGCATCAGCGCGGACGCCGCTCACTCGGTGCACCCCAACTACGCGGAGTATCACGACCCGGCAACTCATCCGGTGATGGGACGAGGCCCGGTCTTGAAGATCAACGCCAACCAGCGCTACGCAACCGACGGAGAAGGTATTGCCCTGTGGAACCGTGCGTGCACTGCTGCGGGCGTGCCATCTCAGGACTTCGTGTCGAATAACGCGATGCCATGCGGATCCACGATTGGCCCGATTACAGCAACTCGCCTGGGTATTCTGACGGTGGATGTGGGCGTCGGCCTCCTCTCGATGCACTCGGCGCGTGAAATGAGCCACGTCGACGACCTGATCGGCATGTCGAAGGTGCTCGAGGCCTACTGGCTGGGCGCCTGACTTACTCAGACGCATTGGTGCCCCGCGGATCGTCCTCGGGGCGCCAATGCGTAGTTCTTCGAAAACCCGCCCCTAGGCAAAGGTTCAGAAGATCTAAGGCTGGTGAGCTCAGTCCTTGAAGGAAGCAACGGCGGTGATGGCCTGACCGCCGCGGCCACCGGTGTTGGAAGAAGAACCGGTGTATGCAATTACGTTTGGTGTATTCGTGGTTCTATCTGACAACGGGATTCAAATCCCACAACCCGAATCTCACACTGTGTGGGGTACTCATACCGCACACCCACCATCCGTTCAGCTCATGCAATGGACACCAGTGGCGCTGGCGGTGGAGTAAGCCGGTGTTAGATCGACCAAATGAACGGAACCAACAGGATTTTCACGACGATGGAGAAAGCAAACAGGCTCGCGTAGGCGGCCTCGATGCGTTCATCGGGAACGCGGGCGTCTGCGGCCTGCAAGACTGCCGGCTGCCCCAGGAAACCTGCGACTCCACCGGCGCTACGAGGCGCGGATAGGCCTGCAAATCGACCGGCAAGAGCCTGGGCCATGCAGCAGACCAATACCAATATCACAGCGAGCAGTGCCGCCTTCGGACCATCGGGGCTGGTCAGAAGCGAAGCGAGTTCTGGCCCTGCATTCAAGCCGAGGCCAGCAAGGAAAAGAAGCAAGCCGATCTGGCGGATCGTAATATTCGCCGAGATGGGGAGTGTCCATACCAGTGGCCCGGTGCGACGCAGGGCACCCAGCAACATACCAACGATCAGCGGGCCGGCAGCAGAGCCAAGGGTGAACGAGGCCCCCGATGGCATCGGGAATGGAATCGCACCGAGCAACATGCCCAGCACCAGACCGATACCGAACGCCATTGCGTCGACTTCCGCAACGCGCTTTTCAGAGTCTCCGAAGAAGGACTGGATTTCATCAAGCTCATCTGTCGGGACAACGACGGCGACGTGATCGCCGAGTTGCAGATCTAGGTCATCTCGGGCAAGCAGGTCAAGGTCGCCTCGGCGGACGCGCGTGACAACAGCACCGAAACGTGTGGCTACATTGAGCGCAGAAATCGGCTGGCCGGCAACTTCGGGGTTCGAGACAACGATGCGCTCAAATGCGACGTCCGAGCGGTCATCTTCAAGGTGATGCTCGACAGGTTCGCCGATTTGATGCGCGGCTTCTGCAATCTTTGCCGGGTCGCCCACGACCAGGACGAGATCCCCTTCGTACAGGTCCTCACCGGGAACGACAACGCGGGTTTCGCCTTCGCGACGCAGGTAGGACAATCGAACCTGCTGGTCACGCCACAAGGTTACGTGACGGGTGTTGATGCGTTTGGCAACGCGAACGGTCATCGTTTCCAAGGACTGACCGGCCAGTGAGGGGGTGTCTTTTGCGCCCACCCATTTGCGGGTGACAGTCATGGTGACAACGATGATCCCGATGATGACGCCGATCGGGTATCCGAAGGCGTAGCCGACTGCGGCTTGCGGGTCGCCGGTGACGCGGGTGGCCGCATCTAGGGCAGGAGCAGCGGTCAAAGCGCCGGTGAATAGGCCGAGTGTCAGCCCCTTGGGAAGCTGAAGCAGACCGCCACCAATTAACGCGGTAATTGCACCGATGACGCAGACTACGGCACAGCTTCCAAGAAGCGCCGTCTGTTTTCTAATGTCTTTAAAGAACGCCGCACCCGACGAGATGCCGACCGTGTAGACGAAGAATGCTAGGCCGATCTGCTGGACGATTTCCATGCCTTCGCCGACTTCGGGGTTCCATGCGGAGGCTGCAAGGCCGACGAAGAGCGCACCGGCTGCGCCAAAACGAAGTGGTCCGAAGCGGATTGCGCCGAGCGCAGCACCCACTCCAACAACCAGGAAGAGGGTAAGCAGGTGGTTCGCAATCAGCAGGGAGGCCATGCTTCAACCCTAGTCAGGCTCCATTTTCAGTTCCATTTTCTGTGCGTGGAACTGCCCACGTTGGGGTGAGCTCGGCGTTAGTTGCGTCCCAGTTGTCGCCCTCGGCAAAGCTCGTCTTCACCGGCTGGAGGTGAGCCCAGCGTTAGTTGCGCCCTAGTTGTCGCCCTGGGTGGAAATCAGTCGCGACGAGGCGAAGATGAGCCCCTCGATCATTTGGGCGAGCATCCGCTTATTCGTGCCACCGCCCGACGAGGGCGCAAACGACTCCAGATAGAAGGTGGTCAGGATTCGCGAGATCACTCCTGGCTCGAAAATCGATTGGCGTCCCATTCGCGCGAACACGCCGCGGATGATTCTTCCGACTGCTGCTTCGAGCTGTTCACGTTCAGTGACGGGGAATGCATCATCACTAGCGATAAGTTCGGGATGACGCATCATGTAGAGGTTGTATTCGCAGGTCAGAACGTACATTGTTCGCCCCTGCGCCGAAAAACTGTCAAGGACTGCCATGATGGCGCCAACGTCGGGTTCACCGTCGATACCCGCGAGCGCTGCCTCAATTTCATCGACGATTGTATGGGCGCGTTGGACGAGGACATCTTTCAATACTTCGTCCATTGACGAGTAGTTGGAGTAGAAAGCGCCTCGTGTAAAACCTGCTGCTTTGACGACGTCGTCAATTTTTACGCCGGAGAATCCTTTTTCTACGAAGACGTCTGCGGCAGCGTCGAGAAGGCGGGCGCGGGTGTTGACGCGTTTGCGCACGTCGCGGGTTTTACTGCTCACTACTCCTCCTTCAAAGACCGGGGACTGAAAATATCTATAGGATCACTCTAACCGAAGTTTCAATACATTTATGAATCGGATACACTTTTGTATCGAAACACTGATGCGATTCATTGAAAGGACCAAACGTGTCCTCCCTTCTTCACCGTGTAGGCCGCTGGTGCGCAGACCATGCGAAGCGGACGCTTGCCATCTGGGTAGCTCTTCTTGCTGCACTCGCTATTACCGTTGGATTCCTCGGCATTAATCTGTCGGGCGCTTTCAAGATCGCCGAAGCTGAGTCGATGACCGGCTTAGAGATCCTGGCCGAACGACTCCCCCAGGCTGCAGGCACATCCGAACAGGTACTTTTCACCGCGTCGGACTCGAATATCACCGCTCACAAAAAAGCAATTGATGACTTCGTCGACAAGGCCGGCGATATCGACGGTGTCGCGCTGGTCTCCGACCCGTTTGATTCTGAGCGTTCCACGATTACAGACGATGGGAAGAACGCGCTTGTTCAGATTCAGGCAGACACGTCGGTGGGGTCGCTCGCGGGCGGTGAAAATGCGAAGGCTCACGACGTTTCAGCCGCCCTCGACGAATTAGCATCATCCGTCCACGAATCCGATTCCGCGCTTACGGTTCAGCTGGGAGGCAATATCGGCAAGACGGTCGATATTGCCTTGTCCGCGACCGAGCTGGTCGGCGTTGTGATCGCAGCGATCGTCCTGTTCGTCACCTTCGGGTCACTACTGACCGCGGGCGCACCGATCCTTTCAGCGTTCATCGGAGTGGGTGTCGGCATGGCCTCGCTTCTTGTTGGCGCAACATTTATTCAGATCAATTCGGTGACCCCGGTCCTCGCGGTCATGATCGGTTTGGCTGTGGGCATTGACTACGCACTGTTCATCATTTCGCGCGCTCGCGAGTATCTCGCCAAAGGGATCGAGGCACACGAGGCCGCGGCTCGCGCAAACGCGACCGCGGGGTCGGCAGTGGTGTTCGCTGGTGGCACGGTGATCGTTGCGCTTTGTGGCTTGGGTGTTGCTGGTATCCCGTTCTTGACGGTGATGGGCGTATCCTCAGCAATTGTTGTTGGCATTGCTGTTCTGGTTGCTTTGACCGCTGTTCCGGCTCTGCTTGCTCTTCTTGGTCAGCGCGCAACTCCAAAGAAACGCACCCGTAAGGCCGTAGCGGACAATAGTAAGCCCACAAAGAAGCACCGTTCCTTTGCTGCACGTTGGATCGACACAATCACGAAGATTCCCGCTTTGACCGTCCTTATCGTCATTACGATTCTTGGTATCGCAACGATTCCAGCAACCGGTATGCGCTTGGGTCTCACTGACAACGGATACGAAGCCAAAGATACGCAGTTGCGTCAGACCTACGACGCGATCACACAAGTCTACGGTGACGGATACAACTCCCCCATTGTTGTCATCGCGGATATTTCCCAAACGGCTCAGCCACTCGAAGTAACAGACGCTCTCGTCGATCGCCTCTCGTCCCTAGACGGCGTCGACCGAATCGCGCTGGCAACCCCGAACCAGGATGCGACGATCGCATTCGTCCAGATCCTTCCGGAAAAGGGCCAGACCGATCCAGAAACTCACGCGCTTGTTCGAACCATTCGTGATGACGCCTCTCAGATTGAAACTGACCTTGGGATCCGTGACGTCATGGTGACGGGTCAAACCGCAGTCGCCATTGACATTGCCAGCCAACTCAATGCCGCGCTTGTTCCCTTCGGCATTGTTGTTGTCGGGCTCTCGATCATTCTGCTGATGATTGTCTTCCGCTCGATCGCTGTCCCGCTGACAGCAACTCTCGGCTATCTGCTGAGCCTCGGCACCGCATTCGGCGCAGTCGGCCTTGTCTTCGGGTGGGGCTACTTCGCTGACTTCATCCACGTGACCAAAGTCGGCGTCGTCATCTCGTTCCTCCCCGTAATCGTCATGGGTGTCCTTTTCGGCTTGGCAATGGACTACGAGGTTTTCCTTGTCTCGCGTATGCGTGAAGAATGGATCCGCTTCCACGATGCCAAGCGAGCTGTTCGACGCGGCTTCATCGGATCATCCACGGTCGTCACAGCAGCAGCCGTCATCATGACCGGCGTCTTCGCGGCGTTCATCCCACACGGGAACGTCTACATCAAGCCCATCGCTGTCGCCCTGACCGCAGGCATCGCAACAGACGCTTTCGTCGTACGCATGACCCTGATCCCCGCACTCATGGCACTCCTCGGCAAGCGCGCATGGTGGATGCCCGCATGGCTTGACCGCATGCTCCCCGTCGTCGACGTCGAAGGCGAAGGTCTTGCCCGCTCGCTCGAACACGCCGACTGGGTAGAAGCACACGGCGAATCCGCCCTCAGGATGGAAGGAGTTCGCGTCCAAGAAGGAAGCGACGTCGTATTCAGCGGATTCACCCTTGTTTTGAAACCTGGAGAACTCGGCATCGTCAGAAGCGACGACACCTTAGCTCGTCACGCGCTCGCAGCCACCATCAGCGCACGTCTCCGTCCAACACGGGGAATCATCGTCGTCGGCGATCACGTCCTCCCAGACGGAACCGCATTCGTCCAACGTCAAACCCTTTCACTGCATAACCACAATGACGCTGTTCCTACGCACACCAGGATCGTGATCGTTGACGATCCGGGAACCAGGCAGTGGAAACGTATCGACGAATTGATCGCCACAGGTAAGACCGTGGTTGTCACCGGCAAGCGCGGCCTCGTCATCCCTGAAAATCTCACCCCAGCAACCGACGTTGAACTGGGTGCGAGCACCACCACCTCAAAGGAGAATGCTCGATGAAACGCCACTGGATACTTCTGACTCTGATCCTTCTACTCCCCACTCTGCTGGGACTGACCACCCTACTCGGAGTCAATGCGGGCACGGCAAACGCCAGCCAGATCAGTGCTGCCATCGTGAACAACGACGAAATTGCGACGCTGGATGATGGGACACAGGTGCCCGGTGGCCGACAAATCATTGCGGCCCTGACCAAGGATGACGTCAACGGCGAGCAATCATTGAACTGGTCGGTTGTTACCGAAGAGACCGCAGCCTCTGGTCTTCATGACGGCACCTACGATGCTGTCATCACGATTCCCAAGGACTTCTCACAGTCTCTGGTTGACATTTTGGTGAACAATTCTGGCGATGTTCCACAACTGAACCTCGAAGTTGCGGACGGTTCAAGCGACGCTTTTGGCACCTTGTCGAACGCGCTTGCTCACAGTGCCGCATCAGAATTCGGCACGACGCTCACTGTCAAATACCTGACGCAATCCCTTGAAGCCACGGGTACAATTGCCGAAAAGATCGGCCAAGCCGCCGACGGAGCGCGCCAAGTTGCTGACGGACAAGTCAGCGCGACCAACGGAGCGCGTCAGCTGGCTGACGGCACATCAACACTGGCAAGTGGAAGTGGCCAGCTTGCCGACGGGACACGCACTCTAGCAAATGGGGCTTCTACGCTCAGCTCCGGCCTCACTCAACTCGCCTCGGGTAGCTCATCCCTGGCAGACGGAGCGCGCACGTTGGACAAGGGGTTGAGCGCCCTCAACGACGGCTCAACTACGCTCGCTTCCGGAGCCTCCTCCTTGACCACGGGCATCGATTCTCTCAAGAGTGGCTCAACTTCCCTGAGCGACGGCGCCACCTCTTTGGCTGGAGCAGTCGCGAAATACACTGACGGGGTTCGCCAACTCTACGCCGGAATAACTCAGTCTCTTGATGGGACCTCGCCATCATTGCAGGCGGGTGCACAACAGGTCGCAGCCGGCCTTACCCAGCTGGATCAGCAGTTGGGCGCCCTCGACACTGCTGCTCTCAGCGCTCTCCCCGGTCAGCTGACCGCGGCAAGCAACGGAGCAAGCACCATCAAGACCAACGCAGACGCACTACCCGCATTAATTAACGCCTGCCAGGAAGGAAACGCTGCAGCATGCGCAGGGGCAACCCAATACGCGCAAGGCATTTCTTCCGGTGCCGGACAGCTGACAACTCAACTCAACCACGGAGCAACCGTGGCACAAAGCTCGGTAGACTCCACGGGCACACAGCTCCAGGCATTGAAAGCCGGAGTCAGCCAGCTGAGTGCAGGCGCCACCAAGGTCTCCAGCGGCATTGACACCGCCGTGGCAAACATGGGCCAGCTGGTTGGGCAGAATGCTTCCGACCTGAACTCCGGTGCTTCGCAGGTGGCAGCTGGGGCAACGAAGCTCGATCAAGGTGTCAGCCAGCTGAGCGCGGGAACCCATCAAGTAGCTAGCGGATCATCAACACTATCGAGTTCCATTGCCCAGGCTCATAGCGGATCATCTGCTCTCTCTTCCGGCGCTTCAACACTCGCAAACGGTGCATTACAGGCGAATAGTGGCGCCTCCCAACTATCCTCTGGGGCCTCCACTCTGGCGTCAAAGACCGGCGAACTGGTCAACGGAACCCAAACGCTGAACTCCGGTGCCAACCAGTTGGTTGACGGCCTGAATCAGCTGACCGACGGTTCCACCACGCTCGCCAATGGACTCCAGTCCGCCACCGATCAGATCCCCACCCACTCGAAGGCAGAAGCGGTCTCGTCCGCGAAGGCGCTGGCCACTCCGATCGACGTCACCTCCACTTCTAGCAAGCAGGATACGATGACATCGTGGGCTCCCACCGCAGCGGTCCTTGCCCTGTGGCTGGCAACAACGGTGGGGGCACTCGCATTCGGCGCGCTCAATTCCAAGCGCGTTGATTCGGCGGCCACCCCCGCTGCACTCGCGTTCAGTGCCCTTTGGCCGAACCTGATCGTGTCCGGTGTTTCCGCAGTTATCCTTGGGGGTGCACTGCGTATTGCCGGAGTCGTGATAACTCGCCCCATCGCAACATTCGTCATTCTTGTGGTAAGTGCGCTGGCACTCGCAATCGTTCAACAAGCACTGATCGCGGTGTTTGGTCAACGCATGGGACTGGCAATCTCCGTTGTTTTGTTCGCCTTCCAAGCAGTGTTGCTCGTCGGTATTTTCGCCGGCCAGCCGACCAGCGGATTCATTAGTGGCTTGCGAGGCGCGATGATCCTTCCTGCGGTTGAAGGAACGCTACGAGCGCTTGTTTTGGGAGTCGGTGCGACGAACCTTGGGCACACCGTGGGTCTGTTGATCGCCTGGTCGCTTCTTGCTTTCATCGTTTCGATCGGTGCTGTTGCGAAGCGTCGCCAAACCTCCGTGAGCGAACTGCAAGCACGCCTCGCCTAGCTCCCTCGGCAACCGTCTACGATTACCGTATGACTAGTACACCGGACGCCTCGGGCGAATCCCCGTCGACCTCTACCAGCGAGCAGAAGGCCGTCGAGATTCCCCGAGGCGCTTTGGCACCCGGAGACTCGGTTCGCGTCGACACGTGGCTCTGGGCTATCCGCAAGGTCAAGTCGCGGTCACAAGCAACCTCGGCGGCCCGCGCCGGACACGTGAAAGTCAACGGCGACAGCGCAAAAGCCTCTCAAAAAGTGAAGGTGGGCGACGAGGTCCGCCTACGAGTCGACGGTTTCGACCAGATACTGACGGTAACGAAACTGCTGGTAAAACGCGTTGGTGCCCCTCAAGCGTGCCTCTGCTACGAGGACCTCACTCCCCCTCGCCCCAAATTGTTCATCCCGGTTGCCCAGCGTGAACGTGGAACTGGTCGCCCGTCGAAAAAAGAGCGCCGAGAGTTGGATCGCCTACGCGGGCGTGACTCTCACGAACATGCGCGTCTCGACCATCATCTTTCCGATTTCGATTGGGATTGACGAGGTGTCACTTGGGGGATTGCGGCCGGGGTGCTGACTGTCCGGCCCAGTTCGAGCACCGCAGTCAGTAGGCGGTCTAGTTCACCGAAATCAGGGAGTCCCGCTTCTGCTGGCGCCAAGCAACAACGCCCGCAACGACAGCCGCCAAAATCGGAGAACCGAAGAACATCACGATCACCTGAAACCACGGGATCACAGGATGAAGGTTTGCAAGCTCAGGGAATACACCTGAACGAGCGATCGTCATGACCGTCAGTACCCCTGCAATCAAGCCGGACAGCACGGAAATAGGCAAGCAGACCAATGCGAGTCCCATGCCCTGGTAGGCGGTAACGCGCGAACGGAGAGTCCTAGACGCACCAATCGCTTCCAGCGTCTCGAAGTCGGGACGCATAGCGTTAGCCGAAAGAACGACAATCAAAGCGATTGTTCCGCCGGCGGCAAGCAACGCGATCAAGGTAGCGATGTAGGGCATGATGATGGTCGACAACGGAGGTTGAATGACCGTCACCGATGCACCGGGGACGCTCGACTCAATTGCTGAAATAAATCCCGACATCGTCCAAACGGACACGGGCTTATCAACAATCAAAAGCTGTCCCAGTGGAAGGGCGGGAACCTCCAACACTTCAGCAGCTTTGGAAGACAAGACGATCACATTCAGCTTCGACCAGGTGATTGCTTGAATCTGAGCCTCGGACACCGTGGTGGGCTCAGGAACCGTGTTCACGCCTTGCGTAGCTGCCTCAACCGTGTCGCTCATATCTAGAGCACGAAGCGTCGCTTGGCCCGATTCAGAAATGTACGAACCCTTCGGCAGAATCGCGCCACCGGAGTTCAGGGTCGTTACGGCCTTCACCATCTCATCGCCGGAAATCAGGTTGGAGGCGGAGAGGAAAGTGCCATCGTCCACGATGTACGCCAAATCCAATTCCGCGAGCGAGGGAACGCGGTCGTTCATTGACTCTGTGGATGCCTCGTCAGGGGAGATCGGTTCAATCACGATGGAGGGGCCAAAATCAGTGGATTCCCATTTCAAACCTGACAGCGTGGTGGCGCTTGATACCGAGCGACGATCCGTCACAGCTGCAGCGGCAGAATCGTGAATCATTCGCGCCTGAGAAACCGTATCTGTAACATCAGCGTCCGACACGAAGACGCTTCCCTTCGGCCCCAGGTGCGCGTGCGCATTCCACGCAGCTTCGTTCGCGCTTGTCAGAGTGATCAGAAGCGCTGTGGCAAGCAGTGCGGTGGTCATCAACGAGGCCATTGCTGGAAGCGTGCGCTGGCCGTTCCTGACCGCATCACGAACCGCAAGACGCAAACCCAGCGAAGGATGGCGTCGACCGCGCCAGTCATATGCAACAAAGTAAGGAGCGGTTCCGATAATTCCACTGATCAGCAGGGCTAGACCGAAAGCAAGAATCCCCAGAGCCCCCGTCATCGCTGCCCACATCAAAAGCGGGATAGCAAGGACAAGAAGAAGCGGGTAGAACGGGATCTTCCGAACAAGACGCGACGGCGCACGAGTATGCCCAGAGAACAGCGTGGCCGCATCCGTGTCCGCAAGGTCACGAGCCGGCACGTAGCAGGCGATCAGACACACCACAATCGGTGAAATGAACGAGAAGACTAGAGCTTGACAAGGAATCATCGACAGACTTAAACCTTGAATCTGGACGAAGATACCAAGGACGATCCCCACCCCTGCAACGGACAGGAATGCCGACAGGACGCCCAGAACCAGTCCCAGCGACATCATCAAACGAATCAGGTGAAAACGTGTCGCACCAACGGCAAGCATCGTAATCGCGCTGGGGATACCGTTCGTTTGAGCAACCGCGAATAGCGGTGAGACCAACAGGATCAGCTCGATGAAAACCAGAAGAACACCGATAACAACGATGAATGGAAGCCATGCCTGAGCCGATGAAAACTCCGTGGATTGAGGAGGCGGAGCGTTCTGAGGCGGATTTGCCAGAACATCACGAGAGATAACAGCGAAGCCTGAATGATTGAGCAACTGCACGTCGTCCCACGTCACAGGGGATTCACTCAAGATATAGTAGTGAGCAGAGGTTCCTTGAAGTTCACTCGGCGATCTCGATGCAAAAGTTCCAAGACCAACAACAATGCTTCTTTCCTGATCCGTCACTTGGTCAATCATGACCGTCGCAGTAATTGATGGCTTCATGCTCGTGCTTGATACTGAAACATGAATCGTGTCCCCCACGCCCACGTTCAGTTCTTCAGCAACGTCTAAAGTAAGAACAGCATGCCCATTTTCAAGCCTCGGAGTCTGTTCATCCTTCTCAGCAAAAATATCCAACGACGAAGTCTCTGTAACTGTCGTGACCAATGCAGAGCGTAAACCGTCTTCAGTTGACACATTGACCGACGGGAAAGATAGCGTTGTGACCATCACAGCATCGCTGGGGAGCCACCGATTCAGTTGAAACTCATCGACAGACGATGAAGCCACGGACGTAGAAGTCACCTCACCCGCTGGTTCACCCAAATAATCCTGTTCGATCGGATTAAAGCTGGTGCGTGTAATCCGCGCTTGAGTCGAAACATTCGGCCCTAAGTTCTGTATCGCCAAATAGCGCGATGATGACATCATCGACCAGAGAGTGATTGACGAAATAACCAGCACGATCGGTAGCGAAACGATCAGTAACGACGTCAGGGTACGCCAACGATCACGGACCGCTACGCGCCTAGACATCCGCAATACAATCTTCCAAGTATTAGCACGTGCGCGAATTCCGTGACTCAATCCGGATCCGCCTTCGCTCATAGAAGATCCTCAATCCGATCTGACGAAGAGGTATCAGTCATCTTCCCATCACGAAGGAAAACTGTACGGTCAGCCCACGCGGCAAAACGAGCCTCGTGAGTCGCCAGGATTCCTGCAGCGCCCGCATCAATCTGTTGACGCAAAGCAAGCATAATCTGTTCACCCGAGTGAGAATCGAGGGAACCAGTGGGCTCGTCAGCCATGATAATCGAGCGACGACCAACCAAAGCGCGGGCGATTGCAACCTGCTGTTGCTCACGACCATTCAGGTCATCCGGGAACTTTTCAGCAAGGTCAAGAGCTCCCACTTCCTCGAGAGCAAAAAGTGCAGCATCGCGTGCTTTCGAGGAAGAAAAACCATCCAGTTCAAGTGGCATTTCAACATTTTCCACCGCAGTCAAGGTGGGAAGTAGATTTGAATCGCGGAACACGTATCCGATCGACTTACGGCGAACCCTCGCACATTCCACAGACGACATATCCGCAAAGGACTCGCCGTGAATGTAAACCTTGCCTGACGTTGGGCGCTCTAGCCCTCCAGCAATAGCAAGCAGTGTGGATTTACCGGAACCCGAAGGGCCCATGATGGCGAGAAGCTCGCCAGGCTCAACCTGTAGGTTGATCCCAGCGAGCACCTGAACCTTCGTATTGCCGGTGCCGTATTCGTGAAAGATATCGACAAGAGCAACCGGATGGGAGCTCAAACTCATCGCACGCCGACAGTAGCGTTCTTCGAAGACTTCTGACGTTCCTGACGCTTGAAGCGAGCGAATGCTGAGCGACGAGCGATCTCGGAAACGGCGCCGGACTCAATGTGATCCAGCCAGTTCAGTTCCGCTTCGAGGTCGAAGATATGACGCTCAAGAATCAGCTTCCATGCGAGTTCTTCATCCGAGGCAAGCGACTTCAGACGCGTAACATCACGCAGTGCCATCAGCGAGGAGCGACGCTGGGTCTGAATAAGTGCCGTGACATCAACACTGGGGTCAGTTGCTGCGACGGCAAGCTTCATGACGAGCTCATCGCGTTCAGGGCTCTGACGCGAAACCGGGGTCTTCCACCAGTCGTTGAGGATCTCTCGACCCTTTTCGGTGACCTCGAAGACTTCGGAGTCACGCCCAGCATTTGTTTCCTGGCGCGAGGAGACAGAACCATCGCGTTCAAGGCGTTGCATCGTCTGATAAGCCTGACCGATATTCAATGGCCAGGCTTCGCAAGTCTGATCCTCAAACATCTGCTTGAGGCGATACACACCAGCAGGCTGCTGAGAGACGAGCGCGAGGAGCGCTTTGCGTACTGACATTGATGACTCCAAACTTTCCGACTAACTACGTCTACCCAATCTTACAAAGGACTGAATTTATAACTGAGGACTCCAGTTTAATCAACACTTCATTACCTTGCCGAAATGCAATTATTCATAGGTTCATGGTTCAACAGAAGCGAGGACCGCACTCCAAGTCCCATACCTCTGTCGCAAAGTGGCAACAGAAGCAACATCGTCCCTGCCTGTCGCGCGTTGCCCCTTCGACCATTTCCCGTACCCCTGAAGTGTCGGTTCGACCTGATTACGCTCACATTCGGCAATGAATTCGCGCAGAACAACGGCCATTGATTCGGAAGTAAACCTGCCAGACCCGCGGGCTCGGCCTCGCGAATTCGCGCGAAACCCAAGACGAGCGGTAGCCCGACTCCACGATCCGCCCCCAAGGCGAGCTGAAATTGTCTGCGACGACGGTGGCCAGAGCAACGCACCTTTCGTGGACGCTAAATTCCAGCGTTTCAGCAGCGCATCGCGTTCACGATTGCACTGCGACACAGACAGTGGACGCAGTTCATGGCGCTCCATCGCCCATTTGGCGGCCTCGATCAGAAAGACCGCTTCATCCACTTGCTCATCGCTGAGCGGGACTTTGCGCGCGACGGGAGCCAAAAGATCACGAAGAACCGAATCTTTCCCCGGGATCTCATCACCGAGGCTGGACCGCGAGTTCAATGCCAGCAGAAGCCAAAGACCAGCTTCAATCTGCTCTTCAGTAAACGCGGCGGTGCGCTTATACACTTTCGGGATTTCTTCAACCATGCCCCTTACTTTAAACAGGACGCACGCCACTGTGAACTGCCACCCACTGCCCCATTGAGATAGAGCGCCTACGACACGTAAGACATAGACTTTTCAGGTACCTGAAATTTTATTGGAAGTAGTGGCACATGCTCTTCAAACTCGCATGGCGACATCTACGTGGCAGAGCCTGGGAAGTCGCAGCAGTGATTGCCCTTCAGATGGCTGCCACCATCGCCGCACTTGAACTTCCCAGCCTCAACGCTCGCATTATTGACGAAGGCGTTGCCGCCGGTGACACCGGACTGATTTGGCACCTCGGTTTTGTGATGCTCGGAATCGCAGGTGTACAGATGATCTGCACCGCACTTGCCGTTTACCTTGGCGCCCGCCTAGCCATGTCGCTAGGTGCACACCTGCGCGAGCAACTGTTTACACACATCCACGGATTTGCTACAGAGGATTTCCACGAATACGGCGCCTCGTCGCTGATCACGCGTTCAACGAACGACGTGTCGCAGATCCAGATGACCACGATGATGACCTTCTCAATCATGATTGGCGCACCGATTATGGGTCTTGGTGGCGTTATCCAGGCACTGCGTCAGAACGTTCAGCTGTCCGTTATTTTGCTCATTCTTGTTCCGCTTCTGGCTGTTGTTGTTGGTCTGATTCTGGGACGCTTGTCTCCACTGTTTCAGGTCCAGCAGGATCGCCTTGACACCATGAACACAGTAATCCGCGAAGAACTCACCGGCATCCGCGTCATCCGTGCGTTCATTCGTCAGCGTTTCATTCGCCAGCGCTACACCGACGCCAACAACCAGCTAAAGAGCGTTGCTCTGAAGATCGGAACGTGGTTTGCCCTGCTGTTCCCGACTGTCATGCTCATTATTTCTGGCTCCACCGTCGGCGTTCTCTGGTACGGCTCCGCATTGATCGATCAGGGCAATCTGCTAATCGGTGAGATGAGCGCCTATATCAGCTACGTTGCCATGATTTCGCAAGCCGTCCTGATGGCATCGATGATCTTCATTATGGTTCCGCGTGCGAACGTGGCAGCAAAGCGCGTCGTGGCAATCCTCGATCACGAGTGGACGATCGACGACCCCAGCCACACCAAGACCGAGGCTCCGCCGACCGGCGCTTGGGAATTCGCTCTGAACAACGTGTCTCTTCGTTACCCGGGAGCTGAAGAACCAGTTCTCGAAGACATCAGTGTCACGCTAAAGCCAGGCACAACCACCGCCGTCATCGGCGCAACTGCATCTGGTAAGACGACTATGGTCAACCTGTTCCCTCGCATGATGGATCCAACTACAGGCACCGTCACCGCATCGGGCATCCCACTTTCCGCACTTCCCGTAAAGACGGTTCGTGAACACATCGCCGTCGTCCCCCAGCAGGCCTACCTGTTTTCCGGCACAATCGCTTCGACCGTAGCGGGGACTCGCACCCCCGATGATGCTCAGCGTGAACGCGTAAAGTGGGCGCTCGAAGGCGCTCAAGCATCCGAGTTCATCGATAGCCTGAAAGACGGTATCGATCATAAAGTCGAACCCGGAGGAAAGAATTTCTCCGGCGGTCAGCGTCAGCGCCTCGCAATTGCCCGCGCGCTGTATCGCAACGCTGACCTCTATATTTTTGACGACTCGTTCTCAGCCCTCGACTATGCGACGGACGCCAAGCTACGCCTCGCACTTGCGCAGTACACGAAGAACGCCGCCGTTTTCATCGTCGGTCAGCGCGTTGCTTCGATCCGCCACGCTGACGAGATCCTGGTTCTCGACGAGGGCCACATCGTTGGACACGGCACGCACGACGAGCTGATGCACTCGTGTGGCACCTACCGCGAGATTGTCGAATCTCAGGTTCGGCAAGAGGAGGCGGCATGAGCTCGCGCGAGACTCGCGCCCCGCGCCGTGAGCACGGGCTCGGCGGCGGTGGCCTCGTCGAAAAGTCAAAGGACTTCTCCGGTTCATTGAAGCGCCTACTTGGCGAATTGAAGCACGACTGGTGGCTGATCTTCTTTGCCCTCGTCGCATCGGCCGCGTCCGTCGCGTTCAACGTGACAGCCCCGAAGATCATGGGTAAAGGCACCGACGTCATCTTTAACGGCGTTGTTGGCAAGATGATCGCTCAGGCTCCATCGAAGGAAGCTGCGGTCGCCACTCTTGAAGCGCAGGGGCAAGACAATATGGCGTCGATGCTGTCATCTATGGACGTCACTCCCGGTGTCGGTATTGATTTCGATGCTCTCGGGAAGATTTTGATGTTGACCGTCGCCCTCTACGTCGGTTCCGCAGTGGTGTCCTTCGTCGGCGGTTGGATCCTGCGTATTGCAATTCAGGGTCTCGCATGGCGTATGCGTGACAAGGTGCAGGACAAGATCGAGCGTCTTCCGCTGTCCTACTTGGATTCGCATTCACGAGGCGACATCATGTCGCGTGTCTCGAACGACGTGGATAACGTTGCTCAGATTATGAATCAGACACTGTCTCAGCTGTTCCAGGCGGTTCTGACGATCGTTGGCATTCTGGCAATGATGCTGACTCTGTCGTGGAAGCTGACACTTCTGGCTCTGATCGTTCTACCGTTCGGTGTTCTGTTGGCCGGCGTCCTAATGGGCAAGGCTCAGCCCCAGTTCCGCCAGCAGTGGAAGTCCACCGGAGAGGTTTCTGACCTTGTCGAAGAATCGATTTCCGGTCACGAGGTTCTAGCTCTGTACGGTCTGGAGAAGGAATTCAACGAGTCCTTCGCCAAGTCGAACACAGACTTGTACCGCTCGAGCTTCGTCGCCCAGTTTATTTCGAACCTTGTCATGCCGATCATGAACATGATCTCCAATGTCTCCTACGTTGTTGTCGCAGTTGGTGGTGGCTTGATGGTGGCTCGCGGTCAGATGAGCTTGGGCGATGTTCAGGCATTCATCCAGTACTCACGTCAGTTCACACAGCCGGTCGGCCAGCTCGCTTCGATGACGAACTCGCTCCAGTCAGGTGTTGCATCCGCTGAGCGCGTATTCGAATTCCTCGATGCTGAAGAAATGGCGCCGGAGACCGGAGCAAAGTCACTGGCACTAGCTCGTGGCGAACTTGTCGATTCGACTGGGGTCGCAACCGACGAACACGTCCGTGGCCACGTGATCTTCGATCATGTCCGTTTCTCCTACGTTGAAGGCACTCCGATCATCAAGGATCTGACCTTGAATGTTGAGCCCGGCCAGATGGTTGCCATCATCGGCCCGACGGGCGCCGGCAAGACGACACTGGTCAATTTGCTCATGCGCTTCTATGAACTTGATTCGGGTTCGATCACCCTGGACGGCGTGAACATTGCCGATTTGGATAAGGACGTTCTGCGTTCCCACATGGGCATGGTCCTCCAAGACACCTGGCTGTTCGATGGAACAATCGAAGAGAACATCGGCTTTGGCGCCGAGGGCTCCACACATGACGAGATCGTTAACGCGGCTCGTCAGACAGCGTCGGATCGCCTGATCCGTCAGCTCCCCCACGGTTATGACACGCGCGTCGCGGACTCCGCTGATGTGATCTCCCAGGGCGAGCGTCAGCTACTCACGATCGCGCGCGCATTCGTGTCACGTCCGGACATTCTGATCCTGGATGAAGCGACCTCCTCCGTTGATACGCGCACCGAGGTCCTCGTCCAGAAGGCAATGGATCGTCTTCGTGAAGGACGTACTGCATTCGTCATTGCTCACCGTCTGTCCACGATTCGTGATGCGGATATCATCATGGTGATGGAAGAAGGCGACGTCGTTGAGATGGGTCGCCACGAGGAACTGCTTGAAAAGGGTGGAGCCTACGCTCGTCTCTACAACGCGCAGTTCGCAGGCCCCGGTCAGAGCATCGACGCCTAAGCGTTCACGCTAAAACCGCGTCCGTTCCACACGGATACGCCACCTCCCGGGTGGGCTGGTTTCAGCCCACCCGGGCTTTTCATATCGGGCACGTGGCGCCGGGAGCGTGAACAAGCGCGCCCGGCCTCGTCGCCCTGCACTACCCAGACGTGCACCCAACGCGCGGGAAGGGCGCGAGAGGCACGATCGTGGGAAGATGAAAGTACCCGACGAAGCGAGGACCCATGCCCACCCCAACCATCCCGGCGCTCACACTGCCAACCGGAGCGCCTATTCCGCAGTTCGGTTTTGGCACGTACAAAGTGACTGAGGGCGTCTATGAAGCGGTATCACACGCGCTGGAGCTGGGGTATCGGCACATTGATACGGCTCAGATGTACGGCAATGAGCCAGAGGTCGGGCGCGCGATCGCAGATTCCGAGATCCCGCGCGAGGAACTGTTCATCACGTCGAAGTTGAACAACACGAACCATGAGCCTGACGTTGCGCGCGCAACTTTCGCTCAGACTTTGGAGGATCTGCGTACTGACTACGTGGATTTGTTCCTCATCCACTGGCCTTTACCCGCACTGTACGACGGAAATGTTGCCCTGCCATGGAGTGCGCTGGAAGAGTTCTACGCTGATGGTCGTGCACATGCAATCGGCCTGTCGAACTACGAGATCGCGCATATCCAGGCAGTTCTCGACGTGGCGACGGTAGCTCCGCATGTCCTGCAGGTGGAGGCTCACCCGTTCCTCCCCAACAACGAGTTGCGTCAGTTTGCGCGCGATCACTCCATGGTGGTGGAAGCCTGGTCTCCGTTGGCACGAGGCCGCGCCCCCCTTGACGAAACCTTGGCCATGATTGGTGCGCGGATCGGGGTCAGCGCCGCTCAGGTAGCTCTGCGGTGGGCGTTGCAACGCGGGGACGTGATCTTCCCGAAGTCGGTGACGCCATCGCGTCAGGCGCAGAACCTCGATGTATTTTCCTTCACGTTGTCGGACGAGGACATGACAGCCATCGACGCCCTAGACGAGGGCGAGGCAGGGCGCACCGGTTCGAATCCGAATACAATGAATAGGCTCTGACTAGCACTTTTACCGGCTCCTCTTCTTCAGCCCCCACCGCGCTTGTTCACCGTCAGCACGGGCGATCACGTACACATAGAAGAGGGAAGCAAGCGCGAAACGATCCATGAAACGCTGGGGGATGTCCAGCATGAGACGACGCCTTTTACTCACACGCGCTGAGCGATAGCATCTACGTCATGACTGAAATCCATGCTCTCGACCAAATTCTTGCCACGCTGGATCCGACAAACGCCGGCGAATACGTTTTCGCCATCGTTGACGAGGTCCCAGCAGGTACCCACCCCTTCGCCGTCATTCGTGATGAGGACAAGCTGACCGCTGTTCTTCCCGTTGACGAAGCCGAAGCGGCCGGTCTTCCGACCGAAAAGCGCTACGCTCACATCTTCCTCGGCCTGCAGGCTGACCTTGATTCAATCGGTATTACCGCGACAATCGCACAGATCCTGTCGGCTCGTTCGATTGCAGCGAACCCCATCGCCTGCGCTCGCCACGACCACTTCTTCGTCCAGGCAGATCGTGCGCAGGAAGCTGCCGCTCTGATCGCTGATCTGGGTAAGAACGCTCGCGGATGGCTACCGAACGCCTGACGTTCACATAGCATGTGCGCCATTTAATGTCGGCGAGAACCTTTCGAGGTTCTCGCCGATTGCGTTTTACCAGTCGACCCTACCCACCCAAACAACCGCGCTTGTTCACCACCGGACCCGCCCGTTCACCGACCCGACACCATTACTTGCGCTGATCAGACCCCATTGCACGTGTTGGGCATGATCGCATTGCGCGTATTGGACATGATCGCACCCCTACCGGTATCGAATGCAAGGAATCGTTTACCGACTCTGGGAGAACGTGCATTTGGCAGGTAGAATTAACCCCATGGCAAAGGAGCTCTCTCGAACCGACCGCGCAATCGTGCGTTTAGCCGATGGCACGGTAAAGCAGCAGAACCTTCTCACAGGAACCGAGGTGTGGACCGTGCCTGGACGCGGTCACCGCCCGCTATCAGTTCCCCCAGCTCATCCAATGCCCATCGATCACGATCAGGATGGATGCCACTGCGCCTTCTGCGATCAGCGTTATCTTGAAACTCCGCCGGAAAAGTCCCGTTTGGTGCGTGACCCGGCCGGAAACTGGAGTGAACTGACCGCTCTTCCCGCTGACCAGCTTTCCACTACGACAGCTGAGTTCCGTCGCATCCCGAACCTGTTCGAGATCGTGTCCTACAACTACTGGCATCTGAACCACGGCCACGTTCCCAGCGAAGCTGAACACCGTCGCATGGCGGAATACCTAGCATCCTCCGAAGGCTACGACCACGTGATGCGCGTGGTGCACGCTCGCCTGTCAGCCTCCGGTGTCAGCGATGCTGAAATCGACGCAATGTCGGATTCTGACAAGTTGCAGCAGGCGAATGGCTTCTTCTCCGGCGGCCACGACCTAATCGTTGCCCGACGCCACTACATTGATGGCGCGAAGGACACAACGCAGCTTGCTGGTTCAGGCACAATGACTCCCGAAGAGCACTTCCAGTACACGGCGTTCACAACGCGCACGATGGCGGATCTGTACACCCTTGACCCGAATGTTCGCTACGTAGCTGCGTTCCAGAATTGGTTGAAGCCCGCGGGAGCCTCGTTCGATCACCTGCACAAGCAGTTGGTGGCGATTGACGACTTCTCGGTGCAGACGGAAGCCGAACTGAACCGCCTGCGCTCCCAGCCGGATATTTACGACGACATTCTGACCGTCGCCGCCACGCGCAAACTGCTGATTGCGCAGAACGACCATGCGATCGCGATGGCGGGCTTCGGACATCGTTTCCCGAGCGTCGCTATTTGGCCCCTGCATTCTCCGCGCAACCCGTGGGAAGCTTCCGAAGAGCAGCTTCGCGCCGTGTCCGACTTGTTGCACGCGGTTCACGCTGCGACCGGCGCCGATGTTCCCTGCAACGAAGAGTGGTACCATCGTCCACCCACGGTTCGTACGCCGATGCGGTGGAGGATCCTGCTCAAGTGGCGCATTTCGACGCTGGCAGGTTTCGAGGGTGGCACACGCATTTACCTCAACACGCTTGACCCGTGGCACGTGGTCAACCGCTTGGTCCCGCGCCTGGAGGAAATGCGTGGAGCAGGCACGATCGCCCCGATGAAGATCGGCGCGGAATGTCGCGTGACCCCACAGATGCTGGCTGGCTGAGCAGATGCTGGCTGACTGACGTTCAGCCCGCGAGCGCGCTCCTCCACTGGTCGAGCGCCCACGTCGTGGCGTTGGAGGCCGGCTCGTTGACGGTGATGGCATCGTCTTGAGGGGTCATAAACCAGCTGGCCGGAGTGTTTTTGCCGGCGCTTTCTTCCAGCGGGTAGACGACTCCGTCCTGCGCTAGCGCGTGTTGCCCGTCCCAGCTCAAGAGCCACGCGGCCAGGGAGCGGACACCGTCAAGCTGGGTGGTCTGCGCGGTGGGCGCAATGTACAGGTATCGGGTGACACAGCTGCTTCCCATTGCGACGCCCTGGGATTCGATGCCGGTGTTCGACGTTGTGCGAGCAAGTTCGCGCATGGGGCCAACCATGTAGGGCAGTCGTTTCGCGGGGGCAACAACTGTTTGGGCTCCACTGAGTTCTGCGGCATCTTTTTGCGCTTCAGCTCCGCCCGTGAGCGAGGTTCCTGTCCATGCGGCTAAGGCGGCCTCGTCGTTTGCGATCATCACCGAAGCGGCTTTGAGTGCGCCCACCCACTGGCTGAATTCTTCGCCGTAGGAGGTGGCGACGCCGTCGACGAACGCGCGACCGATGTCGGATGACGCGGGGTCGGGGACAATCAGCGAGGCCGCGTCACCGGGATTGCGTAGCGTTTCGAGTCCACTTGGGAGGGCATATCCGTTGACGCTCATCCAGGCTTTGTCGATGAGGACGCACACGTCGTTGCGCCCGTACGCCAACGCCGACGCGGTTGCGGCTGCTTCGGTGCCGGGGGTTGGTGTCAGAGAGAAGAGTGCGTCCGTTGCCAGTTGTGCTGAAGAATTCACGAGGCCAGGCCTGTCGATTCCGAGCACTGCATCGATGTGTTGGCCATTGAGAGCGAACGCGGATTCAATCACCTGTTGTGCGACGTCGTAGCCGGTTGTTTGGTGGAATGCCTCAATCACTGAGTCGGGAAGTTTTTCTTCCTGGGTAACACCGATGGTGATAGTGCCTGATCCTTTGGACGGTTCGGGGGCGCCAAGGGTGGAAGTGTTCTCGGACTGTTGGCCGGATGTGGATTCGGACGAGCTTGGAGATGAGCCGATCGGGCGTGAGAACGGGTCGGTTCCTGAGCCGATGGACGAAGAGCATGCGCTAAGCGCCATGCACATCACGACAATTGCGGCGGATGTGGGCATTATGCGACGCAGGTTCACTTTAAGCTCCTCGGATCTGGATCCCAACAGCCCAAGTCTACGGCTAGCGTGTGGAATCGTGGCACTCGGGTGCACTCCACACGTGTCGTGAGGCATGATTGAAGCAGGTATGTACCGCACGTGGTGTGTTGTCGACAGAATTGGAGTGTCTCATGGATGATCTCGGCTGGAAGATTGCAAGCGCCGGAGCGATGGCTCTTTCTGCTCTTGCCGCAGGAAAGGTCACTGAACTCGGCTGGAAGCTGGTCACGGGACACGATATTCCGCGTGAAGACGATGACGAGGCCGCGATGGTGTCGCTGATTGTCTTCGCCGCTACGTCGGCGGCTATCGTGGCGGTTGCTCAGCGTTATGCTCTGCGAGGCGCCAAGAAGTGGTACGGTCCGCGCGCTCCTCAGATTGAGGACTGACAGCTCTTTTTCAGACGCTGAGTCTGAGCGCTTCGGCGTGGTCACTCGGGCTTGGCTCTGGGCTTGATGTCCCCCTTTGGCTCAGCCGTGATTGTTACAGCGCTCAGTCGCAATCAGTTTTCAACCCCGGAATAACGGGGAAGAACGTGGTCAGGTCAGTGCGCTCACCGGTCGCTTGAACGCGCCCATCTTCTGTTGCTTCGTCCCAGGTAATGATGCCTGTAGCCAGTTGCAACCACACGTGCATAGTCGTTTCGACAACTGCGGGTGGCGTCCCACGACGATGCGTTGTACCCGTAATAATCTGAACCGCGCCCGCAGGCGGGACACGCACCTCGACCGAACGGCCGGGGTGTAAAACCGCGAGTTCCTCAAGGGTAAAACGCACCGCCGTTAAAAGGGTGGGGCGTTTCGTTTCGTCCCGCTCACGTATCCACGTGCGCAGAGCACTCATGCCCTGATCGGTTGGAATCTTCCGGTTAGCCATAGTGCAATCGTAGTCGCCCGGCATTTTCGGGGCTGAATGCGGGTAGACCCCTATATCTTTATTCGCTACTCTCAGGCAGGCTAGACATGTAAGGTCGCTCATAGAGTGCCCATCGATGCGGCGGGGCTAAAGCTTCGCTCCTCAATTTATTAAGGAAATGTATGAACCAGGCAGGCTCTGTTGCGCGCGCGAGCGACGCTGAAAAGCCAGCAGGCAATGTGCCTCCATGCGCCTCGTACACTCCTTCAGTTGTCGATAGACTCTTCATTCCCGCAAGTGTCGCCGATATTCCCGAGGCCTCGCGCTACTGCTGGGATGCCGACGTTCTGCTGGAACTGTCAGGCGCTGATCGGATTGGTGAAATCAGTGCACGTCGTACACAGTTCTTCGATGACCTTGGCGATTTTGCCGACGAGGTAACAGACTCGTTCTTTTCCCTTGACTCCTGGGGACACGCGTTCGGTCACCGATTGCGTGAAGCTGTCGAACGGCGTCAGACGTTGTGGCTGGGAATCTTGCCCGCGCACCTGTTAGAGAAGCTCCGTTCTTTTGCCGGCGACCCCGCGCTTGTTCGAGTTGCGGGCGTTCCGTTGGACGACGGATCTTTGCCGGTTGCTATCAATCCGATTGCTCTGATCAATCAGTGGAAGACGTCTGAGGTCACTCGCCGGTATCTGCAGCGTGTTCTTTCGGGCGCGGATTCTCTCCGCGCGACGAGAAGCGCCATCCACGCCTTGCGGGAGGCTGGTGTGGCTTTCCGTGATCGCTCATTCGCTATTCGAATGATGGTCAATCCGACGTTCTTGGCGTACCTGGTTGTGTTCGTCTACTCGTCACTGCGGGCACTACCGGTCGCTTTTGTTCCGGGGTTCCACGGGAAAGTGTGGGTTCTCTGGTCGATTGACATGATCACCGCTGTTCCCTACACATGGGGCGTTCTGGCGATGGTTGCTGGTCGCACGTTCTTTAAACGCGTCATGGGGTTAATTGTCACTATCGTGACTTTCGTGTCCCCCTACGTGTATTTCTGGATGCACGGGCGTCACTATCCACCAACGGTGATTGTGTTCGTCGCAGCGATGATTATTGGCGCCATCGCGTTAGAAGGATTCCGCTGGTGGCGCGACCGCGTCGTGAAACGCACGCTTGCATGTTCGGTGAGTTAAAGCGCCATTCGGCTGATTTCACTGCGCTGAAGTCACTTCGCAGAAACGGCGGGCCCCTGATAGGTGCGCACAAACCCAGTGAAGAGGAACCAGGCGGATGAAATCCAGAAGATGATGTTCGCCCACATCGGGATATTGGGGAAGACTGCGACCATGAAACAGGTGACGGCAATCCAGATGACTGTGACGATGATGTTCGAGGTCCGGTTCTTCTCTACTCGCATCGGGTGTGTGAAGTAGAGGGGAACCAAGGTCAATACCGCCAGCACCAGCGTTATCACGATGTTCGCCCACGCCGGCGACTGGATAATGTACATCGTCACGGCAACGATGTTCCAGGCTGCGGGGAAGCCGACGAAGTAGTTGTCGCTCGACTTTTCCCCATCGTTGGCGTAGCAGAATACCGAGGACACGGTTGCAACGATCGCCATCAGCATCGCAACCCACTTCGGACCAAACGGCAGGTAAAGGTACATGAATACTGCCGGCAGGAACGTCCAGGTGATGTAGTCGATGATGTTGTCCAGAACCGACCCGTCGAACCACGGGATCACTTGGCGTACGCAGGCTTTACGCGCACACGTGCCATCCACGCCGTCGACGATCATGGCGATGCCCAGCCATAGCCACATCAGTTTGATCTGACCTTCAACAAGCGCGACGGCCGCGAGACAGGCAAAGACAAGACCCGACATGGTCAGACCATGAACTGCCCAAGCTGCGATCACTCGTTGAATACCAGCGGGTCCACATTCGCATGTCGTGGGGGTTGGGGCAGGTGACGAAGAATCATTGTGAGTGGAATTATCTGCCGTATTCGTCATACCAGTGGTCACGTCATGCTCCGGTCAGTCGTTTTTGGATGAACTGGAACTAGTTTCACCCTTCACGTCGACAAAGTGTAGCGATCACGCCGGTGTTCAGGGAAGAATCAGGGCTACCCCCAAAACGAATCATGAGCAAGGCGAGACTCTCGTCTCTTTTCGCGCTCATTCCTCGCGATGCTCACTGTCGGTGTCAGTACGGACAACGCCACATTAGCGGTATACCAATACAACACAGACCCGGGGTGGGTGCGGTTTGTGCACCCACCCCGGGCCGTATCAGTTCAGTCGAATTTCAGAAGCGGTCTCGCAGAGGAGCTTCTGACTGATCGCGAAGATCATCCAGGTCGGCGATCCAACCAACAGACTCTCCCGAGTCAGCGAGCAGATCAGAGCCGTGAAGAACCAGCATGTCGCCACCGGTCGTACCGATGCGAGCAAACTCAACGCCTTCTGCCTGGCAGGCAGCGTAGACCACCTCAAGTGCACCTTCAGGAACGGCGATGATCGCTCGCGCCTGCGACTCGGAGAAGAGCATGTCGAAGTCGCTCAGACCGTTCTGACCCTGTGCACCGGTCAGGTCGAAGGCACCGCCGATTCCGAAGCGGAGCACCGAATCAACGAGAGCCTGTGCCAAGCCGCCGTTCGACAGGTCGTGCGCCGAGCGGATCAGCGGGCGACCATCCGGACCATCGACCTCGGACAGGGCGCGGATCACGTTGCCGAGGGCAACTTCAGCCTTCAGATCCACCTTCGGCGGACGGCCGCCTAGGTGATCGTGGCAGATACGTGCCCACGCGGAACCGTCGAGTTCCTCTCGAGTCTGGCCGAGTAAAATGACTGCCAGGCCTTCCTCAGTGAAGCCGGACGGGTTCGCACGCGTCACGTCCTTCATGATGCCGAGCATACCCACAACCGGCGTCGGGTTAATCGACGAGGTCGGCAGGTTCTTCTCGGTACCGGACGAGTTGTAGAGTGACACGTTACCGCCGGTGACGGGCACGCCCAATTCGATGCAGCCGTCGGCCAGGCCAGTCATTGCGGTGACCAGCTGCCACATGGCGTCGGTGTCTTCGGGGTTACCGAAGTTGAGGCAGTCGGTGATCGCAACCGGTTCGGCGCCAACGATGGCAACGTTCCGGTAGGATTCCGCGAGTGCCTGTAGCGCACCTTCACGAGGATCGAGCTTCGTGTACCAGCCGTTTGCGTCGGTGGCTAGGGCAACGCCGAGACCGGTTTCTTCGTCGACGCGGATAACGCCGGCATCATCGGGCTGAGCAAGAGCGGTGTTGCCCTGCACGTAGCGGTCATACTGGTCGGTGACCCAGGCCTTAGAGGCTTGGTTAACATTGGAGATCACCGCGTTGATATCCGCGAGCAGTTCTCCACCAGTTTCGGGACGCTTCAGGGATGCGGACGTGTTCGCCTGCAGTTCGTCTTGCCATGCCGGGCGGGCGTAGGGACGGTCGTAGACCGGGCCGTCATGGGCAACGGTCTTCGGGTCAACGTCGACGATACGGTGTCCGAAGTGGTCGATGGTCAGGCGACCGTCACCGGTCAGCGTGCCAATGATCGACGCCTCGACGTCCCACTTGTTGATGATCTCGAAGAAACGTTCCTTGTCTTCGGGGGTCACGATCGCCATCATGCGTTCCTGCGACTCGGACATCAGGATTTCGCCTGCGGTCAGGGTCGGGTCACGCAACAGCACGTTCTCAAGGTCGACGTGCATGCCAGAATCGCCATTGGAGGCCAGCTCGGAGGTGGCGCAAGAAATACCAGCGGCGCCGAGGTCCTGGATGCCCTGAACGACGTCCGCTTTGAACAGGTCGAGGCAGCATTCGATGAGGACCTTCTCCATGAAGGGGTCACCGACCTGCACGGAGGGGCGCTTGGCGGGCATGCCGTCTTCGAAGGTTTCGGACGCCAGAATCGATGCGCCACCGATGCCGTCACCGCCGGTGCGCGCGCCGAAGAGGACAACCAGGTTGCCTTCACCGGTTGCGTTTGCCAGGTGAATATCGTCGTGGCGCAGGGTGCCGACGCAGAGTGCGTTGACCAGCGGGTTGCCCTGGTAGGACAGGTCAAATTCGGTTTCACCACCGATATTCGGCAGGCCCAGGCAGTTGCCGTAGCCACCCACGCCGGAAACCACACCGTGAACGACGCGCGGGGTATCCGGGTGGTCAACCGCGCCGAAGCGTAGCTGATCCATGACGGCGACCGGGCGCGCGCCCATGGAGATAATGTCGCGGACAATACCGCCGACGCCGGTTGCAGCACCCTGGTAAGGCTCAACGAACGACGGATGGTTGTGCGACTCAACCTTAAAGGTAACCGCCCAGCCGTTACCGATGTCGACGACGCCAGCGTTCTGCCCCATGCCGACCAACAGGTGGCGCTTCATTTCTTCGGTGGTGCGCTCGCCAAACTGCTCAGCGAGGTGCTTCTTCGACGACTTGTAGCTGCAGTGCTCTGACCACATGACGGAGTACATGGCCAGCTCAGCGTTCGTGGGGCGACGACCCAGGATCTCACAGATCTTGGCGTATTCGTCTTCCTTCAGGCCCAGTTCTTTCCAGGGCATATCTTTCGTGGGGGTTGCGGCCGCATCTTCTGTCGTATCCGGCAATTCCCGAGGATTCTCTGCTTCGACCTTCACGGTCATAAGTGCTCCATTCGTTACGCACGTTTCGGTTCGCGTCTATGAACGTTTCGTGAAAAATTCAGCGGGCGCGGCCTCGTATCTATTCACGAGGCCACACGTCGGATTACCCCACCAAGCCCATCAGGGCGGACTGGAAGATCTTCAGGCCTTCGGTACCACCGTGGCCGGCGTGCACGCCGTCCTTCGTGGCCAGCGGACCAAAGCCCGCTTCGGTCGCGTGTTCGGGGTGCGGCATCAGACCAACGACATTGCCCGCAACGTTTGTCACGCCAGCAATATCGTTCGCGGAACCATTCGGGTTCAGGCCGATGTAGCGGAAAACGATGTGGCCTTCACCTTCAAGGCGCTCCAGCTCAGCCGGGGAGACTTGGAAGTTGCCTTCACCGTTCTTCAGTGGAACCGTGAAGTGCTCGCCAGCGCTAAACGCACACGTCCACGCGGTATCGGCGTTTTCGACGCGCAGTTCCTGGTCGCGGCAGAAAAACTTCTGATGATCGTTACGGATCAGAGCGCCGGGAAGCAGGTGCGCTTCGCAGAGAACCTGGAAGCCATTGCAGATGCCGAGGACAGGCATACCTTTGCCGGCTGCCTCGACAATTTCACCCATCACGGGAGCAGTCGCAGCAATTGCGCCACACCGCAGGTAGTCGCCGTAGGAGAAGCCACCGGGGATAACGACCGCGTCAACGCTGTGCAGGTCGGCATCCTTGTGCCAAAGAGCGACGGGCTCGCCACCGGCAAGGCGAACGGCGCGCGCAGCATCCCGGTCATCCAAGGTACCCGGGAAGGTAACAACACCAATGCTGGTCACTTGGTGGCCTCGCCTTCATCCAGCGCCTCGACGCGGACAACATCTTCGATAATCGGATTGGACAGAACCTCTTCAGCTGCCTTGCGGGCATCCGCGAGAAGTTCCTCGGTGACCGGGCCGTCAACCGTCAGGTGGAAGCACTTGCCCTGGCGAACAGAAGCAAAGCTTGTGATTCCAAGCCTCGGAAGCGCAGATCCCACTGCCTTACCCTGGGGATCCAGGATTTCCGGCTTCGGCATCACTTCCACGATGATTCGCCCCACGGCGTCCTCCTATTGTGCGTGCGGAATTTCCGCGTGTTGGGTGACGGGCTTGACCCGCTTATTGGTGGTGATGGTTAGAGTGTCGGTTCTTCGCCGGTCAGGCGAACAAACGCTTCGATGTAACGGTCGCGAGTTGCGGTCACAACGGATTCCGGCAGGACGGGCGGGTTTTCTCCCGACTTCTTGTCCCATCCGGATTCGGCGCTGGTCAGCCAGTCGCGAACGTACTGTTTATCGAAGCTTGGGGTGATCTGACCGGGTTGCCACTGGTCGGCGGGCCAGAATCGCGAGGAATCGGGGGTCAGGATTTCGTCGCCCAGGACCAGGTTGCCTGTTGCGGGATCCAGCCCGAACTCAAACTTGGTATCGGCGATGATGACACCGCGCTCGGCAGCAATTTTGCGAGCACCTTCATACAGGGCGATAGAAACGTCGCGCAGGCGAGACGCGAGTTCTTCGCCGACCATTTCAGCTGCGCGTTCGAAGGAAATGTTTTCGTCGTGATCGCCCAGTTCCGCCTTGGCAGCGGGAGTAAAGATCAGGGTTTCGAGGCGCGAGGCTTCAACAAGACCCTCGGGAAGAGCGATATCGCAGACGGTGCCCGACTCTTTGTATTCAACCAAGCCGGAACCCGTCAGGTATCCGCGAACGACGCACTCAATCGGAATCATATTCAGAGCCTTGGCAACCACTGATCGACCGACGAGGGGAGCCGGAACGCTCAAAGGATCTGTGGCATCAGTTTCAGCAGTGATGACATGGTTTTCAACCACGTCGCGTAGCTGTTCCATCCACCAGAGGGCAAGCTGGTTCAGCACCTTGCCCTTGCCGGGGATTTCCGACGGCAGAATGTAGTCGTACGCGCTAATACGGTCCGACGTCACCAGAAGAAGACGGTCAGGTGTTTCCTGATCAGCGGGCGCGTAGATGTCACGCACCTTGCCGGAGGACACATGTTTCCATCCTGGAAGTTCCATAGCAGTCATTACGCGTCCTCCGTCTCTATTCAGTTCAGTTCTTAGCGTCTAGCTCGGCCGGCCAGGTTGCAATGTCTTTACGGTGATGCTCACCAGCGAAGCTGATCCAATCGACGCCCTCGTAGGCCTTGTCTCTGGCTTCTTCAACGGTTGCGCCGCGTCCCACGACGTCCAGCACACGCCCACCGGAGTTCACCAGCATTTCGTCGGGTTCGAACCCGCAACACCCCAGTGCAACCTCGTCCATCGAAGACGTGATCTCAAAACGAGTACCCGCATGAATAACATGCACGCCCTCGACAGCTTCCGCGTCCTCAATGCCTGTGATTTCATGTCCGGTATCGGGTGTGTCCGGGTAGCCACCCGATGCCATCACAACCGTGACCACCGCATCCGGGGACCAGATGGGAGCAGGCAAATGAGCAAGCGTTCCGGTCGCCGCAGCATAGAGCAGGTCAGCAAGTGAAGAATCAAGGCGTTCAAGAACAACCTGCGTCTCAGGATCACCGAAGCGCACGTTGAATTCGACGACGCGAATACCTTTCGACGTCATTGCCAGACCGCAGTAAAGCAGACCCACGAACGGGGTTCCACGACGAGCCATCTCGTCAACGGTCGGCTGAGCAACAGTCTTCACGACCTCGTCGACAACCGAGTCATCCAGCCACGGAAGCGGCGTGTACGCACCCATGCCACCCGTATTCGGACCGGAGTTTCCGTCGCCAACACGCTTGAAGTCCTGAGCGGGAACCAGCGGAACAACAGTAGTGCCATCGCTGACGCAGAACAGAGAAACCTCGGGGCCATCCAGGTATTCCTCAACCAAGACAACGCCATCTTCACGGTTCAGGCAGGTGGTTGCGTGAGCAAGCGCCACATTGCGATCATCGGTCACCACAACACCCTTGCCGGCGGCAAGCGCATCATCCTTCACCACGTAGGGAGCGCCGAATTCGTTGAACGCAGCCTCGACCTCTTCGGTCGTACGGCAGGTGAAAGCGCGAGCGGTCGGAACACCAGCTGCTTCCATGATCTCTTTAGCGAATGCCTTGGATGCTTCAAGTTGAGCAGCAGCCTTCGACGGGCCAAAAACCGGTATCCCTTCAGCGCGAACGGCGTCAGCGACGCCGGCGACAAGAGGAGCCTCAGGTCCAACAACAACCAGGTCCACTCCGAGAGCCTTTGCGCGCACAGCGACATCATCCGTATTCAGCGGATTAAATACAAGTGATTGCCCCAGTGGCTCAAGCCCCGGGTTACCCGCCTGAACAATCAGTTCAACCGGATCAGATGAAGTTGCAGTACGTACCAGGTTTCGGGCAAGGGCGACCTCGCGCCCCCCATTTCCCACCAAGAGGACCTTCATGGCTTTAGCCTATCGATGATTGTGAGCTGGCGCGACACGCGTCCAATTCCGCCCGACGTAGGACGTGCCACGAATTCACCTTCCGCGCCACCCAGTTTCGTGATTGACGAGGCCGGACCCGACCTACCATGCGCCATTCGAATCGCCGGTCCGAGTGGTCGCAGACGAATCCTCATCAACGTCAGTGCTACGACGCAATCGGCGTTCAATTTCTTGACGACGTTGCTCTTCCGCGGTCTTTGGCTTCGATTCTTCATCACCGTCCTGATTGGACGAGTCACCCTGCTGGCTCTGTCCTTGACCGCCACCGGAAGACCTCTGGCCCGAAGACTCGCTGCTCTGCGAATTATTCGACTTATCTGGCTTACCTTGTGCGCGCTGACGCTTATTCTTCAAGCGCTCGCGAGCCTTACTTGCCTGCTCAGATTGAGAAGATTCTTCCTGATTAGCAGATCCGTCACCCGACCCCTGGTCAGGCTCAGAGTCTCCACCCTGCCGGTCGGCCTCGTTGTCCGAAGACAAACCGGACTGCGACGAACTCGATTGGTCGGAATCGCCAGACTGACCTTGATCGCCGCCCTGACCGCCTTGGCCACCGGAGGACTGATCCTGGGGGTCCGACGGGTCTTGTGACCGGGAATCAAGCGTGCACGCGACAAGCGTTTCATCCGCCTGCTGGTAATTCTGATCCGCTTCATCGCCGTTGCCTGATTCCATCGCCTGATCGCCCAATACCTCGAACGCAAGAGCAGTGTTAATACGCACCTGACACTCGTAAGAGAAGACTTGAATGTGCCCCTCTTCGTCCTGTGTAGCCTTCGGGACGCCTTCAAGAGCAATCTGCAATTCGCTGAGCGCCCTGTCTGCTTTGCCGTCTTTCAGAAGAGACGTGCCCACGTTGTAATGCGCCACCCATGACTCTGGGCCGTAGGTCGTCAACGTACGTTGCGTTGAATACTCGCCCGTTGCTTGGGTGTACTCGCCCGCCTGCCACTGGCCTCGCGTGTGATGAGACCAGACGGGAAGTCCCACAAGGAACGACGCAATCAGGCTAGCAACGACAATGAGGGGAGTAGACCAAAGGAGTCTGCGCAGGTCTTCCTTTGTTCGCTCCCGCTTTGCCGGAACAGGCTGGCGTTCAGGATCACCGGCAGTACGCCCACCAAAGGGAAGCGCGACCTCGTACTTATTCGCTTTACGGGTGTTCTTTTTAGATGGCACGAGCCCTCCTCATGTTTCGGGCTTTACCTGCAACGATCGCGGTTTCCCACGCGAGCATTCCACCCAAGAACAGGGCAAACGGCCAAATCAGGTAGCGTGCTGCCTTCACTTGGGCTCGCTGAGTGGCCACTACCTGCGAGTTTTCATCCAGAGTCGATGCAACCTGTTTGATCTCGGCAGTTGCCGGCGAGTGGATGTACGTCAGCCCCGTTTGCTCGGCAATGTCTTTCAAGGCGTCCTCGTCAATGCGCGTAATCGCGATCGGAGAATCCGGCTCGGAACCATCGCGAATGTACTCATCTTCGACCACTTCACCTGCTTGATCGCCCGACTGAGAGTCTTCGGTGTATCCCCGCTTCTGTGCGTCACCAGTCAGGCGACGCACCTTCATCGGCCCGCCCTCTTTCGTGCCGTACCCGATGATCGCACCACCGTCGACGTATCGGCTCATCAACCCCCATGAAGACGTACTCATGTCGTCGATGGGACTCCAAACGTCTTCGTTCGAGCTTTCCCCGTCAGAGAAAACGAAAAGCCCACGGATTGCATCCGGATCTTGTTCTTCAGCGTCATACATCGCACTGAAAAGAGCTGAAGCCGGACGATTCGGCGTCGACCCGTGGGACGAGTCAGAAAGCTCCTGACGCAGGTTCGTCAGATAGCTGTCGGCAGCATCCCGATCCGTCGTCAGGGGGAGAACCGTGCTGACATTCGAATCCCAGACCATGATCGTGATGCGAGCACCCGGCATTGCATCAAGGATGGTCTGAACGTCCTGTTTGACGCCCTCGATTCGAGGCCGATCGCCATCCCAGTCTTCACCCGCCATCGATCCTGTCCGGTCGATGACAATCCACGCTTCGGCCGCCGAGCCAACTTCACTTGCCTTGCCAGGAATGGAGGGACCCGCCATCATAAAGACCAACAGAGCAACGATTGTGGCACGTCTGGCGGCTTCACGTTTCGATGTGCGCGTGCCTCGCTTCAGCCCAAGCAGGACCAGCGAGAATCCAACAAGCGCCACAAGAATGAAAGCTGTCAAAGAAAACACGGGACGGAAGAACATGTCAGAGCCTCCCGATTGCAAGCAGACCAAGGAACCCGATAATGCCAACAGCGGCAAGGCTGAGGACGCCAGCCGGCTTATCGATCTCAAGAACCTTCGCGTGCTCGGACAATTCGATGCGCTGCAGAGATTCGATTTCTTGGATGATCCCTTGGACGCTCGCAGCGTCGGAGGCGTCATAGAAGACACCGCCGTTGTCTTCGGTCAGCTCTTTCAGTTCTTCGCCCTCGGTAGTCAGCAGGTCACCATCACCGGGATACAGGGTGGTCACCTGAACGTTCTGCTGATGAGCAAAATCAAACGCCTGAGCAAGCGTGTAAATCTGTGGACCGTTGATCTCGTTATCCGTGGCAAAAAGAATCAGACGTGAACGGTCTTCGCCGGAGTGGTCAAAACTCAACACACACGACGCCAAGCCGTCGCCCGCAAGCGACGCGGCTTCTTCAGCGTCGTCAACGGTCGCTGACGTGTAGTCAATCAGCTCCTGCGTGACATACACGCCGTCGGCGCTTTCACCCAGGTAACCTTCCTTCATGATCCGGCTCATCTCGTCGAGCTCAGACACCGCAAGGTCGTAGTCATTCGTCAGCGGGAATTTCACCAAAGTGCGAGAATTCCACAGGTTCAAGCTGATTCTTTCGCCCGCAAAATGCTGGACAATCCGCGAAAAGGCATCGCCGATATTCCCGTCGTAGGGGATCATCGACCCGGACGTATCCAGGCACAAAACAATGTCACGTGAGGCCGTCTTCTCATCCTGGATCACGCGATCAATGGGTGCCCCGGCACTGAATGCCACGCCGACAACGCCCAAGCTCAAAAAGACAATCGCGCCCGCAAGCATGATGCGACTACGCCTGACCAGGCGTTTAAAGCCGGGCAACGTAGAGATATAGCCGGAATGCGCCACCCAGCCTCGTGAATCATTCGCAATAGAGGACGAGGCCGCGCGCCTCCACCCAACGACCAACGCGACCAGGGCGGCTCCGATAACGAGAACAACGAAAAAGGCGAACTTCACTGATCGATCACCTTCAACGCTGACTCAAGAAGAGTCGACACCCACTTGCGCGTCGGTTGGCCGGAGAACGAGGGTTCGACGCAACGCTCCATCAGATGCACGTACGCCGGCCACATCGGCACAAGCGCGCGAATCTCAGCGACCGTCGCGGACTCAAGATTGCGACCCGTCCGCTCGGTCCCCAGCGCGCGCATCAAGCCCGCAACCGCCAAGTGGGCCTCAGATTCGTTCCATTCTCCGGCGGAGAAATTCGCTTCAATCTGCACAAGATTGTCACGATATGCGCGACGTTGCTCGGCGCTCAGATCACGCAGGCCCCGCGGACGATTCGCATCCGACTTCCACCAGCGGACTAGGCACACCACAATCCACGCGACGATGATGAGGAACAGAATGAGACCGGCAACCCACATCCACTCGGGATACACGACCGGCTCGCGAACACCGTCCAGAATGTTACCTGACACGAGTCCCCCTTTCGAGGGCGCTCATCAGAGCACGTGGCACGTCCTTCGAGCCCGAAACCGACACTCGGATCACACCGCGATGATCCAGTAGGGACGCGACCTCTTGACGCCTGGCCGACACGATCAACTTTGCCTGGTCGGCCAACTGCTTGTCACCCAACAGGAAATCCGGCAACGGCCCCTGATCGACATCGATAATGCGAGTCTCCTTCGGCAAGTCCGTCGGATTCATATCATCTACAGACACCACGATCACCGCATGTTTGCGCGTCAGCTTCGCTAAAACTGTATCCGCCTGCGAGCCTGGCTCCGGCTGGACCGAATCCGTTGCCAGAACAATCAGGGACCTACGACGAATCGCAACAAGCGCTCGCTCAAGAAGCGCCGTCACATTCGACGCGGGTGTTTCAAGCCTGATCGTCGCCCTGATCCGTCGCAGAAGCATCTCCGCATAGGCATTACCTGAACGCGCCGGGGAAATAGTGATCTTCTCACTATCCCCTGAAATCGCACCCAACTGATCGCCACGCGCTACCGCCAACCATGCGATCGCCTCACAGGCCCTGGTGGCAACATCAATCTTCGGCTCACCTGATGGAGCAAGCGCCCCCATCGAACGTCCCATATCGACCAGCATGACAACCTGCAGGTTAGCCGTCGACTCATAGCGACGAATAATCGCCTGCCCTGTACGAGCGGTCGCAGCCCAATCAATATCCTGGACGTCATCACCCGCATGATATTCGGCAAGATCAAGGAAATCCCAGCCGCGGCCCGGACGCACGCCGGAATGCTGCCCATCCATGATGGACAGCAGTTTGCGCATGATCGGCAAGCGCGCACGCGACGACAACGCGTGGATCTCGCGACTACGAACGGGCATGACGGCGTATCAGCTTCCTAGAATTCGACCAAAATAACGTGGAATCAAGGCTCACGGAACGGGGACAGCGTTGAAGACAGCATCAATCAGGCCTTCAACCGACACATTGTCAGCCAACGCATCGAACGTGCGGATAATGCGGTGGCGGAGCACCGAATAACGCATGGCCTTCACATCGTCGGGAACAACAAAATGACGACCTTCAAGGAGTGCAATGGCCTGAGCGGCACGCATCAACGCAATACCACCACGCGGAGACGCACCCACGCGCACATGATTTGCCCACGCTGGCAACGGAACGGGCCCGGAACCGCGGGTCGTGTTCATCAAGTCTACGATGTACCCCTTCAAGGTGTCGTGGACGAACACCTTCTGAACGGTGTCCTGCAATCCCACCAGCTCCTCGATCGAAATCGGCTCACCCGTTGCGGGTTTCGCCATCTGGCCAGACTCAATGCGGGTCAGGATCTCAAGTTCTTCGCGTGGCTGGGGGTATGTAATAACCTGCTTCAAAAGGAAGCGGTCCATCTGAGCCTCGGGAAGAACGTAAGTGCCTTCTTCCTCGATCGGGTTCTGGGTGGCCATCACCATGAACGGCTGGGGAAGCGGATAGTTCACGCCACCAATCGTTGTCTGATATTCCGCCATTGCTTCAAGCATCGCGGACTGGGTTTTCGCGCTGGAACGGTTGATTTCGTCCATCAACACGAAGTTTGCGTGGACAGGACCGAGCTGAGTGGTCATTTCTGCGGTTGCCTGGTTCCATATCTGCATACCGACGATGTCGTTAGGCATCAGGTCCGGTGTGCACTGGATTCGGCGGAATGAGCCAGAGACAGCGGAGGCAAGCGTTTGGGCGGCAGTCGTTTTCGCCAGGCCGGGTACGGACTCAATCAGGATGTGACCACGAGTCAGCAGTCCCACCATCAGTGCACGCTTGAGGTCGTGCTGGCCGACAACTTTCGAAGAGAAGATGTCGGAGACTCGCCCTAAAAGCTCCCCGGCCTTTTCAATCTCTTCAGCGGAAATAGTTGGTGCCACCGGTGGCCTCCCCCACTCGATTGTGTGTACTACCGAAATTTTATCGCAGGCCACCGAGAACACGGTTTGCATATAAAAGCCCGGTGGTCGGACCCATCGGGTCCGACCACCGGTATAGATCGCGTGCGCTAGAGCGCTACCTGAAATCAGGCGCGGGCTGCTGCGATGCGCTCACGGAACTTCGCGAGTTGCTCGGTGATCTCCTTGGGGAGCTTGTCACCGAACTGCTTGAAGTATTCCTCGGTGTCGTCCATCTCAGCGGTCCATGCGTCGAGATCGATCGCGAAGAGCTTGGCCCACACGGACTCGTCAATGTCGAGACCATCGAGGTTGAAGTCCTCGAACTTCGGGTAACGACCGGTGACACCGTCGATTGCCTCAACCTCGCCAGCGGCACGACGGACGATCCAGTCGAGGACGCGCGAGTTGTCGCCGTAGCCCGGCCACATGAACTTGCCGTTCTCGTCCTTGCGGAACCAGTTGACCTGGTAGACCTTCGGGAACTTGTCGCCAAGCTCTGCCTGCATCTCGAGCCAGTGGCCCCAGTAGTCAGCCATGTGGTAGCCACAGAAGGGGAGCATTGCGAACGGATCGTGGCGAAGCGAGCCGGCCTTGACGTCGGTTGCTGCTGCGGTGACCTCGGAAGCAACGGACGCGCCGATGAAGACGCCGTGTGCTGCTTCGTACTGTTCTGCAACGAGCGGGACATTAGTGGCGCGACGGCCACCGAAGAGGATGGCGTCAATGGCCACCCCCTGAGGTGCTTCCCAGTCGGGGCAGATGATCGGGCACTGCGATGCCGGGACGGTGAAGCGGCTGTTCGGGTGAGCAGCCTTCTCGCCGGACTCGGGGGTCCAATCGTTGCCGTGCCAGTCGATCAGGTGTGCCGGAACCTCGCCGTCGATGCCTTCCCACCACACATCGCCATCGTCGGTCAGTGCGACGTTGGTGAAGATGGAGTTGGCGCGCATGGTGTCCATAGCCATCGGGTTGGTGTCGTACGAGGTGCCCGGTGCAACGCCGAAGAAGCCGGCTTCCGGGTTGATTGCGTACAGGCGACCATCCGGGCCCGGGCGCATCCAGGCGATGTCGTCACCGACGGTCTCAACGGTGTAACCCGGGATGGTCGGCTGGAGCATGGCGAGGTTGGTCTTGCCACATGCTGACGGGAACGCAGCGGTGACGTGGAACTGCTGGCCGGTCTCGGTGCGGGTCAGGCGCAGGATGAGCATGTGTTCTGCCATCCAGCCATCGCGACGAGCCATGGTCGAAGCAATACGGAGAGCAAAGCACTTCTTGCCGAGCAGGGCGTTGCCGCCGTAGCCGGAGCCGAAGGACCAGATTTCGTTGGTCTCGGGGAAGTGGGTGATGTACTTTTCGTCGTTGCACGGCCAGTTGTCATCAACCTGGCCCTCTTCGAGCGGAACGCCCACGGAGTGAACGGCGGGGACCCAGGTTGCACCTTCAGCGATGAGGTCCATTGCAGCCGTGCCCATGCGGGTCATGATGCGCATGTTGCAGACAACGTAGGGGGAGTCGGTGATCTCGATGCCGAGCTGCGAGATCGGACCGCCCAGCGGGCCCATGGAGAAGGGGATCACGTACATCGTGCGGCCCTTCATGGAGCCGGTGAACTTCTCCTTGAGGATGGCCTTCATTTCGGTCGGGTCTGCCCAGTGGTTGGTCGGGCCGGCGTCCTCTTCCTTTTCGGAGCAGATGAACGTACGGGACTCGACGCGTGCAACGTCAGAGGGCTTGGAGCGAGCAAGGAAGGAGTTCGGGCGCTTCTCTTCGTTGAGCTTGGTGAACATGCCAGTCTCAACCATGAGAGAGGTCAGGCGATCCCACTCTTCCTGCGAACCATCGGCAAACTCGATGGCATCAGGCGTCGTCAGCGCGGCGATCTTAGCAACCCATGCGAGAACGTCTTCTGGAGCGTTGGACGGAGCTGCTGCTCGCACATCCTGTTCAGTCACGGACATTTTGCCTCCTGCGGCTTTCGGTATTCCAGGGCGACGGGTGCGCCCCTGTTCTACGTGTTCCATAATCCCAGATAGTGACGGAAAATGCGCGGGCGATAAGTCCCGTGGGCATGTGTGCAACACTTCACAAACATGGCGCGTCGGTATCCGTTCGTCTTCCTTCATTCATCTGAACGCCTCGAGTGCCTTAATCTGTAAGTGCGTTGTGGAACGCATCCCCAATCCTCAGGAGGAAAAATCGTGGGACTTCGTAAGGCCGCTGACGGCCCGTCCTTCTTCGACCTGTATTCACAGCAGGCCGCGAACCTTGTTTCCGGCACGACGATTCTTTCGTCAATCCTTGACTCCTCACCGCAGGAACAGGTCGCAATGCGCGATCAACTGCACGAGGTCGAACACTCCGGCGATGAGATTAATCACCACATTTTGAACCTCATCAACCAGACTTTCATCACCCCCTTCGATCGTGAAGACCTTGGCGCCTTGGCCTCGTGCCTCGACGACTGCATGGACCTGATCGACGAGGCCGGCGACCTCTACGTCATGTACGGTCTGAACGACCTACCGGACTACGTACGCTCGCTTCTACACGAGCAGATCGATATCTTGACTCGTTGCGCAGCGCTGACGGCAGAGCAGATCCCCGGCCTAAAGTCCCCACTGGACATGCGCGACTTCTGGGTTGAGCTGAACCGCCTTGAGAACGAAGGTGACACGACCTACCGTCGTGCTCTCACTTCGATCTTCGATTCCGGCCTCGATCCGGTGACGATCATCAAGCTAAAGGACCTTGTTGAGGTCCTAGAATCGGCATCCGACGCATTCGAAGACCTCGCAAACTGCGTTGAAACGATTGCGGTGAAGGAGTCCTGACCCGTGGATCTTAATCTGGTCCTGGTCTCGCTGGTCGTGATTATTGCTCTTGGTTTTGACTACACCAACGGCTTCCACGATGCGGCGAATGCAATCGCAACTTCCGTGTCCACCAGGGCACTGACCCCGCGAGCCGCTCTCCTCATGGCTGCTGTCATGAACATTATTGGCGCACTTTTGGGCACGGAGGTCGCAAAGACTATCGGTGAGGGCATCATCGATATCTCGCACTACACGAATTCGTCCGACGTTCTTCAACAGAGAGAGGGCTTGGCGATTGTGCTGGGCGCTCTGGTCGGTGCGGTTGTGTGGAATCTGATCACATGGTGGTTTGGGCTTCCATCGTCGTCATCGCACGCCTTGATTGGTGGTTTGGTGGGCGCTGGCCTTGCTTCAGCGACCCAAGTGAAGTGGATTGGAATTCTTCAGCACGTCATCATCCCGATGTTCGCGTCCCCGGTGATCGGCTTCCTTCTGGGATTCTTCCTCATGAAGGGCCTGATGAGGCTGTTGCAGAATCTGCCCTATCACCGCACGATGCGTCGCTTCCGTATTCTTCAGACTCTGTCAGCTGCAGCAATGGCCCTTGGCCACGGCCTGCAGGACGCTCAGAAAACGATGGGCGTCATTGTGATGGCGCTGATCGCCGGTGGCTACGGCGAGACGCACAACGTGATTGACCCGGTGACGGGTGACATCACGATTCCGCTGTGGGTCAAGCTTGCTGCCGCAGGTGCGATTTCGCTGGGCACATATGCCGGTGGCTGGCGCATTATGCGTACGCTCGGCCGTAAGATCATCGATCTGGATCCGGCTCGTGGCTTCGTCGCCGAGGGTGTGTCCGCCATTGTTCTGTACCTGTCCGCATTCGTTCTTCACGCTCCGATCTCCACGACGCACACGATTACGTCGGCGATCCTTGGTGTGGGTGCGACGAAGCGTTTCTCGGCTGTCCGCTGGGGTGTTGCTGGCAACATCGTGGTCGGTTGGTTCTTGACCCTTCCGGCTGCTGCCGCGGTTGCGGCGATCGTGTACTTCATCGTTCACGCGGTTGTTGGACTGTGACGATAGTGTTCACCAATTTACGAGGCCGAACGGCCCGTGCCACCGGCTCGGGCGCGTTCGCTATTTCAGCCGTTGCACTAATGGCAGGGTGTTCGAGTTCGTCTGTCCTTGATTTAAAGGTCGGCGATTGTATTCAGCTGCCGAACACTAAGACGGCGGTGACGATCGATCACACGTCTTGTTCCGAGGAACATCGGGGCGAGGTTTCAGCCATTGTTGAGACAAGCCCAAACGGTGCTGATGATGCGTTCCCTGGCGATTCTGAACTGAACTCGCAAGCTGAAGAGGCCTGTGTTTCCTCTTTTACCGCCTATGTTGGGTCAGACTATGTGACGTCATCGTTGGATGTGTCGTGGCTTGTTCCGACTGAACAGTCTTGGAAGGACGGAGATCGTCATATTGCGTGCGTTGTGTACGCCCAGGGCGATCAAAAGCTCACGCAGTCCGTGAAGGATTCGAACTTGTAGGGCTCGGTTCTCTTCGGGTTTGAAGCTGTGTACGGGGTGGGGGGCGTCTCGCAGAGACGCCCCCCACCCCTTGTGCTTTTACCGATGTTTAGCTGTTCTGGTCCGCCATCAGATGCGGTTAAGCGGATTGCGGTGGAGGCGGCCTCGTCGATGAGGAAGCGAAGCCAGTTGGTGAGCGTCACTACCTACACCTCACGCGACACACTGCACCTGACGCGACACAACCGGGCTCGAACACGCCAAACCGTCGCACCAGGTGCAGCTGGTGCACAAAAACCAACCCCACGACCGTACCAACTGCACCCCACGCGACACATCCAAGCTCAAACACACAAAACCGTCGCACCAAGTGCAGCCAGTAACTCGATGAGCTTGGATCGCAGATAACGACTGGGTTCACGCAGACGATTGGGGACGTCTTGACTGACCACCCGACTGCAGATCGAAACGCCCGAGCCGATGAGTGTTTGGAAGGCTCGGCTTTGAGACGCTCATCAGGCCCGCACGTCTGGCCAAGAAACGAGCTCAACGTTGACGCGATTGTGACCCACGAGTTTGCACTCAGCGACGTGTATTCAGCCTACGACGCCCTCCGTGACCGCATCGGTGTGAAAGTAGCAGTAATCCCGGACTAGGCCAGCAAGTTCTCAGACGACCAGTTCAGCGCGAGCTCGCCCCATGAAACATCTACGGATAAGTAGCGCTACAGCTTACAGCTGTCCCTTGAATCCCCCACTTTGTTGATTAATCGCGTATTGGTAAACATCGCGAACCAGCGGCTTAGAATGCCAGCGCTTGAACATTCCTGAAGTATTTTGCCGCATAGCTTGCAACGCGAATTTTCTAGCTCCTTCAAGAACCTCGGGATATTGGTTACAAAACTGTTCGAGGTCTCCTACCGCGTAGCTAATCGCATCCGAATTCGCTGACGGATACGTAGCGGTGAACGCCCAGGCATCCAAGAACCCTCTATACGAAGACTCATATTCAAACGCCCAAAAACCGGTTGTCTTGCCTTGCAAGATCGTTCCTGGAACCGTGTTCAACCAGCCGACACCCTCAACGGATTCCAGCTTTGTCGCCTTCTGGTCTGGAATCTCACAAGTGCGAGGGAAGAACAAGAGCTCAATAAAGCCCGTACTCAACGTGGCCCAACGGCCCCCACTTGTGCTTGGACAATCCGTTAGAGTCCAGTACTTCCCCTCAAGCTCAACAGCGCTTGGAACTAGCTCCTTCAAGGCAAAAGCAATATCACGCAAAATTGGCTCCTGATACTCGTTAGGAACTAGCCTAGCGAATTTCGTGGGTTCACTCCCGAAGCCTTCCGCACGTTGCCGCGCCCCTCGTAAATCATAAGGACCATCACCTAGGGCCCAAGCCTGCTGATCTTCAACCGGAATCTCCAGATCCAGGCTGGAGGGCTGGTCATACCCGACATTCCCCAGACGGTTGCGCAAGCGTTTAGCATCTGCGCGGAAGCGTTGGATCTCTTGATACTCAATCGAATCCAAACTCATCACCGCAGGCACCGGCATAAACCAAAGCTTCTCCACGTCTGTCCACGGATCCACATGATTAGTATTTCCATGTCGATGCTGAGCAAAACGCGTCACCACATTCTTTGCCTGGCCAACATAGAACTCGCCGTTAGAAAACTCGAGCACGTAAATTCCTCGCCGGTTATGCGGGATAAGAGCTGAAATGGAATCCAGTTCTCTTACTGGAAACCGAGCGTATTTGAGTTCGGAGGATGTCTCGTTAAGGTCCGAAGCGACCTTGGCAATCGGCATTGTTTCAAGCTCTTCCAAAGACGTGCGCGAAGCACTCTCCCGCTCGGGTTCCATCTTGTTTTACCTTTATAACGCTAAATAAACCAAACAACTCCCGTATTTGAAAGCACTGTAACCCATTTTTGCCACAGGCTAGGCAGGTTTCAAAAGGTTGCGCATATTTCGCGATCCTTGCGCACACCGCAGATAGTATTTGCCAGAACATCAATTGAGGTGCCCGCTTACAAGACTGCCTGCTTCAGCGTTACGGGGACGCTGGCATTGGCTGCCAAAATGGTCTGACGCAACCTATCAGCAGAAGCAGAAGACCTACGGTAGCACGGTGAGGAAGAGGCTCACGCAACGGCCCCTTGTGAATTCTTCAGTGTCTGGGATTAAATACGCGCGCGCCGTGCCTCAATCTCATGATGAGGCACGGCGCGCTATGTGATTACACGTTACATGCGATTTTACATGTGACGACGTTTGAGCAAGTAGCCACCCGCCAGCAGAAGCAGGGCACTAGCACCCAGCAGAGTCATGTCCGCTGAACCTGTCTTGGCTAGCCCACTGTGACCGTGCTGTGCCTTTGACGTAGCTGACGGCTTCTCCGAAGGCTCTACCCCCCTCGGCTCCTCCGAAGGCCCTGGCTCCCCCGGCTCGTCAGGGGACTCTGGCTTGGGCTTGAATGCTAGATCAACTGTGAACACTACGTTCCCGTCGCCATTCACCTCACAAGTAGCACCCTCTGGACACTTAAGTGACGTGTAGCTTTCCTTGCCTTTGTCGGTAAGCGACACAGTCACAACAGCTTTCTTCCCACGACTAACAGGATCATCCGGGTTGAAGGGCTCACCATCATTGTTCACATACGTCACGTCGTATTTGAACACCCCATCAAGCGGGTTGGGGGTACCATCCTCGCCCGGACCGTAAGACGGAATCACCACCTCTTGCCAAGAGCCTTCCGGGACGTCTTTCATATCTTGCACGGTTGGCGGCTGCGGAGCAACAGTCGCTTCAGATATAACAACCGGTGCGATAGCTTCACGCGTCTTTACTTTGGAATCAGCTTGATAATAAGTCACAGTAACTGGAATCTCGGCCCTATCCCCCTTGACTGCATCAGCAGCTGGAGTCACCGTCAGCTGGCCAGTGGAAGCGTCAATCCCTACCTGCCACGTCTTTCCGTTAACCGTAACCGTTTCCGGGGCTGAGTACTCGTGTCGGATGCCTTGTTTCGCGTACTCTTCACCCTTCATAGGCGACTCCACTGCCTGAGCAGGAGAGGTCTCGACCAATTCATACAGTGGTTTCAAAATGGACAACTGCCATTCGCTTACTTTCGCACCGTCAGCATCAACGACGCCAGGATTATTCACCTTGCCAGATTCGGGCGCAAAAACACCATAGCCCTTAGCCATAGTTACGTCGCCGGCAGCTTGCAATGAGAACTTCGAAGCACCGGTGCCATTTACATCGCCGGGACCTTCAAAGGTTGCTACCTTTCCCGCATACCAAACGCGTCCGCCAGGAGCCTGGATATCGGCATCTTTAGCCGAAGAGAACACCGTGTCCTTATCTGCACGAACACCGACCGGTGCCGTATTCGGAGAATCTGCCTTCACCTTCAGGGAAGCCTGCTCAGTGACAGTGATGTTTTCGCGACTGTACATACCAATAGCATGGCCGCCAGTTACGCCCATCAGATCAATATCGAGTTGGGAGTTGCCCGCGAGTACGGCAGATCCATATGTGCCTAGGACGCCGAACGTCGTTGACGTTGTCTCGGGATTGGCTATTTGACTCTTAATGCTGACTTTTACATCATCTGTGATAGTGAAAGGGCTGGCAGAAATACCCATAGCACCAGCAAATCCTTTATCACCGCTATATCCGGGGTTAAGGTTGATCGTCCCTTGCCCGCCGATTGTGAGCGCGCCACCCCAGCTTTCAATAGCCGTTGAGTAGTTAGGGTCGGAGTTGGAGATATCTGTATTAATTGTGAGAGTCGCATCGGCAGACTCGCCAATCAAATTAACCTTCGGATTAAGACCATCTTGCTTGCTATTAACCCCGCCGCTCTTCATAGTGAACATCAAAGCGAGTGCATCTGAGTGTCCCTTTGACTGTTGATCGATGACATTGTTACCACGGAATTTGACATTCAGTTCTTCCACGCCAACTTTTGAGCGATCGAATACCACCTCAACGAATGTGCCTGCACCGTAAGATCCGGTAAAGTCCTTGCGCTCGAGGACAAAATTATCGAACGTAAGAGTCTTCTCTGCATCCTTCCAATACCATGATCCAGAATCACCTTTGCCTTTGACGTTGCCGTCCAAGCAATAGGTCCACTCCGCAACATGGATGTAATGCAAATTCGGGCACGTGTCCCAATCCATATGCTTAAGCTGAGGGGCATCAGCGTAACTATCCTCGGGCGCAGCCTGAGCGCTAGGGACAGTAGCGAACCCGGCCACTACGGCCGCTGCTACCGTAAGCGTTGAAAGCGCGACCCTCACAATTCTTTGCATGGTAATCCAATCAATCGTTAATGGGACTTCAGCTACATGCGTGCAGTACAGAAGCTATGCGTACATTATATATATTTTTCCCGTAATTACTGAGAAATGAGATCCTTCCTATTTGCAGGACTAAGAAATGGGCTATCGCCAGTGAGGGGTGGCTTGCGCGAGTCTTGTAGTTCGTTGAGTCACATTTATCGTGAGCAATCAGTTGCTCTTTTCGAACTGGAAACCAACGATGCGACGGCATCCATTCGAGATTAAAAAGAGGCACAACAGTATGTTCCAATCACCGGCCGCACCGCGCTCAACACCTTCTTATAAGAGCACCAATTAGCAGTAGCCCAAATACCCTAACAACCCGCCCGGCATGAATCATGCTCCGGGCTGCTACTTCTAGCTAAAACTAAATGGAGCGGGCGACGGGATGCCCCGTGCCACACCGTGGCACAGTGGGCCCATTTCGATTCCCGGCCCGACACTAAAACCGACCACGAGGGAACAACCGTGTGGTCGGTTACAAGACACAAAGACGTCGGATTTGATAACCAATGCTTGTGCGTAAGCATCAGGTTAAGTACCATTCAGATGCACACCGACCCTGCCGGCAACATCAAGCCTGACAAGCAAAAATCCACCGAAAAATTGACGGAGTCGTCGCCACCATCATGGCGTTAGATTGGGCAATAAGATGCGGAAACAGCTCGAGCTCAGTTTATGATTTGCGGGGACTGTTGGCGCTGTGAGCTTTTGGGTGAAACAAGCTGCCGATCTTGTTAGCTGTTACTGCTAGCAGTGAATAAGCGACCCCGTAGATCAACGCGGATTCATTGAAAAAGATGAGCATGGGCACCATGAAAAACAGTATCGGCATCACTATCCATAAAGCATTGAAGCCCTCCGTGATTCCGTCCCAGGCGGCTAACGTCACGGTGATTAGCGGAAACACCATGAAAAGCAGCAGAATAAACGCCATCATTCCTAAATCGGAGGCATTGCCTAATCCGATGGCGGCTCTAGTAAGAGCAGGCAGTAAAAGATAGCAGGCGAAAAGAGCGCCAAGTCGTGTCCGCGTGCCGCGTCTTTCCCATCTTCGCATTCACTCATTTTTCCATGACCAGAAGGGAAACACCAAGGGTCCGAGAAACTGACTACGCTCCAAACCGCGTAACGCTAAAAACCACCAGATGGCCTCGTCCTATTCGTTTCTATTTGGGCAAACATCCTCTGGGAGTCCGGTGAACGAACGTAACAGATGCAGATGACCGCTGTCTATAGAGCCTGCGGGTTCTACTCTCGGAACTAGGTTTTGCTGGAAGGTTTGGTTATTTCCCGATTCCGAGGACGATACCGGCTACCACCACTATTCAATCGACATCGCAGATTATTCACCGCTTACTTTCTAGGAGTTATTGTTTTCCTCCCAGACTCCATATTGTTGCCCCTCATCATTTACCCAACGCGCTCTGCCGTTGACTGTGCTTTATCACGCGCACCTTCCCCTAAGAATAAACGAGAAAACAGATCACCCCTCAAAACAACCGCGATTCAATAGAAAAGAAACATCATGGATGAGCCAATAGATCTGGTTGATTGTTGACGTAACCCTGTAGGAGATTTTGAGACCTTGAATCTTCTATGAATGCTGTTATTCTTTCCAGCGGGAAACGCTGATTGACCATGCAGCTGCCAGCGCGAAGGTTACGCTTGCAACGAGGGTATATCCATGCTTCCTAACTGACGCGCGATCAGGTAATTTTTGCGATGCGAGAATAGTTTTATCGCAGAAAACTAACTATTAAGACTTTAAGTTTGGGTATTAACTTTTACGCCTCAATCCACTATACTTTGACCATCTCGATACATAGAGGAAAATACGTTAGGAGTGTTGAATCGTGGTAAAAAACATGCCCAAACGGATAGTTGCACTTATTTCAGGCATCCTATTGCTCACTTTAATAATCGTTGCTATTTTTGTTCTCCTCGATAGAAAAATTGATTCTGAGCAGGAAGAATTTGCGATGAATTCTTCCTGGGTATACGACGAGTTGAAGAGTGGTGACCAGCTTGACACTAGATATGCTAATAAGGAACCTCTTTACCTTTTCGCTTCTCGTGAATTGCTCGAAACCGGTTATGACTTCACTCAATGCAAACTAGGCAGCGATAGCTTGAGCACCCATGATTCACATTTCAATCTTCCATCAAGCTCCGGAACCGCATTATTTCTTGTAGCAAAGTTTGACCGCGCAGTTTCTGAGGATGCAATACTGAGCTGCAAATCCATTCCAGAAAAAGGTCAGTTAGCGATTGGGTTTCAAAAGGAGAAGGGGAAATAAGTCAATATCGTTCTAAGTTTACTGACCTAGAACCAGCACCACTGACCCACCGTTAACTCCGGATCAGAGAGGCGCATTTTTCATCTCCGTTAGCTAGTTAAACCCCAAAACCCTATCCGAACAGGAAAAACACGATACTAGGTAACGCAAAACCCAAACCCGCTAACGCAAGCGATTTTTCACACCCCCTAAGCGATACTCGCTAACGCAAAACATGCTTATCAAATCCGACGTCTAAGTGGAGACAAAGACCTCGGATTTGATAACCAATGCGTGTACCTAAACCCCCTGCTGATGAAGTGCTCTCCATTAGTTGAACTGAGAAATCAGTTTCTAACTAGTGGGGAATATTTATTTGAGAGCACGAAGTTCTCTGAGTGAGCTACAACGTGAGCAGCTCGTTGAATTGTTTGAACAGGGCGTAGGCTACACCGCGGCAGCAAATCGGCTTGGTGTATTCGTGATCCAGTGCGAATGCCTGAACGTCGATTCAAGCTTCATGGCAAGCTATGCCTTGTGGACAAACCAACCAAGCAGCAGCATTCCTTCGCGGTGAAGAAGGAGGTCGTTGACCGCTTCAACGCTGGCGAGTCCAAGATGGAGCTTGCCCGTAAATTCGACCTATCTTCAGACCAGCTTGTCACCGGTTGGGTGCGTGCCTGGCGCACGGGTGGTGATCACGCGTTACGCCCAAAGCCGAAAGGAAGTACCTCTTCGCAACCGTTGACCGAGAAAGATCGCCTGCGCCGCGAGGTAAAGAAACTGCAGGCAGAAAACGCGTATCTAAAAAGCGGGACTTGAGGAACCAGCGACGAGGTTAAAGGTCGAGGCTATCGTCATCCTCAAGTCGGCCCACCATTGAGAAGATCTGCTGGTTGCGGCAGGTCCTGCCCGGTCAGCGTTTTTCTATCACCAAAAACGCCTCACCGCCACTGATAAGCATGCTCAGCTCAAACAGGCTATCTGTGAGATCTTCGAGCGGATGAACCGTCGTTATGATTACCGGCGTGTGCACGCTCAACTCCGACGGGAAGGATGGACGCTCAACCATAAGCTGGCCGACAAGCTCATGAACCAGTTGGGGCTTAATCCAAGGTCAGGGTAGAAATACAACTCACACAAGGCACTGTCAGTCACATCATAAAGAACGTGCTCGACCGATGTTTCACCCCGGATGCGCAAAACAGGGGGTGGGCAAGTGATGTTACGGAGTTTCGGGTTGCTGGCACCAAGGTCTACTTGTCGCCGATCATGGACCTCTATGATCGTTCGGTCGCATCGTACAGCGTGTCTACCTCACCGAGCACGGCATTGGCATCGCACTCTTTGCGCGATCCCATTGCGCAACAATCACCAGGCCAAGGCTTGCTTGTGCACACAAATCAAGGATTCCAATACCAGCATTCCACTTGGCGTGACCTGATCAAAAGCATCGGTGGTGTGCAGTCAATGCCCAGAAAAGGCAAGTGCTACGACAATGCCGTCATGGAAAACTTCTTCGGGCACCTCAAAACGGAGATGTACCACGGTGAAACATTCACCAGCCTGGAGGCGTTCTACCACACGATCGATGATCACATTCACCGGTACGACAATGAACGCATCCAAAAACGACTCAAGGGCCTAACCCAGATGCAATATCGGAACCAGACCCTTGAGCCTCTAACCGCCTAGGATTAAACCAGTCCAACTATCAGGGACTAGTTCACGAGCAGGGATTTTGTTATTTTTAGGCCGGGTTCAGCGAGCCATCTTCCCATTAGGTCCTAATCGCTGAGTGATTATCTTGTTCGATCTATGCCCCACTCTGTCAGAGGGGGTGTGGTTCATGCCTTCCTGGCGAGTATCCACTAAAGGGATGTTCTCTGGTTCTCGCAGTGGTTGGAGAATATGTGTCGTCTCAATTCCCGCATGATTTATCACTTCATGAATTAGGTCTATGAGAGCTTCACAGTTTTCTGAATCTGGAAATCCCGCATGGATTACTTGAGCTGATTCGCAAAACTGAACGCCTCGACGAGAGCGCATTCGACATCGTTTTGGTTACCTTCAACAGGCGCTTTAAATACAGCACGCACCCCTGATCGCTCATTTCTGGTTCATTCACTGCTAGCTGTATGGCAACCGCGATAGATCCGCCGTATCCCACTTCGATAAACGCATGAAAGCGACTCATTGTTTGTTCACCAATGTAACACCTGTCGCCAACACCCAACGGGCTTTCAATTCCACGTAGAAAAAGAGAATCCTTGATAGCTAGTTAGCCCCTTAGCTCTTCCCTTTCTCCTGCCTACGTATCGGCTAGATTCCCTGGACGCTACTTGAGCCAATAGGGACGCCACACTACTCTGGTGTTAGGCAAGGCTTGCCTAACACCTATCAGAAGGGGTATCTCGCATGAAAACTCGCGACTTCATCAACATTGGCGTATTCACCGCAATTTATTTTGTGCTAGTTTTCGGTACCGGAATGCTAGGCATTATTAATCCAGCAATGATGTTCGTGGGCTATGCCTTAGGACTTATCGCTAACGGCGCCGTAGTCATGCTATTTAAATCCCGGGTACCAAAGATCGGCGCCCTGGCATTAATGGGCTTATTAGTGGGGATTTTAATGGTAATTACTGGGCACCCCTGGATTGTTGCCCTGCTTGCACCTTTACTGGGATTAGCCGCAGACTTCCTCTTCGCTAAAAACTCAACGGTTTTCCGAGTTCTAGGATACGCCGTCATGTCCATGTGGTACGTGGTGCCTTGGTTCCCCGTATTCATTGATGCTCAGGGCTACTACAACTATATTGCCGACTCTATGGGAACCGCCTACGCAGATTCATTACGCTGGTTCTTGTCACCATGGATGATTGTGGCCTGGGGTGTGGGAATTTTCATTCTGGGGCTTATCGGCGGAGTCTTCGGAAATTCTCTAATGGCTCGGCACTTCCGTAAAGCTGGCATCGCAAAGTAATGTCCCTTCAATACCAAAGTAGCAGTCCCAGATCAGCAGCAAGCTATCACCAGGATCAAGTCACCAGCGCTGAAATCTTAGCAGCTAACCAACGGCATTCCCGGCCAGATCCGCGCACCATTTTACTGGTTATTTTTGTATTAAATGCCCTGGTAATGTCGCGACTACCCATAGTAATCACTTTCCTGGTAGCCGGTATTGCGCTCTTGGCTTTACTATTGTCACGCTGCTATTCATGGGCGTTAGGTTTCCTTGCCGTAGAAGGAACCTGGGTCGCTTGCATCTATCTTTTCCCCAGAATCTGGCCAAGCGCCCTCACCGCGTTCCTAATGGTTTTAGGCTACTGGATGATAAAGCTCTGCACTGTTGGCGGTCTGGCAGGTTACGCGATTAAAACTATCGTCCCCGGAGAACTCGTAGCCGGTCTTCGCGAATTACGTATACCGATAGCTATAACCGTTCCCCTGGTAGTGCTATTACGATTCATACCGACAGTATTTCGAGAATACCGTGCAGTAAGAGAAGCAATGTCCCTGCGGGGATTACAAATGGGATGGCGCGCCCTCTTACATCCCCTCCATTTTCTAGAAATGGTTTTAGTCCCCTTGCTGGCATCCTGCGCCCGAACCGCTGATGAAATGACCGCCGCCGGCATGGTGCGCGGTTTAGGATCCACTATTTGCCCAAGCACTTTGAAACAGCTTCGATTTAATCGACTAGACGCCCTCTGGATATTGACGCTAGTCGCCCTGGTTGCTCTCATCCCCTACTTGGATCATCTAGCTATACTCTCGGGCGGATTCAAATGAGAACCTCAATCGACCATGTCTCTTTCGATTACCAGTTCAACCCGGACGAAGAAACCTCATCAGCTCACGTTAGCGCAGTAAGCGATATTAACCTCAACTTCCCTAAAGGATCTTGTACCTTAATCACCGGCCCTTCCGGAGCAGGCAAGTCGACCCTATTAAAACTTCTGAACGGTTTAATACCCGAACTTTATAAGGGGAATCTGAGCGGACGCACTACCCTTTCCGGTCTCGATACCGTGCAAACAGATATCCAACAATTAGGGCGTACCGCCGGTACAGTTTTCCAAAATCCCCGTTCCCAATTTTTTACAGCAAACGTACTAGAAGAGTTAGCATTCGCGAGCGAAAATGCCGGAGATACCCCACAAACAACCGCTAACCGGATCGCGGAATCTGTAAACACCTGGGGCATTCAACGACTGCTGAGCAAAGAGTTACGTCATCTTTCCGGAGGTGAATTGCAACTGGTTGCTTGCGCAGCAGCAGTAGCCGGACCGCAGCAAATCCTGCTTTTAGACGAACCCACCTCTAACCTTTCCCCCGAAGCAATCTCCGCATTCAGCAAAGTCTTACAAAGATTAAAAACCGCCGGCTGGACCCTGGTAGTAGCCGAGCACCGCGTTTACCCTCTAAAAGGTCTAGCAGATCAAGTTGCGATTATGGGTGAAGGGCGAATCCAGCATTTATTTCCTGCGGACGAGTTTTTTAGTTTGTCTCCTAAACAGCGTAAAGAGTTAGGGTTGCGCACCCTGGAAAAACCAGAAATTTGCGTTAGAGCCACTCTTGATCAGCAGGCAGACGGTATCACCGCAAAAAATTTAAGGTTCAGTTACGGCAAACACCGCGTCCTCAACATTCCTTCCCTATGTTTACCGAAGGGAAAAGTAGTTGCGCTAGTCGGCCCGAACGGAGCGGGCAAAACCACTCTTGCGCGCACCCTCATCGGATTAGCTCACCCGGAAAGAGGTAGCGATATTAGTTTTAGCGGCAAATCCTGCCGGGCGGCAGACAGACAAAAACGCAGCGTGCTAGTAATGCAAGATGTAAACCGGCAACTATTTGCTGAAACGGTAGCGGCAGAGGTCGTACTAGGAAATGACAATCTTAGTAAAGAGCAGGTGCAGGCGCTTCTAGCTGATCTGGGGTTGCAAGGATTATCTGAACGGCACCCAATGACTCTTTCCGGAGGACAAAAACAACGTCTCGTTATTGCCAATGCCCTGGCGAGCCAGGCAGAGCTTTACGTATTCGATGAACCCACCTCGGGGGTTGATTACCAGCACCTACTATCGATCAGTTCTCAGATTCGCTCACTAGCTACTAAAAGCAAAGCAGTCCTGATCATTAGTCACGACTTGGAGTTCATCAATGAAGTTGCCGATTATCAGTTACTGCTTGAGCCTCTCGATAGCGAAATGAACGTGCAGCTTACCGCGCCTGCCCAAGAGAAACATTGAAAGAGGAAGCCAAGTGACTGATCACCAAGTTAGCGAACCAAAAAAAGATACAGCGGCGAATATCAAGCTCACCAGCAAACAAGGTAAAGCCGCATTACGAGAACTCTTAGCTCCCGTGCAAGTGGCGCTGCGATTCGGTCAAGTAATGGCGGTTATATCCGCTATTTTGCGAGTGTTTCCGTTCGTTGCTTTAGTGGGGATCGGCAACGAACTCCTAACCTCATTTGGCAATGGCGTATCCCCCAAGCAAAGCGTCATCATATTTTGGGTACAGGTGTTAATCGGAACATTTTGTGGAGGGCTACTCGCCTATTTTGTGGGCTTGCTGGTTACCCATATTGCAGATAATCGTCTATCTGCAAGTATTCAGCAAAAGATTATTCATTTTCTGGGGCAAGCTCCTTTAACTTGGTTCAGCGATAACACTTCCGGACATGTGCGTAAAGTACTGCAAGACGACGTAAAGAATCTACATGCGCTGGTAGCACACCGCCCCGTAGATTCACTAATCGCTACCCTAGTGCCCATATTTTGCGCGGGCTATACCTTCACTATTGATTTAAGACTCGGAATTTTAGTAATTGTTGCGGTGCCGATTTACATCATTGCCTACGCGGTGATGATGCGGGGAATGGGTGATAAATCCTTAGAACTTGATGCAAAACTTGATCAGGTTTCCTCCGCAATGGTGGAGTTCGTAAAAGGCATCCAGGTGGTTAAAACTTTTGGGATCACCGGAAAAGCACACCGCAAATATGCCCACAGCGCCAATGAAGCCTGTGACTATATGGAGGAATGGAATCGACCAATGGTGCATGCGGCTTCCCTGACCGCCGCCCTCACCTCTACCCCATTGATAGTTCTCTTATTTGGGATTGTCGGCCCCTGGTTCGTCTCCAAGCATTGGGTTAGCCCAGTAGAAGTAGTTGCCGGTTGTTTAATTGCCATCGCGCTGCCCTCCTCAATTAACCTGATAACCCAGCTAGCTTGGAATTATCAGTTAGCGGGTGCCGCGGCCAAAAGGATTCTTGATCTTCTTAGGGTAAAGCCCCTCTCCTGCCCGGATCAGTCACTGCATTTACCCCAAGATGCAAGCATCGAATTTAAAAATGTATCGCTCAGCTATGGTCATACGCTAGCTTTGGATAAAGTTTCCTTACGTTGTGCGCCCGGTACAGTAACCGCTCTCATGGGGCCATCAGGGGCCGGAAAAACCACCCTGGCCAAATTGGCCGCCCGCTTCCTGGATCCCGATACGGGAACAGTACTAATCGGTGGAGTCAACCTTAAGGAACTTAGTAGAAGTGACCTCTACCGTCACCTCGGGTTCGTTCTGCAAGATGCGCAGCTCTTACGGGCTTCCATTCGCGACAACATTTCTATCGGGCGACATGATGCAGATGAAGCCGAGATTATTAACGCTGCTCGCCAGGCACAGATTCATGACGAAATCATGGCACTGCCGAAAGGATATGACAGTGTTGTCGAGGAAGATTTGAAGCTATCTGGAGGGCAAGCTCAGCGGATTGCAATCGCCAGAACCTTACTATTGGATGCACCGATACTCATATTGGATGAAGCAGCAGCCATGGTAGATCCGGAATGTGAAGCACAAATCCAAAAAGCTATTAACCATCTGATGGCCGGACGTACTGTTCTGGTTATCGATCACCGTCCCGATTCAGTCAAGAACGTCGACCAAATCGTCCTACTTGATAAAGGAAAGCTGGTGGCCTGCGGTAATCACCAGAAGCTACAAAATACAGAACTCTACCGTCGCCTGTGGTCGGCATCCAATGTTGAGCTTACGGAAGGAGGACGAAACTGAAATGGATAAATCAATGGGAGCTATCGACATAATTCGAACAAATTTCCGACTCAGTGCCAACTCTCAAAATCACAGCAGAAGTATCAGCTGGGTAGCTCGGATCATCAGCGGTATTGCCCAGGGGGTAGGTTTACTTGCGCTGATTCAGCTCGCAAATACCTGGGCTAGCAGTCAGGAAGGAAGCACTCATAACGCTAACCCCTGGATCTTAACCCTGCTCGTCACGGCGATTATCGGGGCGATCAGTATCTACATACGAGATCGGTTCTCCTACGAAGGCGCTTTTTCAGTGATGCGTTCTGTCCATCGCCGCGTTGGAGATCAGTTGGCAAAACTGCCCCTGGGATGGTTCTCCACCGATACTACCGGGCGTTTGTCCCGCCTAGGGGCAGCTACTGTCAATGAGCTCGGAAACCTGAGTGCCCATTTGCTCACGGAACTATCCGCCGCCACCGTCACTTTGCTGACACTGCTTACCGGTCTACTTTGGTGGTATCCCGCCTTGGGCTCAATTTTTGCGTTATGCCTAATCTGTTACCTGATTCTGATGTGGGCATTAACCTACCTCGACAGTGCCGCCAGTGCCTATGCGGCCCCGGCGGCTACTGAACTAGCTGATCGGATAGTAGAATTTTCTACCTGTCAATCCATGCTCCGCGCATGTGATCAAACGATTTACCCCCAAATGGCCACGGCTTTAGCAGAAAATCGCCGCAGATCCACTCGCCGACTAGGGATAGAATGCATCGGAAATTTCCTCGGCGGCATTGCCTCGCAAACGATTTGCGTTGTAATGATTATTTCCAGTGTTCATCTTGCTTTTACTGGAAGTCTTGCTCCCCTGGCAGTGGTGGCGGTTATTGGGATAAGCCTGGAAATCACTCATTACCTTTCCACGATTTCTGATTGTCGAACCGGGCTATTGGCGGTAGGACCGACGATGGCGACTATTAACGAAGTACTGGATGCGCATCCTCTGCCCGAGCCCGAGACCTCGCTACCCCAACCCCTCCCCCATCAAGTTGAGCTTCGAGAGGTTGATTTTACTTACGGGAACGATAAACAGGTGCTAAACAAAGTCAGCTTCACCGTTGCTCCCCACACTATGACCGCACTTGTTGGTCCCTCGGGCGCCGGTAAAACCACTATTGCCCGCTTGATTTGTCGATTTTGGGACGTAAGCTCGGGCGCAGTGCTCGTTGGAGGTCGAGATGTTAGAGAACTAACGACTGAAGATTTAATGAGCCAAATTTCAATGGTTTTCCAAGACGTCTATCTTTTCGATGACACTTTGGAAGCAAATATTCGCATCGGTAACTCCAATGCGAGCAAAGAGGCTCTACTACATGCGGCAGAACTAGCAGGAGTCAACGATATTGTCAGCCGACTTCCCGATGGTTGGGATACAAACGTTGGTGAAGGTGGCTGCGCATTATCAGGAGGGGAACGCCAACGGGTTTCGATTGCTCGCGCTATTTTAAAAAATGCTCCGATTGTGCTCTTTGATGAAGCTACCAGCGCTCTTGATGCTGAGAATGAAGCAAATCTGCTGCGCTCTTTCGAAGTATTACGTCGCCAATCCACCATGGTGGTAATCGCGCATAAACTCCACACGATTACTCAGGCTGACCAGATTGTGGTTCTAGATGATCAGGGGCATGTAGCTCAGATTGGCACCCACAATCAACTTGTAAGCTGCCAGGGGATTTACCGAGATTTTTGGGATGAGCGTCAAGCGGCCTCTGGATGGAAAATAGCCGCAGAACAGTTCGGAACAGTTAGGTAGCATACGCGGAATTATTTTCAACCATTTTCCGGTTAGAAGCCGTTAAATGAGCATTACTTCAATATTTAAGAAACAAGTATAGAAATTAATGCCAATTATTCTATACCGATTTGACATTGATGAATTCACTGAAGGATTTTGGGGGAATCATGAGGTATAAATCAAATTTCAGAGAAACTACTACTTCTCGTTTCCTGTTCATTACGGGTAGTCTTTTTGCTACCGTCAGCCTATTCTTAACTTCTTTAGGAGTTGCAGTAGCTTATGCAGCAGATACCGAAACAACCAATGTAGGAGATAACCTCACTGCCTCCTGGGATCCGACAGCCAAGATCCTCACTGTCACTGGCCATGGTGAGCTAGACCGAGCCAAATGGATGTCTGAAACTCCAGCCACTCACAATGAGCCTAATAGTAGATTCTGTGGAACTGTTAAGGATGCAAACGGCAACGCGAAGCCAGCCGAACCGCAGCCGGTGGAAATAAAATTTATTTCCGATTCGGGCACCACCATAGATTTCCCACAAGATTCTAGCTTCCTATTTTCCAACTGCGACAAGGCCAAAATTGACCTTCCGGATGCTGGTATTAATACCAGCAAAGTCACCACGATGAGCCATATGTTCTATAAGGCAACGCTGGCAAACCCGAATACCTCTAACTGGGATACCAGCAAAGTCACTAATATGGCTGGAATGTTCGGCGCTACAGAAGCAGCTAATCCCGATACTTCAAAGTGGAATACCAGCATGCTCTCCACTACGAACGGAATGTTCCATACGGCTGCGGTCGCGAACCCAGATACCTCCAACTGGAACACCGAAAATATCACGGACATGAGCGCCATGTTCTATAAAGCGCCAATGGCAAACCCCGATACTTCAAAGTGGAATACCAGCAAAGTCACTAATATGGCTGGAATGTTCGGCGCTACAGAAGCAGCTAATCCCGATACTTCAAACTGGAATACCAGCAAAGTCACCAGAATGAATGGAATGTTCCAGGGTGCGAAAGTAGCTAATCCGGATGTATCAAACTGGGATACCAGTCAAGTCACTGATATGCATGGCATGTTTAACGGAGCAATTGCCGCGAGTCCGAACACCTCTAACTGGAACACCGAAAATGTAACCAATCTGAGTGGCATGTTCCAGAATGCGAAAGCAGCTAATCCGGATGTATCAGCCTGGAAAACCAACCAGGTAACTGACCTGAGCGACATGTTCAACGGAGCTACTGTTGCCACCCCGGATGTCGCCAAATGGGATACCAGCCAAGTCACCAACATGGAAGGCGTTTTTACTGCGGCAAGTGCCGCGAAACCAGATGTGTCAAAGTGGAAGACCAACAAAGTTACCAATATGCACAACATGTTTGCCGGAGCCGGTAGCATAGAAAATTTGGATGTATCTGGCTGGGATATTGCCCAGGTTGAGGTAGAGACCAGCGCAGACGTTTTCGCCACTGAGGGGCGCACGAGTGTACGGATCAAAGGCACTACTTTAAAGCGTAATATTTCTAGCTGGTTTAAGTTTATAGCCGGCCCTTATCATATTCGTAATGTTGACGATGGCACGGTGTTGAACGCTACCCCGGGCGACGGACAAACAGTTTCTGCCATGTTGGATTCGGTTAAAGACAAAATCGTAGATGATGCCACCTACCTAATTCGTCCTAATGAAAAAGTAAAAGTAACGGCAACTCCGGCACAGATATGGCAAGGGGAACCACTACCAGTATTGGATTACCAGGTGGATATGGCTCATAGCAAAGATTTACTCACAGGTGCCCTCAGCGCTGATTATGGGGCAGAGACCCCGGCGGGAAAGGTTGCGATTAAGCAAGGAACTTTAAAACTTAAAGACGCAGTAGCCGGAGCATATTCACTAGAATTTACCGCAGGAATTCTCAATGTTCATGCTCGCCCGGAGCAACCGGAAGCTAAAGTTGATACTTCTATGTGGGCTGATAACAATCACCCGGGGGCTAAAAATTGTGCAGATCATAAGGTATCCCAAAGTCGCACCATCACCACCACCCCCCATAAATGGGATAGCAATAAACATGAATGGGTTTTAGATACTGCAAACGCGAAGGAAAAAACTGAGAGTCAATCGCGGAATATGACCGACCAGGAAATCCACATATGCGCTGATAACCAACATGTAAATCAACCTTCCCTTACGCCCACAGAGCGCCCAGTCCCTAAGATTGCTCCAGGGGAGAAAACTGAGCCTACTCAGGTAGCCCAGATCTCCACTTTGCCTCAAACTGGAACTTTGGTTGGTCAAATCGCGCTTCTAGCTTGCTTGCTAGGGGCCGCCGGTAGCATTGTTTGCCGTTTGCGCCACACCACCCGCTAGTGGATCAGTTTATGCTCCGCGGGTTTTGTTGGAGCATTGAGGCGACCAGGGAAAGATGCGATTAACGCGGGCAGTGTATTGGGTGTATTTTCATCTTCGCATTCATTTTTGAGCCAGCGTTCTTCAGTGCGTTTCATCAAAATAGTCAATGCTGCCCAATAGATGAACGGTAAGGTTAAGTAGCTACCAGTTCGTTTGTATGAGCAGCAGACCGCAATTCAATAGCAGGAAGGAAGAGTATACGGGATGCCAAATCCAGGCGTATATCCCGCTAGTCATGAGCTGACCAGTTTTAACGCTTTCTGCCATGTGAGAGCCCAAAACAGCTGAAACCCACACGATTACCGCAACTACCATCACAACCAGACCCGCCGCAATCATGAGGTTATGCACCCAACTATTTCCGATGGTTCCGTTTGTGATCCAGCCTAAAAAATGGATAAGACTCGCTGCAATCGTGACGGTAAAAATACCCGAAACATATATCGGACCTACACCTAACACAGGCAAATGCGAAGTTCCGGTTTTAGTCATACAGCTATTTTCGCACGAGCCTAACCTGCTCTAGCAATGGCAGAAGTAGCTAACACTATGGCAACCGCCGCACAAGGAGAAGTAAAAGCAATATCCCGGGTAACCACGCCGCGATTATTTTCTATGCGGATTGACCCATCGTTAACTAACTTTTGGTGACGACTAGCGATAGCCGTATAGGAGTTAACCGTTGCCTGGCTTCTGGCTTTGCTGGTTTCCCAATTCGCAACCACTATTGATCCCTTGAGGAGGAAAAACTCGCCATCAATCAGCTGCATCGAGGCATCTAGGCCATCTCTACGTCTGCGCAGGTGGAAAACAGGCGAAGAAACTATCTGAGCGGTAGCTGGTTGCACAGTATTTTCTGGGGAACGCAAAACGTTGACTCCCAGGATCGGCAAAATCAGCTTCATATTATCTAAGAATGACTCGGCTGATGCTCGTTGCGCTTCAGAAAGCTTCCTAACCCGAGGGGTTTGCTTGTTATCAGGCATAGAACAGCGCTCAGCATTCTTAGCGATTTCCACCAGACGGGCTTCTAAATAACCCCAATGTCCCTCGTTAAAAGACCGCTGCAAGCTAGCAATAATAACTTTTGGATATTAATCCGACCTTTTCCCACTGCAGTTTCGTTTTTTGTCATGATCGCG